>OEIU01000173.1_pt1 | contig 66885 bp, 55 predicted proteins | sample 1539221 | NCBI WGS metagenome assembly OEIU01 (sample SAMN03792071, study PRJEB22550) | activated sludge metagenome | feature: wastewater treatment plant; material: activated sludge; isolation source: Wastewater treatment plant of a petroleum refinery complex | place: Argentina: Zarate | collected...
AGCGTCATCAGTCGTTCGAGCGCGCCGCGGTTGTTTTCGACGATCGAACGCGCCGCGCGGCCGATCTGTTCACGCCGCACCGGATCGCCCTGCAGTTCGCGCAGTGTCTGCGCCAGCGAAGCGGTCGAATCGACCTGCAGCGCCGCACCGCTGTCGAACAACAGCCGCGCGATGTCCGGCGCATTGAAATTGTGCGGGCCGGTCAGGATGGGCCGCGCGAGCGCCGCCGGTTCGAGAAGATTGTGCCCGCCGATCGGCACGAAGCTGCCGCCGACGAAGGCGACATCGGCAGCCGCGTACAACATCAGCAATTCGCCGAGCGTGTCCGCAAGCAGCACCTGAGTCTGCGGATTCGCCGGCTCGCCGCGCGATCGCACAGCGAAGGTGAGCTGCTCATCAGCCAGCCACTGGCGCACGCGTTCGAAACGATTCGGATGTCGCGGCACCAGGATGAGCAGTGCATCGGGCCGCGAGCGCAGCAGCTCCCGATGCGCATCGAGGACGATCTGCTCTTCTCCCTCGTGCGTGCTGCCCGCAACCCAGACGAAGCGTCCCGGAAACTGGGCTTCGCGCAACTGCGTGCCGCGCTGCTGCACTTCGGCGGGAATCTCGAGATCGAACTTGATATTGCCGGTGACGTGCGTCCGCTGCGGCGAAGCGCCGACTTCCAGAAATCGATCCGCATCGAGGCGGGTCTGCGCGGCGATGGTCAGATCCTGATTCAGGGCATCGCGAAACAGGCCGGCGATCCGGCGAAAGCGTCGCACCGATTTTTCAGACAGGCGGGCGCTCGCCAGCACAATGGGGATGATCCGCCGGCCCCGTTCGCGGAAGAGGGTGGGCCACACCTCCCTCTCCAGGATGAAGGCCAGCTCGCGGTAGAGGTTGGGCCATACCTCCGTCTCCAGGATGACGGCGATCTGCGGCTGGATCCGGTCCAGGAATCGACGGACCGCGCCCGGCAGATCGTAGGGCAGATAGGCATGCCGCACCGTATCGCCGAACAGCGCCTTGACCCGCTGTGCGCCCGTGGGCGTGGCCGTCGTCACGACGAGCGGACGATCCGGATGGCGGCGCTGCAGTTCCCGGATCAATGCCGCGGCGGCCTGTACCTCGCCCACCGACACGGCATGCACCCACAGCGACGGCGCGGGCAGCGTCAACGACGTCCGGCCGAAGCGTTCGAGGCGGCGGTCGCGATACGCCGGATCGCGCATCCCGCGCCAGAGCAGGACCGCAAAGGCGATCGGCGCGGCGATGTATATAAGTAAGGTGTAGATCAGGCGCAGCATCCGGCCGGGAGGCTACAGGCTGTCGCGCCTGCGAATCCATACTACTATTCGCGGCCCCATGAGCATGCCCGACCAGAATACGGCCGCGACCCCGCCCGCAGCGCCGCGGACCGCGCGACCTGCGGTCCCGACCGACCCGGAACGCGTGCCGCTCTACCGGTTTCTCGGCCCGCGTTACTGGGGTGTCTGGTTCGGCATCGGCCTGGTACGCCTGGTCAACCTGCTGCCCCTGCCCGCACAGATGTGCATCGGCCGCGCCACCGGCCGGCTGGCGCGCCTGCTGGCACGACGCGACCGGCGCGTGGCCGCCATCAACATCGCACTGTGTCTGCCTGAACTCGATGCCCGTCAGCGACAGCAGTTGCTGCGCCGTCACTTCGAATCCCTCGGCTGCACGCTCTACGAAACCGGCCTGGTCTGGTGGGCGAGCGACGCGCGTCTCAGGCGGCTCATCCGCTTCGAGGGTACCGGGCATCTGACAGCGGCGCTCGCGCAGGGTCGCGGCGCGTTGATGCTGAGCGCGCACTTCACGACGCTCGAAATGGGCGCCCGCGGCCTGACGCTGCTGGGGCCGACGAGCATCATGTATCTGACGCCGGGCAATGCCCTGATCGCCGAACTGTCGCGACGCGGGCGACAGCGTCACACGGTGCAGGCGATTTCGTCCGACCAGATCCGCGATCTGCTGCAGAACCTGAAGAACAACCTGCCCGTCTGGTATGCGCCGGATCAGCGCTACACCGAAAAGAACAGCGAGCTGGTGCCGTTCTTCAATCAGCCCGCTGCATCCAACGTCGCCACCTCGCGCCTGGCGAAAATCTCGAAGGCGCCGGTGCTGCCGTATTTTCCGGCGCGTCGCGCCGACAATCGCGGCTACGCCATCCGCATCCATCCGCCGTTCGAGCGGTTTCCGTCGGACGATCCGGTCGCCGACACGCGCCGCTTTCACGAACTGATCGAGGCACACGTGCGCGAGTTTCCGGAACAGTACCTGTGGGCCTACAAGCGCTTCCGGCGCGAGGGCCACGATCCCTATCGGAGGGAAGCGTGATGCTTCACCCCCGCTACTGGCCCACCTGGATCGCGCTCGGCATTCTGCGGCTGTTCGAGCCGCTGCCTTATCCGCTGCTGCTGTGGCTGGGACGCCGGATCGGCGATCTGCTGGTGATCCTGCCGCTGTCGTTCGTGCGCATCGCGCGGCGCAATCTGGAGCTGTGTTTTCCGGAGAAATCCGCAGAGGAGCGCCAGCGGATCCTGCGCGAACATTTCCGCAGCGTCGGCATCGGCCTGTTCGAAACCGCGATCAGCTGGTGGAGCCCGGACAAGCGCATTCTCGAACTGACGCAGCTCGAAGGCGAAGACCATCTGCAGGCTGCGCTGGCCCGCGGCAAGGGCGCACTGCTGCTGAGCGCGCATTTCACGACGCTGGAGATCGGCGCCCGCGCACTCGCGGCACGCCTGCCCACGAACATCATGTATCGGCCGACCAGCAACCTGGTGCTGGAAACATTCCTGATGCGCAATCGCAGCCGGCGCGCCAAGCGCGCGATCAAGCGCGACGACATCCGTACCTTGATCTCCGCGCTCAAGGCCAACGAACCCGTGTGGTATGCGCCGGACCAGAGCTATCGCAAGAAGGGGGCGGAGATGGTGCCCTTCTTCGGCATTGCCGCGGCGACGAATACGGCGACATCGCGACTGGCGCGTATGACCGGCGCTGCCGTGCTGCCCTACTTCCCCGAGCGGCTGCCGGGCTCGCAGGGCTATCGCATGGTCATTCATCCGATGCTCGAAGACTTTCCCAGCGACAGCGCCGTGGCCGATGCGGAGCGTTTCAATCGCGCGATCGAAGCGCAGGTGCGGAAAGTGCCGGCGCAGTACCTGTGGATCCATCGCCGCTTCAAGGGGCTGACGGCGGACTATCCGGACTACTACCGCAGGCAACAGGCTCCGTAAGAAACGGAGACTTCCTTCTCTTCCTGTGGGGCCGGCTTCAGCCGGCCTCTTTTCGGAAGCCGGGCTGAAGCCGGGCTTTAGCCTGACTGACTGTTTTCAGGCCGGCTGAAGCCGGCCCCACAGGTCGATGCCATGGGGCTTCAGCCGGCCTGCGGGGAGAGCGAATACCCCGCCATCAACGCCCGCCAGCCGCCGTCATCGAATACGACGCCGTGCTGCGCACTCACCTTCTCCAGCGAACGTCGCAAGCGCGCCAGCACTCGCCCTTCCCAGGCGCCGCGCGCACGCAGTCGGCCCCGATCGAAGTCGAGCACATACACCGCGCCGTCGCTGCCCAGCAGGATGTTGTGCGCATTCAGATCGGCGTGCTGGACGCCCTGCGCATGGAACTGCGCGATGGTCCGACCGACGGCCTGCCAGCGTTCCGCGGAAAGCGGTGCCGCCATCGCCTGCGCGAGCGTCGTCGAAGGCGGCAGCTCCGCCGTGATCAGGTCCGCTTCATAAGTCAGCCCGCGGCGTCGATACGCAGCGGCGATCGGCGCGGGCACGGGTAATCCGCGACCTCGCAGTTCGGCAAGCAGTCGCCACTCCGCAAACGAGCGCGTGCGTGCTTCGCCGGTCCACAGGTAGCGATCCCGGAAGAGCTTCGCGACCAGCCCGCCGCGACGATAGTGGCGCCAGACCCAGCGGCCCGTATCGGTCTGCAGAAAACGCACGGAACCGCGACCGCCGGCGACTTCCGTCAGGGCGCCGCGTCGTGTCCAGTAATCGCGGGAAAACCACTCGGGCTGCGCCTTGGGGATTGACGCAGCGTCGTATAGGATGCCGCCGCCGTCGATGGCGTCGCGCTGTTCGCGAATCGCATTCATGCAGAAAGACGGCGGCGCACCGGGGCTGGAACTCTGGCGATATCCGAGAAGGTCATGTCGTACATGCTGGCGCTGAGCTTACCGCGGAATCCCTCTGCATATCCCTGCCTGACATCGCAGCGCCCGCACTGATGCGCGCCGACTTCAAGACCGTTCCCCGCTCCGTCTGCATCCTGCGGCTGTCCGCGATCGGCGATACCTGCCATGTGCTCGCGGTCATCCGCACGCTGCAGCGCGCCTGGCCGGAGACGCGCTTCACCTGGGTGATCGGGCGCGTCGAGGCGAAGCTGCTCGGCCACATTCCCGACATCGAATTCATCCCCATCGACAAAGGCAGCAAGCTGAAATCGTATCGCGCCCTGCGCGCCGCGATGCGCGGCCGGCAGTTCGACGTTCTCATGCACATGCAGCTGGCATTGCGGGCCAGCCTGCTCTCGACCGTCATTCCCGCAAAGATCAAGCTCGGCTTCGACCGCCGCCGCGCGCGCGAACTGCAATGGCTGTTCACGACCAATCGCATTCGTCCCGCAGCGAACCAGCACGTCATGGATTCGCTGTTCGGCTTCGCCGAGAAATTCGGCGTCTACGAGAAGCTGCTGCGCTGGGACATTCCGATTCCCGCCGCCGCGCACGAATACGCACGCAAGCTGATTCCCGACGGCGTGCAGACGCTGGTCATCAGCCCCTGCTCGAGTCATCCGCTGCGCAACTGGCGCGCCGAATACTACGCACGGGTCGCCGACTACGCCTCCGCCTCGCTCGGCCTGCAGGTCGTGTTGTGCGGCGGTCGCAGCGAACTGGAGCGCCAGATGGGCGAACAGATCCAGGCGCAGATGAAGCAGGCCTGCGTGAACGCCATCGGCAAGGACACGCTGCTGGAATTCCTCGCGACCCTGTCGCGCGCCACCGTGCTGCTCAGCCCCGACTCGGGACCCGCGCACATGGCGACCACGGTGGGCACTCCCGTCATCGGCCTCTACGCAGCCACGAATCCGGCACGCAGCGGGCCTTATCTCAGCCGCCAGTGGTGCGTCGACAAGTACGACGCCGCTGCGCGTCGCCTGCTCGGCAAACCCGCCAGCGAGATTCCCTGGACGACCAAGATCGAGAAGCCCGGCGTCATGGACCTGATCGCGCCGGATGAGGTCAACCGGAAGCTCCACGCCGTGCTGCTGGCCTTGCGGCGGCGCGGCTGAAGCGCCTGCTGCCGAGCGGACTTGCTGTGCAGGCGACTGTGGCTGTGCAAGACTTTCTGCATGACGCAAACCCCGACATTGCCCATCACGTTGCTGGTCATCGCTCGCGATGAAGCGGAGGTCATCGGACGTTGCCTCGACAGCGTGCCTTTTGCAGCCGAGAAAGTCGTCATCGATTCAGGCAGCACCGATGGCACTCCGGAAATCGCGCGGCGGCACGGCGCACGCGTCGTGCATCAGGACTGGCTGGGGTTCGGACCGCAGCGGAATTTCGCCAACACCCAGGCCAGCCACGACTGGATTCTGGTGCTGGACGCCGATGAAGTACTCACGCCAGCATCGGTGGCCGAATTGCAGGCACGACTGCCCTCCCTGCTGCAGTCGTCCCACGCCGGCGCGATCCTCGTGCGGCAGACGTGGTACATGGGCGCACCCATGCACTGGTACCGGCCGATGGTCGCGGACAAGTCTTCCAGAATCTACAACCGCAAGCGCGCCCGCTGGACCGACGCACGCGTACACGAATCATTGATCTTCGACGGAACGACGCTGTTGATGCGCGAACCGTTCGCCCACTTCAACAACCCCACGCTGGTCCATCGGCATCTGAAGATCCTGCGTTACTCGGAACTCAAGGCACGTGACTGGCTCGACACAGGGAAGCGCAAGTCCATGTGGACGTGCCCGTTCGTATTCATCGCGACCTTCATCAAGGATTACTTTCTGCGTCTTGCGTTCCTGGACGGCTGGCGAGGCTATGTCGCCGCCCACGTCGCCGCCTCGTACGCCGTCTACAAGCGGCTGCGTTACTACGAGATGCAGCGCAATCCCGTTTCGCGCGAACAGGCTACGCTGGCGCTGAAGCGATGCGGCCTCGATCCCTGAGACCGCCTGCTATTTCAGAATCCCCAATACCCGAGCCGCTGGCGCGCCTGCACTCGTCGCCACAGATTGAGCGGCTTGCGTTTCAGGCCGCCACGACCGGCGGCGATGGCGCGAGCGGTGGCCTCGAGCACGCGCTCGCTGGAGCGGCCGTCGCGCCAGGGATGAATGCGGTTGGCATACTCGCGAATCGCATTCATCAGGGATTCAGGGCGCTGCAGCGCATGCTCCACGGCCGGAATGACGTCGGCGACGTTCTGGACATCCAGCAGATGCGGACCCGGGCGTCGATTGCGGAAAGTCACCACGGGCCGGTGCTGGGTGAGGAACTCCGGCACCACCGATGACGTGTCCGACAGCAGGACGTCCGCCTGCGCATAGAGCGCGAGGATGTCGTCGGTCATCGCGAAGCGCAGGTGCGGCCCTTCGAGGACGCGATACGAGTCGACGATGTCCGGCGCCATCTTCGGATGCAGCGTGACCAGCCATTGCCAGCTGCCGCGCTGCGCCGCGGCGGCGACCGTATCCCGCAGCACGCGGGCGCTGGTGATGCTCTCGGTAAAAGTAGATGCAAAAAGGATGACGGGCCGGCCGGCCGGCTCGCGCACATGACGCCCGGAAAACAGCGGATCGAGCTTGGACCAGCCGGTTTCGGCAACGCGGAAGAAACCCAGCTGCTGCTGCAGGCGTTCAAATGGCTGTGTTGTATCGGGACCCTGTGTACAGTAGAGATCAAAGGATCCACGCACGCGGAAATGTCCGCGCGACTCGCTCCGCTTACCGACGCTGAACCCATGGAAGACTTCCACTTTCAACCCCGGAAAGAACTGCGGCACCCAGTTGCCCGGGACGAAAACGGCGTCCGGTCGCCATTCGATGACACTTTCCACGGATGCCAGCCGCACTTCCTCCGGGCGAAGATGTCCGGCGAGCGACTCCCGCTCGAAGAACCAGGCCACGGCATCGCCGCGCGCACGAATCGCCTCCTGCAATGGTCGCAGGATCGCTAGCGCATAGAGTTCGGAAACGAAGAAAAGATATCGCGACACAATGCAGCCTCTTCCGCTTCAGCCCTTGTACGACAGTCCGGAGCCCGCGCGTGCGAATCGCGACGTACCGGCCACGGCGACCCTGCCCATCACACTGTTGGTCATCACCCGTGACGAAGCCGCTGTCATCGGTCGATGCCTCGACAGTGTGCCATTTGCCGCCGAGAAACTCGTCATCGATTCGGGCAGCACCGACGGCACGCCCGACATCGCACGCCGGCACGGCGCGAAAGTCGTTCACAAGGACTGGCTGGGGTTCGGCGCGCAGCGCAACTTCGCCACGACCCAGGCAAGTCACGACTGGATCCTCGCGCTCGACGCCGATGAAGTGCTGTCGCCGGAACTGGCACGCGAACTCGAAGAGAAACTGCCCGAACTCATGAAGTCGCCGTCGGCCGGCGCGTTTCTGCGCCGCCAGACCTGGTACATGGGCGAGCCGATGCGCTGGTACCGGCCGATGGTCGGCGAAAAGCTCGGGCGCATCTACGATCGCCGGCGCGCGCGCTGGAGCGACGTGCGCGTGCATGAATCGCTGCGGTTCGATGGACCGACCCGCACGTTCCGGCAGCGCATGATTCACCATCACAATCCGACGCTGCTGCATCGGCAGCTCAAGATCCTGCACTACACCGAACTCAAGACGCGCGACTGGCTCGACAAGCAGCGGCCCACGCGCCTGTGGCTGGCTCCCTTCGTTTTCATGGCGGCATTCCTCAAGGACTACGTGCTGCGGCTTGGATTTCTCGACGGCGGACGCGGTTACGTCGTTTCGCAGGTGGCGGCTTCGTACGCGGTGTACAAGCGGCTGCGCTACTACGAAATGGTTCGCAACCCGGCATCGCGGGATCACGTCGACAAATTCAATGACGGCTTCCTGCCGTGACCGGCGGGCGCTGAATGTGCGGCATCGCCGGGTTCCTCTCCGCTTCGGCGTCGCTGCACGCGCACCGGACGCTCGATGCCATGACCGATGCGCTCGAGCATCGCGGCCCCGACGATCGCGGCATCTGGCATGACGCCGACAGCGGCATCGGCCTCGGTCATCGCCGGCTCTCCATCATCGACCTGTCCGCCGACGGTCATCAGCCGATGTTCTCGGCATCACAGCGTTACGCCATCGTCTTCAACGGCGAGATCTACAACTATCGCGAACTCAGCGCCGAACTGAGCCGGGCCGGACGACGCTTCAAGGGACATTCCGATACGGAAGTATTGCTGGCCGCGGTCGAAACCTGGGGACTGGAAGAAGCGCTGCGCCGCTCCAACGGCATGCTCGCCATCGCATTGTGGGATCGCCAGGAACGCCGTCTGCATCTGGCGCGCGATCGCATCGGCAAGAAGCCGCTGTACTACGGCTGGCTGGGCAACACGATCGTGTTCGGTTCCGAGCTGAAACCGTTCTTCGCCCATCCGGCGTTCGAGCTGCGCATCGACCGCGACTCGCTGGCCCTGTTCCTGCGACACGGCTACGTTCCCGGGCCGTGGTCGATCCTGCAGAACATCTACAAATTGCCGCCGGGCAGCAGCCTGACGCTCACGTCCGCGGACGCCGCCAGCGGCGGTCGCGATCACTCGCCGCACGAGGCGTGCCGGCCGTACTGGGATTCGCGGCAGGTACTCGGTGCCGCCGTATCCGATCCCCTGCGCACCGACACCGCCGCCACCATCGACACGCTCGACACGCTGCTGCGCGATGCCGTGTCGATGCGCATGCATGCCGACGTACCGCTGGGCGCATTCCTGTCGGGCGGCGTCGATTCCTCGCTGATCGTCGCCATGATGCAGGCCCAGTCGTCGCGACCGGTGCAGACGTTTTCCATCGGCTTCAACGATTCGAAGAACAACGAAGCCCCGGAAGCACGCGCCATCGCCACGCACCTGGGCACCGATCACACCGAGCTCTATGTCACGGGCGAAAGCGCACTCGACCTCGTGCCCGATCTGCCGCGGCTGTTCGACGAACCCTTCGCCGATTCCTCGCAGATTCCGACCTGCCTGGTGTCGCGCCTGGCGCGACAGAGCGTGAAGGTGTCTCTGTCCGGCGATGGCGGCGATGAACTGTTCGCCGGTTACATGCGCTATCAGCGCGCGTTGCGCGTCGCGCGGCTCGTGCATGGCATTCCCGGTCCGGTGCGCAGCTCGCTCGCCTGGGCGCTGCGATCGCATGCGAATCGCGAGGCGCGCGTCAGCAAGCTGGCAATGGTCGCCGCCGAACTCGGCACGAAATCCGCCGCCGACATCTATCGCAATCGCATGTCGAAGTGGCGCAATCCCGGGAGCGTCGCGCTGCACAGCCACGAGCATGCGACGCCGTTCACGCACGCGGACTGGCAGCTTCCCGGCCGCGACATGGCGCACGGTCTCATGTACCTGGATCTCGTCACCTACCTGCCGGAAGACATCCTCGCCAAGGTCGATCGCGCCAGCATGGCGGTCGGGCTGGAAGCGCGTGCGCCGCTGCTCGACTATCGCGTGGTCGAACTCGCTTTCCGGATTCCGACCTCGCTGAAACTGCGCGATGGCCAGCAGAAATGGATCCTGCGCCAGCTGCTGCGGCGCTACCTGCCGGAAACTCTCATCAAGCGTCCCAAGACCGGATTCGCCGCACCGGTCAGCGCCTGGCTATCCGGCGCGCTGCGGACCTGGGCGCAGGCGCTGCTCGATCCCGCACGCATCGCGCGCGAAGGCTATCTGGCACCGGGGCCCATCGCGGACCTCTGGACTCAGTACCTCGGCGGACAGAGAAAATGGCACACTCACCTCTGGAATGTGCTCATGTTCCAGGCGTGGCTGGAGTGGGCGCAACAGCAGCAGGCGCTGCATCATCGATCGGCCACGACGGAACTTTCCCATGCAAGACATCCTCGTCCCCATCTCTCCCGGTGAACTGATCGACAAGATCACCATCCTGCAGATCAAGTCCGAACGCATGAGCGACGCGGCGAAGGTCGCCAACGTGCGCGTCGAGCTGCAGCTGCTGGAATCGACGTGGCGCGATTCGGCGCACGGCAAGCAGGACATCAGCGCCGAATGGGCGGCACTGAAAAAGATCAACGAAAAACTCTGGGTCGTCGAAGACGACATCCGCGACAAGGAACGCGCGAAGGAATTCGATGCGAAGTTCATCGAACTGGCCCGCGCCGTCTACGTCATCAACGACGAGCGGGCGGCCGTGAAGCGCCAGATCAATACGAAGCTGGGATCGCGGATCGTGGAGGAGAAGAGCTACAAGGAATACAAGTGACGAAAGTCACGAGGGGTCACAAAAGTGACGGGGATGAGATCCGAACCCTCGTCACTTTCGTGACTTCCGTCACCCTCGTCACTTATCTCTGCAACGTGTACTCCGCGCTGCAGTAAGGGCACTTCGCCCAGCCGGTCTTTTCGATCGGCAGAAACACCTTCGGATGCGAATTCCACAGGTACATGCCGGGCATCGGGCACGACAGCGGCAGATCCGCCGCCGTCACGGTGTACTGGCTCTTGGCGTTGGGCTGGATCAGCTTGGCGACGGGCTCGGGGGTGGACATGGGTCAGCTCGGCTGCGACGTATCGGACGGGCTGCATTGTAGCCATGGAGCTTCAGGAATTTCACACGGAGTTCACGGAGACCACGGAGGTCGGAGAAGAAGTAAAGAGTTTCCACGGGGAAGAAGGGGGACACGGGGAGCACGGGGTCTCGGAACAGAAATTTTCTTTCCCCGTGTTCCCCGTGTCCCCCTTCTTCCCCCCGTGGAAATTCTTCTCTCTTGATCTCCTTCTCCGTGGTCTCCGTGATCTCCGTGTGAAACCTCTTCACCCCTCCCCCATCACCTCGTCCCAGATCGCCACCACGCCGCGCCGCTCCTCGACGAACTCCGCGGCATCGACGATGTTCTTCGCCCCGTTCAGCGACAGGTGATGCAGGCGTTCCCGGTAGCGCCGATAGGTGCTTACCAGGAAGTCCACGCGCGACTGCGGGACGAGATTGCCGGAGGCCAGGCTTTCGAGCTGCCGGATGTTGTCCGAGAAGGTGACGATTTCCGGATGGCGATCCGCCCATTTCAGCATCCAGTATTGCACCAGGAATTCCAGGTCGGCGATGCCGCCCGCATCCTGTTTCAGATCGACCTCGCCCGGCTTCGCCCTGGACAGGTTCTCGCGCATCTTCGCGCGCATGTTGCGCACTTCATTGCGCAGGTCGCCGCGCCGCACGGCATTGCGCAGGACTTCGACGCGGGCTTCCTCGAAGGCTTCGCGCAACTTCGGTTCGCCGACGATGGCGCGGGCGCGCAGCAACGACTGGTGTTCCCAGGTCCAGGCTTCCTGGAATTCGTACTCGCGGAAGCTCTGCAGCGTCTGCACCAGCAGGCCGCGATTGCCGCCCGGACGCAGGCGCGTATCGACCTCGTACAGGCGACCGGCCGACGTGTGCACCGTCAGCAGGTGCATGAGACGCTGCGCCAGCCGCTGGAAAAAAACACTGTTGTCGATGGACTGCGCGCCGTCGGTGCGCTGCGTTTCGCCGACGGAATCGTGCAGGAAGACGAGATCGAGATCGGAGCTGTAGCCGAGTTCGAGGCCGCCGAGCTTGCCGTAGGCCACGACGATCATGCTGGCCGTCCGCTCGTTGCCCGCGGCATCGAGGTAGCGCGGCGCGCCGTGCTTCTCGGTCATCTGGGCCCACGCCAGAGACAGGGCTTCGCCCACGATGAGTTCGGCGATGTCGGTGAGCCGGTCGCTCACTTTCATCAGCGGCAGGCGGCCCGTCAGATCCGCGACGGCGACGCGGAATAGCGCGGCCCGCTGAAAGTGCCGCAGCAGTTCGACCTGCCGCTCTGCGTCCTCGCCCTGCATTGCGCCGCGCCGCGACTCCATGTCCTGGACGAACTGGGCGCGACTCGGCGGCTCTTCGATCAGACGTTCGTCGATCAGTTCATCCAGCAGCAGCGGATGCGCAGCGACCTGATCGGCCAGGAACTGACTCTGCGAACACAGCTGCACCAGTCGCTGCAATGCGGCCGCGTTCTCGTTCAGCAGTGCGAGATACACCGTGCGGCCGCCGATCATTTCGAGGATGCGCGCGATGCGGCCGAAGGAAATCACCGGGTCGCTGGTTGCCGCGACGCTCTGCAGGATGCGCGGCAGCGAATCACGCAGGCGCCGCCGGCCCGTGTCGTCCAGACGCCGGTAGTAACCCGAGTTGCGCAACTGTTCGAGCGGCTCGAACAACGGCTGCGACACGCCCAGCCGCTGCAGCGCCCGCGCGAAATCCTCCGGTGCCGCATCGAGATCCAGGACGCCGTTCGATTCGGGTCGCTGGTCGGGTGCACCGGCCACGGGCCCGAACACGGTTTGCGCGAACCAGCGCGAGACGCGTTCGCGATGCGCCGCGAGCTGTGCCGCGACGGATGACCAGTCGCTCATGCCGAGCGAGAGCGCCAACCGCGCGCGTGCGATGTCTTCGTGCGGCAACTGGTGTGTCTGTTCGTCGTTCCATTCCTGCAGGCGATTCTCGACCAGCCGCAGGAAGCGGTACGCAGCTTCGAGATCGGCCACCGCGTCGCGACCCAGCAGCCGCTGGCTCGCCAGCAACGGCAGCACGGTCTGCAGTTCGCGATTCTGCAGACGGCGATCGCCGCCGCCGCGAATCAGCTGGAATGCCTGCACGATGAACTCGATCTCGCGGATTCCGCCCGGGCCGAGCTTGATGTTGTCGCTCAGCTCGCGCCGCTCGACCTCGCGCGCGATCATCGCCTTCATGTCGCGCAGCGATTCGAACACGCCGAAGTCGAGATAGCGCCGGAATACGAACGGCCGCAGCACCTCTTCGTACAGGGACGGGAACTGATCCGTCGCCGTGATCGCGCGCGCCTTCACGTACGCGTAGCGCTCCCAGTCGCGCCCGTGCTGCTGCAGATAGTTCTCGAACGCGCCGAATCCCATCGCCACGCGGCCGCTGTCGCCGAAGGGGCGCAGGCGCAGGTCGACGCGGTATACGAATCCATCGACCGTCTGGCTCGACAGCAGTTGCGAAATCTTCTGGCCGAGACGCAGGAAGAACTCGGCGTTGTCGATCGAACGTACACCGTCGGTCTGGCCCTCTTCGGGATAGAGGAAGACCAGGTCGATGTCGGAGGAGTAGTTGAGTTCGCGCGCGCCCAGTTTGCCCATGCCGAGAATGAGCATCGGTTGCGGCGTCTGGCTCGACTCGCCGAGCGGCGTGCCGTAGCGCGCGACCAATGCGTCGTAGTTACGGCGATACGCAAACTCGATGCAGACATCGGCGAGCGCCGACAGGTCGCGCAAGGTTTCGGCGAGCGTGGCCCAGCCGGCGATGTCGCGCCACGCGATCCGCACCATGCGCCGGCGACGGAATTTTCGCAGCGCCTCCATCCACTCCGCTTCGGCAGAACCCACCGGCCAGGTCTGCAGATCGGCAGCGATCCCGCCTTCGCCTGCGTCCTGCGTCAGGAGACCGTTGTCGATCAGCGCCTGCAACATGGCCGGATCGCGCAGGCACGAGGTCGCGACGAATTCGCTGCAGGCCCAGACGCGCACCAGCGACTCCGCGACTGCCGGCTGCGCGAGGATGGCCTCCCAGCGCTGCGGCTGCTGCTCGCGCGCCTCGCCCAGTCGCGCTTCGGACATCTGCAGCACGGTATCGATCTTCTCTGCGGTCATCGCCTTCGGGTTCTGCAGTTCGGGGCCGCGAGTGTAATCCAAGGCGATCGTTGCCTGCGCCGGGGAACTTTCTCCGACGAGCTGCCGAGTTCCCTGACGACGGAAAAATCTCCTGAACCCTTTTCCGGGATTCCGTCGTTGAAAGCAGGGAGCACGGCAGTCGTGCGACGTATCGAAGGAGATTTCATGTACGCGGAACCTCGTTCAAGCCTGTTGTCGCGGCCGGGCCCGCTGCTCGCCGTCGTCGGCATCCACGTGGCGATCGCCTATGTACTGTCCGTGAGCATGGGCGTCATCGATCTGCCGAAGTTCATCGAACCCGCGCAGGTGGTGTTCATCCCCGAACCCGAGCAGGCCGTGCAGGAGCCCGAGATCCAGGTGAAACCCGAAATCGATCAGCTCACCGTCGACAATCCGGAGCCGACCAGCATTCCTGACGAGATCATCGTGCCTCCAGCCGAAACGCCGATGCCCGCTTCGGAGAATGCAGTCGCGGCGACCGAAGCGCCCGCGGCTGCCGCCGGCCCGCCGGCCCAGGACCTGCGCACGAAGACGCGCGTGGAACCGACCTATCCGCCCGCCGCGCGCCGCGCGGGTGAGGAAGGCACGGTGCGCCTGCGCATCCTGGTCGATGAACGTGGCATTCCGCGCGACATCCAGATTGCGCAGGGCAGCGGCTTCGCACGTCTGGACCAGGCCGCGATCGACGCGGTGCGCAAGTGGCGCTTCATTGCGGCGAACAGCGGCTCGCAGGCGATCAGCGCGTGGACGCAGGTGGCGATTACCTTCCGCCTGACCGCCGGCCAGTAACCTTCAACCATGGCATCTTCCTGTGGGGCCGGCTTCAGCCGGCCTCTTCAGAGTCAGGCTGAAGCCTGACCTACAGAAAGAGGCCGGCTGTGACCGAAGGGAATCCCATGGGAAAGCCGGCCCCACAGGAAGAGAGACGTTCGTCTCAGAATCTTCACTCCGCGCTCGCCGAAGTTTGAGCTTCGTCACCTCCGCGCCGATGCACTCGTCATAGGCTCGATTCCAACCTGCATCGCAGGCGAGCCATGGCGCGGGCGCCGACGCACGGAAGAACACCGTCAGGGATCTTCCCAGGCCTGTCTGATCTCCCGCCGCAGTGACATCGGACATCGCTGACGAGGTAATGCGCGAATGCACCGCCGACCGATCGCCCGCACCGCTCCCGCGCCGCGTCAGATGCTTCTGTGGCTCGCGCTGACGGGCCTGCTCATCGCAGGGCTCGCACTCATCTCCCAGGCGCGGGCCTCTTCGACCCTCTGCAGTGCCGGCCAGCATTGCACCGGCATCCCGTTCGCTGCAGCGCCCGCGGCCGAGCGATCGCTGCTCGACTTCGCGGCGACACTGCAGTCGGCCGGGGCGGCACGACGCAACGAACTGTCGAGCCAGGAGTACTTCTCGTTCAGCGGCGTCGGCGCCATCGTCTGCACGATCGATGGCAAGCAGCGCATGTCGACGGCGTTCCTGGTCGGCGCTTTCGACATCGGCGTCACCGTGGCACACACCTTCGAAAACCGCGACGGCGAAGTGGCGGCGGAGAACTGCATCTATACGAGCACCGATTCGCTGGGGCAGATCCGCGAACGCATCCCGGTCTCGTACATCAAGTCGCAGTGGCGGGCCGAAGCCGGCGCGAGCGGCCATGCCGCCAAGGACTTCGCCGTCGTGCGTCTGCAGGAACCTTCGCAGTACGCACAGCGCACGATGCCGATGGGAAAATTCGCGGGACCCGCGGCGCCGGTGCTGCTGATCGGCTTTCGCAGCGACATGGAATCCGACCCGCTGAAGGCCAAGAGCCGCGGCACGGTGTACGAACGCAGAATCAACGGCGTCTCGCTCGCGAGCCTCGAAGGCTTCACGCACGACATCGACGCGAGCGGCATCGCAGCCGGCGCACCGGTCATCGACGAGCGCACCGGCGTCATCATCGGCATGCACACGCTGGCCACCCGGCGCATCGCCGGCACTGCGGCCCGCAACACCATGATCACGATGAACGAATGGCTCGAGCAGACGCTGCGCGCCGAGATCGAAATCGAAGACGAGAAAGGCGCCGACTCGACGCTGTAGATCTTCTTTCTGCCTGTGGGGCCGGCTTCAGCCGGCCTTTGATTCTCAAGGAGTCAGGCTGAAGCCTGACCTACAGAAGAGAAGGCAGGAACTTTTCTGGCTGTCGCCAGCCTGCGCCAGAGTTGGCGCATCCCCTCCCGGAACCCTTACCCTCGCGACCCAGTTATACGGGCAGTCCGAGTGCGGCTCACGTCTGCATCTCGCGACATCAAAAGCGAGGAGTCAGTAATCATGAACAAGTCCCTGGTGACCGGATTGGTGATTGGCGCGGCGGTCGTGACCGCGGGCGCGGCCATCGGCGGCCTCGATGTTTTCGATCGCAAGCCGAAGTACGCCGATGTACTCGATGTCGAGCCGGTTTCGGAAACCATTCGCACGCCGCGCCAGGTGTGCAATGACGAAGTCGTCACGCATCAGAAACCAGTGAAGGACGAGAAGCGCATCACCGGCAGCGTCGTGGGTGCCGTGGTGGGCGGCGTGCTCGGCAGCCAGGTCGGCAGCGGCAGTGGACGCGATGCGGCGACGGTCGCCGGCGCCGCCGCCGGCGGCTACGCGGGCAACAAGATCCAGAAGCACGTGCAGAACACCAACACGTACCAGACGACCGAAACGAAATGTCAGACCGTCTATGACAGCAGCGAGAAAGTCATCGGCTACGACGTGAAGTACCGCCTGGGCGACGAGACCGGCACGATCCGCATGGATGAGAAACCCGGCGACCGTATTCCCGTGGTGGACGGCGAACTGGTCGTGCATCAGGGCTGAACGACGCGATGACCTGATGCCGGCGAGGCCCTCCCGCCATGAGAGGGCCTCGCGTCCCGCCACATCCTCGCGATAGAGTGCGGCGCCATGTCCCACCGGCCGCTCATTCTGTCGCCGCATGAACGACCCTGATAGCGACAACCGCGCCCCGTCGCCGCAACCGAGCGCGGCTCAAGTCGAGACGCTGCGCAAGCTGATCCGGGCAAGCCGCCACACCGTGTTCTTCACCGGCGCCGGCATCAGCACCGAATCCGGCATTCCCGATTTCCGCAGTCCCGGCGGCGTCTGGACCAGGATGCAGCCGATCTACTACCAGGACTTCATCGCCTCGGAGGACACCCGGCGCGAAGCCTGGCGGCGACGCTTCGGCAACGGCGATGGCTGGGTGGGCGCCGAACCGAATGCCGGCCATCGCGCCGTCGCCCAACTCATTGCCGACGGCCGCGCCGCCGCGGTCATCACCCAGAACGTCGACAACCTGCACCAGTTGTCGGGCGTGCCTGAAGACAAGGTGATCGAGCTGCACGGCAACTCGACGTACGCCACCTGCCTTTCCTGCCACGTCCGGTACGAACTCGCCGACCTCGAACGCGAATTCCGCAGCAGCGGCACCGTCAGCGCTTGCGCTCGCTGCGGCGGCATCATCAAGTCGGCAACGATCTCCTTCGGGCAGCAGATGCCTGCGCTACCGATGCAGCGCGCTGACGAACAAACGATGCTGTGCGACCTGTTCATCGTGCTCGGCTCGTCGCTGTCGGTCTTCCCCGCCGCGGATTTTCCGCTGCGCGCGCGACAGAAGGGCGCCGCCCTGGTCATCGTCAATCGCGATCCGACCCAGATGGATGATGCGGCCGATCTCGTCATCCATGCGGGCATCGGGGCGACCATGTCCCTGGTTTCGCCGGCGTAGGAATTTCACACGAAGAACAGGATTTCACACGGAGTTCACGGAGACCACGGAGGTCGGAGAAGAAGTAAAGAGTTTCCACGGGGGAAGAAGGTGGACACGGGGAGCACGGGGGCAAGAACAGATTCTTCTATTCCGAAACCCCGTGTTCCCCGTGTTCCCCGTGTCCCCCGTGGAAATTTTCTTCTTCCGATCTCCGTGCCCTCCGTGATCTCCGTGTGAAATTCTGGATTCCTTCTCATTCCCCCTGCAGATAGTCCACCGCGACGCCGAGCAGGGCGCGGGTGGCGACGCGCAGCGCCGGTTCGTCGATGTAGAACAGCGGTGAATGATTGGTCGCCGCCTTCGCGACATCGGTGTTCGGCGGGGTAACGACGACATAGAAAAAGAAGCTCGGCACGAGTTGGGCGTAGAAGGCGAAGTCTTCGGCGCCAGTCTGCAGCGGCGTCACGACCACTCTGTCCTTGCCGGCGACGCGTTGCAGTGTCGGCAGCGTGCGCGCCACCAGATCGGGATTGTTGACGACTACCGGATACGAATGTTCGCTGACAGTCAGCGCGGCAACGATGCCGGCGATGCTGCAATTCGTGAATGACATGCGGGCCTCGGTGTTCTTGTTGGATGGTCCGACTATAGCGGTGGGGGATACGTGCGTCTCTGTCTCGTCCTTCTTCCTGTGGGGCCGGCTTCAGCCGGCCTTCGAGATGTCAGGCTGAAGCCTGACCTACAATCAGAGGCCGGCTGTGACCGAAGGGAATCCCATGGGAAAGCCGGCCCCACAGTAAGATAAGGTCTCTAGCGCGGCGCGACTGCCAGAAACCGTTCGAATCCCGCCGTCATGCGATGCTCGAATCCCGCGCCGTTCGCGACGATGAACATCGCCGGAATCCGCTGCCGCTGCGCCAGCGCGTAGCCGGCCTCCTCGCCGAGCACATTGAGCGCCGTCGTCCAGGCATCCGCTTCGATGGCGGTGGGCATGATGACCACCACCGATGCCAGGCGATGCTCCACCGGTCGTCCCGTGCGCGGATCGATGGTGTGCGAATAGCGATGTCCGTCGCGCATCACGTAGTGGCGGTACTCGCCGGAGGTGGTCACGGCAATGTCGTCCAGTTGCACGATGGCATACGGCTCGGGTTCGTCGTCGACGGGACGTTCGACGGCAATGCGCCACAGTTCATTGCGCGCATTGCGGCCGCGCGCCCGCACTTCGCCGCCGACGTCGATCATGAAGTTCGTCACGCCCATCGCCGCGAAGCGCTGTGCGATCAGATCGACCGTGTAGCCGGGCGCAACGGCATTCAGATCCACCGTGAGCTGCGGCAATTCCTTGCGCAGCGCCGCTGGCGCGTTGCGCACGGCGAGCCGGCGATAGCCTACGTCCTGTCGCGCCTGCTCGATCCGCTGCGTATCCGGCACGTCACGCAGTTCGCCGCCAGCGCCCATGCCCCACAGATTCACGAGTGGTGCGACGGTGATGTCGAGCGCGCCCTGCGACAGGTCGCTGACCTGCGCCGCAGCGGCCACCACCTTCACGACATCGGGCGAGACGTCGAACCAGTCGGTCGAGGACGAGCGATTGAAGCGCGAGAGCTCGGAGTCCTCGCGATAGCCGGACATCTGACGGTCGACGTTGGCGAACACTTCGTCGACGACCGACTGCAGCGACTGGCGATCGATGCCGCGCGGCGGATCGACGATCTTGATCGAGTAGGTCGTGCCCTGGGCGGGGCCGGCGAGTTCGATGAGATCGGGGGCGGGGGTGCAGGCGGTGAGGAGGAGGAGTGCGAGAGAGACGTAGGTTCGTGTATTCACCGGGCAAGGGTAGCGCATGAAAGGAAGCGCCCCCACCCTAACCCTCCCCCGCTGCGCGGAGGAGGGAAAGAAGACCGCCGCATCATTCCTGTCCCCTCCTCCGCGCAGCGGGGGAGGGCTAGGGTGGGGGCCGCATCGAGCACCACCACCCTCACAACGTCTTCAAATACTCGACCAGCACCTCCTTCTCCGCTTCGGGAAGCGCCGTCCCGAACAGATGCCCACCATTCCCGTTCGACCGCTCGGCGACATCATGCTTCGTGCCGGTCTCCGCCGCGCGCGTATCCCCGCCCGAAACGAAACCCACATTCACCGCATCGTAGACATCGTAGCCGCGCCAGAAGACGGCGGGCCGTTCTGCCGGCGGCTTGAGCATGTCGCGCAGCGTCGGTACCGCGCCGTTGTGCAGATACGGCGCGCGCAGCCACAGCCCATCGAGGAACGGCGGGTTGTAGCCGATGAGATCGGCTTCGACGAGTCCTTTGCGATCGATGTCGAACTCCTTCACCTTGTCGTTCGCAGCAACGGCGTGTTCCTTCTTCCACGTCCACAGGCGTTCCGGATCGGTGTCGACGCCGCGCAGATCCATGCGCGCGCCGGTGAGGTCGCTGGCGTGGCAGCGTGCGCACTCGCGTTCGAACACGGTCTTGCCGCTGGCTGCCTGCGCCTCGTCAATCGCAAAGGGATATTTCGGCGGCGCCTTCGCCGACAGGTAGTCCTGCAGCCACTTCACTTCGTCGAGAAATTCCTCGTTGCTTTTCGGTCGCGCGCCCAGCAGCCCCAGCGCCGAGTCGATGATGACCGAATACTTGTCGTGACTGTCGCCGGCCCAGTTCAGGGTCGTGCCCTCGCGATCGTATTTCTTCAGGTTCCAGATCGACGGCATGTCGGTCGGGCCGATCGAATCGTCCATGGGCGAGCCGACCAGGAAATACTTGGTCAGGTTCATCGCATCGTCGCGACCGCGCCCCCACTCGGGGAAGTCATGGCGATAGATCCAGGCGAACTGCGCTTCGCGCTCCAGCAGGCGCTTCTTCGTGATCGGAATCAGCACGAAGCGATAGATGGCGCTGTCGATCCAGGACAGATCCGTGACGAGACCGATCTCGTGCATCAGGTTGTCGCTGTTGAAGCGCGGATCCTTGGCGCAGTCCACCAGGAACCGGAACATGGCTTCGAGATTGAACGTATGCCCCGGGCCGGTCGGCACGAACGTGGGATTTTCGTTTTCGCTGCTCCGGTAGCTGCCGGTGTGACACACGGCGCAGTTGTTGCCGACGCGCTCGAAGCCGATCACTTTCTTCACGAACCCGACGGGCAGTTCCTGTCCCTGCTCCCAGGCGAACCCGAACGAGGCGAAGCCGTTCGGTCCCGGAATCTTCTCCGGAAACATGCGCGGCAGCACATAGAAGATCCAGTAAGGAATGCCGGCATCGCGCTCGCCGCCGATCGAACCGTATTTGAAGCGCATGTCCGGATCGTTCATGACCCAGGCCGGCTGCGGTTCTTCGCGGAAGAACTTGTACCAGGTGAAGAGCGCGCCGGCGGCGATGACCACAGCCAGAACGGCGACGATGCGAATCAATTTCCTGTGCTTCATTGCGTCCTCGGCAGCCCCCACCCTGCCCTCCCCCGCAAGCGGAGGAGGGAAAGACATCAGAACGTCTTCAGATATTCGACCAGCGCAGCCTTCTGCGCCGGCGCCAGCAGCGTCCCGTACTTCGCGCCTTCATGCCCCGCATTCGAGTTGCCCGGCAGGCGCGTGTCGTAGAGGAAGAAGCGGCGTCCGTCGCGCTGCGGCTGATCGTGGGCGAATCCCATGCGGGCGCCGTCGTACAAGTCGTCGCCGCGATAGAACTCTTTCGGTCGCGCATCCGCCGGCTCCAGCAGATCGCGCAGCGTCGGCACCGAACCGTTGTGCAGGTACGGCGCGCGCAGCCACACGCCGTCGAGCGGGGCGTTGGCATAGCCGAACGTCTTGCGATAGTGACAGTAGCGATGCGGATAACCTGCGTAGATGGTGCCGAGCTGCACGACCAGTTCGTAACTGAAGGAATCGAGCCGGTGGCGATCGGTGGCGATGTCGTCGATCGGCGTGACGCGCCCGACGTACGGCCCGTACAGCGCCGCATCGTTGGCCTCGCTCTTCAGGCAATCGCGTGAGGTATCGTTGCCGGGCGGTGCGAAATCGCGACCGTTGGTGCCGTGACATCCGGCGCAGTATTCCGCGTAGACGGGCCGGCCCTGCTCCGCCAATGCCGTGTCGATGGGCTGCGCGAACTTCGGCGGCTCCGCCGTGAGCAGCCATTGCTCGATGCGGCCGATCGCCTTCAGGTCGATGGTCGGCGGCGTCGTGCCCGTGCCGAAGGCGGCGTTCTTGTTGCGCTCCTCGGACATGATGTTGTTGCCGTCCCAGTGCAGCTGCATGCCCTGCCGCGGCTGCTGCAGCCAGATCGAAGGGAAATCGACGGCGGCATTGCGCTCGCGCGCAGCGATCCGGTCGAGCGGAAAGTTGAACAGCACCTTGTTGGGATTGAACGTATCGGTGCGCCCCGGCCCCCACGGCGTGTCATCGAGCATCGGCCCGAAGCGGCCCGCCAGCATCGTCAGGCGTTCGCGCATCAGCCAGATCGCCATCGGATAGACGAGATAGCGATCGAGAATGCCCAGATGCTCGCCGCGCTCTTCCATCACGCGCGCAATCTCCGGCACCACCACGTCTTTGCGAAACGCCGGATCAGCGGCGCACTCGAACAGGAACTTCTGGAACTCGAACAGGTTGAACGTATTCGCCGGCATGCCGAGCACGAGACGCGGCTTCTCGGCGGCTGAATCGCGCACGGTGCTGACATGACACACCGCGCAGTTGATGAAGGTGCGATCCATGCCGAGATGGCGCCGCTTCGACATTCCCACCGGCAGGTCGCGCCCGGGCTCGTAGATGAAACCGAGCGATGCGTAGCCTCCCGGCAGATGCTTCGCGCAGACGCGCGGCATGGCCTGGAACACCCAGTACGGCAGGCCCGATTCACGCTCGCCGCCGGTCGAACCGTATTTGAAATGTTCGCCGACATCGGCGTACTCGACCGGCCGATCGGCGGTGAAGCGCAGGATCAGCAGCAGCGCGCTGACGGCGACGAACACGAGCACGAGCGTCAGCAGCAGGAACACGATGCGCGCCCAGCGCCGCTGCAGCAGCGAGGTCAGCGCGGACGGCGGCGTTTCAGGATTCTGTCGAGCCATGACTCGCCTCTCCCGCAGTCGACGGCAGACAGGGCCGCAGCGATTCGTATCCGTGGCGCAGCAGTTCGTCGACCGTGACGTCGCGCCCGTATTCCTTGCGCAGCGACGCGCCGACCGCGGCCTGCAGTTCGACCAGCGCGTGTTCGTCCGCTGGCGGACGCTGGTGGGCATGCGCCATGACATCCGGCGGCTCGGGCGGCATCGGCGTCTTGATGCGCTGTGAAACCGGCCGATCACGCATCGCCAGCCGGACGAAGATGCGCGGACCGCAACTGCGCAATGCGGCATCGACGCGCTGCGCATCGCCGCTGAGGAAATTCGGCGGCGTGATCTCGGCGGTGCGATGGCACACGCCGCACTGGCTTTCGAGCTGCAATGCCAGCGCGCCGGATCGGGCCGTCGCGGGCCGGTAGGCATCGGCATGCGCAACCGGAACGAGTGGCTTGGGCGCCGTTGCTGGACGGCCTTCGAGTTTCGCCGTGACTGCATCGATCACGGACGAGGCAAGCGGCTCGCCGGCATCCAGATCGATGCTTTCCAGCACACTGCGCACCGCCGCGAAGTCGGGTCGCACGTCGATGAACGCTTCGCCCTGCCCGCGCGCATTCCAGCTCACTGCAATCCGCTCGATGGCATCGCCGCTCGACAGCCGCAGCCGTTGGCCACGATCGCGGGCGATCAGCGTCACGGAACGAGCCTGCCGGTTCACAGCATCGATCCGCAGATGCCGCACGGGCTCGGCATTGGCGATGACGATTTCGTCGATCGTGCCGACCGAACCATTCAGCGAGCCCCGCAGGCGCGCGGTGTCGGAGCTGCAGTCGAAGCGTTCATGCGGCGACGTTCCGGAAACGCGACATGGCACCGCGCTGCGCTGCGGATGCAGGTCGGCGCGTCGCTCCAGCGCGCTCGCCAGCGCTGCGCGGCTGCGCTGCGACCAGAAGTCCGCTGCGCCCCTGACCAGACGATCCTCTGGTGAACCCTCGAGGATTTCCGCCGGCGCGCGCGGCGATAGCGGATCGAAGCGCGTCTCGATGTTGGCCGTCTGCAGCGGCGTCAGACCCGCGTGCAGATCGAGCGGATCGCGGTTGGGAATATCGGCGCCCGCCAGCGCCAGGCCGGCGGGCCACGAGACGGCGGCATTGCGCTGCAACGCCGCCGATACATCGCGGACGAAGGCGTGTGCGGATCGCGCATAAGCCCGCTGACCGGTGAGCGCGAACTGCAGCGACGCAGCAACCACGCCTCGCCGACAGGCGACTCCCGCATCCCCCGTCCCGCAGCCGTCGCGCCACAATCGCTGCGTCAGCGCGATGACGTTCGCGCGATCGGTTGCGTCGTCGATGGCCTGTGCGATGTCGGTATTGCCGCGCGCCGCAACGCCGGCAAAGGCCGGTTGCTGTTCTGCCAGCCGCGCCGCGATCGGCGCATTTGCGTTGGTCTCCAGCCAGACGGGCTGCGAGAAGATCGGCCCCTGGTTCTGATGACAGGCGATGCAGACCGTGCGGCGCGCGTAGCTGACTTCGGGCACGCGCCCCGCAGCGAAGTTGCGCACGATCTGGAACTCGAAGCGTCCGAGCGCTTCGTTGTAGCTGATGACTTCGATGACGCCCGACTTGTCCTGGAAGCCGAGAAAGATCCGATCGCGCAGCAGTTCACCCGACCCTTCATCGACGAAGGCCGCCACGACGCGCGGATGCCTGAAGAACTCCGGCGCCGCCGCGATCCGTTGCAGCGATCGACCCAGCGGAATCAGCACCGCGCGCGAACACGGATGCGCAGTCTCGCAGCCCGCTGCGGCTTCGAGATGCGCCATCAACCGCTCGAAGGGAAAGGGAATGTGCTGCCGGCCGTCGGCGCCGACGGTGAGGCGATCGAACAGCGACGATCCCGCCTGCGGCATGTCGGCGCCGGGCACCCGCGGATCGACGACCCATTGCGCACGCTCTGCGCCGTGGACCTGCATCGCCAGTGCCAGCAGCACGATGCAGCTCCATCGGCTCACGGAGACGCCGACGCCACCAGTGCGCGTTCCTGCGTGCCGGTCCAGCAGTCCTCGCTGACCTGGCCCGTCTGCAGGAACTGCGGCCCCTGTTCGTTCGCGATCTGCTCGTTGTAGAGCACGAAGTTGAGCAGGAAGGCTTTGCCTGCATAGGCGCGGCCCAGGTAGAAGCCCGGCCGCACCATGCGGATTTCGTCGCGGATCTGGAAGCCGTTGCGCCCGGCGAGATAGTCGGGCCGTTCGCGGTAGCCCGGCAGTTCGTCCGTGAAGGCATAGTCGATGATGATGGACTCGCGTCGCGAGTCGAGCAGGCTCTGGCCGCAGTACAGCCGCGCCGGGAACATCAGCCACTGCTCGCCGTTGCCGAACTTCGTTTTCGGAATGTCCGACAGATCGCCATCGACGATGGGCTTGAGCGCGGCGAGATCCTCGATGCGATTGCGCAGCAGGCGCTCCTGCCGATAGAACACCTTGCCGCGCCACAGGTTCGCACCGAGCGTTTCCAGCTTCTGCGACTTGAGTTCCACCGCGAGTCCCGGCAGGCCGCCGACGATCTCGGCGATGCGGCGATCGCCCTTCACGTTCTTCGGGAAGAACAGTCCGCCGTCGAACGCGCCGTCGGGAATCGGTCCGGCGGTGAGCCGCGCATAGATCTGGTCGACCTGCTCCTGCGAGTAGTTGGCGATGTTCTTCGGCGTCAGCTTCTGCAGGTCCGCGGCCGCGAGCGGAAAGTCGTGTTCGACACGCGCGAAATCCGGCTTGCTGAGATAGGACTCGCCCGACTCGGCGAAGGACAGCTTCGGCGCGCGGTGGAGTTTGGCGTTGATCCAGTCGCAGCCGGACAGCGCGAGCAGGCAGGCGGCGGTCGCGACAATTTGCTTGCGGCAGATCATTCCTGTCTCCTTTTCAGATCGTCGCCAGGAACGCCGTCAGCGCCTGCTTGTCTTTCGCCGGCAGTCCTTCGCCGAAGCGATGCCCTTCGTTCTCCACGATCGCGGTGCAGGAGCTGTAGGCCTCGAGCAGGAAGGGACGGCGACGGATTTCGTCGACCATCGTCGCCGGATCCTTCATGACTTCGGCGCGCACTTCGTTCAGTGCCGTGAACAGTTGCGCGCCCTGCTGTTCGCCGAACTGCCCGTTCAGGCGCTGGCGCAGATCGTCCGGATGCAGCGCCGACATCGCGACGTCGCCGGCGAACTGCTTGTGCTGGAAATTGCCCAGCGCGCCGGCGGTCGCTCCTGCGGGAATGGTTACGGAGAAGCCCACGACCCGGCGCTCCTCCTTCCCATCCCACAGGCGCGGTCCGAATGAGATCGGTACGTCCTCGCTGAACCGCGTGATCTTGGGCACACGCTGATCCGGATTGAGCAGGTCGTGCATCGAGGCCTTGTAGAGGTCGAAGCGGCCCTTCACGCTCGGATCGAACTTCCAGCAGGCCGGCGTCTGCGCCGGATCGCGCGGTTTGCCGTCGGCTCCGACGTACGGCGAGCGATAGAAGTCGTTCGCGGCATTGGCAGGCGCGCCGCACAGCTCCGGCCCCAGCGCGTTGTTGTGCAGGAACGGCGCGTGCGCCCACAGGCTCAGCAGCGAGATGTTGCGGTAGTAGCCGCGCCCGCCGTCGTGCGGTTCGTGCAGGGCCTGATCGGGCGGCTGTGCGCGCAGCGTTTCCGAGCCGTATTCCTGCCAGACATGGTCCTTCATGTGATTCGAGTGCAGCGCGCGGCAACGGAACGTGCCGACGCCGCTGACGGGTGTGGCGCGATCGTTGCCCATCCAGTCGGCGCGCAAGCCGGTCTTCTCGTCGATGGCCAGGAAGTCGCGGTTGGCGAACGCGCCGCCCCTGGCTTCATCGATGCTCGAATGACAGCGCGCACAGTTCGCCGCGAATACCTCGCGACCGCGATCGACTGCGCCCGCACCGAACTCGCGCTCCAGATCGGCGACGAACGCAGCGGCGTCGTAGGTTGCGCCGGGCCTTTTCTTTTTCAGCTCGTTCTCGCGCGCCACCTGCAGATCCGTCGCATGCGTTTCCGCGGAGGTGAGGAAGTTCATGAGGTCCTGCAGCCGGTCCTCGATGGCGCGGAAGTTCGGACAGTCGCGCCGGCACTGGCCGATGTCGAAGGGCGACTGGCCGAAGTTGCGCTGCTGCGGATCGATCTGGCGCAGATCGGTCAGATGATTCACCCAGCACTGCTCGGAGCAGGAACCGATGTTGAAGTACACGCGCTGGATGGCTTCCAGCGCGCCGATCGAATCCTCGCCGCCCTTGAGGATGTGATGCACGGTCTCCGTCCGCGTGCTGCGCAGCCAGCACTTTCCATCGCGGCCGGGCTCGCACCAGCACGGCTCCTTCGCGCCGGCAGGACACTCGCCGACCTTGCGCCACTTGTTCACGACCTCGTTCTGGAACGTCGGCCGCTGATGGATGTTGATGAGGGCGTTGATGGTGCCCGGATTGTTGATCTGGTCCGTCGGCACCGCGGACGTGTCGGACGTGCCGGGACGGGCGTGCGAGAACACCTGGAATTCCAGCGCCGACGCCGTCATGCCGGAGCTGAGGATTTCCGAGATGCGCGTGTACTGGTTGCCGACGGCGCCTTTCAGATTGACCCACTGCGGATGCGCGGGATCGTCCGGCGGATTCAGCGGATCGAAGGCGATGTGACAGGAGCCGCAGGAAATGCCGATGAGGAACGGCGGTTCGATCGATCCGTCCGCGAGCCGGCTGACGTTCGAATCGCTGTTGGCGCGGTCGGTCGACAGCTTGCGGCCGTAACCCTCCCAGTTCGCGAGCGTGCCGTTCACTTCGAGCCAGCGCTTGCGATCGAAACGCGGATTGGGGAACTTGCGGATGCCGAGTGCGCCCGTCGACGTGCCGAACGCCAGATCGCAGGACGACTGGCGCTGATCCTTCGTCGCGGAATGGACGTCGCCGGCATCGACGGCCGCATCCCGGAAATCGCACGCCGGATCGCGATAGTCGTTGCGGCCGACGGACTTCAGCAGTTGCTCGTCGCCCGGGCACCAGTCGAACCCGAAGGTTTCTTCCTGCGACCTTGCCGGACAGTCCTTGCTGCCGGGAACGCAACAACCGGGATCGTTGATGATGCCCCAGGCCGCAAAGCGATCGTCGCGCTCGTCGCTGCGCAGCACGCGGTACCAGTCGATGAGGACGCCGATGCGCTGCTGGAACGTATAGGTGTGAAAGCGCGCGTTGCCGGCGGTGGCCTTGTACCAGATCTCGCGGCCGGCCCGTTCCGAAGGCGAGAGCGCGGCCTCTCCCAGATAGAAACCGGGATTGTCCAGCACGGGTGCGGAATGGTTCGAGGGCGAGGCGGCGTCCTGTTGCCCGGTCAACACCGCAGCGGTGCCTGACTGGGCATCGGCGGCAGCCAGGAACCGGTCGCCGGCGGAGTGGTTCAGCAGGGTCGCCAGCAGGAAGCTGGCCGAGATCAGGATGCCGCCAATGACTACGCCCTTCTCCATCGCTTGACTCCCCGTCCGTTCGTTCCGGCAACCCGTTCCGGATCCGCGCGCGTGTCGGCTCGTTGACGGCAGAGTAGTAGTCGCTCCCGGCGACTGTGACGTGGTCTTAGGTGCATCCGGCCCTTACGTGCCATGCGACGCGACGGGACGTGCGTCGCGCAATTGCGCACGCGCTTTGACGCGCTGCGCTGAATGACTTTACTGTCCGCGCATGGCGGCAAATCAATGGTTGACCGAACGCAAGATGCTGGCCGGCTTCATTGCCGGCGCCCTGTTTCTCCTCGGCACGCTCAGCGGGGCGTGGATGTCCGCCGCCGGTTTCGTCGACTCGGCCCGGCAGGCGCGCCGCTCGATGGAGAGCGTCACTCGCGTCGCCAGCCTGCGTGCTTCCTTCGGCGAATTCATGGAAGGCCAGTACGGATGGCTCGGCACGGGCGACCGGGCTTTCCTCGACGAGCGGAATGAAGCCGCCGAGTCGCTCGCGACCCTGAGCGACCGGTTGCTGCAGCGCATACCGGAAGCATCGGCGGACCGGCAGGCGAACGCCCGCGAACTCGTCGACGCGATCCGTGTCCAGGTCGTCGCGATGCAGGCGATCGACGCACCGGCGACGGCGGCGGCCCTGTCGCAGATGCGCGAGGGCTCGGCGCACGTGCGATCGCTGCTCGGCGCCGCACAGCAGAGCGAACAGGCGCTGTACGAGCGCGACATCGCCGCCGCGCGGACGTACCGGTTCTGGGTCCCCGTGACCCTGGTCGTCGCAGCATCGTCCATGCTGGCCGTGCTCGGTCTGCTGCTGTGGGGAATCCGTCGCCACTTCCACGAGCGCAAGGCGGCGGAACGCAATCTGGAGGCGGCCAACCAGCTGCTCGAATCGTTGCTGGAAAACATTCCGGCCATGGTGTTCGCCAAGGATGCGAAGGATCTGCGGTTCGTGCGCATCAACCGCCGCGGCGAATCGCTGCTGGGCATGCAACGCGAACATCTGCTCGGCAAGACCGACCGGGATCTCTTTCCGCCCGATCAGGCGGAACACTTCATCGACAAGGATCGCGAGACGCTCGCGCAGGGCGACGTCATCGACATCCCCGAAGAAGAGATCGACTCCGTCAGCCATGGCCGCCGCGTCCTGCACACGTTCAAGGTACCGATCCGCGACGAAAACGATCGCCCCATCCTGCTGCTCGGCATCTCGCTCGACATCACCGAACAGAAGGCCGCGGAGCGCCGCATCGTCGCGCTCAACGAGGAACTCATCCGCCAGGCGCAGCTGCTGCAATCGAGCAACCAGGAACTGGAAAGCTTCTGCTACTCCGTCTCGCACGATCTGCGCGCGCCGCTGCGTGCCATCAACGGTTATGCCCGACTGCTGGAACAGGACTACGGATCGCGTTTCGACGCCGAGGGCAACCGCTTCCTGCGCACCATCTGCACGGCCTGCGAACGCATGGCCCGGCTGATCGACGATCTGCTCGAATTCTCGCGCCTCGGCCGCCAGACGCTGCAGCTCGAACCGGTCGACATGACGTCCATGGTCAGCAAGGTCATCGACGACACCATGGAAGGCCGCGATACCCCGCCGCCGGCGATCGACGCGCGGCCGCTGCCGCCGGTGCATGGCGATCGCGGTCTTCTGCACCTGGTGTGGCTGAATCTGATCGACAACGCCGTCAAGTACACGACGGGCGTCGACTCGCCGCAGATCAGCATCGACGCACAGGTCAGCGGCGGCGAGGTGGTCTATTCCGTGACCGACAACGGCATCGGCTTCGACATGCAGTACGCGGACAAGCTCTTCGGCGTCTTCCAGCGCCTGCACTCCGATACGAAGTATCCCGGGACCGGCGTGGGCCTGGCCATCGCCCACCGCATCGTCGCGCGGCACGGCGGGCGCATCTGGGCCCGCAGCGAACCGGGCTGCGGCGCGACTTTCAGTTTCGCCATTCCTGCGAACGCGGGGTGAAGAGGTTTCACACGGAGGTCACGGAGGCCACGGAGAAGAGAAGAAGAAGTTTCCACGGGGGGAAGAAAGGGAACACAGGGAGCACGGGGAAAGAAAATTTCTGCTCCGGGACCCCGTGTTCCCCGTGTTCCCCGTGTTCCCTTTCTTCCCCCCGTGGAAATTCTTCTTCCTCTTGCCTCTGTGCTCTCCGTGATCTCCGTGATCTCCGTGATCTCCGTGTGAAATCCTCTTCTCCTCTCACCGCATGTCGATATCGACGCGACGCGCCTCTTCGTCCGTGCCGGAGCCGGTGACGGAGCGCGGCGGATCCATGACGATGCGATCCTCGCTCACGCCTTCGCTGACCAGCGCCTGGCGCACGGCCTGTGCACGATTCCTGGCGAGTTCCAGATTCTGGTCCTGATCGCCCGTGCGATCCGTGTAGCCCGTGATGCCCACTGCACGCTCGGAATCCCGCGCGCTGCTCGCCACATTCGCGATGCGCTGGCGATCTTCGGCGTCGATGCTGGCGTCGCCGCTGTCGAAATAGACCTGCGCAGAATCGGCGGTCGCGACGCGCAGCCGTTCGGAGTCGCCGGGAACTTCGGCGATCTGCACTGCCCCGCCGGGCGCCTCCTGATGCTCGGCCGTGCGACTGACGAAGAACAGGACGCCGAATACCGCGATGCCGGCCGCGATGGCCCAAGGCAGCCAGCCCTTGTCGCGCGTCTTCTGCAGCGTTGCCGTACCGGCCGCGGTCCGGCCCGGCAACGACCCGAGCCAGGTATCGAGACTGCCGATGCCGAGCGCGCCCGCGATACGGTCATCCAGTCCGCCGCGTGCCAGCGAACTCTTCTGGCGTGCGAGCAGCGAGGCCAGCGCCGAAGCGTCGAGATCGTTGTTCGCCACGAACTTCCTGAGCATGCCGAACAGCAGCGGCGCCCCCAGCGACAGCAGGGTCAGCGCCGAGTTGGGCCGCACGCCGCTGGTGTCGGCGATCGCATTCGAGACCGCCGCGGTGCGCGGCCCGAATACCAGGCCGCTCAGCGATTCGCCGCTGGCCAGCAACGAGCCCAGCGTCCCGCGGTTCGCAAACATCCCGGCAAGCTTTCCGGCCAGTCCGGGATCGACGGTGTCGCTGGTGACGACGCGGAAGATCTCGCCCACACCGGCCGGCGAGGCGGTGCGCTGCATCACTCCAGCCAGCAGCGCGGGACCGGCGACGCGTACCGCCGCCCGCGTCGTGTCCTCCGATTCGCCGAGATAACTGCCGAGCTGCCGGATCAGCGGGCCGCCCAGCGTGGCATTGAACATGTCCAGGAGATCGGCATTCATGAGTCCCCCTTGCGCCCGATCGCGCGGGATCCGGCCGGGCGCCGGATCCGAGGGGGATTTTTCGGTCAAGCAGGTTGCGTCGTCAACAGTGGAAAGTCCGATCGGGGCGGCACGGCACCGGGTGTGCGAACGCACATCCGGCGCTGCGCGAGCACTATCGTGAGCGGCGTCAGTCGCTCGCGAGCTTCATGAATCGCTCCAGCAGGCTGCTGATGCGCGCGGCCGCAGCCGCGGCGCGGCCGGGCTCCCAGGCGCGGACGGGCTCGTCCATGTAGGTCCGCTGCGCGAGTTCGAGCTGCATGGCCCAGATGCGATCGGCGGGACGACCGTACGCCAGCGTGACATAGCCGCCCTTGAAACGTCCGTTGAGCACTGCCGAATGCTGGCCCTCCTCGAGGATCGAATGCAGCAGTGCCTGCGAGACGTGCTCCGGGCACGCCGCGTGATCGCGGGTACCGAAGTTGAACTCCGGCAACTCGCCGTCGAACAGCTCAGGCACGCGGCTGGCGATCGAATGCGCATCCCACAACAGCGCGTGACCGTGCTCGGAGCGGATGCGCCACAGCTCCTCGGCGATGCACTGGTGATAGGGATGCCAGTAACGCTCGATGCGATCCGCGACTTCCGCCGCGTCGGGCTCTGCCCCGGAACGGTAGATGGATTCGCCGTCGAACGTCTGCAGCGCGCACACGGGTGACGTCGGACTGGCGACATACAAGGCCGCGGAATCGGGCGAGCGATTCAGATCGACCACGTAGCGGGAATACGTCGCGGTGACGATGGACGCGCCCAGCCCGGCGGCAAAGTCGTACAGCCGGTCGACGTACCAGTCCGTATCCGGCAACGCACGTCCCGCCGCCGTGAAGCGCTGCGCGATTTCCTCGGGCACCGAGGTGCCGGCGTGGGGAACACTGATCAGCAGCGGCTGCGGACCGCGATGGAAACGGTAGGACTGCATCAAGATCGTCTCCTTTCGCACACGGAGATCACGGAGGACACGGAGATCAAGGCAAAGAAGAAGAGGAGTTTCCACGGGGGGAAAGAAAGGGAACATGGGGAGCACGGAGTCTCGGAACAGAAATTTTCTTTCCCCGTGTTCCCCGTGTTCCCATTCCTCCCCCGTGGAAATTCTTCCTTCTTGATCTCTGCTCCGTGGTCTCCGTGATCTCCGTGTGAAATCTTCTTCCCTTCAATCCCCGATCATCGGCAGGTTCAATCCGTTCTCGCGCGCGCACGCGACTGCTTCCTCGTATCCCGCATCGGCATGCCGTGCGACGCCGGTGGCGGGATCGTTCCAGAGCACGCGCTCGATGCGACGCGCGGCAGCTTCGCTGCCATCGCACACGATGACGACGCCGGCGTGCTGCGAGTAGCCCATACCCACGCCGCCGCCGTGGTGCAGCGATACCCAGGTCGCGCCGCTCGCGGTATTGAGCAGTGCATTGAGCAACGGCCAGTCGGACACCGCATCCGAACCGTCCTTCATGCTCTCGGTCTCGCGGTTCGGGCTCGCGACCGAACCGGAGTCGAGATGATCGCGGCCGATGACGATCGGCGCCTTGAGTTCGCCCGACGCCACCATCTCGTTGAAGGCGAGCCCCAGGCGATGGCGCTGCCCGAGCCCGACCCAGCAGATGCGCGCCGGCAGTCCCTGGAACCGGATACGTTCGCGCGCCATGTCGAGCCAGCGATGCAGATGCGGATCGTCGGGAATCAGTTCCTTCACTTTCGCATCGGTGCGATGGATGTCCTCGGGATCGCCGGACAATGCAACCCAACGGAACGGCCCGACACCGCGACAGAACAGCGGCCGGATGTACGCGGGCACGAAACCGGGAAAATCGAAGGCGTTCGCCACGCCCGCATCGAGAGCAACCTGGCGGATGTTGTTGCCGTAGTCGAAGACCGGAATGCCGCGCCGGTGATAGCCGAGCATGGCCTTCACATGCTCCGCCGCCGACGCACGCGCGGCGGCGACCACGGTGTCCGGATCGCGCGCACGCAGGTCGATCCATCTGTCGACCGTCCAGCCGAGCGGCAGGTAGCCATTGACCAGATCGTGCGCCGAGGTCTGGTCGGTGACCGCATGCAGACGCACGTCGCGACGCAGCAGATCGGGAACGATCTCGGCCGCGTTGCCCAGCACACCGACCGACACGGGATCGCCGGTGAGTTCGGCATTGGCGAGAATCTGCAACGCGGCCTCGACGTTCGGTGCCTGCACATCGAGATAGCGCGTATCGAGCCGCTTCTGGATGCGGCTCTGCTGGCACTCGATGCACAGGATGCTCGCGCCCGCCATCGTTGCCGCCAGCGGCTGCGCCCCGCCCATGCCGCCGAGTCCCGCGGTGAGAATCCACTTGCCTCTGAGATTGCCGCCGAAATGCCGCCGGCCCATTTCGACGAACGTCTCGTGCGTGCCCTGCACGATGCCCTGGCTGCCGATGTAGATCCACGATCCGGCCGTCATCTGCCCGAACATCATCAGCCCGCGCCGGTCGAGTTCGTTGAAGTGTTCCCACGTCGCCCACTTCGGCACGAGGTTCGAATTCGCGAGCAGCACGCGCGGCGCATCCTCGTGCGTGCGAAACACGCCCACCGGTTTGCCCGACTGGATCAGCAGCGTTTCATCGGATTTCAGCGCACGCAGCGTCTCGACGATGCGATCGAAACATTCCCAGTTGCGCGCCGCGCGGCCGATGCCGCCGTAGACGACGAGTTCGTCGGGATTCTCCGCCACCTCGGGATCGAGGTTGTTCATCAGCATCCGCAGCGGCGCTTCCGTGAGCCAGCTGCGCGCGGACTTCTGCGTACCCCGCGGCGCGCGTACCGGCCGCGCTCCCGGAAACCGATCCGACGCTGGCAGACTCCGCGCATTCATGATGCCGATCCTCGACGCTACGGTGTCAGCCGATGTTCCTGCGGTGCGGGTTGTATGGCAAGGGAGAGTCGGATTGGTACGCAAAGGGCGCAAGGAAGAACGCAAAAAAGCACAAAAGATTCTTTCAAGGAGGGGAATCTCCGCCTTCATTCCTTCCGACATCCATCAGTCTCTTGCTTGCGCCTTTTGCGTTCTTCCTTGCGCCCTTTGCGTACCAATCTCCTAATCCTTCAATGCCAGCACCGCACGCCGATAGCCGGCAGCGATGGTGTCCTCGGCGAAGTGACGGCCGTCCTGCACGACCCAGCGGCCGCCGGCCATGACGTCGCGGATGGGATTGGGTTGGCCGGAGAAGATGAACGTGTCGAGGATGGCATCGCCGGTGCGGGCGAACAGCGCCGGCGAATCGAGATCGAGGACGACGCTGTCGGCGCGGGCGCCAAGGCGCAGCGAGCCGACATTACGGCCACAGGCTTGTGCGCCGCCGCTGCAGGCGAGATCCCACAGGCGCGCGCCCGTGGAAGTTTCGTCATCGGCCAGGACATTGCGTTCGCATCGCAGCAGGCGCGACTGGTATTCGAGCCAGCGCAGTTCTTCCACCGGCGAGACGGAGATGTGACTGTCGGAGCCGATGGCCATCACGCCCTGCGCATCGAGGAAGCGCGGCAGGTCGAAGATGCCATCGCCCAGGTTCGCCTCGGTCGTCGGGCACAACACGACGCTCGCGCGGCTGCGTGCGATGGCGTCCTGCTCCGTATGGGTCGCATGCGTTGCATGTACGAGGCACCAGCGCTCGTCGACTGGCGCCTGTTCGAGCAGCCACTCGATGGGGCGCCGGCCGCGATGGCGCAGGCACTCGCTCACTTCCCGTTCCTGTTCGGCGATATGGAGGTGTATCGGACACGCGGGTCGCGACGACAGCGCATCCAGCACTTCGCGCAATCGTTCCGGCGGCACGGCCCGCAGGCTGTGAAATGCCACGCCGACGGTGATCTGCGCAGCGTCGCGCGGTCTTGCACACAACGCATCGAACAGTTGCAGGAACTGCGGCGCATCGAGAACGAACTGGCGCTGCCGCGCCGTCGGTGGCGCGGCGCCGAAATCGGACGTGCAGTACAGAGTGGGCAGCAGGGTCAGGCCGATGCCGGCGGCGACGGCTGCATCGATCACGGCATGCGCCATGACGCCGCGCTCGGCGTAGGGAGAACCATCCGGCCGATGATGCAGGTAGTGAAATTCGCAGACCGTCGTATACCCGGCCTTCAGCATCTCCGCATACAGCTGCGCGGCAATGGCGTTGAGATGTTCCGGCGTCATGCGGCGCGCGAGTTCGTACATGGTTTCGCGCCAGGTCCAGAAACTGTCGTGATCGCCGGTGCGACACTCGGCGAGCCCCGCCATCGCCCGCTGGAAGGCATGACTGTGACCATTCGGCATGCCGGGCAATGCGGCGCCGGCCACTGCGATCGCTTCAGTCGTCGTATCGCCGGGCTGCAGCGCAACGATGTTGCCGTCTGCGCCGATACCGATGACGACATTCTCCCGCCAGCCTTCGGCAAGCCTCGCCTGCGCGAAGCGAAAGTGCGTTCGTGGCAGCATGCCGAAAGTATATGCTCGGCCTCATGAGCGCGCCCGCCGAGCCACTGCATGTCTGGGATCGCGTGTGGATCGGGATCGATCTCGCGACCATGGATGCCGCGACCGACAGCATCGGCCACATCGACGATGGCGCGCTGGCGATCCGCGACGGCCGCATCGCGTGGCTCGGAACGCGTGCCGAGCTGGATCGGCTGCGATGGTCGGCCGCGACCATCTCGCCGGGCGAAGGATTGTGGATGACGCCCGGTCTGATCGAATGTCACACGCATCTCGTGCACGCCGGCGATCGGGCCAGTGAATTCGAAGCACGACTGCGCGGCGCCACGTACGAAGAGATCGCACGCGCCGGCGGCGGCATCGTCTCGACCATGCGTGCCACGCGCGCGGCGGACGTCGACCAGCTCTTCGCCGATTCGCTGCCGCGGGCGGAGAGCTTCGCGCGCGAAGGCGTGACGACGCTCGAGATCAAATCCGGCTACGGCCTCGACGTCGACAACGAACTGAAGATGCTGCAGGTCGGCCGGCTGCTGGGCGAGCGGCTCGGCATTTCCGTCGTCAACACCTTCCTCGGCGCGCATGCGCTGCCGCCGGAGTACGCCGGTCGACAGGATGAATACGTGCGCCTCGTTACGGAAGAAATGCTTCCCGCCATGGCCGGTGCCGGACTCGCGGACGCCGTCGATGCCTATCACGAACGCATCGCGTTCACGCGCGAACAGACTGAGCAGATCTTTTCGCGCGCTGCGCAGTTGGGACTGCCGCTGCGCCTGCACGCCGACCAGCTCAGCGATTGCGGCGGCGGTGCACTGGCCGCGCATCATCGCGCGCTGTCGGCGGACCACCTGGAATACAGCTCGGACGAATCCATCGAACGCATGGCGCAAGCCGGCGTCGTCGCGGGACTCTTGCCCGGCGCGTTCTATTTCCTGCGCGAGAAACAGTTGCCGCCGATCGAACGCATGCGCGCGCTCGGCGTTGCGATGGCCGTGTCGAGCGACTGCAATCCCGGCACCGCGCCCATGGCATCGCTGCTCACGGCGATGAACATGGCCTGCGTGCTGTTCCGCATGACGCCGACGGAAGTACTGCACGGCGTGACGCGCCATGCAGCGAAGGCGCTGGGGCTGTCGCACGATCGCGGCGTGCTGCGCGTGGGGATGCGGGCGGATCTGGCGATCTGGCGGCTGCGTCATCCGCAGCAACTGTGTGCGGAGATCGGCGGACACCGGCCGGTGGAGGTCGTGGTTTCCGCCTGTGGGGCCGGCTTCAGCCGGCCTTCTTAAGGAGTCAGGCTGAAGCCTGACCTACAGGAAGATTCAGGAATTCAGAAGGTCACGGTGAAGCCCAGGCTCACCACGTCCACATCCGATTCGCCCCAGAGATCCTTGTTGCCCAGGTCGAAGATGCGCTGGTATTCGAGTCGCAGCGCATAGATCTCTGCAACGGTGAAACTGGCGCCGACGCCCACGATCCAGTCGACGTCCGAATCCGAGTCGGAACCGAGATTCACGCGGTCGACCTCATCGTAGACGGATCCGGAAATCTCGCTGGAGGAGAACAGCACGCCGCCCCGCGCGTAGAGTTCGGTGCGATAGCTCAGCGGCAGGATGCCCAGCGCCGAGAGCATGATTCCCGATTCCTCGACATTCAGCGTCTGGCCCAGTGCCGCATCGAACGTGTCTTCGCTGTCGGGATCGGAAAAGAACCCCGTACTCTGGTCCCGATACCGGTACTTGCCGAGGTCGACATACCCCGCTTCGAACGCCAGATTCCTCAGCCAGCGATAACCGCCGAGGAAGCCGTAGCCGGAATCCTTCTCGTCCAGCGTGAAGCTGGACGTTTCGGGGGTGAAGAAGAACGAGTCGTAGACGTTGAACGCAATCTGGCCGAACGGCTCCGCATCGAGGCTGGTTTTCGTCTGCCCGTAGAACCCGCCGATGTAGAACCCTCGCTCCGCAGCCGCGGCGGTAAAGGATGCAAACAGCGATGCCAGGAGGACGATGCCGGTCGCGCCGATCGATCCGTTCTTCATGTTCAGCCCCTTCGTTGTATGCGTCGCGGGAGACGACCCACGGCGATCAATATAGCAAGCAGCCGCTTCAGTCTCGCAACCTCATGCTGAACGCCAGCAGGACGGGCGCGCAGCGAATCAGCCTGGACGAGCCTGCACGATCAACCGATGAAGCCGATGCCGCGCGCCATCAGCGCCGCACACAGCATGATGACGATCATCAGCAGCAGCTGGACATGGATGACCGTGCGGATCGAGCGGCGCTTCGCGCCGCTGAAATCCGGCAGGCGCTGCTCGCGCACGGCCTTGCGCCAGGACAGGAACTCGCGGGTCGGCTGGATCGACAGCAGGCCCGCGATGACGAACAGCGACAGCTTGATCAGAAAAGGCGCGCTGCCGAAGTAATAGGCAGCGCCCTTTTCGGTGTGGAACACCCGACCGAACCCGACCACCAGCAGCACCAGCGCCGAGATGCCGTAGGCCGCATCCATGCGCATCAGCGAACGCGCGGAGTTCATGTCGAGTTCGCCGCGCGTCAGGACCATCTCGACCATCAGGGCGCCGAACAGGACGAATGCCGCCGCGTGATGCAGGAACGCCATGAATGCAGACAGCATGCGTACTGAAGTCCTTGCTGGTTATTTGATGATCCCGCAGGCGATGCGATTGCCGGAATCGCCGGATGGCTGCGAGGTGTAGTCGTCCGCCTTCTCGTGAACGATGATCGACTTGCCGACGACATCGTCGGCCTGACCCGTACGCAGCGTCAAGCCGGAGACATGGATGTCCACTTCGGCGGCGCCTTCGCCATCGGCCGTCACATTCGGAATGTCGCCGAGATGATGACTGGCGCCGGCAGGATCGCCGTGCGGCTGCTGGGTGGGATTGAAGTGAGCGCCGGCACTGCTCGCATCGGGCGCACTGCAGTCGCCGTTCTCGTGGACGTGGAAACCGTGAGTCGAACCCGGCGTCAGTCCCTTGATCGACCCGTTGATGTGAATGCCGTCGCCCATGGGCGAGAGCATCAAGGTGCCGGAAACGCCGTTGCCCTGGGTTGCTTTCAGCTCGGCGACCGCGCCCACGGCCGATTGCTCTTGCGCGGGCGTCGGGGTTTGCGCTGCAGGCGGCGGGGCAGCCGGCTCGTTGGTCATGGTGTCGGGCGATTGGCGACTGCAGGCTGCAGCGCATACGAACAGGGAAGCGATGAGGATCGGGCGCATGGTCAGTTCTCCGTCGACGGTTGCCTGCCCTATCAATCCCTGAAGGCCCGATCCGTTCCGCGCCCGCCGTCGTCTCCGCGGATGCAGTGTCGGAATCGACGCACGCCGGCGCCCCTGAATCGGCGCGCTTTCGCTCATACTCGACTCATCGACATCCGGCACTGACGACGCATGAACCCGCTCTATCGCATCGACGACGGCCTCGCCCATACCGATCCTTCCGCCGCGGGACCGTGGAGTCCGGACATGCAGCACGGCGGCGCGCCGGCCTCGCTGGTCGCGTGGGCGGCGGAGAACATCGCGACGCGCGAGCCGATGCGCGTCGCACGCATCACGATCGACCTGCTGCGGCCGGTGCCGATCGCGCCGCTGCAGATCCGCAGCGAAGTCGTACGCGAAGGCCGCAAGATCCAGTTGTGCGCCATCTCGCTGCTCGCCGGCGGCGTCGAAGTGACGCGCGCGAGCGTCCTGAAGATCCGCGCCGACGAACCGCCATTGCCGGAGCACCTGGGATACGAACGCATCGAGCTGCCCGGACCGGAGGCCGGCACCGCACCGACCGACCTGCTCGGCGGCAACCACGAGGCCTTCATTCACGGCATGTCGCTGCGCATGGTGCGCGGCGGCTTCCGTCAGCCTGGACCGGGCGCCATCTGGTTCCGCGCGGACCGGCCGGTGGTCGCCGGCGTACCGCTTTCGCCGCTGATGCGCGCCGCGATGGCCAGCGACTTCTGCAACGGCGTGTCCTCGGTCCTGGATTTCAACGCCTGGACCTTCATCAACGCGGACCTGACGATCAGCCTCGCCCGCATGCCGGTCGGCGAATGGATCCTGCTGGATGCGCAGACCTGGCTCGGCGATCTGGGCGCCGGCCTGGCGTTCGCGAAACTCGGCGACGAACGCGGCTACTTCGGCCGCGCGATCCAGAGCATGGTGATCGAGAAGCGCTAGCCGGCCTGGCCGGCCCTTTCCCTTACTACGGATATCAGCCAGCGGGCCTTGGGGTTCAGCCTTCGGCCACGCGGCCCTGCGACCGCGCGATTGCAACAATCAGCAGGAAATCAGCGGAGCGCGGCATGCGGAACCTCGGTCGTGTATGGATTCTGACTATCGGCAGCTGCTGTGTCTGGACAGGCATTGCCGACGCCCAGGTCGCCGTGTCGTCCGATATCGGCGAAGTGCGGCCGGCGGATGCCGCCCGCTTCTACAAGAAGCCGGGCTATTCGCCCTATGCCGGCAGGCAACTGCCATCCAGGCCACTCTGGGGCGATGAGCACGTTCACACGAGCTGGTCCGCCGACGCGGGGATGTCGGGCGCGACCCTGACCCCGGAAGACGCATTGCGATTCGCACGCGGCGAAGAAGTGGTCGCCACCAGCGGCCAGCCGGTCCGGTTGTCGCGCCCGCTGGACTGGGTCGCGATCACCGATCACTCCGACGGCATGGGAACGATCAGCGAATTGAAGACCGGCAATCCCGAGCTGATGGCCGACAGCACGCTGCGACGCTGGCGCGACATGATGAATTCGGGACCGGACGGTGCGGCGAAAGCCATGTTCGAACTGATCGCGGCCCAGTCCAACAAGAAGCTGCCGCCGCCGCTCACCGATCCCAAATTCGCGACCAGCATCTGGAGTCGCAGCACCGCCATCATGGAGAAGTTCAACGATCCCGGCCGGTTCACCGCGTTCATCGCCTTCGAGTGGACGTCCAACGCCGGCGGCGGCAACAACCTGCATCGCAACGTCATCTACCGCGATGGCAAGGACCTGGCGGACAAGGTGCTGCCGGTGACGACCTTCGCCAGCGAGAATCCCGAGGATCTGTGGAAATGGATGGCCGACTGGGAAAAGACCACCGGCGGCCGGCTGCTGGCGATTCCGCACAACGGCAACCTCTCGAACGGCCGCATGTTCGAGCTGCAGACCTTTCTCGGCGGGCCCATGACCAGGGAGTGGGCGGAACAGCGCCAGCGCTGGGAGCCGCTGTTCGAGGCGATCCAGATGAAGGGCCAGAGCGAGTCGCATCCGTCGCTGTCGACCACCGACGAGTTCGCGGTCGGCTACGAACTGTGGGATCGCGGCAATCTCAATCTCGTGCCCAAGAAGCCCGGCATGATCGAGCACGAGTACCTGCGCCAGGCGCTCAAGGACGGACTGAAGGCGGAACAGGATCTCGGCGCCAATCCCTTCAAGTACGGCATGGCCGCAGGCACCGACACTCACAATGGACTCACCGCCGCCGAGGAAGACAATTTCTACGGCAAGTTCGTCGCCTCCGAGCCGCGGGACGATCGCTGGAACGAAGACGCGATGAAATTCGGCGATCGCGTGGTGAAGGGCTGGGAGATGACCGCGGCCGGCTACACCGGCGTGTGGGCGCTCGAGAACACGCGCGCCTCGATCTGGGATGCCATGAAACGCCGCGAGACCTATGCGACGAGCGGTCCGCGCATGGTCGTGCGCTTCTTCGGCGGTTACGACTTCGTGCCCTTCGATGCGCGTTCGCGCAATCCCGCCATCATGGGCTACACCAAGGGCGTGCCGATGGGCGCGGACCTGCCGAAGGCGCCGCCGGGCAAGTCGCCGACCTTCCTGCTGGCCGCGGCCAAGGATCCGCTCGGCGGCAATCTCGATCGCATCCAGGTGATCAAGGGCTGGCTCGACCGGAACGGACAGCTGCAGGAGAGGATCTTCGATGTGGTCTGGGGCGATGCCGACCGGCGCAAGCCGGATGCCGCCGGCAGAGTGCCGCCCGTCGGCAATACCGTGGATCTCGCCACCGCGAGCTGGAGCAATTCGATCGGCGATCCGGAACTGATCGTCGTGTGGACCGATCCGCAGTTCGATCCATCGCTGCGGGCTTTCTACTACGCGCGCGTTCTGGAAATTCCGACGCCCCGCTGGACCGCGTATGACGCGGCGTACTTCAGGGTGAAGATCGATCCGAAGGTGCCGGTGATCACGCAGGAGCGCGCGTTCACCTCGCCCATCTGGTACACGCCGTGAAGCGGTGGCTGCGCGAGCCGCTGCTGCATTTCCTGCTGCTGGCGGTGTGTGCCTTCGCGTTGTACGGCTGGGTATCGACGGGCCCCGCGCCCCGCGACGGGATCGTCGTTTCGGCCGCGCAGGTGGAAAACCTCGTCGCCACCTTCGAGCGCACCTGGCAACGCCCGCCCTCCGCCGCCGAGCTGCAGCACCTGATCGACCGCCACGTGCGCGACGAGGTGATGTATCGCGAAGGCGTGGCGCTCGGGCTCGACGCGGACGATGTCGTGATCCGGCGGCGGGTGCAGCAGAAAATGCAGTTCCTGATGGAGAGCGACGAAATGACTGCGCCGACCGAGGCGCAGTTGCAGGCCTATCTGTCGGCGAACCCGGATCGCTATCGCACGCTGCCCCGCTACAGCTTCACGCAGGTCTTCATCGATCTTCGCCGGCATCCCGACGCGCAACGACATGCGCGCGAGGTACTGCAGACGCTGACCCGTTCGACCGGCGCAGAAAGCGCCGCGCACGGCGACGCTACGCTGCTGCCGGTACGCTTCGAGGACACCGATACCGCGGAGATCGACCGCACGATCGGCGCAGACTTCACTGCGCAATTGCAACCGCTCGCACTGGATACGTGGCACGGACCGCTGCGCTCGAGCTACGGCCTGCATCTGGTGCTCATCACGGCGAAGCAACCGGCGCTGCCGGCATCGTTCGACGAGGTGCGCGATGTCCTGGCGCGCGACTGGAGCGACGAACAGCGCCGGCTGTCCGATGAGCGCGGCTATCGGGCAATGCGCGAGCGGTATTCCGTTCGCGTCGATCTGCCGCAGCGGCAGCGGCTCGCCGATGCGGCAACGCCCGGGAACTGACGTGCGAACCGTGCTGCGCCTGGCGCTCCTGCTGCTCGCGGCCTGCGTCGGGCAGGCTCATGCGGATGTGTTCCGTCCCGCCTATCTCGAACTGACCGAACTCGGCGCGGGCGACTATGCGGCCGTCTGGAAAGTGCCCACGCTCGGCGATGCACGTCTCGCACTGACGGTGCATCTGCCATCCGATACGAGTAATGCTTCCGAACCGCGACGCGAGCTGATCCGTGGCGCCCTGCTGGAACGCTGGCAGGTGCGGACGCTCCACGGCCTCGCCGGGCGCGACATCCGGATCGACGGACTGCAGGGAACGCAGGCGGAGGTGCTGGTGCGTGTGATCCGGCTCGATGGATCCACGCAGGTGGAACGACTGACGCCGTCGCGCACGTCCTTCACCGTGAACAGTGCACCCGGCGCACTGAATGTCGCAGGGACTTACCTGGTCCTGGGAATCCAGCACATTCTCGAAGGCATCGACCATCTGCTGTTCGTGCTGGCCCTGCTGCTGATCGTGCGCGGCGTGCGCCGGATTCTGGTCACGATCACCGCGTTCACCGTCGCGCACAGCATCACGCTGGTGGCGGCGACGCTGGGCTTCATTCACGTACCGGGACCGCCCGTCGAGGTGTCGATCGCCCTGAGCATCGTGTTCCTTGCCCGCGAGGTCGTCATGACGGCGCGCGGCAGACCGGGCGTGACCGAACGCTGGCCATGGATCGTGGCGTTCGTTTTCGGATTGCTGCACGGACTCGGCTTCGCCGGCGCGCTGGCGGAGGTGGGCCTGCCGCCGCGCGCCATTCCGGTCGCCCTGCTGTTCTTCAATGTCGGTGTGGAGATCGGCCAGTTGATCTTCGTCGGCGTTGCGTTGTCGGTGATGGCGCTGGCGCGCCGCTACATGGCGGGCTCCGTCGTCAACGTCAGGCTGGCGGCGAGCTATGCGATCGGCACGATCGCGACGCTGTGGACGGTCGAACGCGTCGCGGCGTTCTGGAGCTGACGCACGGTCAGCTCGTTCCCTTGTCCTCTGCGTCACGCGAGCGGCGCGCTTTCTCCTCCTCTTCCCGGCGCTCGCGACGGATCGTCATGATCACCGAGCCCATCGCCACGCCGATCACGGCGATCATGGCGGCCATGAGGAACACGAGTCCGCCGGCGAGGCGATGTGCCTCGTAGAGTCCGAAGGCGAGACCGATGGGGGTGGTGACGAGCAGCAGCGGCTTGGCGATTTTCATCGTGCAAGGATACTGCCTCTTCTTCCCTGTAGGTCAGGCCTCAGCCTGACTCTCGAAGGCCGGCTAAAGCCGGCCCCACAGGAAGATCAAAGACAGGACCCACAAGACAGGGGCGCTTGCGCGCCCCTTCCCGTTCTTCCGCAAGTCGCGCCGATCAGCGCTGCTTTGCGCCGCGCAGCAACTCGCGCTGCTTCGTGACTTTCGCACCGCCCTTGATCTTGGCGCTCACGTCGGCCGGAGCCTGGGAGAACGGCTCGTAGTCGTAGTAGCGCACGAGATAGGTCGGGGACGTGTCATCCGCCGCCGTCGACACATCATCCGGCGCCGAGTGACGGATCTCCAGCCAGTACACGCGGCCGTCATCGTTCGCTACGATCGGAATGATGCGGCGTTCGTCGATCACCACGCAGGTGGCGCTGGCTGCGCAGTTGTTGAACTGCCGCGCCACCGTGTCGTACGTGCGCTTCACCACCACTTCCACGCCGACCGGACCTTCCGCGATGCTCCAGCGGAAGGTCACGGACGCATCGAGCACCACCTCGTTGTTTGCGTTGATCGAGTCGACTTCCTGGGCACCCGTGCCGTCCGCGTCGAAGCGCAGGCGGAAACCGCCGAGGCGCGCATCGTTCACGGTCTCGTCGCCCTTGCCGAACTGGTAGAAGCGACCCACCACGTCTTCCGCGGTGAATTCCACGGCGTACTCGGGATCGGCGAACACCGATGCGCCGGCGCCCATGAAGACGCCGTCCGAACCGTCGTTGCCCACGCGTACTTCCCAGAAGATGTCGCTGGCGAGTGCGTCGATGTCGCGGAACGACAGGTACTCGGCGCTCCAGCCGTCGAACTCGGCGTGGAAGATCTTGCCGGTCTCTTCCGGACCGCCGTCGGCATTCATCTCCCACGTGAAGTCCTGACCGGTGAGCAGCGCACGACCGGTGCCGTCGGCATTGATCTCCGCGACATCGGCGATGACCGCCTGCTGCGTGCTGTCCCAGACATAGATCGTCTGGGCATTGCCCTTCAGCTCTTCGACATCGATGACCTGGAAGTTGTCCATCGACAGCACCGTGCGCGCCACGGTCGAGGTCTGCGGGCCGTCCAGCGACGCACATGCCGCATCCTGGTAGTCGATCGTGGCGGTCTGCGTGATCGCCACCGAGTTCGCGCTCAGGAACGTGATCTGTGCGCCCGGCGTGGAGTACTGCGCGAGGTACTGCTTGAGCACGCCGCCGCAGGTCACCGTGTCCCAGCTTTCCGTGACGATGGGCTGCGCATACGTGACTTCGATCGTCGAACCGTTCAGCTCCCACGTGAAACTCTGGTCATACGTCTCGCCGCTCTCCGAGCCCGTACCGTTCTCGTACAGATCGAAGTGCGCGATACGCCCGGTGTAGTTGAACGTGAACAGCGCATCGGTCGAGAGCATCGCCGTCGTGAAACCCTCGTTGTCGAGATGGCGCTGCAGCGTGCCGTCGTTCTGGGTCAGCTCCGGATCCTGCGCGATGGCCACCTGCGCCGCGGCAAAGGCGCCAGGGCTGTTCGTGTAGACCTGGTTGATGAATTCCTGACGCGCAGCCGGATTGCTCGCCAGCGCCAGGATCGACGTCGCGCCCGACGGCAGCGGATGGTTGTCCGCATCGTCGACCGCCAGCTTGATGGCCGCAGCCAGGTCCAGCACGTCCTGCGCATTGACCCGCGAGGCTGCGGCGTTGAGCGCCGTTTCGCTGGTGATGGCCTGACCGCCGTTCGCCTGCTGCAGGAACACGGCCTGCGCCGTGCTGACGTTGGTGATCTGGGTGACGAAACTCTCGGTGCTCTCCAGCGTGTCGTCATCGCCCGCGGCGGACAGCAGCGTCTGGAACGATCCGGCCAGCGAGGTGAACTCGACGAAGGACTGGTCGCCCACGCCCCTGGCGTTCAGCGTCACGAAATCGCCCGCGTTCGCTTCCTCGATTTCGATTTCGAGGCTGTATGAACCGTCGGCGCCCGCCGTCGTGGTGAACGACTGCGAACCCACGGTGGCCGTCACTTCCGCATTCGGAATCGGCTCATCGGTGACTTTACCCGTCAGCGTCAGACCCACCATCGCCGGAGGAGGAGGAGGAGGAGGAGGAGGAGGAGGCGGTGGCGATGGCGGCTGCTGGGTACCCGACGGTGGCGTAGGCGAATCGTCGTCGCTGCCGCCGCACGCAGTCAGCTGGCTTGCCACCAGTATCAGCGCAATGACGGCGCCGAGCCGGGCGGGCCGGCCTGCGGGCTCATACGGTTTCATCACTCGATCTCTCCTGCAAAGTGAACGTTGTCGCGAGGGATGCACGAGCGCGTCGTGCAGTGCGGCGCGAACCTAGTGAGGCACGCGGCCGCGCGCATACCCCAAATTGGATAGGCGCGGCATTGCGATCGGGATCTGTGATGAGTCGCTCAGAGCGCAGGTGATCTGTGCACACATCGCGTCCGCCGCTGTGTGAAATCGCGCGCAGTCGCGCCGCGGGCGGGTCGCGTCGCGATCGCAGCAAGGCGCTGCGTGCGCGTGCGCTGGATCACACGGGCAATGTATCGACGCGGAAACGACCGTCATTCCGTTTTCGCGCGGGTGCCGGGACGACCGGGCCTTCCCCGCAATCAGCCTTCATCCAACGGATGAATGCCGGCGAGACGTACGCACCGGCCTTCACCCGCAAGGGCTCCGCCTTCGTCTCGACCCGGCAAGTGCTGCTGCCTGTTCGTGTAGCGATTGCTACACTAAGCCGCTTCTTCCGTCGTCGAGCTGCACTCCGTGCGATACCCCTCCTGCCTGCGCGCTTCCTTCCTCTGCCTGTTTCTGATCGCCAGCCTTGCCGCCTGCGGCAAGGCCGGCAACGAGCATCCGAACGGCCCGGTACCCGTTTCGACGCTGACCGTCAGCGAACGCACCGTGCCGCTCACCCTCGAAGCCGTCGGCCGCACCGAAGGCGCCAAGGAAGTCGAAATCCGGGCGCGCGTGTCCGGAATCATCGAAAAACGTTTGTATTCCGAAGGCGCGTTCGTGAAAGCCGGCGCACCGCTGTTCCAGATCGAGCGCGCGCCGTTCGAAATCGCGCTGGCGCAGGCGAAGGCCGATGCCGACCAGGCCACCGCGACGCGCGATCAGTCGCGACGCGAAGCCGACCGGGTGGCGGGGCTGTACAAGAATTCCGCGGTGAGCCAGCGCGTCGCGGAGGAAGCGGAGACTTCCTCCCGCTCGGCGCAGGCCGCTTACGATGCGGCGCAGGCGCGCGTGCGCGAGGCGCAGCTCAATCTTTCCTACACGTCGGTCACGGCGCCGATCAGCGGCGTGACCGGCCGCGCATTGCATTCGGAAGGCAGCCTCGTCACGGCCAATACGGAATCGAGTCTGCTGACCACGGTGTCGCAGACCAATCCGGTGTGGGTGCGCTTCGCGCTGTCCGAAGCGGAACATGCCGGCCTGCGGCACGCGCAGGCCGCGGGCGACATTCCGGTCGAACTGGTGCTCGCCGACGGCCAGCCTTACGAAGCCCGCGGACGGCTGAACTTCGCCGGCTCCACCGTCGATCGCCAGCTCGGCACGGTGCAGCTGCGCGCCGAATTTCCGAATCCGAAGCTGGAAATCCTCCCCGGACAGTTCGCCACCGTGCGTGTCGCGGCCGGCACGCGCCGCGTCGTCGCGGTGCCGCAGTCCGCCGTCGTACAGGGCGGTCAGGGACGCTACGTCTGGATGGTCGATGCGCAGAGCAAGGCGACGCAGCGACCTGTCGAAACCGGCGCATGGACGGGCAGCGACTGGATCATCACCAGCGGCCTGGTGCCCGGCGACACCGTGATCGTCGACAACCTGATGAAGCTGAATCCGGGCGTCGCACTGACGGTCACGGCCGCCGGCGATGCGTCCGTGAACACCGTCTCGGCAGCGCGCTGACATGTTCTCCCGATTCTTCATCGATCGCCCGGTGCTGGCCGGTGTCGTCGCGATCGTCATCGTGATTGCCGGCCTGGTCGCGAGTTTCACGCTGCCGCTGGCGCAGTATCCGGAGATCGCACCGCCGACCGTCGTCATCAACGCGAGCTATCCCGGCGCCAGCGCCGAGACCATCGCCCAGACGGTGGCCGCGCCGATCGAGGAAAAGCTGTCCGGCGTGGAGCACCTGCTGTACTTCAACTCCTCCGCCTCCTCCACCGGCGATCTGACGATCACGGCGACCTTCGATGTCGGCACCGACGTCGACACCGCCGTCTTCAACGTCAACAACCGCGTACAGCTCGCCACGCCGCGCCTGCCGGACGACGTGCGTCGCAACGGCGTGACGGTGCAGAAGCGTTCGTCCGACATCCTGCTGATCATCGCGCTGGTCTCGCCCGACAAGAGCCGCGACACGCTGTTCCTGTCCAACTTCGCCACCATCTCGCTGGTCGACGAACTCAAGCGCGTGCCCGGCATCGCCGACGTCACCGTGCTCGGCGCGCGCGACTACTCGATGCGCATCTGGCTGCGGCCCGATCGGCTCGCGCAGCTCGGCGTGACGGTAACGGACGTCGCCAACGCCCTGCGCGCGCAGAACGCGCAGTACGCCGCCGGCAAGATCGGCGCGGAGCCCGCGCTGCCCGGGCAGGAACTGGTCTATACGGTGACGGCGCGCGGCCGGCTGGCGCAGCCCGAAGAGTTCGGCGAAATTGTCATCCGCGCGGACGCCGGTGATGGCGCGCTGCGTCTGAAGGACGTCGCGCGCATCGAACTGGGCGCGCAGACCTACGACACCATCAACACGCTGAACGGCAGCCCCGCCGTCAGCATGGCCACCTTCCTGCAATCGGGCGGCAATGCGCTCGACGTGGCGCAGGCGATCCGCGCGCGCATGGAGGAGCTGAAGCCCACCTTCCCGCCGGGCGTGGAATTCCTGACACCGTTCGATCCGACGCGCTACGTCGAAGCGTCCATCAGCGAAGTCACCAAGACCATCGCCGAGGCCGGCGTGCTGGTGATCCTGGTCGTGTATCTGTTCCTGCAGACCTGGCGCGCGACGCTGATCCCGATCATCGCGGTGCCGGTGTCGCTGATCGGCACGTTCGCGGGGCTGTGGCTCGCGGGCTTCTCGATCAATACGCTGACGCTGTTTGCGATGGTGCTGGCGATCGGCATCGTGGTCGACGATGCCATCGTGGTGCTGGAGAACGTCGAGCGCCTGATGCGCGAGAAGAACATGTCGCCGCTCGCCGCCGCCATCGAGGCGATGCATGAAGTCTCCAGCGCCATCATCGCCATCGTGCTGGTGCTGTGCGCGGTGTTCGTGCCGGTCGCCTTCCTCACCGGCATCGCCGGCCAGCTCTATCGCCAGTTCGCCGTCACGGTCGCCATCGCGGTGGTGATCTCGGGATTCGTCGCGCTGACGCTGACGCCGACGCTGTGCGCCGTGCTGCTGCGCGAGGCGAATCACGATTCGAAGTGGTTCCGCTGGTTCAATCGCGCCTTCGACGCGACGACGCGCCGCTTCCTCTGGGGCGTCGATCGCGCACTCGCGCACCGCAACCGTTCGCTCGCGATCTTCGGCGGCGTGCTGCTGCTGATCGGCCTGCTGTTCTGGCGCATCCCGGGCAGTTTCGTGCCACCGGAAGACCAGGGCTACCTGCTCGGCAACGTGCAGCTTCCCGACGGCGCCAGCCTGCAGCGCACGGATCATGCGACGGCGCAGTTCCAGCGCATGATGGAAAACAAGGAGGCGCTCGACTACGCCATCATCATCAACGGCATGGACTTCGTCGGCGGCGGCAACAAGACCAGCGCCGCCACCATCTTCCTGCCGCTCAAGCGCTGGAACGAACGCGACATCACCGCCACGCAGTTCGCCAGCCAGATCAGCGGCGAGGCGTCCGCGATCCGCGAGGCGCGCATCAACATCCTGAATCCGCCGGCGATCCGCGGGCTGGGCTCGGCCGGCGGCTTCGAGGTCTACGTGCAGTCGCGCACCGGTGCGACTGCGGCGCAGCTCGCGGAAGCGCAGCAGAAATTCCAGGCGGGCCTCGAAGCCGATCCGCGCCTGCGCGACATCAAGTCGTTCTTCCGGCCGAACGTGCCGCAGCTGCGCGTCGAGGTGGATCGCGAAAAGGCGATGGCGCTCGGCGTGCCGGTCAGCGACGTGTTCGATGCGCTGCAGTCGACGATGGGTTCGCTGTATGTCAACGACTTCAATGTCTACGGCCGCACGTTCCGCGTGCAGATGCAGGCGGAGGCGCCGTTCCGCAACGATCCCGAAGACCTGGGCAATGTCTACGTCCGCTCGCAGAGCAGCGGCGCGATGATCCCGCTCAAGGCGCTCATGCAGGTCACCGAGGTGACGGGACCGGAGCAGCTCGAACGCTTCAACGGCTTCATCGCGGCGAAGGTGGTCGGCAACGGCCGGCCCGGCGTGAGCTCGGGCGAAGCGATTCGCGCCGTCGAGGAAGTCGCGCAGGCCACGCTGCCGGAGGGTTACCAGATCGCGTGGACCGGCCAGGCGTATCAGGAAAAGCGCACGGGCACGGCGTCGGTGTTCGCCTTTGCCTTCGCCATCGTGATGGTGTTCCTGATTCTCGCGGGCCTGTACGGCCGCTGGCTGCTGCCGATCTCGGTGCTGCTCGCGGTGCCGTTCGCCGTGCTCGGCGGGCTCGGCTTCGTGGCGCTGCGCGGCATGGAGAACGACATCTACTTCCAGATCGGGCTGGTCGTGCTCATCGGCCTGTCGGCGAAGAACGCCATCCTGATCGTGGAGTTCGCGCAGCGCGCCTATCTCGAAGGCAAGTCGGCGTTCGATGCGGCCGTGGAAGCGGCGCGCCTGAGATTCCGGCCGATCGTCATGACTTCGCTCGCCTTCGTGCTCGGGGTCGTGCCGCTGGTTCTCGCCACGGGCGCCGGCGCCGCGGCACGCCAGTCGATGGGTACGGGCGTCTTCGGCGGCATGCTGATCGCGACCTTCATTGCCCCGGTCTTCATCCCGCTGTTCTTCGTGCTCGTGTCGCGCGCCCGCAAGGCACCGCACGCCGCCCCGGAAGCCGTATCGACGACCGGCGAACACGCATGAGCGCCACGGCACGCAACACGCGCGCACTGCAGCTCGCTGCCCGCCGCGAGCAGTTCCTCGCCGCCGCGGAGCGCATGTTCCTCAAGGAAGGCTTCGCCAAGACCAGCGTCAACGCCATCGTGCGCGAGGCCGGCGGCTCGCTGGCGACGCTGTATGCCGAGTTCGGCACCAAGGAAGCGCTGTTCGAATCGGTGCTGAGCCAGCGCGCCGCACGCTTCTTTCCCGAAACCCGGCCACGGCCGCCGACCGGCGCCTGTGACGCCGGGGCGGAACTCAGGCGACTCGCCACTCACATGCTGAAGCGCATGCTCACGGAAGACGCGCTGGCCGTGTACCGCATCTGCGTGTACGAAGCACCGCATTTTCCGGGCCTGCGCAAGGCCGTACTCGAAGTCGGCATTCCCGGCCTGCTGCAGGGCACGGCGCGCCATCTCATCGATCTCGCGGCCGTGCATGCGCTGCGCATCGACGATGCGGACTTGGCCGCCTCGCAGTTCGTCGCCCTGGTGCAGGGACAACTCGTGCTGATGGCCGCCTGCGGCGAGCACATCGATGCGCGCACCCGCGATCGGCAGATCGTCAACGCCGTGCATGCATTTCTCCGGCTGTATCCGGTGTGCGGCGGGAAGCGGGACTGAGATTTCACACGGAGATCACGGAGACCACGGAGGTCGGAGAAGAGAAGAAAAATTTCCACGGGGGACACGGGGAGCACGGGGTCTCGGAGCAGAAATTTTCTTTCCCCGTGCTCCCCGTGTTCCCATTCTTCCCCCGTGGAAAATTCTTCCTCCTTCTGGCTCTGTGTTCTCCGTGATCTCTGTGTGAAACTCTGATTCATGCCCCTGCTGACCCTGAGAAATGCCGAGCTGGCCTATGGCCTGCATCCCCTGCTCGACCGCGCGAATTTTTCCGTGCAGGACGGCGAGCGCATCGGGCTGATCGGGCGCAACGGCACAGGCAAGTCGACGCTGCTGAAAGTGATCTCGCGCCAGGCGGCGCTCGATGACGGCGAGCTCGCGACGCAGGACGGGCTGCGGGTCGTGACGGTGGAACAGGAGCCGGAACTGCCGCCGGCCGCGACGGTGCGCGAGAGCCTGGTGGTCCGCGGCGCCTTCGATGCGATCCACGACGAACGCGAGCGCTGGCGGCTGGAAGCGCGGCTCGATGAATTCCTGCACCGCTTTTCGGTGACGCCGGAACGCGCGCCGACGACGACCTCGGGCGGCGAACGCAAGCGCGCGGCCCTGGCGCTCGCGCTGGCACAGCAGCCGGATCTGCTGCTGCTCGACGAGCCCACCAACCATCTCGACATCGACGGCATCGGCGCGCTCGAAGAACTGCTGCTCAAGGGGCCGACGACCATCGTCATCACGCACGACCGCGCGTTTCTCGATCGGGTCGTCACCCGCATCGTCGAACTGGATCGCGGCCTGCTGCGCTCCTATCCCGGCAACTTCGCCGCCTACGAGACGCGCAAGAGCGAGCAGCTCGCCGCCGAGGAAGTCGTCAATCGCAAGTTCGACAAGTTCTGGGCGCAGGAGGAAGTCTGGATCCGCAAGGGCATCGAGGCGCGGCGCACGCGCAACGAAGGTCGCGTACGCCGGCTGGAAGGCTTGCGAAGCGAACGTGCCGCGCGGCGCGAACGTCTCGGCGACGTGAAGCTGACGCTCGATGCGGGCGAACGCTCGGGCAAGCTGGTCGCGGAACTGGAGAACGTCGGCAAGTCGTTTGGCGAACGCACCATCGTGCGCGACCTGTCGCTGCGCATCATGCGCGGCGACCGGCTCGGCCTCATCGGCCCGAACGGCGCCGGCAAGTCGACGCTGATCAAGCTGTTCCTCGGCCGCCTGCAGCCCGACACCGGCACGGTGAAGCTCGGTACGAACCTGCAGGTCGCGTACTTCGACCAGATGCGCGAACAGCTCGATCCGGAGAAGTCCGTGGTCGAAACCATCAGCCCGGGCTCGGACTGGATCGAGATCGGCACCGAGCGCAAGCACGTCATGACCTATCTCGCCGACTTCCTGTTCCCGCCGCAGCGCGCGAACTCGCCGGTGAAGGCGCTCTCCGGCGGCGAACGCAATCGCCTGCTGCTGGCGCGGCAGTTCGCACGACCTGCGAACGTGCTGGTGATGGACGAACCCACCAACGATCTCGACATCGAATCGCTGGAGCTGCTCGAAAGCACGCTGCAGACCTATCCCGGCACGCTGCTGCTGGTCAGCCACGACCGCGCCTTCCTCGACAACGTCGTGACCCAGACGCTGGTGGCCGAAGGCAACGGCAAGTGGCAGGAATACGTCGGCGGTTACAGCGACTGGCTGGCGCAGCGCCGCGCACCGGCGCCGGCGGCTGCGACGAAACCCCGTGTCGAGCCGAAGGCCGAGACGCCGAAAGCCTCGGCGCCGGCCAAGCTCAGCTACAAGGAAGCCCGCGAACTGGAGCAGCTGCCGAAGGAAATCGAACAGCTCGAACAGGAACAGCATTCCCTCACGGAGCGCATGAGCAGCGCCGACTACCACCGGCAGGGTCCGGACCAGATCAAGACCGACCGCAAGCGCGCCGAAGACATCGAAGCCCTGCTGCTGCAGAAGTTCGACCGGTGGGAGGCGCTGGAAGCGCGGCGGGGATGAGGAAGTCGGAATTTCACACGGAGAGCACGGAGTTCACGAAGATCGGAAGAGAAGATTTCACACAGAGAACGCAGAGAAAATCTGACCGGACGATCTTCTTACCTCTGTGCTCTCTGTGCCCTCTGTGTGAAATTCTTGTCTTCTCCGTGGCCTCCGTGATCTCCGTGTGAAACTCCCCCTCCGAAACAGTTCCTTACAAACTGCGCAAGTCCCTGAAAACCGTTGTCCGGCCGCTCTGATATAAGACGGGCATGACGGAACGCCCGCACATCCTGGTCGTCGACGACGACCGCGAAATCCGCAACCTGCTGTGCGACTACCTGGAAAAGAACGGTTTTCGCACGACGGCCGTGGCCGACGGCAAGGGCCTGCGCCGGACGATGGAGCATTCGCACGTCGATCTGATCGTGCTCGACCTGATGCTGCCGGGCGATGACGGCCTGACCCTGTGTCGCGAGATCCGCGCGAAATCGCAGGTGCCGATCATCATGCTGACCGCGCTGGGCGAGGACATCGATCGCATCGTCGGCATGGAGGTCGGTGCCGACGACTATCTCGCCAAGCCGTTCAATCCGCGCGAGCTGCTGGTGCGGATTCGCGCCGTGCTGCGCCGGTCCGTGTATGCGCCGCGAGATCCGCTGCCGGCAGACGTGAAGGCCTATCGCTTCGCGGACTGGCGACTCGACGTGACCTCGCGATCGCTGACCCGCGACGACGGCACGAGCGTACCGCTCACCGGCGCCGAGTTCCGGCTGCTTGCCGTGCTGCTCGCGCATCCGCATCGCGTGCTGAGCCGCGTGCAGCTGGCGGAACTGACCCAGGGCCGCGACATCGATCCCTTCGATCGCAGCATCGACGTGCGCATCAGTCGCCTGCGACAGGCGCTCGGCGACGGCGGCCGCTCGCCGCAGATCATCAAGACGATCTACGGCGAGGGCTATCTGATCGGCGTCGAGGTCGCGCAGGAATGAGGCTGCTGCCGCAATCGCTGTTCGGGCGTCTGCTCGCCGGACTGCTCGCAGTCGTCGGCGTGGCATTGCTGGCCGTGGTGGGGCTGATCGTGCACGAGCGTCGCGACGTCGCCCTGTGGACCAGCACGGTCTGGGATGCGGCGGACAACATCGCCTCCGCCAGCACCGAACTGGTCGGACTCGATGCGCACGAACGCCAGGCACGCGTGGAAGCCTATCGCGCCCAACTGCGTCCGCTCGTGGAGCGCCGCCCGCCGCCGCGCCCGCGCCGGGAAGTGCTGCGGCTCCAGCAGGCCTTCGCAGACAAGATCCGTATGCAGCTGGGGCCCGAGTACAAGGTCACGGTGACGAACGCACAGAACCGCTGGCGCGACGTCATTCCGCTGCTGGGAAATCTTCGCCCTCCTCCCGACGCGCCCGAAGGCGGCGGCCCACCGGCTTTTCGCTCGCCGGACAACTGGTACGACGTGACGGTGCGGCTGCCCGACGGCGACGAGATCGTATTCCGCACGCTCGCGCCGCATCCCGGTCCGCCGTTGCCGAAACAGATCTTCATCAATCTCGGGCTGCTGACCGCGCTGCTCGCGGTGGTGCTGTACCTGATGACCCGCAGCATCACGCGCCCGCTGTCGGACCTCGCGCAGGCGGCCGATGCCGTGGGACGCGGCGAGAATCAGCTGCTGCCCGAACGCGGCGCGAAGGAATTGCGCGACGCCACGCATGCCTTCAATACGATGCAGGAGCGCCTGCGTCGCTATCTCGACAGCCGCACGCGCGTGGTCGCCGCCATGTCGCACGATCTGCGCACGCCGCTGACGCGCCTGCGGCTGCGCGCCGAAGCGCTCGACGATGACGAAGCGCGCAGCCGCTTCGTCGCGGACATCGACGAAATGAGCCGCATGGTCACCGGCGCGCTGAACATGTTCAAGGGACTGAACGACGAGGAGCCCGCCAGGCAGGTCATCGTCGACGATGTGCTCGCGGCCATCCAGCAGGAGTTCGCCGAACTCGGCGTGCCCTTCGCCATCGAAGGTCATTCGGACGCGCCGATCCTGGGCAAGGAACAGAGCCTGAAGCGCTGCCTGTCGAACCTGCTGAACAATGCCGTGAAATACGGCTCGAATGTCGTCGCGCGCGTCAGCGACGACGACGAACTGGTCATCACGATCCAGGACGAGGGACCAGGCATCCCGGCGGAGGAACTGGAGCGCGTGTTCGAGCCGTTCTATCGCGTCGAGGCCTCGCGCAATCGCGACACCGGCGGCACCGGCCTGGGTCTCAGCATCGCCCGCGACATCGCGCAGGCGCATGGCGGGTCGATCGTGCTGCGCAATCATCCCGGAGGCGGCCTGGAAGCAATCGTGAGGCTGCCGCGCGCGAAGGTCAGCGTTGCGCCGGATGTCTGACGGCGGCAGTTGCTTCGAGCGCCGGTCTTACAGTTGGTAACCATTCATTACCGGCGACGCAACGATCGGTCGCTAGCTTCCTCGTGTGTTCTTTCGTTCCATGAGGATCCTTCCATGAAAACCCGCATCACGATTACAGCCATCGCCCTGCTGGCGGCTGGCAACGCGATGGCGCAGCCGCCCGGTCCGCCTCCCGGAGGACGCGGCGGCCCCGATATCGATCGCATGGCCATCCTGCTGGACCTGGACGAAGGCCAGAAGGCAGCGGTCAGGCAGGTGTTCGATGAGCAGCGCGAACAGCGCAAGGCGGAGTTCGACAAGGCGCGGGAAAAGGCCGGCGACAGCCAGGCGCGTCCGACGCGCGAGCAGATGCGCGCCAAGCACGAGCAGATGAAGCAGCAGACCATCGAGAAGCTGCGCCCGATCCTGAGCGATACCCAGCTCACCAAGTTCGAGGCACTGATCGCAGAACCGCCCGCGAGACCGCGGGGCGAGCGCCGGTCCAGGTCCGAGTGAGTGCCTGAACGTGCTGCCGCGGGACGGTCCGCCATCGCGGGCCGTCCCCACTTTTCCTGACATACCGCAAACAAGAAAATCCTGATCCGGCCAACCGGCCGGGGTACTATTCCCTTCGCTTGCTGACTTTCACCGGGTCCACCGGTCAGTCCCAGGCATACGTCGAACTCTAAAACCTGATCCAGCCACGACGGGGAACCACGGTGAACGAACCGCACGGGACAACCACGCCTTCCGGCAGCACCCAGCCTTATCCGACGCCGCGCCAGGCCTGGTACATGGTCTTCGTGCTGATGATCTTCTACGTCTTCTCGTTCATCGACCGGCAGATCATTTCGCTGCTGGTCGAGCCGATCAAACGGGACATGCAGATCACCGACACCCAGATCGGCCTGTTGCAGGGCTTTTCCTTCGCCCTGTTCTACTGCTTCCTCGGCGTTCCGATCGGCTGGCTCGCCGACCGCAAGAACCGCAAGAAGATCATCGCGGTCGGCGTGGTGGTCTGGTCGCTCATGTCCACGCTGTGCGGCTTCGCAAAGAATTTCGGACAACTGTTCCTGGCGCGCGTCGGCGTCGGTGTCGGCGAAGCTGCACTTTCGCCCGCCGCCTATTCGATGGTGACGGATGCATTTCCGAAGGAACGCCTCGGCCGCGCTTTCAGCATCTACAACCTCGGCATTCCCATCGGCAGCGGCATCGCGCTGCTGGTCGGCGGACTCGTGGTCGGCGCCGTCGTGCAGGAAGGCAAGACCTTCGTACTGCCGCTGCTCGGTGAAGTTCGCGCCTGGCAGTTCGTGTTCATCGTCACCGGCGCACCGGGCCTGCTGTTGCCGCTGCTGCTGCTGAGCGTGCGCGAACCGGCGCGACGCGGACTGATCAAGACCGCGACGAACGAAACCGCGGCGGTTCCGCTCAGCGAAGTCTTCAAATTCATGTGGAAGAACGGCCACTTCTACAGCCTGCACTTCGTCGCGCTCGCGCTCTTCGCCATGCTGGGCTACGCCGTCGGCGCGTGGCTGCCGACGGTGATCTCGCGCACCTACGCCGTGCCGGCCGCCGATGTCGGCAAGGTGCTGGGCATCTCGGTGCTGTCGGTGAACGTGCTCGGCATCCTGTTCTTCGGCCGCATCTGCGACAGGCTGACCGCGCGCGGAATCACGGATGCGCCGATCGTCGTGTGCATCCTCGTCGGAATTCTGATCGCGATCACCAGCACCATTCCTGCCTTCATGCCGAACGTCACGCTCGCCTACGTCGCCATGTGCATCGCGGGCTTTCCTTTCCACGGCTACGTCGCGATGGGTCCGATGGCCGTCAACCAGGTGACGCCGAACCAGATGCGCGCCCAGGTGTCGTCCGTATACCTGTTCGTCAACGCCCTGCTCGGCATGGGCGTCGGCCCCGCACTCGTGCCGCTGATCAGCGACTACATCCTCAAGGATCCGATGCAGATCCGCTGGGCGCTGTCGATCGTCGTCTTCTGCGCCGGCACGCTGGCCGCATTCCTGCTATGGCTGGAACGCAAGCCGTTCCGCGAGCGCGTGTCGGCATCGGCGCAGTGGCATTGAGACGAGGAACAGAGAGCCGCGAAAGACCGCATGAAAGAAAGGGATTTCTTTCCCGAAAAAAATCCCTTCTTTCGACATGATCACAGCTTCCGCAGCCGCTCGGCGGCTTCGATGAGGGTGGAATCCTTCTTCGCGAAACAGAAACGCACGACGCCGAGTGTCGGCGGCGACTGATAGAACGGCGACACGGGAATCGAGGCGACGCCTGCTTCCCGCAGCACCCGGTCAGCGAACTCCGCGTCGGTGGCATCCGAGAGGTCGCTGAAATCCAGCAGCTGGAAGTACGTGCCCTCGGACGGAATCCAGCGGAATCGGGAGCCCTGCAGTTGCCGCAGGAACAGATCGCGCTTGCGTTGATAGAACGCGGCCAGCTCGTTGCTGTGCTGCGGCTCCAGCCGCAGGAACTCGGCGATCGCGAGTTGCAGCGGCGTCGCAATGCTGAAGGTATTGAACTGATGCACCCGCCGCAGTTCGCGGGTCAGCTCCGGCGGCGCCACGGCATAACCCACACGCCAGCCGGTCGCATGCATCGTCTTGCCGAAGGAAAAGCACACGACACTGCGCGCATACAGTTCGGCGTGGCCGACTACGCTCGCATGCTTCGCGCCGTCGTAAACCATGTGTTCGTACACTTCGTCCGACAGCACCATCGCATCCGTGGGACGCAGCAGGTCGGCCAGCTGCTGCAGATCGCCGGCCGACAATATCGAACCCGTGGGATTGTGCGGCGAGTTGATCATCACGAGCCGCAGGCGCGGCGTGACCCGCGCGCGGACCTGCTGCCAGTCGATGCGGAAATGCGGCGGCTGCAGCGGCACGTGCACCGGACGTCCGCCAGCGAGGATCACGGCGGGCGCATACGAGTCGTAGGACGGATCGAACAGGATGACGTCGTCGCCCGGATGTACGAGCGCACTGACGGCCGAGAAGATCGCCTCGGTGGCGCCGAGCGTGATCGTGATCTCTGCTTCCGGATCCGGCGTGCGCCCGTAACTCGCGCCGAGCTTGTTCGCGATCTGCTCGCGCAGCGCGCCCTCGCCGATCATCGGCGCGTACTGGTTGTGGCCGGACGCCACCGAACGCGCCAGCAGTTCCTTCAGCAGCTCCGGCGAATCGAAGTCGGGAAATCCCTGCGCCAGATTGATCGCGCCCAGTTCGCGGGCGCGATTGGTCATGACGGTGAAGATGGTCGTGCCGACGTGCGGCAGCTTCGAACGGAGGTTCATGGCCGCTGCAGTCTGCGGCTATTTTCCCGTCGCCGCCATCTGCATGTCGCGCTGCCGACGCTTTTCCTGGCGCTGCATGAGGATGCCGGCGATCACTACACCAATCGTGACCAGCAGCACCATGATCGACGCGAGCGCATTGATGTCCGGACTCACACCCAGACGGACCTTCGAGAAAATCACCATCGGCAGCGTGCTGGAACCGGGGCCGGACACGAAGCTGGCAATGACCAGGTCATCGAGCGAAATCGTGAAAGCCAGCAGCCAGCCCGACACCAGCGCCGGCGCGATGATCGGCAGCGTGATGAGAAAGAAGATCTTGGCCGGACGCGCGCCGAGATCCATCGCGGCTTCTTCCAGCGAATCGTCGAGCGTCGACAGTCGCGACTGCACGATGACGGTCACGTACGCCATCGTCAGTGTCATGTGCGCGATGGTGATGGTCGTGACGCCGCGGCCCTGCGGCCAGCCGAAAATCTGCTCCATCGCCACGAACAACACCAGCAACGACAGGCCCGTGATGACTTCCGGCATCACCAGCGGCGCCGTCGTCATGCCCGAGAACAGCGTGCGGCCGCTGAACTTGCCGAAGCGCGCCAGCGCCAGGCCCGCCAGCGTGCCGAGGATCACGGCACCGGTCGCATTGATGGCCGCAATCTTCAGCGACAGCCACGCAGCGTTGAGGATCTGGTCGTTCTGGAACAGCTTGCCATACCACTCGGTGGAGAAACCTCCCCATACCGTGACCAGGCGCGACTTGTTGAACGAGTAGAAGATCAGCGACAGGATCGGCACGTAAAGGAACGCGAAGCCGAATACCAGCACCGAAAGACGAAACACCGGGACGCGTCTGCTCATCGGTGCGCTCCCCTGGCTTCGGCGTTCTGGGCCCGCTGCAGCAGCACGATGGGAATGACCAGCAGCAACAGCAACGCGATGGCCACCGCACTGGCCACCGGCCAGTCGCGGTTGCTGAAGAACTCGGTCCACAGCACCTTGCCGATCATCAGCGAATCCGGCGCACCGAGCAGCGCCGGGATGACGAACTCGCCGACAGCCGGGATGAACACCAGCATCGAGCCCGCGACGATGCCCGGCATCGACAGCGGCAACGTAATCGTGAGGAACGACTTGAACGGCCGGCTGCCCAGGTCCGCCGCCGCTTCGAGCAGTGTCAGGTCCATCTTCTCCAGATTCGAGTACAGCGGCAGGATCATGAACGGCAGATAGGAATAGACGATGCCGACATAGATCGCGAAATCCGTCTGCAGCATCACGATGGGTTCGTCGATGATGCCGAGCCACATCAGGAAATTATTGATGAGGCCGTTGTTCTTGAGCAGGCCGATCCAGGCGTAGACGCGCAGCAGGAAGGAGGTCCAGAACGGCAGGATCACCATCATCAGCAGGATGTTGCGCCACGTCGTGTTGGCGCGCGCAATCGCATAGGCGAGCGGATAACCGACCAGCAGGCACAGCAGCGTGGAGATGAACGCCACCTTCATCGAATTGAGGTAGGCCTTCCAGTAGAGGTTGTCCTCGACCAGGAACATGAAATTCCCGAGATTGAGCTTGATGTGCAGCATCTTGTCGCCGGCCCATTCGAACAGCGGCTGGTACGGCGGCGAGGCGATCTGCGTCTCCGAGAACGCGATCTTGAGAACGATGACGAACGGAATCAGGAAGAACAGCAGCAGCCAGAAATACGGAATGGCGACGACGGCGGTGCGTCCGCGCACGCCCCACTTCAGCAAGCGGGCCTGCGTCCAGCGATACGGCGGAAATTGCTTCAACACGAGCAGGATAACATGCGCCTCGGCGGTTGGGCTTTGGCGATCATTCGCCGAGCACCACCGGGCTCGATGGGTGCCAGTGGATGTAGACCGACTGATCCCAGGTGATCAGGTCATCGGCATGCCGATAGGAATTCGGCTGCGTCACCCGCACCATCTTTCCGGAGTCGAGCTGCACGATGTAGATCGACATGTCGCCCATGTAGGCGATCTCTTTGACGGTGCCGTGAGCAACGTTGTCAGTCTGATCTGGCTTCTCGATCGAGATATTGATCTTCTCGGGACGGACCGCCGCCCACAGCAGCACGTCCGGCGCCGAACTCACGCCGTGATCGACGAAGATGGTGCCGCCCAGTTCCTGCGATTCGATGCGTACGCGATCGGGCAGGTCCTCGATCATGCGCCCCTGGAACATGTTGACGTTGCCGATGAACTCGGCGACGAACTTGCTGTTGGGATATTCGTAGATGTCCTTCGGTGTGCCGACCTGGATGATCTCGCCGAGGTTCATGACGCCGATGCGGCTCGACAGCGTCATCGCCTCTTCCTGGTCGTGCGTCACGACGACGAAGGTGACGCCGAGCTGTTCCTGCAGATTCACCAGTTCGAACTGCGTGTGTTCGCGCAGCTTCTTGTCGAGCGCGCCGAGCGGCTCGTCGAGCAGCAGCAGCTTGGGCCGCTTGACCAGCGAACGCGCAAGCGCGACGCGCTGGCGCTGGCCGCCGGAGAGCTGATGGGGCTTGCGCTTGGCGAACTGTCCCAGCTTCACCATGCCGAGCATGTCGGCCACGCGCGAGGCGATCTCTGCCTTGGATACCTTGTCCTGCTTGAGTCCGAACGCCACGTTCTGTTCGACCGTCATGTGCGGGAACAGCGCGTAGGACTGGAACATCATGTTGACTGGGCGTTCATAGGGCGGGATGCCCGCCATGTCGACGCCGTCGATCAGGATCTTGCCGCTGCTCGGATCTTCGAACCCCGCCAGCATGCGCAGCAGCGTGGTTTTGCCGCAGCCCGAACCGCCGAGCAGACAGAACAGTTCCTTCTTGTAGATCTTGAGCGAGACGTCGTTGACGGCCACGAAGTCGCCGAACTTCTTGGTGACGCGCTCGATGCTGATGTAGGGGACGGCTTGCGGGTCGTTCCAGGGCTGGATCTTGGTTTCGGGGCGACTGCTCGGAGTGGCCATGATTCACCGCTGTTGTTGTTTGCGTCGCATGGCCATCGGACTACGAACCTAACGGGTTACGGCCAGAATGCTCTTCCGGCCGTCACCCATCGTCCGTAGTCCGCAGCCCCTTTCATCAGCTTCCCGTCGTGAACTTGGTCCACATGCGGGTCATGAGGCGGGTGAAGTCCTCGGTGTACGACAGCGAGGGGAACAGCTTCGCCTTCACTTCCGGCGGCGGATACACGCCCGGATCGTTCTTGATCTCATCGTTGATGAGCGGCAGCGCCGCGGCCACCGGGCTCGCGTAGTTCACGAAGTTCGAGTTGTTGGCGGCGACCTGCGGCTCCATCAGATAGTTGATGAAGGCATGGGCGTTCTTCGGGTGCTTGGCATCGGCCGGAATCGCCAGCGTGTCGAACCACACGATGGTGCCTTCCTTCGGGATGACGTACTTGATCACCGTGCCCTGACCCGCTTCCTCGGCGCGATCGCGCGACTGCAGGACATCGCCGCTCCAGCCGAGCGCGACACACAGATCGCCATTGGCCAGATCCTCGATGTATTGCGAAGAATGGATCTTGCGGATGTACGGGCGGATCGCCATCAGCTTCTCTTCCGCCGCCTTCAGGTCTTCTTCCTTCTGGCTGTTCGGGTCGCGGCCCATCCAGGCCAGCGCCACCTTGAGAACTTCATCGGCGGCGTCGAGCACCGATACGCCGCAGTCCTTGAACTTGGCGATCTGCTTCGGATCGCGATCTGCTTCGGATCGAAAATGAAATCCCAGCTGTCGAGCGGCGTGTCGCCGAGGATTTTCTTGACCTTGGCTTCGTTGTAGCCGATGCCGGTGGTGCCCCAGAAATAGTCGACCGAGTATTCGTTGCCCGGATCGTGCAACGCCACGCGCTGCATCACGTCGGGGTCCATGTTCGAGAGGTTCGGAAGCTGGCTCTTGTCGAGCTTCTGGAACACGCCCGCCTTGATCTGGCGTTCCAGGAACGACGCCGAAGGCACGACGACGTCGAAGCCCGAGTTGCCCGCCAGCAGCCGGGTTTCCAGCACGTCATTCGAATCGAAAACGTCGTAGGTGACCTTGATGCCGGTCTTCTCTTCGAAGTTCTTGATGGTGTCTTCGGCGATGTAGTCCGACCAGTTGAATACGTGCAGGACCTTTTCTTCTTCGGCGGGAGCAGCCGCCTGGCCGGCCTGCTGCGCCTCCTCTTTCTTGCCGCAGGCCGCCAGCGCTAGCGCGACAGCGGTTGCAGTCAAGGCAACGCGCAAATTCTTGTTCATCGGATAGCTACTCCCCGTGTGGTTTTACGGACCGGACCGACACCGGCTACTGCGCTGGAGCGTAACGCAGAACCCGTGCGAAGGGCTACGGGAGCGAGTGCAGCGTCATGTCGAGGGACTTGCGAGCCTTGTCGATCAGCTCGTCGACGTGGGCGCGCGTCATCACCAGCGGCGGCGCGACGATCATGGTGTCGCGGACCGCCCGCATGACCAGGCCGTTGCTGATGCACAGATCGCGGCACAGGGTGCCGACTTCGCCGGGATCGGCGAAGAGTTCGCGCTTGCTCTTGTCCTTCACCAGTTCCAGTGCACCAATAAGGCCCACGATACGGGCCTCGCCGACCAGCGGATGCTCGGCGAGTTCGGCCCAGCGCTGTTTCATGTAGGGCGCGATGTCGTTCCTGACCCGCTCGATGACATTTTCATTGCGCAGGATGTTGATGGTGGCGCACGCCACGGCGCAGGCCGCCGGGTGACCGGAGTAGGTAAAGCCGTGGGCGAACTCGCCGCCCTTTTCCGTGAGTACCGCAGCGACCCGATCCGCGATCATCACGCCGCCGATCGGCAGGTAGCCCGAGGACATGCCCTTGGCGATCGGCATCAGGTCCGGCTTGATGTCGAAGTACTGCGAACCGAACCACTGCCCGGTGCGGCCGAAGCCGCAGATGACTTCATCGGCGATGAGCAGGATGCCGTAACGGTCGACGATCTTCTGGATCTCGGGCCAGTACGTCGATGGCGGAATGATCACACCGCCCGCACCCTGGATGGGTTCGCCGATGAATGCAGCGACCCGCTCCGGTCCGATTTCCAGAATCTTCTCTTCGAGGGCACGCGCGGCGACGAGGCCGAATTCCTCGGGCGACAGATCGCCGCCTTCCACATACCAGTACGGCTGGCGGATGTGGACGATGCCCGGGATGGGCAAGCCGCCCTGCGCATGCATCGGCGCCATGCCGCCGAGACTGGCGCCGGCCATCGTACTGCCGTGATAGGCATTCTTGCGGCTGATGATGACGGTGCGCTGCGGCTGGTCCATCAGTTCCCAGTAACGGCGTACCGAGCGCACGACCGTGTCGTTCGCCTCGGATCCCGAGCCCGTAAAAAAAACGTGCTTGAACTGGGGCGGCGTGACTTCGGCCAGCAATCGCGACAGTTCGATGGCGGGCGGATGGGCCACCTGGAAGAAGCTGTTGTAGTACGGCAGCTCCAGCAACTGCTTGTAGGCCGCCTCGGCCAGTTCGCGGCGGCCGTAACCCAGATTCACGCACCACAGTCCCGACATGCCGTCGAGGATCTGTCGTCCGTCCGAATCGTAGAGATACACCCCTTCGGCGCGCGAGATGACCCGCGTCCCCTTGCGGCCCAGCGCCGCATGATCCGTGAAGGGATGAATGTAGTGAGAGGCATCCAGTGCCTGCCATTCAGCCGTGGAACGGGAAGGAATGAACGGACTGGATGAAGTCGTCATGTCAGCGGAAGCGGCGGAAATAAGTCATGAACACACCTTGCAGATACATCAGACGTTCAACAGCAGATGCTCGCGCTCCCAGGAGCTGATCACCTGCAGGAACGTTTCATATTCGTTTTCCTTCACGGCGGCGTAGGCCAGCACGAAACGTTCGCTGAGGATTTCCAGCAGCGGACGGCAATCGCGCAACAGCCGCAACGATTCCTCGATATTGCGCGGCAGGCCGAACGGCAGGTCGTAGGCGCTGCCCGTCACGGGTTCCGTGGGCTTCAGTCCTTCGACCATGCCGAGATAGCCGCAAGTCAGCGATGCCGCAATCGCGATGTAGGGATTCGCATCCGCACCGGCGATGCGATTCTCGACACGGCGATTGGCCGGATTCGACACCGGCACGCGCAGACCCGCCGTGCGATTGTCGTAGCCCCACTGCGTATTGATCGGCGCGGAGTGATGGCGCGTGATGCGGCGATAGGAATTCACGTTCGGCGCAAACAGCGACATCGCCGCCGGCAGGTATTTCTGCAGTCCGGCGATATGCGAGAAGAACAGCGACGACGGCTTGCCCTCGGCATCGCTGAAAATGTTCTTGCCGGTGCGGCGATCGACGATGCTCTGATGAATATGCATGGCGCTGCCGGGCTCGCGCGCCATCGGCTTCGCCATGAACGTCGCATACATCTTGTGACGCAGCGCCGCCTCGCGCGCGGTGCGCTTGAACAGGAAGACCTGGTCCGCCAGCGACAACGCATTGCCGTGCAGCAGGTTGATCTCCATCTGCGCGGCGCCGTCTTCGTGGATCAGCGTGTCGATGGCGATGTCCTGCGCTTCGCAGAACGCATAGATGTCGTCGAACAGCGGATCGAATTCGTTCACCGCCGCGATCGAATACGCCTGGCGCCCGATCTCGGGACGGCCCGAGCGGCCCATCGGCGGCTTGAGCGGATAGTCGGCGTCGATGTTCGGTTCGACCAGGAAGAACTCCAGTTCCGGCGCCACCACCGGCTCCCAGCCATGCTGTGCGTACAGCTCGAGTACGTGCTGCAACAGGTAGCGCGGCGCCATCGTCACGGGACGACCGTCGGAATAGAAACTGTCGTGAATCACCTGCGCGGTGGGCTCCGCAGTCCACGGCACCACGCGGATGGTGCTGGGATCGGCCTTCAGCACGATGTCGATTTCCGACGGGCTGATGGCGCGATCGTCGTCCGGATATTCGCCGGTGACGGTCTGCAGGAAGATGCTCTCCGGCAGACGCATGCCCTCGTCTTCGGCGAACTTCGCCGCGGGCATGATCTTGCCGCGCGGCACGCCCGCCATGTCGGGAATGATCGCCTCGACTTCGGAAATGCCGTGCTCTTTGAAGAATTGCTGGATGACGCTCATACATGATCCTTGCGTGCGTACTCACGCGCTGCCCGACCGAAGGCAGCGAACAGAGCACGCGAAAATGCGTTGTCCTGAAATTTCCACTCGGGATGCCACTGCAC
>OEIU01000174.1_pt1 | contig 66792 bp, 66 predicted proteins | sample 1539221 | NCBI WGS metagenome assembly OEIU01 (sample SAMN03792071, study PRJEB22550) | activated sludge metagenome | feature: wastewater treatment plant; material: activated sludge; isolation source: Wastewater treatment plant of a petroleum refinery complex | place: Argentina: Zarate | collected...
GCGTCGATCGCCTTGAGGCCGGTCGCCATCGGCTCGTGCACCGACTTGCGCGGGATGATGCCGGGCGCCTTGACGTCGACGCGGCGCTTTTCGGTCGAGTCGAGCGGGCCCTTGCCGTCGATGGGATTGCCGAGTCCGTCGACGACGCGGCCGAGCAGGCCCTTGCCGACCGGGACCTCGACGATGGCGCCCGTCCGCTTGACGGTCTGGCCCTCGGAGATCTCGCGGTCGGAGCCGAACACGACGATGCCGACATTGTCCTGCTCGAGGTTGAGCGCCATGCCGCGCACGCCGGATTCGAACTCGACCATCTCGCCCGCCTGGACGTTGTCGAGACCGTAGCAGCGGGCGATGCCGTCGCCGACCGACAGGACCTGGCCGACCTCGGCAACCTCGGCCTCCTGGCCGAAATTCTTGATCTGCTGCTTGAGGATCGCCGAAATCTCGGCGGCGCGGATATCCATCACCGGGCCTCTTTCATCGCAATGCGGATGGCGTTCAGTTTGGTCTTCAGGGACGCGTCGACCATGCGGCTGCCGATCTTCACGACCAGCCCCCCGATCAGCGCGGGATCGATCCTGACGTCGAGATCGACATCGGAGCCGGCCATCTCGCGGATGGCGGCCTTGATCTCGTCGAGCGTCTTGGCGGACGGCGTCTCGGCGAGGCGGACCTCCGCCGACACGATGCCCTTGTATTGCGCGACGAGCGCCCGGTAGCCCCGGATCATGTCCGGGAGGACGAAGAGACGGCGATTGGCGGCGGCGAGGCGGATCAGGTTGGCGGCGAGCCCGCCGATCCCCGCCTTGGCGAGCACCGCGTCGACCGCCTTCAACTGCTCTTCCGCCGAGAAGACGGGGCTCCTGACGAGGCGGCGCAGATCCTCGCTCTCGTCGAGCAGCCGCGAGAACCCGTCGAGATTCGATCCGACGGAATCGATCGCGTTCTCGTCGCGGGCGAGTTCGAACAGGGCCGACGCGTAACGACCGGCTACACCGGATACGCCCGGACCATCGCTTGCCTTCGTGTCTGCCACCGGTCTCTCGTCGCCTTTGCGGAGCCGCCGGCCGAAAAGCCGACATTCCCGCGTTCTTCGCCAGGTCGGGATGGAGCGCGGAGCAGGTCTGCCCGCAGCGCGGTTGCCGTATCATGCAGGTTTCAGGGGTGCAAGGAGGGATGGCGAGGTTCGTCGCGGGCTGGCGTCTTTCCCGGCACCGGCAGGGTTCCCGGGGGCGCCCCGCATCAGCCGAATGCGCCCCGCCCCGCTTCAGCTCCGCAGCCTGATGCGGCGCCCGGCCCCTTCCGCCTCGCGGTATTCGGCGATCAGCCGCTCCACATACTCCCCCGCCGGCCGGACCGCGTCGACCGCGCCGATGCCCTGGCCCGAGCCCCAGATGTCGCGCCATGCCCGCGCCCCGCCCTTCTCCTGGCCGAAATCCATCGCGACCGCTTCCATTTCGTGCAGCTTTGCCGGGTCGATGCCCGAGGCCGCGATCGAGGGGGCGAGATAATTGCCGTGCACGCCGGTGAAGACGGGGGAATAGACGATGTCCGCCGCCGCGCTCTCGACGATCATCCGCTTGTAGCTTTCCGGCGCGTTCGCCTCCTGCGTCGCGATGAAGGCCGAGCCGATATAGGCGAGATCCGCCCCCATGATCTCGGCCGCCCGGATCGCGCGGCCCGTGGCGATGGCGCCCGAGAGCACGAGCGGCCCCTCGAACCATTGCCGCGTCTCCCCGACCAGCGCGAAGGGCGAGAGCGTGCCGGCATGGCCGCCGGCCCCCGCCGCGACCGCGATCAGCCCGTCCGCACCCTTCTCGACCGCCTTGCGGGCGAAGGTCTGGTTGATGACGTCGTGCAGCGTGATCCCGCCCCAGCCGTGGACGGCATCGTTCAGGTCCGCGCGGGCGCCGAGCGAGGTGATGACGATCGGCACCCTGTGCGCCTCGCAGACCCTCAGGTCGTGCTCCAGCCGCTCGTTGGAGCGGTGCACGATCTGGTTCACCGCGAAGGGGGCGGCGGGGCGCCCGGGATGGGCGGCGTCGTGAGCCGCGAGCGCCTCCTCGATCTCGCAGAGCCATTCGTCGAGCAGCGAGGCCGGCCGCGCGTTCAGCGCCGGGAACGAGCCGACGATGCCCGCCTTGCACTGCGCGATGACGAGCTTCGGGTTCGAGACGATGAACATCGGCGCGGCGATGGCCGGGATGGCCAGCCTGCCGTCCAGGATCTCCCTCCAGCGCGACGAGGTCATCTCGTCCGCTCAGGCGGGTGAGGCGAGGGGCTTGTCCTTCTCGACGACGAAGGTGCTGACGACCCTGACCGGCTTCTCCCCGCTCTTGGCGCCGGCATGGGGGGTGTTCGGCGGGACCTGGAACGCGTCGCCGGCCTTGTAGAGCTTCGTCGGCAGTCCCTCGATGGGCAACTCGATCTCGCCTTCGACGACGTAGCCGGATTCGATGCCCGGATGCTTGTGGCGCGCGACGAACACCCCGGGCTCGATCTCGACCTCGGCGACGATCGTGACGTAGCCGGGCATCGGCCCGTCGAGCTGCGAGAGGACCTTGCGCTTGAGGCCCGCAGTCCCGGCGGGCGCCGATCCCTGCGCCGAGGCGTCGGTGGCGGCGAAGCCGGAGATCGCGCAGATCGCGCAAGAGGCGAAGCCCGCAAAGCCGCGGCGTGTCAGCATGGTCATCCTCCCGCTGCCGCCGTCTTCCCGCGCGGCCGGGGCAGCCTCCGCTCCGGCGCGCGGAGCGTCAAGGCGAATCCGTCTCCGGGCCAGGGCGATCCGTTTCACCCGTTCACAATCCGTCCCGCGCGATCTCCCAGCCCCGCTCGGCGAGGAGCCTTGCGCGCTCGCCGTGGCTGGCCGCGTCGGCCGAGGAGGCGTTTCCCTTCCTGCCGCGCGCGACCACCCCTTCCAGGATGACGGCGATGCGGAAGAGCGAGAAGGCGAGATGGAACGGCGTGATCGAATCGGTCCGCCCCGTCCGGGCGTTGTACATCGCCAGATAGGCGTCCATGCTCGGGATGCCGAGCGCGTCCAGGTCGAGGCCGCGCATGCCGCGGAAGGCGGCGGGCGAATTGATGTAGGGCAGGCAGTTATAGGCGAGGTCGGCCAGGGGATGGCCGAGCGTCGAAAGCTCCCAGTCGAGGATGCCGAGGACGCGCGCCTCGGTTGGGTGGAAGATCATGTTGTCGAGCCGGAAATCGCCGTGGCAGATGGCGGTTTCCTCGCTGTCCGGCACGTGGGCCGGCAGCCATTCGGCGAGCCTGTCGATGGCCGGGTTGTCGCGGGCGGGCGAAGTCTCCCATTGCTTCGACCAGCGCCCGATCTGGCGCGCGAAGTAATTGCCGGGGCGGCCGTAGGTGTCGAGGCCGATCGCCTTCCAGTCGGCCTTGTGCAGCCGGGCGAGGGCGTCGGCCATGCCCTCGTAGATCGCGGCCCGGTCCTCGCGCGCGAGGACCGACAGCGTCGGCGACCAGAAGATGCGCCCCCGCAGGCGCTCCATGAGGTAGAAGGGCGTGCCGAGCACCGAGCGATCCTCCGTGAAGAGGAGGACGCGGGGCACCGGCACGTCCGTTTTCGCGAGCGCCTCCTGCACCCGGAACTCCCGGTCGACCGCATGGGCGGAGGGCAGAAGCTCGCCGGGCGGCTGCTTGCGCAGCACGAACTCGCCCTTGTCCGTCACGAGGAGAAAGGTCGGGTTCGACTGGCCGCCGCGCATCTGGCGCAGGTCGAGCAGCCGCGCCCCCAGCTCGTCGCCGAGAAGCTGCTCCAGCCGGGCCGTGTCGAAACGATGCGCCTCGCGCACCGGGATGGTCTCCGAGGCGGCCTCGGGCGTCTCGTGCCCCTCGGCCGGGGTATCTGCGCTCAATGCCCCGCTCCCCCGGCATTTGCTCCCTGGTGCTTCTTCAATTCGATCTTGGCGACGGTGTCGCGGTGGACCTCGTCCGGCCCGTCCGCGAGGCGGAGCGTGCGGGAATGGGCATAGGCGAAGGCGAGATGGAAATCCTCGCTGAGGCCGCCCGCGCCGTGGACCTGGATGGCGCGGTCGGCCACGCGGCAGGCGACGTTGGGCGCGACGACCTTGATCATGGCGATCGCCGCCCGCGCCGCCTTGTTGCCGACCGTGTCCATCATCTGCGCGGCCTGGAGGGTGAGGAGGCGCGCCTGGTCGATCTCCATGCGGCTTTCGGCGATGACGTGGCGCGTCACGCCCTGGTCGGCGATCGGGCCGCCGAAGGCGTTGCGGCTGAGCGCCCTCCGGCACAGGGATTCGAGGGCCCGCTCGGCGACGCCGATCGAGCGCATGCAGTGATGGATCCGGCCTGGGCCGAGCCGTCCCTGCGCGATCTCGAAGCCGCGGCCCTCGCCGAGGAGGATGTTCGAGGCGGGGACCCGCACGTTGTCGTAGACGATTTCCGCATGGCCGTGCGGGGCGTCGTCATAGCCGAAGACGGTCAGCGGGCGGACCACGGTGACGCCGGGCGTGTCCATGGGCACGAGGATCATCGATTGCTGCCGGTGCTTCTCGGCGGCGGGGTCGGTCTTGCCCATGAGGATGGAAATCCTGCAGCGCGGATCGGGCGCGCCCGTGATCCACCATTTGCGTCCGTTGACGACGTAGTTGTCGCCTTCGCGGCGAATCTCCGTGCGGATATTGGTCGCGTCGGAGGAGGCGACGGCCGGCTCGGTCATGGCGAAGCAGGAGCGGATCTCGCCTTCGAGGAGGGGCGTCAGCCATTTCGCCTTCTGCTCCTCGTCGGCATAGCGGATCAGCGTCTCCATGTTGCCCGTGTCGGGCGCCGAGCAGTTGAAGGGCTCGGCGCCGATAGGCGACCGCCCCATCACCTCGCAGATGACGCCGTATTCGACATTGGTGAGCGCGGCCGGGTCGTGATGCTTCGGCACGAACAGGTTCCAGAGCCCTTGCGCCTTCGCCTTCCTCTTCAGCTCCTCCATGATCGGCGGGATCACCCAGCGGCTCGGCTGGCTGCCGACGTAATCGTGATATTCGCGCTCGGCGGGATAGACGTGCTCCTCCATGAAGGCGGCCACGCGCTCGCGCAGCTCCTCGGCGCGCTGGCTGATCGGAAACAGCATCGGGAACTCCCACTTTCTTCACCTCGGCCCCCTCTCTGTACGAGGAGATCGACCTGGACGTCACGCGGCCTGACGTCTTCCATCCGGGGGAGGGGTCTCCCGCGAGCCCTCGGCGGCGAATGCGGTCGATCGCACCGGAGGGAGGGCCGAACCCTGTCCAAGGCTCTCGGGAGCCGCTAAACGCTCATGGCGATCTTGGAGAGGGAAGCGTGCGAACCTACCAGCTTTTCATCGACGGAGCCTATGCCGACCCGGCGGGCGGCGAATTCTTCGACACGGTCGATCCCTATCGCGGGGAGGCTTGGGCCAGGATTCCGAAGGCGGGCCGCGAGGATGTCGATCGCGCCGTGGCGGCGGCCAAGCGGGCGATGTACGAAGGCCCCTGGGCCGCGATGAACGCGACGGCGCGCGGCAAGGTCATGCGCCGGATCGGCGATCTCGTGGCGCAGAATGCCGGGCGCCTCGCCGAGATCGAGGTGCGCGACAACGGCAAGCTGCTCGCCGAGATGCTGGGCCAGCTCCGCTACCACCCGGAATGGTGGTATTATTTCGGCGGCCTCGTGGACAAGATCGAGGGAGGGGTGCCGCCGATCGACAAGCCCGAGATGTTCGCCTTCACGACCCACGAGCCGGTCGGGGTGGTGGCGGCGCTGACGGCCTGGAACTCGCCCCTGCTCTTCGTCGCCTGGAAATGCGCCCCCGCCCTCGCGGCGGGCTGTGCGGTGGTGGTCAAGCCCTCGGAATTCACCTCCGCCTCGACGCTCGAATTCGCCGCGCTGACGAAGGAGGCGGGCCTGCCCGACGGCATGTTCAACGTCGTCACGGGCTTCGGCCCGGATACCGGCCAGGCCCTCGTCACCCACCCGGACGTCGCCAAGATCACCTTCACGGGCTCGGACGCGACCGGCGCGCGCATCTACGAGCAGGCCGCGAAGGACCTGAAGCGCGTCTCGCTGGAACTCGGCGGCAAGTCGCCCAACATCGTCTTCGCCGATGCCGACATGAAGATGGCGGCGGCGGGCGTCGTCTCGGGCATCTTCGCCGCGACGGGCCAGACCTGCATCGCAGGCTCGCGCCTCCTCGTGCAGCGATCGGTCAAGGACGCCTTCCTCGACCGCCTGCTGACGCTGGCGAAATCGGCCAAGATCGGCGATCCGATGCAGGCGGATACCAATATCGGACCGGTCGCGACACCGGCCCAGTACAGGAAGATCCTCGACTACATCGACGTGGCCAAGGCCGAGGGCGCGCGGCTCGTCCTCGGCGGCAAGCCGGCCTCGGGCCCGGGCCTGGCCGGCGGCCGGTTCGTCGAGCCGACCATCTTCACCGACGTGACGAACGGGATGCGCATCGCGCAGGAGGAGGTGTTCGGGCCGGTCCTGTCCGTGATCGAGTTCGAGGACGAGGCGGAGGCGGTGCGGATCGGCAACGATGTGATCTATGGCCTCGCGGCCGGCGTCTGGACGAAGGATATCGGCCGCGCCATCCGCATGTCGAAGGCTCTGCGGGCGGGCTCGGTCTATGTGAACACCTACCGGGCGGTCTCCTTCATGATGCCCTTCGGCGGCATGAAGCGCTCGGGCCTCGGCCGCGAGAGCGGGATCGACGCGATCCACGAGTTCCTGGAGCCGAAGAGCGTCTGGATCTCGCTCGCCGAGGACGCGCCCGAGAACCCCTTCATCATGCGCTGAAAGGGAGGAAGGGGCATAAGCCCCTTCCATGCGGCTCTAGCGGGCGCCCTCCGGCTCCGGCCGCAGCGCGATCGGGATCTCGTAGAGGATGTCCGAGACCGCGATGAAGGTGCTCTGGAGCATGGCGGGAAGAAAGGGCCAGCCGCTGAGCCGGCGCACTCCCGGCGCTCCGCCCGCGGGAATGTATTTCAGGGCATGTACGCGGATGCCCCTGGGCAGCGCCGCGGGTCGTCCCGAGGCCGGCGGCCCGAGGATGACGACGTCCGAGACCTCCTCGGGCCGCGCCACGCGCGAGACGGCTCTGATCGAATCGCCGAGGGCGATCACGACGGCTTTGCGGCCGACCCGGCCGGTGGCTTCGCGGATGGAGGCCGCGACGGCGCGGCTCATGGTTTCGTCGTCCAGGCTCGGCAGGAGGCCGACGCCGCTCGGCCGGTAGCCGATCGATGTGAGCCAGGCCGCGACGCCCGACAGGGCGAGGTCGCCCAGGAGGAGCGGGGGAACGAGCACGACCGGCTTTCCGTCCCCGAAGCGAAGCCTGCTTCCGAAGAAGGCCGCGTAGCCCGTCTTCGTCACCGCATCCACGAGGAAATCCTCGACCGTCGCCGGCCAGCCGAGCAGGCGTTCCATGCTCCGCCACAGGTTGTTGTGGTGGATCGAGGCAATGTCTGAGCGGTTGCGCCCCGGCCTCCGCGGGGGAGGGGATGCCTCGCCGGACGAGGCGGGCTCCCAGGCACGGGCGCCGAGGAAATCGGCGACGATCCCGGCGCATTCCTCCGGCTTCTCCCACATCAGCCTGTGGCCGCAGCCGTGCATGATGCGCAGGACGGAATCGGGGATGAGATCGACGAGGACCGTCGAGTTATGCGGCAGGACGATCTGGTCGAGGTCGCCCGTCAGCACCAATGTCGGGACGCGAAGCTCCGGGAGCCTCGACGAGGCGTCGAATTCCGAGAGGGCCTGGAACTGGAGGTCGGCCGCATGCAGGGGCGTCGGCTGCCGGATCTCCCGCTGCAACTGGCGCTCCGCCCGGTCGCTGTGCTTCAGGAGATAGTCCGAGGCATAGGTGACCTGCCACATCCGCCGGGCGACCTCTTCCGGCTCGCGCCCGTCGAGATCGCGCAGGATGCGCAGGGTCGAGAGGGGTGCGCGGACCGTGGTGGCGCCCCCGCATATGGTGGCGCAGAGCACGAGCCCCGCGACCCGCGCGGGATGGCGGCAGGCGAGTTCCTGCGCGATGCTCCCGCCCATCGAATAGCCGAGGACGTGGGCTTTCGGGATGCCCAGGCTGTCCAGCACGGCGACGACGTCGTCGGCCATGTTCGACAGCGCATATCCCTCGACCGGCTTGTCGCTGGCGCCCGTGCCGCGGTTGTCGACCGCGACGACCGTGAAGCGCTCCGCCAGGCTGTCGACGAATTCGTCCGGCCACGCGACGGCCGGAAGGCGATAGCCGATGATCAGGACGAGGGGCGGCCCGCTCCCGCGGACCCGATAGGCGATGCGCACGCCGGCGACCTTCGCCATGCCCTCCCGCGGGGGAGGGGGCGGCGATTCGAGAGCGGGAGAATTCATTCCGTGGCCTGTTCGATGGCCGTTCCGGCCAGCGGGCCGAACGGTAGGCGATGACGCGGCGTCGATCCAGAGCCGTTCCGGCCGTCATGCCGGCGGCTTCGGCCGATCGCTCCTCAGGAGCTCTTCTCGAACAGCTCCCGCCCGATCAGCATGCGCCTGATCTCGCTCGTGCCGGCGCCGATCTCGTAGAGCTTCGCGTCGCGCAGGAGCCGGCCGGTGGGATAATCGTTGATATACCCGTTGCCGCCGAGGAGCTGGATGGCGTCGAGGGCGCATTGCGTCGCCTTCTCCGCCGCGATCAGGATGGCGCCGGCCGCGTCCTCGCGCGTCGTCTCCCCCCGGTCGCAGGCCCGGGCGACGGCATAGACATAGGCCTTGCAGGCATTCATCGTCACGTACATGTCCGCGACCTTGCCCTGGACGAGCTGGAAGGTGCCGATCGGCTGGCCGAACTGCCTGCGGTCGTGGATATAGGGCATGACGACGTCGAGGCATGCCTGCATGATGCCGAGCGGGCCGCCGGCCAGCACCGCGCGCTCGTAGTCGAGCCCGCTCATCAGCACGTTGACCCCACGCCCGACCGCGCCGAGCACGTTCTCTCCGGGCACCTCGCAATCCTCGAAGACGAGCTCGGCGGTATCGGAGCCGCGCATGCCGAGCTTGTCGAGCTTCTGGTGGGTCGAGAAGCCCGCCATGCCTTTCTCGACCAGGAAGGCGGTGACGCCGCGCGCTCCGGCGGCCGGGTCGGTCTTGGCGTAGACGACGAGCGTCTCCGCGACGGGGCCGTTCGTGATCCACATCTTGTTGCCGTTGAGGACCCAGCGATCGCCTCGCCTGTCGGCCCGCGTCTTCATGGATACGACGTCGGAACCCGCGCCCGGCTCGGACATGGCGAGCGCGCCGACATGCTCGCCGGAAATCAGCTTGGGCAGGTATCTGCGCTTCTGCTCTTCCGTGCCGTTGCGGCGGATCTGGTTGACGCAGAGGTTCGAATGGGCGCCGTAGGAGAGCCCGACCGAGGCGGAGGCGCGCGAGACCTCCTCCATCGCCACGACATGCTCGAGATAGCCGAGTCCCGCCCCGCCATATTCCTCCTCGACCGTGATGCCGTGCAGCCCGAGCGCGCCGAGCTTCGGCCAGAGGTCGCGCGGGAAGGTGTTGGTCCGGTCGATCTCGTCCGCGCGGGGCGCGATCTCCTTCGCGGCGAAACCGGCGACGGTCTCGCGGATGGCGTCGGCCGTCTCGCCGAGATCGAAGCCGAAAGGCCGCACGGAGTTCTTGAGCATAGATGTCCTCCCGGCCGTCAGGGAACGCGAAGCCCCGCGGGCGCGTCAAGGGTCTTGGCGGAGGGGTTCCGTCGCGGGCCGCAGCGGCGGCGAGAGGGCTTCAGCGCGGTCCGGCTGGAGCGGGTAGCGGGAATCGAACCCGCGCGTTCAGCTTGGGAAGCTGACAGGCTACCATTACATCATACCCGCGACGGCGGCTGTGTAGCGACGGGCCTTGCGGGCGTCAATCGACGCGGGGCGATCGGGCGACGCCGGTTTCCGGTCACCCCCTGTCATCCCCGGCCGGAGCGAAGCGGAGGGGAAGGGGATGACAGGGGCTTCGAAGCTCGTGATTTCATTCCCTGCGTGGAGATGCCGAAGTGAAATCGTCCCTCTTCCTCGCCCTCGTTGGGGTGGCCGCGGCGACCCTCGCGGCGCGGGCGGCGCCGCTCTCGGCCGCCGGCCTCGCCGCTGCGGCCCGGGATGCGCGCCTTGCTGAGATCGATCCCTTCGGGACGGGATATGGCGAGGAGACCGTCGGCACCTGGCTCGCTGCGCTGACGCGGGACGCGGCGAGGTCGATCTCCTGGTCCGGCGGCCGGTGCCGGCTCGTGCGGCCGGAGGTCGCACGCGATGCGGGCGGCTCCGGGGCCCGCTGCGGCCATGCGACGATCCATCTGAAGCGGCCGAAGGACAGCGGCGACGTGCCTCTGGTCGAGGTTTATTTCGACAAGCCCCAGGCCGGCGCGAAGGCCGCCCCCTACGCCTTCCGGGGCCTCGTCAGGCTCCCGGACGGCGAGAGCTATGCCCGGTTCACGCGGGAATTCGAGGATGCCTGGCGGGAGCGCTTCCCGCCGCCGGCCCGGTGAGCGCGGCATCTCGGCCGATTGTCTGCTCTTGCAATTCAGTCGCAAGTGGATGATGTGGAGGCGAGCAGGAGAAGGGCATGGCGGATCGTGGCTGGAGATGGATCGGAAGGCTGGCGCTGCTCTGCCTGCTCGTCCTGCCGGCGGGGGTGGCGGTGGCGGTGGCGGAGGCGGCGAAGCCGAAGCGCGTGGTCACCACCTTCACCGTCATCCGGGACATGGCCCGGAACGTCGCGGGCGACAAGGCGATCGTCGAATCGATCACGAAGCCCGGCGCCGAGATCCACGGCTACGAGCCTACCCCTCTCGACATCGTGAAGGCGCAGAATGCCGATCTCGTGCTCTGGAACGGGCTCAACCTGGAGCGCTGGTTCGAGAAGTTCTTCGGGGCGGTCGAGGGCGTGCCGAGCGCCGTCCTCACGGAAGGCATCACGCCGATCCCGATCGCCGACGGGCCCTATGGCAAGATGCCGAACCCGCATGCCTGGATGTCGCCGGCCAATGCGCTGATCTATGTCGAGAACATCCGCAAGGCCCTGGCGGCCGTCGATCCGGCCAATGCCGACAGCTACGCCGCCAATGCGGCGCGCTATTCGGCCGAGCTGAAGGCGCTTGCCGTGCCGATCCGGGACACGCTGGCCAAGGTGCCGGCGGACCGGCGCATTCTGGTCTCCTGCGAGGGCGCCTTCTCCTATCTCGCACGCGACTACGACCTCGCCGAGCTTTACCTCTGGGCGGTGAACAGCGACGAGCAGGGCTCGCCGCAGCAGATCCGCCGGGTCGTCGACGAGGTGCGCCGAAAGGGCGTCCCGACCGTGTTCTGCGAATCCACGGTGAGCGACAAGGCCATGCGGCAGGTGGCGAAGGAGACGAAGGCGAATTTCGGCGGCGTGCTCCATGTCGATTCTCTCACCACCGAGGACGGGCCCGCCCCGACTTACCTGAAGCTTCTCGGCACGAATGCGCAGACGATCGTGAAGGGGTTCGGACTTGGCGGCTGACCCTTCCGCCGCGCTTCCCTCCATCGAGGTCGAGGGCCTGAGCGCCGCCTATCCGGGCGGGGCTCGCGCCCTCAGGGATGTCGGGTTCCGCATCGTCGGCGGGCGCATCTGCGGCCTCGTCGGGCCGAACGGCTCGGGCAAGTCGACGCTGTTCAAGTCGATCATGGGCCTCCTTGCCCCGCTCGCGGGCAGGGTGCGGATCTGCGGGCGCGACATCGCCTGGGCCCGGCGGGAGGGCGTGGTCGCCTATGTGCCCCAGCTCGAGGAGGTCGACTGGACCTTTCCCGTCTCCGTCCGGGACGTCGTCACCATGGGGCGCCAGGGGCGCATGGGCTTCCTGCGCATCCCCTCCGCGATCGACAGGCGCATAGTCGAGGAAAGCCTTCGGCGCGTCGGCATGGAGGGCTTCGGCGAGCGCCAGATCGGGGAATTGTCCGGCGGGCAGAGAAAGCGCGTGTTCCTGGCCCGCGCCCTCGCCCAGGAGGCGTCCATCATCCTCCTGGACGAGCCCTTCACGGGGGTCGACCGCAAGACGGAGGAGGCGATCATGCTCCTTCTCAAGGGGCTGCGGGGGGAGGGCAGGCTCCTCCTCGTCTCGACTCACGACCTCGCCGCCCTGCCCGATCTCTGCGACGACGTGATCCTCCTCGCCCACCATCTCGTGGCCGCGGGCCCGGTGGCCGAGACCTATACGCGGGAAAACCTCGCGCGCGCCTTCGGCGCCCCGCCCCGCGAGATCTTCGGCGAGGCCGCCGCCGAGCGGACGGAGTCCCGCAGCGCTGCCTGCCTTGCAGGCGCTGCGAGCGCCGCGTGATGGGCGGCTCCTTCGTCGAGGCGGCCTTGTCGCCCTTCGGCTACGACTACATGCGCAACGCCATTTTCGGGGCGGGGATCGTCGGCGCGATGTGCGCGCTGCTATCCTGCTTCGTCGTGCTGCGCGGCTGGTCGCTCCTCGGGGACGCGCTGTCGCATGCGGTGGTTCCGGGCGTCGCCGCGGCGGCGATCCTCGGCCTGCCCTTCCTGGCCGGGGCGGCCGTCGCGGCTTTGCTCGCGGTGGCCGGCATCTCGCTCGTCGGGCGCAGTCCCGTTCTCAAGAGCGATGCGGTCGTCGGCGTCGTCTTCACGACTTTCTTCGCGGCCGGGCTCCTCGTCGCCTCGGTCCACCCGACCAATCTGCGCGTGACGACGATCCTCCTCGGCAACCTCCTCGGCATCGCCGAGGGCGACCTGATGCAGGTCTATGCGGTCGCGGCCCTCTGCGCGCTCGTGATCGGCCTCAAATGGCGCGACCTCGTCGCCGTCTCCTTCGATGCCGACCATGCCCGCTCGGTCGGTCTCGATCCGCGATTCTGGCGGGGCGTGCTCCTGGGCCTTCTCTCGCTCGCCTGCGTCGCGGCCCTTCAGGCGGTCGGCGCGCTTCTCGTCGCGGCCATGCTGATCGCGCCAGGGGCGACCGCCTATCTTCTCACGGACCGATTCGGGCGCATGCTCGTCCTCGCCCCGCTGCTCGGCGGGGCGGGAGCGTTCCTCGGCGCCTATGCCAGCTTCTTCCTCGACGGGGCGGTGGGCGGCTGCATCGTTCTCCTCCAGACGCTCCTTTTCCTTCTCGCCTGGCTCCTCGCGCCGAAGCACGGCCTCCTGGCCCGCCGGCGGCATGCAGGCCAGGGCGCGGAGGCCGCGGCGTGAGCGCGCTCGACCTTCTGATCGAGCCCTTCCGGCACGGCTTCATGGTGAAGGCGATGCTGGTCGGGGGCTTCGTCTGCGCGGTCTGCGCGGCGCTCTCGTGCTTCATCGTGCTGAAGGGCTGGTCGCTCGTCGGGGATGCGATCTCCCACGCCGTCCTGCCGGGGATCGTGCTCGCCCATCTCCTCGGCCTGCCCATGGCGCTCGGCGCGGTCGCGAGCGGCATCCTCTGCGTGCAGGCCGCGGGCGGAGTGGCCGCGACCTCGCGCGTGAAGCCCGATGCGGCGCTCGGCATCCTGTTCACGGGCTTCCTCGCCCTCGGCATGGTGCTCGTGACGGCCTTTCCCGCCGATATCGACTTCGCGCATATCCTGTTCGGCAATCTTCTCGGCATCACGACGGAGAACCTCGTCCAGGCTCTGCTGCTGGGCGCGCTGACGCTTGCGACCGTCTTCCTCAAGAGGCGCGATCTCGTCCTGTTCTGCTTCGATCCGGTCCAGGCGCAGGTGATCGGGCTCTCGCCGGCGCGGCTCGAGGCCCTGCTGCTGCTCCTCGTCGCGGCGACCGCCGTCGCCTCGCTTCAGGCCGTGGGCCTCGCGCTGATCCTGGCGATGCTGATCACCCCCGGCTGCGTGGGACTGCTCCTCGCCAGGCGATTCGATTCGGCCCTCGCGATCGCGATGGGCTCGGCCGTGTTCTCGGCCTTCGCCGGCACCGTGGCGAGCTTCCATCTCGACGGCGCGACCGGGCCCTGCATCGTCCTCGTCCAGGCGATGCAATTCGCAATTGCCTTCGCGGTCTCTCCGCGCGGCGGGCTGCGGCCGCGCTCTATCTCTCGCGCCGGCGCGCCTTGATCGGCCGCGCATAGATTTCCAGCCGGTGGCTGACGATCTTGAAGCCGAGGCGCCGGGCCACTTCGTCCTGGAGCCGCTCGATCTCGGGCGACTGGAACTCGATCACCCGCCCGCTCTCGATGTCGATGAGGTGGTCGTGATGGTCGCCCTCGGCGGTCTCGTAGCGCGCGCGGCCGTCCGCGAAGGCGTGGCGGGCCAGGATTCCCTTGTCTTGCAACAGCTTCACGGTCCGGTAGACCGTCGCCAGCGAGATGCCGGGGTCGATCTGCGCGGCGCGCCGATGAAGCTCGACCGCGTCGGGATGGTCGTCCGCCTGGGCCAGGACCGCGAGGATCGTGAGGCGCTGGCCCGTCATGCGCAGGCCATGGTCCCGGCACGCCTGCTTCAGGGTGTTCTCGCGCTCGGTCGTCCCGCTTCTCGTCACGTCTCTCGGCCCAATCCCTGCTTCCTATAGCACGAGGAAATGGCTGGCGCGCTCCCGCGCCCGGCTCTCGCCAGGGATGCCGCGCCACAGGCGCCGTGCCGGTCGGCACGGCGCCGAGGCGTCACACGTGGACTCGGAACCGCTTCCGGCGGTCGGCCTCGCCCTCGGACCCCGCATCGTCGGGAGCGCGAGGGACGGGGAAGGCGACAGGCTCGGGCTCCGCACCGGTGCGGGCCTGCTCTCCGGCCCCGTTCGAGCCCTCGGGCCGCGCGGGGGAAGACGCCGGCGCGGGCGGCGCCTTGGCCGCGGCGGGCTCGTCCTTCAGCGCCGCGGAAGCCGGGGCTGGCGCTGGGGGCGGAGAAGGCTCGGCGGGAGTCGCCGCGGCGGCCGGCTCCGCCCGGATCTCCGCCGGCGCCGGCGCCGCTACGGGTTCGGGCTTCGCGGGCGGCTTCGGGGCGGGATCGGTCTTCGCCGGGGCGGGGGGCGCGATCGCGCGTCCCGGCACGAGGGGCGCTTCCGTCTCCTCGGCATCCGGCTCGAAGGCCGTGATGTCGGGGCCGGTCCCGTCGCCGAGAAGCTCGGGAGGGGTCTCCCACACGAAGGCGTCGAGCTTGCCCGTGACAGGGGAGACGGGCAGCCAGCGATCGGAGACGTAGCCGTCCGCGATCCAGGCCTTGTCGCGGGGCGCCCGCGCTGCGCGGGCGAGCCATTCGCGCGCGGCGCCCGCCTGTCCGCTCCGGCCCTCGATCTCCGCCATCATCATGCAGATGCGGACGGTCGGCCGCTTCTCGGCATCGAGAACGGGGGCCAGCGTCTCCCTGGCGCGCGCGAAGTCGCGGGCCTCGACCGCCGCCCGCGCGACGGCGAGGCGCGCCTCGTCCGACCAGCTCGACAGCTTGGCCAGCGTCTCGGCGCGGCGCATGCGGTCGACGGCCGAATCGCCCGGACGCAGGTTGAGATAGGCGCCGGCGATGTCGGGATGGGGATTGGCGGTCCAGGCCGCCTCGAGGATCTTGGCCGCCTTCTTGAGGTCGCCGCGGCGCGACAGATACTGTCCGGCCAGCACGGCGGCGGGCACGAGGCCCGGGGCGAGCCTTGCGGCATGCTCGGCCGTGGCCAGGGCGCCGTCCGGGTTCGTGGCCTCCTTGTCCAGCGCCTCGGCCGCCAGCAGCACGGCCCGCTGCCGGCGCGAGGTCGCCCGGTCGACCAGCCCGAGGGAGGTGCGGCGCTCGATCACCCGCACGGCCCCCTGCCAATTCCCCTCCGCCGAGAGGGCTTCAAGCACGGCCTCGTTGGCCCAGCCGACGGAGGGCGCGGCCTTGGCGGCCTCTTCCGCATATTCGCGGGCCGAGGCGGCGTCTCCCCGCCGCCGGGCCTCCAGATAGAGGCCGCGCAGGCCGAGCACCTTGGTCTCGCGCTTCCCGGTCATCTCCCGGAAGGTGGTCTCGGCCTTCGCGCGGTCGCCGGAGGCCTGCGCCGCCTGGGCCTTGAGGAGGAGAGCGAGCGGCTGGTGGCCGAGCGGGCGCTCGGCCTCGCCGGCATAGCGGCGGGCGGCCGCGACGTCGCCGGCGCCGACCGCCACGATCCCGCGCGAGAGGGCATCGAGGCCCCGGCGGTGCCGGTGGCCGCGCGCGCCCCGCGCGAGCGTGACCGGCAGCCGGATGATGCCGTTGATCAGGGCCAGGACGAAGGCGACCAGGAGCGCGAGCGCGACGAGGCCGGTCACGCCGACGGCGAGCGAGACGGAATACCGCTTGCCGGCCCAGGTGGCCGAGATCACCTCCGGGGAATTCGCCAGCCAGACGGCGCCGTAGGCCGCGAGGCAGATCAGGGCGAGAAAGGCGAGGACGCGCCACATGGAAGCTTCTCCTACCGCGTGGCGGCGTCGAGGGCGGCGAGGGATTGGGCGCCGATCTGCCTCACGGCGCCCTCGGCCGCGACGCGTGCGGCGAGCTTCGCGCCCCAGGCGGCGGCGAGACGCCGCTTCTCCTCCGGGAGCTTGTCGAAGGCCGCCTTGGCGTCGCCCGCGGCGCCCCGGCCGAGGCTCGATTCGATCCGCGCGATCAGGCCCGGCAGGTCCTGGCCTTCGCCTTCTCCCACGTCCTGGACGGTGACGGCCTTGCCGATGATGCGCCGGCCCTTGTCCCACCAGGTGTCGTCGGGGCGCGCCGGGACGGCGGTCATCGCCGCGGCGAGGGGCTTGAACTCGGCCAGCAGCGCCGCCGGGCTCGGCGCGGGCGCCTCCGCGAAGGGGCGCAGCGGGGCCAGCGCCGATGCATCCATCCCCAGCTTCGCCAGGGCGGACAAGGCGGGGCCGAGCGGCGAGCCCTGGCGGAGCGCTTCGTCGAGCCGTCCCGAGACCATGACCCTCAACCCCGCCTGGAAGGCGGCAGGCGAGAGCTTCGCGAGGTCGCCCGAGACGCGGCCGAGCCCTTCGCTCAGCGTCGCAAGCTGCTTCTCGGCGGCCGTGGAGCGCGTCTCGAGGCTCGCCGCGCCGGTCCGCAGGGTGGCCGTGTCGGCCTGCAGGCTCTTCAGGTGGACGCCGATGGTCTCGACATCCTTGCTCACCGCCGTCAGGCGATCCGCCGAATCCCTGCCCAGGGCATCGAGCTTCTGCCCGAGCGCGCCCAAGGCCTCGGCGTTGGCGGCGGTCTTCGCCGCGCCGTCCTGGACGCGGGCCGTGAGGGCCTGGAGAGCACTCCTCGCCTCCTGGTCCGGGCCTGCGGCCGGCGCGCCGGCCGGGCGGCCCGCGGCCTCGGCGGCCTGGCGCGCGGCGGTCTTCGCCTCCTCGGCGGCCTGTTTCAACCCGGATTCCAGGGCGGCGATGCGGGGTTCGAGGGTGCCCCCACCCGCGGGAAGCGCCGCGACGCGACGCTCCAGGGTCGCGATGCGATCCTGGACCCCGCTATCGGGCGGGGCGAGAAAATGCGGAATGCCGATCGCGAGTCCGGCTCCGAGCAAGCCTCCCACGACGCCTGCCGCGAAGACGGTGCCGGCATTTCCGCGCTTCTCCGCGGCCGGCTCGGCGCGCGGGGCGGAGGAGGCGGACCTCGTCGAATCGGCGCCCTTGGCTCCGCCGGCATCTTTCGCCGGCTCGCCCTTCGCGGCCGTCCCGTCCTTGGACGGTTCGGCATTCTTCGCAGGCTCGGCAGGCTTGCCCGCCGATGGGACGGCGGAGCCCGGCTTGCCGGGCTCGGGCGCTTTCGGCGGCTGTCCTGCAATCGTGGCGCCGGGTGGAGTTCCGGCCGGCGGCACCGAAGTCGCGGGCTTCGTGGCCTCGGCGCCCTTGGCGGGTTCGCCGGGCCTGCCGGCGGCTCCCGGTCCCGAGGCGGGCTGCGCAGAGGGTGCCGGGGTGTCGGGCTTTGCCGCGGTCGCGGGAGGTCCGCCCGGCGTTTTCGGCGGCTGGCCGGAGGTCCCCGCCGAGGCGGAGGCGCCGGCCGGCTGCGGCGGAGCATTTCCGCCGGCCGGCCCGGTCGCGCCCTTCGGGGGGAGATTCGAGCCCAGCCCCGTCGAGGCAGCCGCACCGGGCGCTCGGGCGGGTTCAGGGGCCTTGGGAGGCTCCTGGCCCTTGCCGGGCTCCGTGGCCTTGGCGGATTCCTGGGCCTTGGCAGGTTCCTGGGCCTTGCCGGGCTCGGGGGCTTTAGTCGGCTCCTGGCCCTTGGCGGGGGGTTCCTGGCCCTTGGCGGGCGAGTCGCCCGTTTTGGACGGCACCACCTCGGCCTTGAGGTCGATGGTCGGCGGCGTCCGCCGGAGTGGGTCCTGACGTCGCGTTTCGCTCATCGGGTGGCGTTCGTCCCTGGCTGGCTGAGAAAGGCGCAGATTGGATTTGATCCTTCTCTAGCACCGCTTTTGCGCCGAGGGCGAGCCCGCGCGTCGATCCGTCCCCCGCGCGTGCCCGTCGAGCAGCGCGAGCAGCTTATCCTCGCTCGGTTCTGGCGCAACGGCAATGCCCAGATCGCCGGCATCTGCCAGCGCTCTCCCAACGTTGGACGAAAGACAAAGATGCCGCAGCCTTCCGAAGGCGCCTCCGAGCCCCGCTTCCCGCGCCAGGCGCAGAAGCAGGGCCGCGCTTCGCGGCGAATAATGGAGCGCTGCATCCAGTTCCTCCGCCCGCAGGGCCTCGCGGGCCGTCTCGGGGAGGCGCGCGGCCGGCTCGGCCGCATAAGCTTCCCAGACCGCGACGTCGTATCCGGCCGCGAGAAGGCTGCGGTCCGGCTCCGGCCGCCTGTCCCGCCCCGCCACATGGACCAGCCGCGCCCCGGCGGGGAGGCGGGCCGTCGCGGCCCGCGCCAGGGAGACGCCGTCACCCTCGGCGCAGGAGATGCGGCGAAACCCCGCCGCCGCGAGATCCTCGCCAGTCCGAGGTCCGACCGCGAGGATCGGGACCGAGCCGAACCGCCCGTGCAGGAGCGCCAGGGCCGGCACGGCGCTGCGGCTCGTGACGAGGAGGGCATCCGGCTCCCCGTCCGGGGGAGGCAGGCCGGTCGGGACGATGGCCAGGACGGGCGCGAGGACCGGCAGATGGCCTCGCTCCCGCAGCCGCTCAGCCGTCTGCTCGGCCTGGGCCCGTGGACGGGCGACGAGGACCCGCATCAATCGCCGAGCCAGCCCGGCAGAAGCCGGGAGCGGATCGAATCGCCCGCCTCGCGCCCGATCGCCTCGGCATCGGCCGCGGGGCCGGACCGCTCGATCTCCCATGCCTGCGATCCGTCGGGGCGCAGGACGAGGCCGCGGAAGCGCAGGCCGCTCGGTCCGATCTCGGCATGGCCGGCGATCGGCGTGCGGCAGGAGCCGTCCAGCGCGCCGAGGAAGGCGCGTTCGCAGGCGAGCGCGGCCCCCGTCGCCGGGTCGCAGATCGCCGAGAGGGTCGCCAGAACCGCCTCGTCCTCCGCCCGCGCGACGAGAGCGATCGCCCCCTGTCCGACCGCGGGCAGGACGATGTCGGTCGGTAGGATCGCGGCGGCGTGATGGGCGAGGCCGAGGCGCTTGAGGCCGGCCAGGGCGAGCAGCGTCGCGCCGACCTCGCCGCGGGCGAGCTTGCCGAGGCGCGTGCCGACGTTGCCGCGCAGCAGCGTCACGCGGCAATCGGGGCGGGCGCGCAGGACGATCGCCTGCCGGCGCAGCGAGGCGGTGCCGACGAGGGTGCCTGCCGGCAGGCCCGCGAGATCCGTGCCGAGGGGCGTGACGAGCACGTCGCGAGGGTCCTCGCGCGGCAGGTAGCCGGCAATGGCGAGGCCGGGGGGCAGTTCGGTCGGCAGGTCCTTGGCCGAATGCACCGCAAGGTCGATCGCGCCGCCGAGCAGCGCCTCGTCCAGCTCCTTCGTGAAGAGCCCCTTGCCGCCCGCCTCGGAGAGGGGGCGGCCCTGGATCAGGTCGCCGGTCGAGGTCATGGGCGCGAGGGTCAGCGCGGCATTCTCCAGGCCGGGCAGGGCGGCGAGGCGCGCACGCGCCTCCTCGGCCTGGGCCAGGGCGAGGGGGCTCTCGCGGGTGCCGATCACGAGGCGGGACCGAGACGACATGACACCTCTTCGGCCTGGGCGCGGGCGCGGAAGCCTTGCGCGGCGGGGTGGGGGACGTATAGGCGGGAGCAACCCCGGCGCGAAGGGAAAAGAGGCGGCCCCATCTTCATGCGAGTCCTCGGGATCGAGACCACCTGCGACGAGACGGCCGTGGCCGTCGTCGCCTGCGACGAGGAAGGCCGCGGCAGCATCCTCTCGAACGAGGTGCTGAGCCAGATCGCGCAGCATTCCGCCTATGGCGGCGTCGTGCCGGAGATCGCCGCGCGCGCGCATGTCGAGGCGCTGGACCGGATGGTGGCGCGCGCGCTGAGCAAGGCGGGATGCGGCCTCGGTGACGTCGACGCCATCGCGGCGGCGGCGGGGCCGGGCCTAATCGGCGGCCTCCTCATCGGGCTGACGACGGCCAAGACCCTGGCTCTCGTCGCCCGCAAGCCGCTCGTCGCCGTGAACCATCTCGAGGCCCATGCCCTTACGGCCCGGCTCACCGACCGGCTGGCCTTCCCCTATCTGCTTCTCCTCGCCTCCGGGGGGCATACGCAGCTCGTCGCCGTGCGCGGCGTCGGGGACCATCTGCGCCTCGGCACCACGATCGACGACGCTCTGGGAGAAGCCTTCGACAAGGTGGCGAAGCTCCTCGGTCTCGCCTATCCGGGCGGGCCGGAAGTCGAGCGCGAGGCGGCGAAGGGCAATCCCGAGCGCTTCGCGCTGCCGCGCCCCATGCTGGGGCGCCCGAAGCCCGATTTCTCGCTTTCCGGGCTCAAGACGGCGCTCCGGATCGAGGCGGAAAAGGTCGCCCCCCTCACCGCAACCGATGTCGCCGATCTGTGCGCGGGGTTCCAGGCGGCGGTGGTCGATGTCGTCGAGGACAGGACGCGCGTCGCCTTGCGCGAGTTCCAGGAGAAGGTCGGCCATCCGCCGACCGCGCTCGTCGCCGCGGGCGGGGTTGCTGCGAACGGCGCCCTGCGCGACGCGCTCGGGCGGCTTGCGGGCGGGGCGGGCTTGCGTCTCGTCGCCCCGCCGTTGGAACTGTGCGGCGACAACGGGGGCATGATCGCCTGGACCCGGATCGAACGGCCTCGTCTCCGCCTCCCCGCCCACATGACGGTGCCGGCGCGCGCGCGCTGGCCCCTCGCCGAACTCGAAGCCCCGCCCGCCGGGCCATGAACCGCATCGCGGTGATCGGGGGCGGCGCCTTCGGCACGGCCCTCGCCAATGCCGCCGCCCTGGCGGGGCGCGAGGTCGTGCTGTGGCTGCGCGATCCCAGGCGGGCCGCGATCCTGTCGGGCACACGCGAGAATCCGCTCTTGCCGGGAATCGCGCTCCTGCCCGAGGTTCTGCCGACCGCCGATCTCGCCGATCTCTCCGGGGCCGGGGCGGCGCTCCTCGTCGTGCCGGCCCAGGCGATGCGGGCGGCCCTGGCGGGTCCGGCCTCGCACCTGCCGGCCGCCTGCCCGCTCGTGATCTGCGCCAAGGGGATCGAGCGGGAGACCGGCCTGTTCATGAGCGAGGTCGCCGAGGCCGCGCGGCCGGCGGCTCCCCTCGCGGTCCTGTCCGGCCCCTCCTTCGCGGCGGATCTCGCACGCGGCCTGCCGACCGCCGTGACCCTCGCCGCGCGCGAGGAGGCCCTGGCCGCCCGGCTCGCCGCCGCCCTGTCCGGTCCCGGCTTCCGCCTCTACCACGCGACCGACATCCGCGGCGTCGAGATCGGCGGGGCGGCGAAGAACGTCCTCGCCATTGCCGCCGGGATCGTCGCGGGCCTCAGGCTCGGCGAGAGCGCCCGGGCCGCCCTCGTCGCCCGCGGCTTCGCCGAATTGCAGCGTTTCGCGGCGGCCCACGGCGCGCGCCCGGAGACGCTGATGGGCCTCTCCGGGCTCGGCGACGTCGTGATGTCCTGCTCGTCCCCGCAATCGCGCAATTTCGCCTTCGGGCTGCGGCTCGGAGCCGGCGAGCCCCCCGCGAAGGCAGGCGAGGGGAAGCTCGCGGAGGGAGCCTTCACCGCCGAGGCGCTGTTGCAGCGGTCGCGGGCGCGGGGCGTCGAGATGCCGGTCGCCGAGGCCGTCGCCGATGTCCTGGCGGGGCGGCGGTCGGTGGCGGATGCGGCGGCGGATCTCATGGCCCGGCCCCTCAAGCCGGAACGCGGCTGAGTCCCGTTCGGAGATACATCCATGGCGCATTGGCTGTTCAAGTCGGAGCCGTCCTCCTGGTCCTGGGACCAGCAGGTCGCCTGCGGCGAGGCGGGCACGCAATGGACCGGCGTGCGCAACCATTCCGCCAAGCTGAACCTCATGGCCATGAAGAAGGGCGAGCGCGGCTTCTTCTACCATTCCAACGAGGGCAAGGCCGTGGTCGGGATCGTGGAGGTCATCAAGGAATACTATCCCGACCCGACCGACGCTTCGGGAAAGTTCGGCATGGTCGACCTCAAGGCCGTCGAGCCGCTGAAGAAGCCGGTGACGCTGGAGGAGGTGAGGGCGGAGCCGAAGCTCGCCGCCATGGTCCTCGTCAACAATTCCCGCCTCTCAGTGCAGCCGGTGACGGAGGAGGAATACCGCCTCGTGCGCCGGATGGGCGGGTTGAAGTAGGCATTCGCCTACTTTCTCCCCGCCCGCGGGGAGAGGGAATCACCCGCCGAGCGCGGCCCTCGCGCCGGCGTGGTCCATGTCCTTGAGGCCGATCACGACGAGGCCCTCCGGGGGCTTCGCGCCGGGGAGGGCGAAGGCGAGGTCGACGCGGTTGCCGACCGCCTGCACGACGAGCGGGGCGGGCCTGCCGGCGATGGCCGCATAGCCCTTCACGCGCAGCACGCCGTCCTTGGCCAGCGCCTCGCGCACGGCCCGCTCGACCGAGGCGAGGTCGGCTGCGGGCTTCGCCTTGACGACGACGGAATCGAAATCGTCGTGGTCGTGCTCCTCCTCCTCGCCGTGATGGCCCCGCCGGGCGGAAAGGTCGTCCTCGGCCGCCGCGGCGAGCCCGATCAGGACCGAGGGCGCGAGATCGGCCGAGGAGGAGCGGACGATCTTCACGCCGTCCCGCAATTCGCCCTTCAGCCTCGCCTCGATCGCGGCGAGGGCCTCGACCCCGACGAGATCGGCCTTGCTCAGCACCACGAGATCGGCGCAGGCGAGCTGGTCCTCGAAGACCTCCTCGATCGGATCGTCGTGCTCGCGGGCGGGGTCCTCGGGCTCCTCGTCTTCGTGGAGCGAGAGGCGGCCCTCGGCGAGGGCGCTCGCATCCACCACGGTCACGACCCCGTCGACCGTGGCGCGCGTCCTGACGGCGGGCCAGGAGAAAGCCCGGAGCAGCGGCTGGGGGAGGGCGAGGCCGGAGGTCTCGATGACGATCGCGTCGAGAGGTCGGTCTCGGCCGAGCAGGCTCTCCATGGTCGGGATGAAGTCGTCGGCGACCGTGCAGCAGATGCAGCCGTTGGTCAGCTCGACGATGTCGCCGGGGGCGCAGGTCCCCGGGCCGCATTCCTCGATCAGCGAGGCGTCGAAGCCGAGGTCGCCGAACTCGTTGACGATGACGGCGATGCGCTTGCCGCCGGAACGTTGAAGGAGGGAGCGGATGAGGGTCGTCTTGCCGGCGCCGAGGAAGCCGGTGAGCACCGTCACGGGGATGCGTGTGGCGGGTTGGGTCATGATGTCGTCCGGTGGTCGGGGCGTCACCGCGAGGGCCCCCGGGACACCCCGCCCGGCGGATTCGCGCGTGACCACGCTCGACGGCCGGTCTCCTGGCTCGCGGCTCGGCGCCCTCCGCCGCCTTCCCGGACGCTCGTCCAGTGGCCGCGTGGCGGAAGGCTCGCCGCCTACAGTTGCGGGGGCAGCCGCAGCTTCGGGCGAGCCCTTACCGCGTTCCCGTTTCATCCCCGAAGGGAACCGTCCCGCCCCTCATCGGCGTGGCGGCACCGGAAGTCAAACGGGTGCGGCCCTAGGCTCACACATGCGCCTCGCCGTGCATCAATTCGCCGTCCAGCTCGAACTGGCGCCAGACCTGGAACCCGAGCCAGCCGTAGAAGAGCACCACCGCGAGGATCACGAGCCAGCCGGGAAGGGGACCCAGGGCCGCGTTCTCCACGGTGCCGCGGACCGAGAAGGCGATCTCGGCGGAGCCGGCCCCCGGCTGGAGCTTGCCGGAGGTGATCTTGAGCATCCAGGCCAGGAGGAGGATCAGATAGATCCAGACGTAGTTGCGCTTCAGCCGCCGCGAGCGCGCCTCCTGGAAGGTGATGTGGAAATCGGGATGGCGGAGATCGTCCCCGATGATCTTCGCCCAGTCCGCGTCCATCGGGCCGCCGGGATCGAGGACGTTGGCGTAGTAGTTCCGCTCGAGCAGCCGCACGCGGGCGCGGTAGACGTCGAAGAAGCGATACCGCCGCGCCTCGATGCGCAGGAGGATCGTCACCAGCAGCATGCCGAACAGAAGGACGCCATGATGGGCGTTCGGCGTCGACAGCGAGACCGACATCATGGCCGCCGCCACCGTGAGGGCCCAGTTGGTGGTGCGGTCGATGCGGTCGCGCCAGCCCGCCATGCGGGCGATCTCGGCCCGGTGGTAATGGGCGACGACCGTGATGTATTCGTTGCGGGTCTGCGGCAGGAGGGGACCGGCCTCCTCGCGGGGGGGCACGGGTACGGGCGTCGTCGCCAGGGGGGTGCTCATGACCGTCTCGCTCCCCGGATCGCGTCTTCGCGCGAGCCGCGGGCGACCCGGCGCGGGCTATCCGTGCGGGTCGACCCTCGCCGCTTTATGCCAGAGCTGGAGCAGCAGCCAAGCCGCGCCGACGCCGAAAACCGCCATGAGCGCATAGCCGACATGATCGCCCAGCTCGAAGAGCCCGGCGATGGCCCAGCCGCCGGACAGCGCGACGGCGAAGATCTCGATGCCGATCAGCACCATCAGGCTGAGGGTGGTGAGGGTATGTCCTTCCTCGCGGCGGGGACTGGGGGCGGCCAAACGGAAGCTCCGATCGAAACGTGCCGGCGCTCTACCGCGATCGGCAGGTCTCGTGCAAGAACGCGTCCCGTCGCGGGCGGCCTTCCGCCTGCCGGATCGTGATGCTCCGAGTCGTGGATATGCCGATATCTGCCCTTGCCACCCCGCGCGTCCCGGCTGCGGCGAGCGGCCGCAACGGATTCGCGGCCTGTCCGGGGAGTTCGCGATGAGCCTTGCCGACGTGAAGGCGGAACTCGCGCGGATCGCTCCCGACATCGCTGTGCTGGAGCATCCCTCCAGCACAGCGACGGTCGCCCTCGCCGCGCAGGTGCACGGGGTCGAGCCGGGCCAGATCGCCAAGACCTTGTCCCTGCGGGTGGGCGAGCGGGTGCTGCTCGTGGTCGTGCGCGGCGATGCGCGGCTCGACAACCGCAAGGCGAGGGCGGCTTTCGGCGGCAAGGCGCGCATGCTTGGTGGGGAGGAGGTCGAGGCGATCACGGGCCACCCGGTTGGCGGCGTCTGTCCCTTCGGCCTCGCCTCGCCCCTGCCCGTCCATTGCGACGTCTCGCTCCGGGCCTTCGACGTCGTGGTCCCGGCGGCCGGGGCGACGAATTCCTCGCTTTGGATCAGCCCCGCCCGGATGGCGGAGCTGACGGGGGCGCAATGGGTGGATGTCTGCCAGGAGCCGCAGGCCGCGTCCTGATGCCGCCCGGCCGGGGTGGCGCCGGCGCTGGCCCCCGAGGGGGAAGGGCCGCTATCATGCCTTCCGCCGGCCGTTCCACCTTCTTCCAAGGATATCGATGGATCGTCGATCGTTCGTCCTCGGATCGCTGCTGGCGGCGGGTCCCGCCGCCGCCTCCGAGCCGGAGGACAAGGACCCCGCCTTTTCGAGCGGCGGGCGCTCGATCCCCGTCGAGTGGTTCCCGCCCTCGGGCGTCAAGGACGGCGAAAAGGCTCCGGCGATTCTCCTGCTCCACGGGGCCGAGGGGCTGGCTTTCGCCGAGGGCTACCGGGTCGCGGCCCGCCTGACCGCCGCGCGCGGCATCGGCGTCGCCTTCGTCCATTACTTCGCCCGCACGGGCACGAAGACGGTCTCGCTCGACGGCATCAGGCGGCTGATCCCGCCCTGGGCGCAGACCGTCCGCGACGCCCTGACCTGGCTCGGCGGGCGGCCGGGGGTCGATCCCGACAGGCTCGGGATCGTGGGCGTCTCGCTCGGGGCCGGGCTCGCCTTCTTCGTGGCCTCGCGCGGGGAGACGCGGATCAAGGCGATCGTCGATTTCTTCGGCCCGATCTCGGTGGGAATCCTGCCCAAGGCCCCGAAGCTGCCCCCCGTCCTGATCCTGCACGGGGCGAGCGACGAGATCGTCCCGATCATCCATGCGCGGACGCTGGAAGCCATGCTGAAACAGGCCGGCACGCCCTACGAGATCAAGATCTATCCTGCCCAGGGCCACGGCTTCGTCGGCTTCGCGCGCCAGGACGCGGCGCGCCGGAGCGCCGCCTTCCTCGACAAGTATCTCGCGGGGAAGCCACCCGCCGGCTGATCAGCGGTCGCGGCGGGGCCGCTCCGCATCCAGCTCGATCAGGTGGCCGAAGCGGTCGCGCTTGGAGGCGAGGTAGCGCCGGTTCTCGGGCGTCGTCCGGCCGAAGACGCGCTCATGGGCGGCCACCGTGATGCCGGCCCTCGTCAGCGCCTCCACCTTGTCGGGATTGTTGGTGATGAGGCGCACGCGCCGGATGCCGAGCAGCCGCAGCATCGCGGCCGCGAAGTCGAAGCGGCGCTGGTCGGGCCCGAAGCCGAGCATCTCGTCGGCATCGTAGGTGTCGTAGCCGCGCGATTGCAGCTCGTAGGCGCGGATCTTGTTCGCGATGCCGTTTCCGCGGCCCTCCTGGTCGAGATAGAGCAGGACGCCGCCGCCATGCTCGGCCATGTAGCGCACGCTCATGCGGAGCTGGTCGCCGCAATCGCATTTCAGCGAGCCGAAGAGATCGCCCGTGAGGCAAGCCGAATGCAGGCGCACGGTCACGGGCTCGGAGAGATCGGGCTTGCCAACCACGACCGCGATCTGGTCGCGCAGGCCCTCGCCGCCGCGGAAGACGACGAATTCGGTCTCCAGCGCATCCTCGAGCGGGACGGGCGCGCGGCCGACGATGGTGAGGGTGCGGGCCTGGTCGGCCCGATAGCCGCGGATATCGTCCGCCCGGACGCGCAGGATCGATTCGTCGGCGGCCACAGTCGCGCAGAGCGGGACGACGATCACGGCCGGAAGCGCGAGGGCGAGGCGGGCCAGCTCCAGCGCATCCTCGTCCAGTTGCTCCGTCGGGCGGACGGGCGCGTCGATCCGGGCCTCGATCTCGAAGGCGAGGGTCTTGATGCGCTCGCAATCGACCTTGGGGAGGGCGACGCTGCCGTTCTCGGTGCGGGTGAGGCCGAGGCGGCGCAGGCGTGCGGCCGGCAGGACGAGACGGGCGCCTCCGCCGATCACCGCATCCAGCTCGGCCGCGTGGAGCGGCGTCAGGTCCTCGAGGCCCTGCACGAGCACCGAGCCCTGCCCGCCATCGTCGAGCAGCACCGGCCGCGCCATGCGCATCTCGGCGATGGCCCGCTCGACGCTGGTGCGGGCTTGGGGTTCCGAAAGGCTCAACGTCACGCGCATCGCCCGGATATGGACCCGTCCCGGACGGGCGGCAACGGGATGTCGCGTTTGTTTTCACACGGGCCGATGCTATGGGTCGGCCCCTGCGCGAGAGGGGCGGAGGCCAGGAGAGCGAGTGCCCATCCATCGAGGCCCGACGCGACGCGTCGTCATCGGCGGCGCCGCCGCCGGCTCCGTCGCCTTGTTCCGTTCCGCCGGCCTCGGGCTGGCTCGTGCCGCCGAGACGGGCGCGCCTCCCTGGCGGCACGGCCTCGCGCTGCTCGGCGAGCCGAAATATCCGCCGGGCTTTCCCCATTTCGACTATGTCCGCCCGGATGCCCCGAAGGCCGGCATCGTGCGCTTCGGGGTGCAGGGCACCTTCGACAATTTCAACCTCTTCACCAGCCAGATCAGGGGAGAACTCGCGGCGGGCGTCGCGAACAATCTCCACGACACCCTGATGACGAATGCCGAGGACGAGGTCGCCACCGGATACGGCCTGATCGCCGAGGCGGTGAGCCACCCGGACGACCATTCCTGGGTGAGCTACCGGCTCAATCCCGCCGCCCGCTTCCAGGACGGACGCCCGATCACGCCCGCCGACGTCATCTTCTCCTTCGAGACGCTGAAAGCCTCGAACCCCTTCTACGCCTTCTACTACCAGAACGTGGTCAAGGCGGAGGAGACGGCGGAGCGCGTCGTCACCTTCGCCTTCTCCGAGAAGGGCAATCGCGAATTGCCCCAGATCGTCGGCCAGATTCCGGTCCTGCCGAAGCACTGGTGGACCGGCACGGGGCCGGACGGCGCCCAGCGCGACCCCTCCCGCACGACGCTCGAGCCCCCGCTCGGATCGGGCCCCTATCGGATCAAGGCGTTCGAGCCCGGCCGCTTCTGCATCTACGAACTGGTGGAGAATTTCTGGGCGCGCGACCTTCCGGTCCTGCGCGGGCAGAACAACTTCAAGGAAATCCGCTACGAATATTTCCGCGACGGGACCGTTCTTCTCGAGGCGTTCAAGGGGGACCAGGTCGATTTCCGCACCGAGAACATCGCCCGCCAATGGGTGACGGCCTACGATTTCCCGGCTGTGGCCGAGAAGCGCGTGGTGCGCGAGGAGTTTCCGATCCGCAATTCGGGCGTGATGCAGGCATTCTGCCTGAATCTGCGCCGGCCCCTCTTCGCGGATGCGCGCGTGCGCCGCGCCCTGAACCTCGCCTTCGATTTCGAGGAGATCAACAAGACGCTGTTCTACGGCCTCTACGAGCGGATCGATTCCTTCTTCTACGGCACCGAGCTTGCCTCCTCGGGGCTGCCGCAGGGGCTCGAATTGCAGATGCTGGAGCCGCTGCGCGGCAAGGTCCCGGCCGCAGTCTTCACGACGCCCTACAAGAACCCCGTCGCGGGCTCGCCCGAGGCGATGCGGGCCAACCTGCGCGAGGCGCTGAGGCTTCTGACCGAGGCCGGATTCGAATTGCGTGGCCGGAAGCTCGTCTCGAAGGCGAGCGGGGAGCCCTTCACCTTCGAGATCCTCGGCTACGACCAGAGCCTCGAGCGCTACGGCCTGCCCTACCGGCAGTCGCTCTCCCTGATCGGAATCACGGCGGAACTGCGCGTCGTGGACGCGGCGCAGTACCAGAACCGGCTGCGGGCCTTCGATTTCGACGTCACGACCAAGGTCTGGCCGCAATCGCTCTCGCCGGGCAATGAGCAGCGCGATTTCTTCGGCTCGAAAGCCGCCGAGCGGGCGGGCTCGCAGAACCTCGCTGGCATCCGGGACCCCGCGGTCGATGCGCTGATCGAGAAGGTCGTCTTCGCCGCGAGCCGCGAGGAGCTGGTGGCGGCGACCCATGCGCTCGACCGCGTCCTCCTCGCCAACGATTACGTGGTGCCGCAATGGGCCTCGCGCGTGCAGCGCACGGCGCGCTGGGACCGCTTCGGCCGTCCTGAGACGCTGCCGGAATATGGCGGCGCGGCCTTCCCGACCGTCTGGTGGTGGGACGAGGCCAGGGTCGCCAAGACCGGCATGCCCCGGTGAGCGGCGCAATGCATGGCCGCCGCACCAACCCTCCCCCCGACGAAGTGGCGGGGAGGGCGGGAATCGACCGGCGTTTCCTCCTCGCTGGGGCGATCCTCGGCGTGGCCGCTGCGATGCCGCGCATCGCGCGGGCCGAAGAGCGTGAAAGCCACGGCCTCTCGATTTTCGGCGACCTGAAATACGGCCCCGATTTCCGGCATTTCGACTATGTGCGGGCCGACGCGCCGAAGGGCGGGGCGATGTCGCTCCAGATTTCCGGCACGACCGGAAACCAGACCTACGACACCTTCAACACGCTCAACATCCACGTGCTGAAGGGCGACGGCGCCGCCGGAATGGACTTCACCTTCGACAGCCTGATGGTGCGCGCCCTGGACGAGCCGGATGCGATGTACGGCCTCGTGGCCCGCGCCGTGCGCGCGAGCGGCGACGGGCGCAGCTATCGCTTCCTGCTGCGGCCGCAGGCGCGGTTCCATGACGGCTCGCGCCTCACCGCCCGCGACGTCGCCTTCACCATCGGGCTTCTCAAGGAGAAGGGCCATCCCGTCTTCTCGCAGGCCCTGCGCCATGTCGCGGGCGCGGCGGCGGAGGGCGAGGAGGTGGTGCGGGTGGATTTCGCGCCCGAAAGCTCCCGCGACCTGCCCCTCCAGGTCGCCGGCCTGCCGATCTTCAGCGAAGCCTATTGGTCGGGCCGCGATTTCGAGGCCGCGACCCTGGAGGCGCCGCTCGGCTCGGGGCCCTACCGGGTCGCCCGCTTCGAATCCGGGCGCTTCATCGCCTTCGAGCGGGTCAAGGACTACTGGGCGGCGGATCTTCCGGTGAATGCCGGCCAGCACAATTTCGACGAGCTGCGCTACGAGTATTTCCGCGACCGGCAGGTGGCCTTCGAGGCGTTCAAGGGCGGCGTCTTCACCTATCGCGAGGAATTCACCGCCCGGCTCTGGGCCGCGGGCTACGATTTCCCCGCCGTGAGGGACGGGCGCATCCGCCGCGAGGAGATCCCGGACGGCACGCCTTCCGGCATGCAGGGCTGGTTCTTCAACCTGCGCCGCGCGAAATTCGCCGATCCGCGCATCCGCGAGGCGATCGGTCTCTGCTTCGATTTCGAGGCGACCAACCGCAACATCATGTACGGGGCCTATCTGCGCACCGTCTCCTATTTCGAGAACTCGCCCTTCAAGGCCGAGGGGCCGCCCGGCGCGGACGAACTGGCGCTGCTGGAGCCTTTGCGCGGCCGGGTGCCGGAAGAGGTGTTCGGCGAGCCCTGGGCGCCGCCGGTCAGCGACGGATCGGGCCAGGATCGCGCGCTGCTGCGCCGCGCCAACACCCTGCTTCTCGAAGCGGGATGCCGCCGCGAGGGCACGGTGCTGAAGCTGCCCTCGGGCGAGCCGCTGACCGTGGAATTCCTGGATTTCGACCCCGTCCTCCAGCCGCATACGCTGCCCTTCATCGCCAATCTTGGCCGGCTCGGCATCCAGGCGACGAGCCGGACGGTGGATGCCTCCCAATATCAGCGGCGCGTCGAGGATTTCGATTTCGACCTCACCTCGCGCCGCTACAGCCATTCGGCGACGCCGGGCGAGGCCTTGCGCCAGCTCTTCGGCTCGCGGGCGGCGGCCGTGCGGGGCTCGCCGAACCTCGCCGGCTTTTCCGATCCGGCCATCGACGAACTGGTCGAGAAGGCCATCGGTGCGCAGAGCCGCCCCGACCTCACCGCCGCCTGCCGCGCACTCGACCGGGTGCTCCGCGCGGGGCGCTACTGGGTGCCCATGTGGTACAAGGCGAAGCATACGCTGGCTTATTGGGACATGTTCTCCCATCCCGACGCTCCGCGATACGGCCTGCCGGTTCCCCTGGCCTGGTGGCAGGACGCCGACAAGGCCCGCAGGATCGGCCGGTCGTGAGGGTGGACGCGCCGTCCGGGGAGGGTGCCTGAATGGCCGCCTATGCCCTGCGGCGGCTGCTGCTCATGCTGCCGACCATGCTCGGGATCATGCTGATCTCCTTCACGATCGTGCAATTCGCGCCCGGCGGTCCCGTCGAGCGCATCCTCGCGCAGATCCAGGGGCAGGAGGCCGGGGCGTTCCGAGGCGCCGGCGGGGGAGGGGATTTCGGAGGCGGGCGCGGGGCGGGATCGGGCGGCGACAGCGGCTCGGCCTATCGCGGGGCGCAGGGCATGGACCCCGCCTTCGTCAAGCGCCTCGAAGTCCAGTTCGGCTTCGACCAGCCGGCCCATGTTCGCTTCCTCAAGATGCTGCGCGACTACGCCACCTTCGATTTCGGCAAGAGCTTCTATCGCGACGTCTCGGTGGTGAGCCTGATCGGCGAGAAGCTGCCCGTCTCCATCACCATCGGCCTGTGGATGACGATCCTCTCCTACGCCATCTCGATCCCGCTCGGGATCAGGAAGGCGGTGCGGGAGGGCTCGGCCTTCGACACCTGGACCTCGGCCGTCGTGATCGTCGGCTATGCGATCCCGGGCTTCCTCTTCGCCATCCTGCTGATCGTGCTCTTCGCGGGCGGCTCGTTCTGGCAGATCTTCCCCCTGAAGGGCCTGCTCTCCGAGAGCGTGAAGGGCGTCGCCTGCGCCCCGTTCCTGTGGCCGCCGCGCTCCAATCCCGATCTCGCGCCCGGCTATTGCCTCGCGACCGTCGTGCCGGACTACCTGTGGCACATCACCCTGCCGCTGCTCTCGATGGTGCTCGGCGCCTTCGCCACCTCGACGCTGCTGACGAAGAACTCCTTCCTCGACGAGATCCGCAAGCAATACGTCCTGACCGCCCGGATGAAGGGCCTCTCGGAGCGGCAGGTGCTCTACGGCCATGTCTTCCGCAACGCCATGCTGATCATGGTGGCGGGCTTTCCGGCCGCCTTCATCGGCGCGTTTTTCGCCGGCTCCCTCCTGATCGAGCAGATCTTCTCGCTGGACGGGCTCGGGCTCCTGTCCTTCGAATCCATCGTCAAGCGCGATTATCCGGTCGTCTTCGCGACGCTCTACATCTTCTCGCTGGTCGGGCTCCTCGTGAACCTCCTCTCGGACATGATCTATACTTGGATCGATCCGCGCATCGATTTCGAGACGAGGGATTCGTGAGCGGCATCGTCCCGGCCGAACTGTCCCCCGTGCCTCCGCCTTCGCCCGCGGGCTCGGCGGATGCGCCGCCGCCCTTGGCCGAGGGCGGGCGCGTCTCGCCGCTCACCCGCCGGCGCTGGGCCAATTTCCGCGCCAACAAGCGCGGCTACTGGTCCTTCTGGATCTTCCTCCTGCTGTTCGGCCTCAGCCTCTTCGCCGAGGTGATCGCCAACGACCGGCCGATCGTCGCGAGCTACAAGGGCGAGTTGCTCTTTCCGATCCTGAAGGATTATCCCGAGGAGAAGTTCGGCGGCTTCCTCGCCTATACCGTCTTCCGCAATCCCGAGATCCGGAAGGAGATCGCCGAGCACGGCTGGGCGATCTGGCCGCCGATCCGCTTCTCCTACGACACCGAGCGCTCCTATCCGCCTGCCCCGGCCCCCGCGCCGCCGACCTGGAGCCTCGACGGGAAGCTATGCGCCGAGAGCCTGCGCCAGACCACGGGCCGGGAGGGCGGCACCTGTCGGGACATCGAATGGAACTGGCTCGGCACCGACGGCAACAACCGCGACGTGCTCGCCAACATCATCTACGGCTTCCGTCTCTCCGTCGTCTTCGCGCTGATCCTGACGGTCTTTTCCTCCGCCATCGGCATCCTGGCGGGGGCCGTGCAGGGCTATTTCGGGGGCTGGGTCGATCTTCTCTTCCAGCGCCTCATCGAGGTCTGGACGGCGGTGCCGGCGCTCTATCTCCTCATCATCGTCGCGGCCGTGCTGACGCCGAGCTTCTTCATCCTGCTCGGCATCCTGCTCCTGTTCTCCTGGGTGTCTCTGGTGGGGGTCGTGCGGGCGGAGTTCCTGCGGGCGCGGAATTTCGAATATGTCCGCGCGGCGCGCGCGCTCGGCCTTTCCAACGCGACCATCATGTTCAAGCACCTCCTGCCGAACGCGATGGTCGCGACGCTGACCTTCCTGCCCTTCCTCCTCAACGGCGCCATCGCGACCCTGACCTCGCTCGACTTCCTCGGCTTCGGCCTGCCGCTCGGCTCGCCCTCGCTCGGCTCTCTCCTGGCCCAGGGCAAGGAGAATCCCCAGGCCCCCTGGCTCGGCCTCACGGCCTTCGCGGTGGTCTCCGTCATGCTGAGCCTCCTCATCTTCACGGGCGAGGCGATCCGCGACGCGTTCGACCCGAGGAAGAGCTTCGGATAGGATGGGACGAAGGATGCGGCCATGAACAAGATCGTGCGGGAGCATTATCCGGTCTCGAAGCTGCCGGAGGACTTGCGGGCGGGGCTCGATCAGGTGGATTCGGTCCGCATCACCGTGGAGGTGCCGTCTCCCCCGGGGGGAGAAGACCGCCCCCTGACCCGCATCATGGAAGAAATGCGAGCCTGTCGCCGCTCCGATATCGACCCTGTCGGGCGGGTTCGAGAGGTTCGCGACGAATGGCATCGCAGGCAGGATTTGATTGAACGGATCAGACGTGGCACCCTCGAATAGTCCACGTCTCTACATTGATGCGAATGTCTTCATCTACGCGCTGGAGGTCGAAAGCGCGGAGGGAAACCTCGCGAGGCTCTGGCTGTCGCGCGTCGATCGAGGGGATGTTCCGGCCTTGACCAGCGAGCTGACGCTTCTCGAGGTCCTGCCGCATCCCATTGCGAAGCGCGACGACCGTCTGGTCGACGGATACAAGCGCTTCCTGAGGGATCGGGACACGCTCCGGGTCGTGCCCGTCACCCTCGATATCCTTTATGGGGGGGCGGATCTCAGGGCCCTGCACCGAAGCGAGACGCCGGACGCCATTCATGCGGCAACGGCTCAATGGGGCAATTGCCCGGCCTTTCTCACCAACGACATCCGCATCAGGTTGCCAGCCGGCACGGTGCGGCGAGGCTTGAGCGATGTCGGGTGACGGCCTCCCGTTGACCGCCCCTCTCCTCTCCGTCCGCGACCTCTCGGTCGCCTTCCGCTCCCGCGGGCTGCGGGGCGAGACGATCGAGGCGCTCGCCGTCGATCGCGTCTCCTTCGATGTCGCGGCGGGGGAGACGGTGGCGCTCGTCGGGGAATCGGGTTCGGGCAAGTCCGTCACCGCGCTTTCGATCCCGCGCCTCCTGCCCTATCCGGCGGCCCATCATCCCTCGGGGCGCATCCTGCTCGAGGGGCGCGACCTCCTCGCCGCGAGCGAGGAGGAGATGCGGCAGGTGCGCGGCGACGACGTCACCATGGTCTTCCAGGAGCCCATGACCTCGCTGAACCCGCTTCATACGGTCGAGACGCAGATCGGCGAGATCCTCGCCCTCCATCGCGGCCTCGATGCGCGTCGTGCGCGCGAGCGGACGCTGGAACTCCTGGAACTGGTCGGCATCCGCGAGCCGCAGACGCGCCTGTCCTCGTTTCCGCATCAGCTTTCCGGCGGCCAGCGCCAGCGGGTGATGATCGCGATGGCGCTGGCCAACGAGCCGAAGCTCTTCATCGCGGACGAGCCGACCACCGCCCTCGACGTCACCGTGCAGGCCCAGATCCTGGCGCTCCTCGCCGATCTGAAGGCGCGCTCGAACATGGCGATGCTCTTCATCACCCACGATCTCGGCATCGTGCGCCGGATCGCGGACCGGGTCTGCGTGATGACGAAGGGCCGGATCGTCGAGACGGGCCCGACCGCCGAGATCTTCGCCCGCCCGCGGCACGACTACACGCGGGCGCTGCTCGCGGCGGAGCCGAAGGGCCGCGCGAGCCCGGTCCCGGACGGCGCGCCGATCCTGCTGGAGGCGGGGCCGATCAAGGTCCATTTCCCGATCCGGCGCGGCTTCCTGCGGCGGACGATCGGCCACGTGAAGGCGGTCGACGGCGTCTCGGTGAGCCTGCGCGAGGGCGAGACGCTCGGGATCGTCGGCGAATCGGGTTCGGGCAAGACGACGCTCGGCCTCGCGCTCCTGCGCCTGACGCGCTCGGAGGGGCCGATCGTCGTCCTCGGGCGCGAGATCCAGGGGCTCGCGGCCAAGGCGCTTCGCCCGCTCAGGCGCGAGATGCAGATCGTCTTCCAGGATCCCTACGGCTCGCTCTCCCCGCGCCTGACGGTCGGGCAGATCGTGGAGGAGGGGCTGCTCGTCCAGCAGCGGCAGACCACGCGCGGGGAGAGGCGGGCCGTCGTCGCCGCCTCCCTCGCCGATGTCGGGCTCGACCCGGCCGCCATGGACCGCTACCCGCACGAATTCTCGGGCGGCCAGCGCCAACGCATCGCCATTGCCCGCGCCATGGTGCTGGAGCCCCGGCTCGTCGTGCTGGACGAGCCGACCTCGGCCCTCGACATGTCGGTCCAGGCGCAGATCGTGACGCTGCTGCGGCGTCTCCAGGCAGCGCGCAGGCTGGCCTATCTCTTCATCAGCCACGACCTGAAGGTCGTCCGCGCCCTCGCCAACCGCGTCCTCGTGATGCAGGACGGACGCGTCGTCGAAGAGGGGCCGACCGAGCGCATCTTCGAGGCGCCGGCCCGCGACTATACCAAGGCTCTCATCGCCGCCGCCTTCGCACATGAGGCGGCCTCTGCCGGGACGGTCCGCCAATGACCCGTGCGCTTCTCGTCGTTCTTGATTCGGTCGGCATCGGGGGCGCCCCCGACGCTGCCGCCTATGACGATGTCGGGGCCGACACGGTCGGCCATATCGCGGAAGCTTGCGCGCGGGGGGAGGGCGACCGGCCGGGCCTGAGGCAGGGTCCTCTCGCGCTGCCGAACCTTGCCGGCCTCGGCCTCGGCCTCGCCTGCGAGGGCGCGGCGGGGCGTGTTCCTCCCGGGCTCGGGGCGCCCCCGGCCCTGCGGCGTGCCTGGGGCTTCGCCCGCGAGACGGCGCGGGGCAAGGACACGGTCTCGGGGCATTGGGAGATGGCCGGCCTGCCGCTGCTCTCGGGTTTCGGCTATTTCCCGGCGAGCTGCCCGGCCTTTCCTCCGGCGCTCACGCAGGCGCTGGTCGAGGAGGCGGGCCTGCCCGGCATTCTCGGCGACAGGCATGCCTCCGGCACGGCGGTTCTCGACGAGTTGGGCGAGGAGCATCTGCGGACGGGCAAGCCCATCTGCTATACCTCGGTGGACAGCGTCTTTCAGATCGCCGCCCACGAGGAGGCTTTCGGCCTCGCCCGTCTCTACGAGACCTGCCGGATCGCCCGGCGCCTCTGCGATCCGCTCCATATCGGGCGCGTCATCGCCCGGCCTTTTCTCGGCGCGCCCGATACCGGCTTCGTCCGCACGCCGCACCGGCGCGACTTCGCCTTGCCGCCCCCCGGCGAGACGCTTCTCGACCGCGCCGCAGGGGCGGGCCGCGAGGTGGTGACCATCGGCAAGATCGGCGACATCTTCGCCCATCGCGGCACCGGGCGCGAGATCAAGACGGCGGATAACGAGGCGGGCATCCGGGCGATCCTCGAGACGATGCCGGCTCTCGCCGACGGCGGCTTCGCCTTCGCCAATCTCGTCGATTTCGACACCGAATACGGCCATCGCCGGGACGTCGCCGGATATGCCGCCGCTCTCGAAGCCTTCGACAGGTGCCTGCCCGCGATCGCGGGCACGCTGCGGCCGGGCGACCTTGCAATCGTGACCGCCGATCACGGCAACGATCCGACCTTCCGCGGAACCGACCATACGCGCGAGCAGGTGCCGGTCCTCGCCTTCGGCCCCGGCCTCGCGCCCGGCTCTTTCGGGGGGCGCGAGAGCTATGCGGATATCGGCGCGACGCTCGCCGCCCATCTCGGCCTCCAGCCGCTCGGGGCGGGGACGGTGTTCCCCCTCGTCATTCCCGGGGGCCCATAGGCCGGGAAGCGCCCTTCCCCTCCGCACGGCGTGGGTTGGCGCTACAGCGCTTCCCCCCGCATCAGCCGGGGCGCGCGGGCGGTGGTTCCGGCGGCCTGCGCCGCGAAGAGGCCCTTCATCGCGGAGCGGTCGACGAGGCCGAGCCCGAGGTCGCGCAGCAGGCGGGTGGCCGTGCCGTCGCGCGAGAACAGCCGGTTGAGGCCGTCCGTCAGCGTCGCGAGCAGGACGGCATCGAGGCGGCGGCTGCGCTCATAGGCCCGCAGCACCTCCTCGCCGCCGGGATCGAGGCCGAGCCGCGCGGCATCGACCACCTGCTCGGCCAGGGCCGCGGCATCGGCGAGGCCGAGATTGAGCCCCTGGCCGGCGAGCGGATGGATCTGGTGCGCCGCGTCTCCGAGAAGAGCGAGGCGGGGCGCGACGAAGGCGCGCGCGAGCCCGACCGCGAGGGGAAAGCCGCCGAGCGGCGTCTCGCGCCGGATCTCGCCGAGATCGGGGCCGAAGCGCTCGGCCAGGGCCGCGTCGGCGGCCTCGGGATCGGCGAGGAGCGCGCGGGCGCGCCTCTCCTCCTCCGACCAGACGATGGAGGAGCGGTGCGGCAGGCTCCGGCCGGGCCCGGCGAGGGGCAGGATCGCGAAGGGGCCGGCGGGCAGGAAATGCTGGACCGCGACGCCCTCGTGGTCCCGCTCGTGCGCGACGGTTGCGACGAGGGCCGTCTGGCCGTAGCGCCGGCCGACCCAGCCGATCCCGGCGGCCTCGCGCAGGCGCGAGCGCGCGCCGTCGGCGGCCACCAGCAGCGAGGCCGTCTGCCGCCCGCCGGCGACATCGGCCTCGATTCGCCCGGCCGAGGCGGCGGCCTCCTCGACCGTCCCGGCCAGGATCGCGATTCCCGCCGTGCGGCAGGCGGCCTCGAGGGCACCCGCGATCGGGCCCGCTTCCAGCAGGAAGCCGAGCGTTTCGTCCTCGCGCGGACGGAAGCGGAGATAATCGGGGCGGATCGCGTCCCCGGGCCGGCTGTCGGTGATCCGCATGGCCGCAATCGGCTGGGCCTTCGGCGCGAGGTCTCTCCACAGGCCGAGCGCCTCCAGCATCGCCTGCGAGCCGGGGGAAATCGCATAGGCGCGCCGGTCCGCCGCGCCGCTTCCCGGCCGCGGCTCGGCGACGGTGACCGAGACGGCCGCGCCTGCGCCCTGGCGCAAAGCCAGGGCCAGGGCCAGGCTGGAGATGCCTCCGCCCGCGATCAGGATCCGCCAGGGGGGCGGAGAAGGCGATGCGACCGTCATGGAAGGGACGTCGCAACGGCGGCGGCGGACGTCAAGGCATGGCAGCCGCGGCCATGTGCATCGAGACTCGGCGCCGGCCGATCTTGTGTTGCGGCTTCCGAACGCGCATATCGAGGCCGGGAGGTTGGCGGGGGACGTTTCACTCGCCAACCGGGTCAGGTCCGGAAGGAAGCAGCCCTAACGAGACCGAGCGGGTCTTCGTCCAGCCTCCCACCCGGCCCGGTGTCCGGGCGCCAGCCCGGCATCCGGGCTCCATGCCCCTTGTCCGGGCTTCCTGCCGGCTCGCGGGATTTCGGCTTCCGGGACCGGCAGCACCCGGCAGATGGGGCGATCCGCATTATCGATGAGCGAGATTCGGGACGGCGAGCCTGCGGGCGGCGATGACGGTCAGGCGGGCTTTGCCGGTTTCGAGCCGCCCTCCGTCCCGCAGCCCGGCCATTATCGCGTCCTCGCCCGCAAATACCGTCCGCAGAGCTTCGCCGACCTGATCGGCCAGGAGGCGATGGTGCGGACCGTCCGCAACGCCTTCGCCTCGGGCCGCATTCCGCAGGCCTGGATGCTGACGGGCGTGCGCGGGGTCGGCAAGACGACGACCGCGCGCATCCTCGCCCGCGCCCTCAACTACGACACCGGCGCGCCGGGCGCGGGCCCCTCCATCGACATGCCGGATCTCGGCATCCATTGCCGGGCGATCATGGAATCGCGGCACATGGACGTGCTGGAGATGGACGCCGCCTCCCATACCGGCGTCGAGAACATCCGCCAGATCACGGACGGGGTCCGCTACGGGCCGAGCGAGGCGCGCTACAAGGTCTATATCATCGACGAGGTGCACATGCTCTCGCCGGCGGCCTTCAACGCCTTCCTGAAGACGCTGGAAGAGCCGCCGCCACACGCGAAATTCATCTTCGCGACGACCGAGATCAGGAAGGTCCCGGTCACGATTCTCTCGCGCTGCCAGCGCTTCGACTTGCGCCGCGTCGAGAGCGGCACGCTGATCGCCCATCTCGGCCGCATCTGCGCCGCAGAGAAGGTCGAGGCGGAGGCCGCCGCGCTCGCCGCCATCGCCCGCGCGGCCGAGGGCTCGGTGCGCGACGCGCTCTCGCTGCTCGACCAGGTGGTCGCGCACGGGGCCGGGCAGGTGAGCGAGGAGGGCGTGCGCGGCATGCTCGGCCTCGCCGACCGCGCCCAGGTGGTCGACCTGTTCGAGGCGGTGATGCGGGGCGACGTGCCGGCCGCCTTCGCGCTGCTTCGCGCGGGCTATGATTCGGGAGCCGATCCGCGCCAGATGCTGGAGGATCTCGCCTCCTTCACCCATCTCGTGACCCGGATGAAGATCGTGCCCGAGGCCGGCGACGATCCCGGCCTCGCGGAGGCCGAGCGGGTCCGCGGGCGCGATTTCGCCGCGAGGCTTGGGGTGCGGGCGCTCTCCCGCGCCTGGCAGATCCTGCTCAAGGCGGTGCCGGAGGTCGGCGCGGCGCAAAGGCCGCTCGCGGCGGCCGAGATGGCGCTCGTGCGCCTCGCCTATGCCGCCGACCTGCCGAGCCCCGACGAGATCCTGCGCAGCCTGCGGGGCGAAGGCGCGCCGGCGGCCCCCGCCGGCGGCCCCTCGCGGCCCCTGCCGGGCGGCGGGGCGGCCCTGGCCGTGGCCCGGCCCGTGCCTCAGGCCGTCGAGTCTTCCGCCCGGCTCGATCCGACCCCGGCACCCGCCTCGCAGGCGTCGGGTCTCGTGCTTCGCCGTTTCGAGGATGTGGTGGCCCTGGCCGGGGAGAGGCGGGACGTCCGTCTCAAGACGGCGCTCGAGCGCGACGTGCGGCTCGTCCATTTCGAGGAGGGCCGCATCGAGATCGCGCTGACGGAGGCGGCTTCGTCCGGCCTTCCGGGCGAGCTTTCGAAGGCTCTCCAGGACTGGACCGGGCGGCGCTGGATGGTCGGGCTTTCGAAGGAGGCCGGGCAGCCGACCATCGCCGAGGAGCGTCGGCGGCGCGAGAGCGAGAGGCGCCAGGACGCGGTCGGCCATCCCCTGGTCCAGGCGGTGCTCCAGAGCTTTCCCGGCGCGCAGGTGGTGGATGTGCGCGAGCGCCCTCCCGAGCCGACGGAGGAGCCGCATCCCGATCCCGGGCCCGCCGATGACGGCGAGCGGGACGACGACGAGATCTGAGGCGCAGCCTCTGGAGCATGATCCCGAAAAGTGGATGCCGGTTTTTGGAAAAGATCATGCTCAAGCAAAAGGTGTTGGAGGACGAGATGAAGGACATCATGGGGCTGATGAAGCAGGCTCAGGGCCTGCAAAAGAAAATGGCCGATGCCCAGGCCGAGCTGGATACGCTCGAAGTCGAGGGCGTATCGGGCGGCGGCGTCGTGAAGGTGGTCTCGACCGCGAAGGGCGTGGTCAAGGCTATCTCGATCGACGCCTCCCTCATGGTGCCGGACGAGAAGGAGATCCTGGAGGATCTCGTCATCGCGGCCCTCAACGACGCCCGCGGCAAGGCCGAGCGTCTCGTCGCCGAGAAGATGGGGCAACTCACCGCCGGCCTGCCGCTGCCGCCCGGCCTCAAGCTGTTCTGAGCCGATGGCGCAGGGCATTGCGGGGCCGGAGATCGAGCGGCTGATCCAGCTTCTCGCCCGGCTGCCGGGCCTCGGCCCCCGTTCCGCCCGCCGGGCCGCGCTGCATCTCATCGCGCGGCGCGAGCAATTGCTGAGCCCGCTCGCCGATGCGATGGCGGTGGCGCGCGAGCGGATCGCCGTCTGCTCGACCTGCGGCAATCTCGATACGAGCGATCCCTGCACCATCTGCCGCGACCCGAGCCGCGATCCTGCGATCCTTGTCGTGGTCGAGGGCGTCTCGGACCTCTGGGCGCTGGAGCGCGCGGGGGCGGTGAGGGCCGGCTATCATGTCCTCGGCGGGGTGCTCTCGCCCCTCGACGGCGTGCGGCCGGAGCATCTGTCGCTCGACCGGCTCGTCGCCCGCGCGGCGAAGCCCGAGACGCGCGAATTGATCCTCGCCCTCTCGGCCACCGTCGACGGCCAGACGACCGCCCATTACGTGACCCAGCTCGTCTCCCATCTTCCTGTCCGCGTGACCCGCCTCGCCCATGGCGTGCCGATCGGCGGGGAGCTGGATTATCTCGATGAGGGAACGCTCACGGCCGCCCTCAGGCAGCGCACGCCGCTATAGGGCCTTTCAGGCCAGAGCCGCGAGGCCCTCGGCATCGACATTCGCGCCGCAGACGAGAACGCCGATCCTCTCGCCGGAAGCCGGCCTGTAGGCGCCGCACAGAAGGGCGGCGAGGGCGGCCGCTCCGCCGGGCTCGACCGCGATCCGGCACTCGCGCCAGAGCGCCCGCCGCGCTTCGACGATCGCAGCATCCGGCACGAGCGCGACATGATCCACCGTCTCCCGGCAGATGCCGAAGACGAGATCGCCGACATTGCTGGCGCCGAGCGAATCGGCGGCGATCGATTCGACCGGCACGTCCACCGGGCCTCCGGCCGCGAGCGCCGCATGGAGCGCGCAGGATCCCTCCGGCTCGACCGCGACCACCCGCTTGCCCCTGCCCGCCCAGAAGGAGGCCATGCCCGCGACGAGCCCCCCGCCGCCTGACGCCACGAGGATCGTGTCGAGGTCGGGCTCGTCCTCGTCCCATTCGAGCGCCACGGTGCCCTGGCCCGCAATGGTTCCGGCCGCCGCGAAGGGATGGACGCGGAGCGCGCCGCTCGCCGCCACATGGCGATCGCAGGCCTCCTGCGCATCGGCATAGCGCGCGCCGCCGATCACGACCTCCGCGCCTTGCCGGCGGATCGCCTCGATCTTCGCCGGGCTGGAGATCGCGGGAACGAAGATGCGTGCCGCATGGCCGAGCTGCCGGGCCGCATAGGCGACGGCCGCACCGTGATTGCCGCCCGAGGCCGCTGCGACCCCCGCCGCCGGCACGGTCTCCGACAGCATCGTGTTGAAGGCGCCCCGCGTCTTGAACGAGCCGGCATGCTGGAGGAATTCGAGCTTGAGGCTCAGCCGGCCCGGCAGCCCGAAGGTGTCCGGGCCCGGCCGCAAGACGGGCGTGCGCCGGATGCGACCGGCGATTCGCGCATGGGCGGCGGCGATCGTCTCGCGGGGAAGGGCGGCCATGTCGCTCGTCCTCACTTGCCCTGGCGTGGCGGCGACCAGGTCATCCTGGCCTGGTGGCTCGCGCTCTCGCCGGGCTTGAGGAAGGTCATGGAGGCGCGGTCGGCGAGGCGGCCGGAGGCATCCTCCCAATCGGCATGAGCGCTCCAGGCTTCGAGCGAGAGAAAAGGCGCGTCGGGTTTCGACCAGACGGCGAGATGGGGCAGGCCCTCGCAGGACAGGCGGATCGCGCCGCCGCTCGGCCCGGCAAAGGCGAGGCCGTGGCTCTGCGCGTCGAGGAAGACCAGCGCCTCGGCGAAGAGATCCGGCGAGAGGGGCAGGATGTTGTCCTGGAGCGGCACGCGGCGGGTCTTGCGCGACAGCAGTCCGCCCGGCGCGATCTCGGGAACCTTCGGGATTTCCGGCTTGTCGAAGAGGACGCGATGACCCTCCTTGCCGCCGCCGTCGAGCGGCCAGGGAAAGGCGGGATGGACGCCGAGCCCATAGGCCATGATCTCCTGGCCCCGGTTGGTGACGGTAAAATCCTGCACGAGGCTGTCCGCCGTCAGGGAGACCGCGATCTCGAGGGCGAAGCGATAGGGATAGGCGGCCAGCGTTTCCTTGCTGTCGGTCAGTTCGAGGCGTGCGGCGGCCTCGCTCCGCTCGACGAGGCGGAAAGTGCTCGTGCGGGCGAAGCCGTGCTGGGGCATGGGATGGTCCTTGCCCCCGACCCGGATGACGCCGCCCTTCGAGGCGCCGACCAGCGGGAACAGGATCGGCGCGCGATAGGACCAGTGGGCCGGATCGCCCTGCCAGAGCAATTCGCGATCCGCGATGCGCCAGGAGAGCGGCTCGGCGCCCCGGAGCGCGATCGTGGCCCGGGCCGCCCCCGCGGCAAGCTCGATGGTTTCGGCGGAGGAATCTGTCATCGGCGCTCCAGCATGGACGGCGCCCGGTCTTCCCGCTTTCGCGGCCGGATGCAAGCGCGAGCCCGGTCGGGCCGCTCAGCCGGCCGGCTCGGCGGCGGGTGCTTCGTCGAGCTTCTCGCGGAGCATGGCGACGGCATCGGCCACCTTTTCCCTGAAATGCACGCGCGGCGGCTTCACGCCGTGCAGCAGCAGGACGCGGCGGACGGCCTGGTTCGCGCCCGCGATATAGACGGCGACGCGGCGGCGGCCCGCCTTGCGCACGAAGCCCTCGATGGTCGCCGCTCCCGTCGAGTCCAGGAAGGGGACCGAGGAGAGGTCGATGACATAGGCTTTCGGATGCTCGCCGATCCGGTCGAGCGCGGTGCCGACAGCCGAGGCCGCGCCGAAGAAGAACGCCCCGGAAATGCTCACCACCATGACGTCCGTGCTCGCGGGGCCGCCATAGGCGGGGCGCCCGCCTTCCGAGCTGGGCAGGTCCGGCCTGTCCTCGTCGATCACCGATTGGCCGGTCTCGATCTCCACCTCCCGCGCCATGCGGTGCAGGAACAGGAGCGCGGAGAGGGCGAAGCCGACCAGGATGCCCTCCGTCAGGTCGCGGAAGATCACGAGGAGGAAGGTCACGAGCAGCACGGCCGCGTCGCCCCGCGAGGTCCGCAGAAGGGCGGCGAATTCGTGCTTCTCGGCCATGTTCCAGGCGACGACCGCGAGCACGCCCGAGAGCGCCGCGAGCGGGATGTAGGAGGCGAGCGGCGCCGCCACGAGAATGAAGGCCAGGAGGAAGACCGAATGCAGCATGCCCGCGACCGGCCCGCGCGCGCCCGAGCGGACATTGGTCGCGGTGCGGGCGATGTTGCCTGTCACGCAGAAGCCGCCGAACAGGGGCGAGGCGATGTTGGCGAGCCCCTGCGCCACCAATTCGCAATTCGAGCGGTGCCGTCGCCCGGTCATCGAATCGGCGACGACCGCCGAGAGCAGGCTCTCGATGCAGCCGAGAAGGGCGAACGAGACCGCGCTCGGCAGCATCTCGACGATCCGGGCCGGGGAGAGGTCCGGCAGGTGCGGCGTGGGCAGGCTCTGCGGGATGCCGCCGAACCGCGTGCCGATGGTCTCGATGGAGAGGCCCAGCGCCGTGGCCGCGACGGAGGCCGCTCCGACCGCGATGATGAAGGCCGGCCAGTGGGGGCGGTAGCGCCGGATGAGGACGATCAGCCCGATCGTCGCGGCGGCGACGGCGACCGCGGCAGGGGTCGCGGTCGGGAGCGCCGCGGCGATCGCCTGGAGCTTCGGCAGGAGGGGACCCGGCTCCTTGTCGAGGGCGAGGCCGAGCAGCTCCTTGAGCTGGCTCGCGAAGATGATGACCGCGATCCCCGCCGTGAAGCCGACCGTCACGGGATAGGGGATGTACTTGATGAAGGTGCCGAGCCGCAGGAGCCCGATCGCCGACAGCATCAGGCCGGACAGGAAGGTCGCGAGAAGCAGGCCGTCGAGGCCGTGCTGGGCGATGGTCGCCGAGACGAGGACGATGAAAGCCCCCGCCGGCCCCCCGATCTGGAACCGGCTGCCCCCCAGCGCCGAGACGATGAAGCCGCCGATGACCGAGGTATAGAGCCCCCGGTCGGGGGTCGTGCCCGAGGCGATGGCGATCGCCATCGAGAGCGGCAGCGCCACGATGGCGACCGTGAGGCCGGCGATGGCGTCGGCCTTGAAGCTCGCGAGGCTGTAGCCTTCCCGCAGGACGGTGAGGAGCTTGGGGGTATAGAGTTCGACGAAATTCGTCTTCGCGGTCGCGGCGGCCATGGTCCGTCTTCCTGATCCCCGTGGGGAAGGGAGTCGCGGACGGCGCGGGCCGGCCGCGGCGTTCTCGGAAAGGGTCAGGGCGGCGCCTTGAGCCGCACCCCGCGGCCGCGGCCCGTGCTCGCGGCATTGTCGCCGATCAGTTCGATCCCGGCCCGGTCCAGCGCCTCGACAACCTTGGTGAGGGATTCGATCACGCCTCGGACATTGCCGTCGCTGCTCTCCATCCGCTGGATCGTCGGCACCGAGACGCCCGACATCTCGGCCAGCCTGCGCTGGTCGATCCCGAGCAGGGCGCGCGCGGCGCGCATCTGGGCGGCGGTCATCATGGGCAAGATCACATGCCGAATGGGACGATGAATATGCGTCGCATCATAATTGATGTCCAGGACATCATGATTGCTTTTTATGATGCACAGACCCGCGCCGCCCTTTCCCTCCCCCCACGAAGTGGCGGGGAGGGTCGAGTCGCGCCGCAGGCGCGACCGGGGTGGGGGGCGCCGACGCGAGCACCCGGCCGGGAAGAAAGGCGTCGAGCCCCCCGCCCGGCTCGGCCTTCGGCCGAGTCCGCCCTCCCCACCGCAAGCGGGGGGAGGATGGAGCAGGCGGCTATCGCCATGCGTGAATCCGATAGCCGCTGCGCTCCGGACGGGATGTCGGGAAAGAGCCTTTCTCCCGCTCGCCCTGGACGCGGGAGAAGAGCGCTCAGCCTCTGCGCAGCGCGTTCAGAACCTTGCCGCCGGGGCGGCCGGTGGGGGTCATGCCGAGGCGGCGCTCGACGTCCTTGATGGCGTCGCGCGTCTTCTGGCCGATGCGCCCGTCCGGCTCGCCGATATCGTAGCCGCGCCGGGACAGCAGCACCATCAGCTCGCGCCGCTCCTCGCGGGTGAGGCCTGGATCGTCCGTGGGCCAGGCACCCTGGACGCCGGGGCCGCCGCGCAGGCGGTCCGACAGGATCGAGATGGCGAGGCCGTAGGATTCGGCGCCGTTATAGGAATAGACGACGTCGAAATTCCGCGTCACGAGGAATCCCGGCCCGTTCCGGCCGGCAGGCATGATCAGCCCGGCCGGGTAGTTGCCCGAAAGCGGGCGGCCGTCGGCGCGGGTGACGCCCGCGGCGGCCCAGGCCGAGAGCGGCTTCTTGGCCTTGCGGCCGCCCGGCGCGACATGCGGCGGGACGCGGACCTCGAAGCCCCAGGGCAGGCCGCTCACCCAGCCGCCCTTGCGCAGGAAATTCGCCGTCGAGCCGAGGGCGTCGGCGGCCGAATCCACGATATCGCGCCGCCCGTCCCCGTCGAGATCGACCGCGAGCCGGTGGAAGGTCGAGGGCATGAACTGCGTCTGGCCGAAGGCCCCCGCCCAGGAGCCGTTCAGCCGCGAGGGATCGATGTCGCCGTTCTGGATGATCTTCAGCGTCGCGACCAGCTCGTCGCGGAAATAGTCCCGGCGGCGCGGGGCGTAGCAGGACAGCGTCGTCAGGGACTGCACGAGAGGCCGCCCGCCGAGATCCTTGCCGAAATTCGACTCGACCCCCCAAACGCCCGCCACCACGTAGCGGTCCACCCCGTAGCGGCTCTCGGCCGCGGCGAGCGCGCTGCCCCAGCGGCGCATGGCCGCCCGCCCGTCCGCGACCCGCTCGTCGTCGACGAGCATGGCGAGATAGTCCCAGATCGGCGTCTTGAATTCGGGCTGGTTGTTCATCAGCTCGATGACCTTGAGGTCCGGCTGCACCCGCGCCGCGGTCGCGTCGAAGACCTGGCCCGAGATGCCCTTGCCCGCCGCATAGCCCTTGAGGCTCGCGAGGCACGCCCCGTAATCCGCCCGCGCCTCCATCGCCGCGCCGGTGCCGATCGCGGCGGCGAGCAGAAAACCGATGGATCGACCGATGGGTCTCATGGCGAAGCCTCCCGAACCCGCCCGATTGTCGGGATCGTGGTTAAGGGGAGATTAACAAGGAGGGCGCCGGAGGCGTCCCGCGGCTTCGGAGCGCAGCCGGCGCTCTCAGCCGAGGATGTTCTCGACATCCCTGTGGCCGTCGAGGACGCGCGCGATTTCAACCTCGGTTTCAATAGTTCTATAAACCACGAGATAGCGCTTTCGGATCGTCCAGAAACGCACGGGCCTAGCTGTGAGATCTTCACGGATATGCCCAAGGCTCGGCATATCGGCGAGCAGCGCGAAGGCAGCAAAGAAATCAGCCATCAGCCGCCGAGCCGCTGCAGGACTCTCCAGGGAGGCGCCAATATGTTCGATATCGTATGCTGCTTCAGGCGCGAAACGATATCGGGCCATCAGCCTGTCGAACCGAAGCGCGCCATCATGCGGGCGCGCACGATTTCTCCGTCGATGCCTTCACCGCGATCGAGCTGGTCGAGCCCGACCTGGATCAGGGCATCCAGCTCGTCCCGGCGGCGGGAGCGCTCAACCTCGGCCGCGAAGAGCAGCCGCAGCCCCTCGCGCACGACCTCGCTCGGGCTCTCGTAGAGGCCCGACGCGACCTTCTCGGCGATCCGCCGCTCGAGTTCCGGCGTGAGCGAGACATCCATCCGAACTCTCCTATCGCGCCGACGACAGCAGGGCCGGCATCCCGCTCACGCGTCGACGTGCTTCATCACGATGGTCGCGTTGGTGCCGCCGAAGCCGAAGGAATTCGACATCACGCAGCCAAGCCGCGCGTCGTCGATCCGCTTCCTCACGATGGGCATGTCGGCGAAGAGGGGATCCAGCTCCTCGATATTGGCGCTCTCGCAGATGAAGCCGTTGCGCATCATCAGGAGCGAGTAGATCGCCTCCTGCACCCCCGTAGCGCCGAGCGAATGGCCGGTGAGCGACTTCGTGGCGGCGATGGGAGGGCACTTGTCACCCGTGCCGAAGACCTCCCGGATCGCCTCGATCTCCTTCTCGTCGCCGACCGGCGTCGAGGTGGCGTGGGGGTTGATGTAGTCGACCTTCGGCCCGACGCCCTGGAGCGCCATCCTCATGCAGCGGATCGCGCCCTCGCCGGAGGGGGCCACCATGTCGTAGCCGTCCGAGGTTGCGCCGTAGCCGGCGATCTCCGCATGGATATGCGCGCCGCGCGCCCGGGCATGCTCCAGCTCCTCGAGCACGAGGACGCCGGCGCCGCCCGCGATCACGAAGCCGTCGCGGTTCCTGTCATAGGCGCGCGAGGCGCGCTCGGGCGTGTCGTTGTATTTCGAGGACATCGCGCCCATGGCGTCGAAAAGGACCGAGAGCGTCCAGTCGAGATCCTCGCACCCCCCGGCGAAGATGACGTCCTGCTTGCCGTGCTGGATCAGCTCGTAGGCGTTGCCGATGCAATGGTTCGAGGTCGCGCAGGCGGAGGAGATGGAATAGTTCACGCCCTTGATCTTGAACCAGGTCGCGAGGGTCGCCGAGGCCGTCGAGGACATCGCCTTCGGCACCGCGAAGGGGCCGACGCGCTTCGGGCCCTTGGTCTCGGCGATTGCAGCCGCCTCGACGATGGTGCGGGTCGAAGGCCCGCCCGATCCCATCACGATGCCGGTGCGCTCGTGCGAGACATCACCCGCCTCGAGGCCCGAATCGCGGATCGCCTGGTCCATGGCGACATGGTTCCAGGCCGTGCCGCCGCCGTGGAAGCGCATGGCGCGCCGGTCCACCATCTCCTCCACGTTGATGCGGGGGGCGCCGTGCACCTGGCAGCGGAAGCCGATCCGGGCATAATCCTCGGCCCGCCCGATGCCCGATCTCGCCTCGCGCAGGGAGGCGAGCACCTCCTGCGTGTTGTTGCCGATGGACGACACGATGCCCATCCCGGTCACGACGACCCGCCTCATCCACCACTCCCCCGGCCTTGCCGCATCACCTAAGCGCAGCGGGGCCGTTTCTCAACGTCGGACTCCGCCCGGCTTCGCGCAATGTGGCCAATCCGGGCGCGGCAGCATAAAGCCTAACGGCGTGAACCCCAATCGACGAGAGACGTCCTTGCTCGCACGCCCGTTCCGACCGAGCCCGGCGCGCCCGGCGGCGAGTTCGCCCCGGGACGGGATCGTGGATCTGCCGCCCGGCAAGATCGCGGCGATCGCGACCTATCTCGAGCTTCGCGCGCCCCCCGAGGGGGATGCCGTCCCCTTCGAGGGTCGCCTCGAGAGGATCACGGACGACCTGCGGCGCTATCGCGCACTCTATGCGCGAATCGGCGAGCCGTGGCTCTGGTTCACCCGCGCCGTCCTGGACGACGCGGCGCTCGGCCGAATCATCGCCCATCCGCAGGTCGAGGCTCTCGCGCTCGCCGGCGAGGAGGGGGACAGGGCGCTGGTCGAGCTGGATTTCCGCCGGCCGGGGGAATGCGAGCTGGTCTTCTTTGGCCTCGTCCCCGAAGCCTGCGGCAGGGGGGTCGGAACCCGGCTCCTGCGCGAGGCCCTGCGCCGGGCCTTCGCGCGGCCGGTCTCGCGGATCTGGCTTCACACCTGCACGCTGGACCACCCGGCGGCGTTGCCCCTCTATCTGAAGGCCGGGTTCCGGCCCTATCGCCGGGCGGTCGAGATCGCCGACGATCCGCGTCTCGGCGGCCACCTGCCGGAGACGGCGGCGCCGTTCTTTCCGATTCTCTGATCGGCCGGGCGGTCGCGCAACACAGGTGCAGGGACGTCGTGCCGTCAGCTTCCCCCCCCGAGCAGGTGAGGTCCGATCCGCGCGCCGAGGAGCCGAGCCGCCTCGGGGAGGCGCTCGTCGCCGCCTCGATCCGCCGTCCCTGGCTGGTGGCGGCGGCGGCTTTGCTGCTGACCCTGCTCGCCGCCTACGTGACGGCGACGCGCTTCGCCATCACCACCCAGACCAGCCAGCTCATCGACACGCACGACGCCTGGGCGCGCAACAACATCGCCTTCGACCGGGCCTTCCCGCACCTCACCAACCTGATCGTCGCGGTCGTCGACGGCGAGACGCCGGAACTGGCCGAGACGGGGGCCGCCACCCTTCTCGCGGCCCTGCGGGAAGGCGGCACGCGCGGGATCACCTCGGCCTGGAGGCCGGACGGGGGGCCGTTCTTCGATCGCAACGGCCTTCTCCTGCTGCCGCTGGAGGAAGTCCGCAAGACGACGGAGGGCCTGCTCGCCCAGCAGGAAATGCTGCTCGCGCTCTCGGGCGATCCGAGCCTGCGCGGCCTCCTGCGGCTGGTCCAGCTCGGCGCCGACCGGAACGCGCTCGGCGCCAGCGGCCGCCTCCTGGACCGGCTGACCGCCGTGATCGACAAGGTGCTGAAGGGCGAGCGGGCCTCGCTGTCCTGGCAGTCGCTCCTCTCCGGCGAGGACCCGCAGCCGCAGGACCTGCGCCGCTTCGTGCTGATCGATCCCCATCTCGACTACGGGGCGATGGAGCCCGCCGCCGTGCCGATCGCCGGGATCAGGCGCGCCGCGGCCGAGCACGGGCTCACGCCGGACCGGGGCATCCGCGTGCGCCTCACGGGCGCGGCCCCGCTGGCGGATGAGGAATTCGGCACGGTCAGCAACGGCGCTCCCCTGCATCTCGGGCTCAGCGCGGTCGCGATCGCCGCCATTCTCTTCTTCGCCCTGAGGTCGGGCCGCGTGATCGCCGCGGTGCTGCTCACCACCTTCGTCGGGCTGATCCTCACCATCGCGATCGGCCTTCTGATGGTCGGGCGCTTCAACGTCATCTCGGTCTCGGTCGCGGCGCTGTTCCTTGGCCTGGGAGTGGATTTCGGCATCCAGGTCGCGGTGCGCTACCGCGACGAGCGCCACAGGCTGGACGACGTCGCCGAGGCCCTGCGGCGCGCGGGCCGGGGGATCGGATGGTCGCTGACGCTCGCGGCGCTCTCGCTGCTCGCGGGGTTCTTCTCCTTCCTGCCCACCTCGTTCAAGGGCGTGTCGGAACTCGGCCTCATCACCGGCGTCGGCATGATCGTGGCGTTCCTGTCGAGCCTGACCCTGCTGCCGGCCCTGATCGCCCTGATGCGCCCGCCTGGCGAGCCCGACACCGTCGAAAGCCCCTGGCTCGCCTCCATGGACCATTGGATCCTGGCGCATCGCAAGCTCGTGATCGGGGTGTCGATGCTGCTGGTGGCGGCCGGCATCCCCTTCCTGCTCAGGATCGAGTTCGACGCGAACCCGATGCATCTGCGCAGCGAGGCCACCGAGGGCGTCGCCACCTTCCTCGATCTCACCCGCACGCCAGGACAGACGCCGAACACGATTTCCGTCCTCGCGTCGTCCCGCGAGGCCGCCCGCGTGCTGGCGGAGAAGATCGCGGCCCTTCCCGAGGTCGAGCGGGTCGCGACGCTCGCCGATTTCGTGCCCGCCGACCAGCAGGCGAAGCTGGCCCTCGTGCGCGAGACCGCCGAGGAATTCGCCGCGCTCCTGGAGGCACCGCCGCCAGCGCCTCCCCCGACGGATGCCGAGATCGTCGCCGCGCTGAAGCGGACGGCGGCCTCCCTGCGCAAGGGCGATCCCGGCCCGGACGATCCGAAGGCGCGGCTTGCCGCCGCCCTCTCGCAGCTCGCCGCGGCGACGCCCGGGATGCGGGCCGCGGCGGCCGAGGCCCTGGTCGGTGGGCTCCCGGCTCTGTTCGAGAGGCTGCGCCTCCTGCTTTCGCCGGAGCCGATCACGCTGGAGAGCCTGCCCGCGGATCTGCGCCGCGACTGGATGTCTCCCGGCGGGAAGGTACGGATCGAGGTCGTCCCCAGGGGGGATGCCAACGACAATGCCGTCCTCGAGCGCTTCAGCGATGCGGTGAGGACCGTGACGCCGAACGTCTCCGGTCCGCCGATCGAGGTGGTGGAGGCCGCGCGCGTGATCGCGCGAGCCTTCGTGATCGCGGGCTCGCTCGCCTTGCTCGCGATCTTCGTCATCCTCTCCGTGGCTTTGCGCAACGTCTTCGACGTCGCCCTGACGCTCGGCCCCCTCGTGATCGCGACGCTGCTGACGCTGGAGACGGCCTATCTGCTCGGCATGCCGCTCAATCTCGCCAACATCATCGCGCTGCCGCTGATGCTGGCGGTGGGCGTCAATTTTCACATCTACTACATGATCGCCTGGCGGAACGGCGTCGTCGACATGCTGGCGTCCAGCCTCACCCGCGCGATCTTCTTCTCCTCGCTCGTCACGGGCATCGCCTTCGGCAGCCTGTGGCTCTCGGAGCATCCCGGCACGGCCAGCATGGGCAAGCTGCTCACGATCTCGCTGGTCTTCACGCTGCTCGCCGCCTTCGTGGCGGTGCCGGCCTTTCTCGGGGCCCCCCGCAGGCGGCGTGGACTGGGGGGGAGGACGGGCCCCCCCCGGGCCCGCCCGGGGCCGGCGCGGCGGCCGGAATGAACGGCGATGTCCTCGACCCGGTCGCAGGACGCGCTGTCGTCCCCGGCCCTTACTGGTTCGCGGTCGTGACGGGGGAGGAGAGGTCGCCCAGCGAGACCCAGGACCGGCTGTCCTGACCTTCGCGCTTGACGAAGATGTAGCCGGTCTGGTGCCAGGGCAGGATGCTGTCCCGCTTGTTGTCCAGGATCAGCTCGCCTTCGCTCGTGCGCACCATGAGGACGGCATGGCCCTCGCCCTGCTCGTCGATGACGACGGTCATGCGCAGGGCGCGCTTGGGCACGCCGTATTGCTCGACGAGGATCTTGCGCTTGAGAAGCTGGATGTCCTCGCAATCGCCGCGTCCGTCGGTCGGCAGGTCCCAGCGGTCGATCACGCCCCAATGATCCTGGTCGGTGGTGGGCTTCACCGTCGTGTTGACCTTGCGGTTGACCGCGTTGAGCGTCCGCCAGAGCTTGGCGTTCAGCGTGATCGAGGCCGGCTCGGCGGTGTTGACGTCGCATTCGCCGGTGTAGCGCTCGCAGAACGCGCTCCACGCCTTGACCGGCCGGGCGGGGCCCGTGACTTCGAGGCGGCCGACGCTGCCCGTCTTCGGAAGCGAGGCGTAGGTCTGGGCCTCGGCGGCGGCAGAGAAGAGGAGGAGGGCCGCGCCCGCCGCCAGGGTCCACGTGCGAGCCAGCCCGCGCACCTTATCGGCCCCCATCGTCTTCATGCCCCACCGCCGCGCTTAACTCTTCATTAACGCTCTCATGGCGGCTGCCGAAGCTCAAGCGGCAAGGTAAATCTTCGTTAACGTCCGAGGCGAAGTGTTGTCCCAAAGCCGCTGCTTTGTGGCGGATTCGGCGTCGTCCCGAGGGGGCCTCCCCTGGCGAAGGCCGCCGCCGCGTTAAGATTCGGGGCGAAATCCGGCCTCTCAAAAAAAACGGGACCGATCCGTGGATCGGTCCCGACGCCTGCACGGCCCGGGGGAGGGGAGCGGGGCCGGCCCGGCGATTTACCAATTGGCCGTGGCGGCGGGAGAGGTGGCCCGGCCCAGCGAAACCCAGCCGATCCGGTCCTGGCTTTCCCGCTTCACGAAGACGTAGCCGGTCTCGAACCAGGGCCGGACGGCGTTCGTCTTGTTGTCGAGCACGAGGTCACCGCGATCGGTCCGCAGGACGAGCACCGCATGGCCCTCGCCATATCCGTCGATCACGACGGTCATGCGCATCGCGCGCCGGGGCACGCCGTATTGCTCGACGAGAATCTTGCGCTTGAGGAGCTGGAAATCCTCGCAATCGCCGGCGCCGTCGGTCGGCAGGTCCCAGCGGTCGGCGACGCCCCAATGCTCCTCGTCGGTCACCGGCCGGATGCTCGCATTCACGCGGCTGTTGATGGAGACGATCGTGCTCCAGAGGCGCGGCGTCAGGCGGATGACGGCCGGCTCGGAGGGATTGACCGCGCATTCGGAGGGCATGCGGTTGCAGAACTCGACCCAGGCGGCGATGGGCTTGGCCTCGCCGACGGGCTGGGCCACCGCGCTCTGGCGGGGCAGAGAGGCCAGCGTCTGGCCGTAGCTGAGGCTGGCCGGCAGGATGAAGCCGATCGCCAGAAGCCCTGTTCGGATGATCTTCTTCGATTTCTCGAACATTGTCTTTCCCCCTGTCCCGAGGAAGACAATGCCCGCCGATCATAGGGCCGCGCTGAATTCGATATCGACAATTCGATCGAATCGGGAAGACGCAAATTCTTGCCGGATATTAAGATGAAGACGGTGCCTGCGTGTCGCCTGCGCTTTCGCGCGATCCTGTTCACGCGCGGGAAACCATCGAGGCGGCCCGCTTCTTCCACGGATATTCGGCGGCCGGGATATTGCCGTGGCAAGGCGCGAGGCGGCGGCCGCAGGCGCTATTCTCCCGCGCGACCTCGATATGGCTCGAAGAGGGGCGGCGGGGCCCCCGGCCGCCGCGGGAGGTTCAGAGGGCGATGCCCTCGTCGCGCCCGGCGGGGGGCCGGATCCCCCGGGACACGGCCGCAATGCCGTCCTCCAGGTGGCGCGTGACCAGGGCGGGAGTGCTGCCCAGCGTCACGGCCGCACCGATCGGAGGGCTCTGCTCGGTCGAGAGCGCGGCGCCGGACAGGGAGACGTCCCTGATTCGGACCTCGTACTCCCTTCCGTTCTCCAGCTTGAGGATGCTGGCGGTCTGGCGCGGGGCGATGCGTTCGTGGCGCCTGTCCTCGGGCAGCCCGAGGCTCCGCCGGTTTGCGAGCCAGGTGAGGAGCGAGGCGATCTTGTCGCGCTTGCGCATGGCGGCGCAGATGGTGAAGGCGAATCCGTCCGGGAGATGGCGCGCGATCCGGCCCTCGACGCGGCCCAGATGCTCCCAGTAGAGGACGACCCTTTCGCCGATCTCGCCCTTGACCGGCGCGATCACGCGTCCCCCGCCCGGCGAGAGATCGACGCTCTGGCAGGGATATTCGTGCCGGTCCGACAGCATGTAGCGCCCGAGCAGCGCGACCGCGACCCGGCTGTGGAGCCGCCTTTCGGTCCTGCGCGGCGAGGGATACGCGGCTTGGTCGGGGCGGGGGGACATCCGAATCGAGAAGGCTCCGTTGAGCGCCCCGAGCCTAGGGCGGACAAGGTTAAGAGTTCCTTGCGGCGGCCGGAATTCCAGACGTTTCTCAGGGCATGCCGCCGTCATGGACGACGAAATGGCTGCGGCGCTCGGCCGGGGCGCCGGTCTCCGGGAGGCCGCCGTCCGGGTTCGTCTCGATCGTCCGCACGGAGCGGATGCGCAGCTCCACCAGGGGAACGAGCCCCGCCCAGGAGGGAATCGTCGCGGGCGACAGGGCCCCCAGGACCCGCCTGTCCGTGCGCCCTCCGTGCCGGAGCGGCAGCAGGAGCAGTTCCAGCGAAAGCTCCGATCCGTTCACGTTCGCGCCGACGGTCCCGGCCACGATTCCGGTCGTGTCCTCGAGGACGAGGCCGAGCACGCGCTCCACCTCCGCCGCGTCGCCGGGACACCAGAGCGCGCGGAAGGGCAGGCCGGCGAGATCGCGCCCGAACAGGGCGCAGATCCGCGCCCCCGCCAGCCGGAAGACGGTGTCCGCCTCGTTCGACAGGATGAACGCGTCCGACAGGACGTGCCGCATGCCGCCGGGTCGCAGGTCGCTGCGCTCGGGCGCGGCGCGCTCGCCGCGGAGCGAATCCCAGTAGGCGAACAGGATGCGTGTCGTCGCGTGCTTCATTCCGATACGAAGCCTCCGCCCCGCCCGAGCCGGATCCTGCGCGCCGATCCGCTTCGGATCATTTCGAGCCAATCGATTTCCATTGCCGCAAGGTGCCCGCAGATCGCGGGCCGCGCCCCGGCCGGAGGATGTTTCCACAGAGTTAAGGTTAATGCGGGCGGGGCCGCGTCGAGAAAGGGGCTTGCCGGGCGGGGGCATTGTCTCCACCCTCCGGCGATGGATTTTCCGAGCACGGCTTCGCGGCGCGAGCCTGCGATCAACGTTCCGGCCCCGCTGCTCGTGGGGATCGCGATCCTCGCTGCCATCCACGCGGTCCGCTCGTTCCTGGCCCCCGAGACGGATATCCGCCTGCTGATCGAGGCCGCCTTCGTGCCCGCCCCGTGGTCGATCGCGCTCGGCTACGCGACGCCCGCGGATGTTCTCGCTGCCGCCGAGGCTCATGCGCAGGGGGAGGAGGGGAGCCTCGCGATCGCCCTGGCCGGCTTCTTCGCGCATCAGCCGCTGCGGCCCTGGTCGGCCCTGAGCTATTCGGTCCTGCATGGATCCTGGGCGCATCTCGGCCTGAACTGCCTCTGGCTCGTGGCTTTTGGAACCTCCGTCGTGCGGCGGGCGGGAGCGGCGCGCTCGCTCGTCCTGTGGGTGGCCGCGGCGCTCGGGGGAGCGCTCGCGCAGTGGATGTCGGGTCCGCTGAGCGTCCAGTTCATGATCGGGGCCTCCGCCAGCGTCTCGGGATTCATGGCCGCCGCCGCGACCTTCATGTACGAGCCGCCCGGAAGCGGACGCTGGGCGTTCCTGCGCAACAGGGGAGCGCTGATCTTCCTCGGCCTGTGGCTGGCCTGCAATCTGATCTTCGCGGTGATCGCCCAGCCCATGGGGCTGGCCGATGGCGAGGTCGCCTGGCAGGCCCATATCGGCGGCCTGATCGTCGGAATCGCTCTTTTTCCTCTTCTCGATCCTTATGCCGAGCCTCGTCGCAGCGACATGCCGTCTTGAACCTTGAAATGAGTTTAGAGAGGATGGGGAGAGGGATCGAGGGGAGACGACAATGAGCAGCGTGGCGCAAATTCTTGCCGAGAAGGGTCGGACGGTCGTGACGATCGAGGGTCACAGGACTCTCGCCGAGGCGGTGGAGATGCTGAACAAGCATCGCATCGGCGCCCTGGTGGTGGTGGATGCAGGTGGCGTGGTGCAGGGAATCGTCTCGGAACGCGACGTCGTGCGGGCCGTGGGCCAATCCGGGTCGGACGGGCTCAAGCTGCCGGTCGCCGAGCGCATGACGCGCAAGGTCGTGACCTGCACGCCGACCGCTGCCCTGCACCAGCTGATGACGATGATGACGGACGGCAAGTTCCGTCACGTGCCGGTGGTCGAGGGCGGGCGCCTCGGTGGCATGGTCTCGATCGGCGATATCGTGAAGCACCGTCTCGCCGAGATGGAGGCGGAATCCCAGGCGCTGAAGGATTATATCGGCGCGGCCTGACAGATCGCGCCGACCTCTTCCAGCACCTCCAGAAGCTCCGGGAGGCGGCGGCGCGCGGCCTCCGCCCCCAGCTCGATCGATTCCGCCGCCCGGTGGAACTCGAACAGGCCGATCGGCTGGAGTTTCGGCGCGATCATGAGGTCCGGCGGATCGCCGGCGAGGCGGGACCGCGAGATGCGGTCCTGGGTGATGTTGAACGCCTCGATCATGACCGCGGCCATGCCGGGCGCGTCGTCCTTCTTGCTGCGCCTGCCGCCGAAGAAGCTGCGGGGCTCTTCCACGACCGCCTCGACGACCTCGTCGGCGCACAGGTCTTGGATGACCGTCCCTCCGCGCAGCTTGATCTCGGCATTCAGGTTCACGCAGATCACGAGGTCGGCGCCGAGGGCGCGGGCCACGGTCACCGGGACCGGATTGACGAGCGCCCCGTCCATCAGCCAGCGCCCGCCGATCCTCACGGGATCGAAGACGCCCGGCAGCGCGTAGGACGCGCGCAGCGCCTGGATCAGCGGGCCGCGCGTCAGCCACAGCTCGTGGCCGGTGGAGAGTTCCGTCGCGACGGTCGCGAAGCGCAGCGGCAGGTCCTCGATCCTCGTCGTGCCGAGATCGCCCTCCAGCAGGCGCCGGAGCCGGTCGCCGCCGATCAGGCCCGAGCCGGCGAGATGGAAGTCGAGCAGCCCCATGATGCGCCGCTTGGTGAGGCTGCGGGCGAATTCCTCGAGCGCGTCGAGCTTGCCGGCCGCGTAGCAGCCGCCGACCACGGCCCCGATCGAGCAGCCGGCAATGACCTCGAACTTCACCCCGGCCTCGGAGAGAGCCCGCAGGACGCCGATATGGGCCCAGCCGCGCGCGGCGCCCCCGCCGAGGGCGAGGCCGATCCGCAGGCCCCGCTTGGGCGGCCCCGGCAGATCCGGCAGGTGGTCGTCCGTCACGCCGAAGGCCCGCCGCGTGAAGCCGTCGAAGAACATGAGCCGCGCCCCGGGCAGATGGGCGCGGATGGTCTCACCAGAGCGATGAAGACCCGGTGAATGCGCCGACGGCTCCTCGTCGTCACGGCGGCGGCTCCCGCTCTTCGAGGGCGAGGATCGGCCGTCCCTCCCCGTCCCGGCGGACGGCGCGGTAGAAGCAGCTCCGCCGGCCGGTATGGCAGCAGCCGCCGTCGCCTGCGACCCGCACCTTGATCCAGATCGCGTCCTGGTCGCAATCGACCCGCATTTCCAGCACCGTCTGGATCTGCCCGGAGGTCGCGCCCTTGTGCCACAATTCGCCGCGCGAGCGCGACCAGTACCAGGCTTCCCCGGTCTCGACGGTGCGAGCGAGCGATTCGCGGTTCATATGGGCGACCATGAGAACATCGCCGGTCGCATGGTCCGTCGCGACGCAGGTGACCAGCCCGTCCGGCCCGAAGTGCGGCGTCAGCCGCGATCCCTCTTCGATCTCGGCCCTGGTTCCCGGAGCATCGAAAGCCACCCGTTCCTCCCGGCGGTTCCTCTCGCGGGGAGAGGCGTCGGGGCTTATATGTCCCTCAACGACCTTTGAGGGCAATCGAACGTCCATGCTGGATGACGTCTATAACCGCCGCATCCTGGAACTCGCCGCCGACATCCCCCGCCTCGGCCGGCTGGAGCGGCCCGAGGCGACGGCGAGCGCCCGCTCGCGCCTCTGCGGCTCCGCGGTGACGGTCGATCTCGTCACGGACGGCGAGCGGGTGACGGATTTCGCCCATGAGGTGAAAGCCTGCGCCCTCGGCCAGGCATCCTCCTCGGTGATGGGGCGCCACGTCATCGGCGCGACGTTCCGCGAACTGCGCGATCTGCGTGCGCAGATGCTGCGCATGCTCAAGGAGAACGGGCCGCCGCCGGGAGGGCGCTGGGCCGATCTCGCCGCGCTCGAGCCCGTGCGCGACTTCAAGGCCCGCCACGCCTCGACCATGCTGACCTTCGACGCGGTGGTCGAGGCGCTCGACAAGGCGGCCTCGGCGCGGGCCGCCTGATGGCGCTTGCCCGCGGCGTCGCCCGCCTCGCCATCCGCGGCTATCAGCTCAGCCTGTCGGGATTGGCCGGGCGGAGCTGCCGGCACCTGCCGAGCTGCTCGGACTATGCCTCCGAGGCGATCGGCCGGCACGGGCTCTGGGCGGGGGGCTGGATGGGGCTCGCGCGCATCTGCCGCTGCGGGCCGGGCGGCACGTCCGGCCTCGACTTCGTCTGCGAGGAGCTTCCCGCCGGGTCGGCCTGGCTCGCGCCCTGGCGGTACGGCCGCTGGCGCGGCACGAACGAGACGCCGCCCGGTCAGCCCGAGCCGGCCAGCACCTCGACATCGACGTTGAGCCCCGTCTCGACCCGGAAGTCCCGCGTGTAGACCTTGCCGTTGTTGCGCGCGATCAGCGTGTACTCGCCCTCGGCCAGGACAACCTGCGGAAAGGCCCCGATCGCCTCGCGCACCACGTCGCCGCCAGGGGTCAGGATGCTGAAGGCGGTGCCCGCGAAGGCTTCGCCCCCGGCCGTGTCGACGAGCTTGAGCGTCACCGTCGCTGCGCGGTGGTTGAGGGTCGCCTCCGTGATGCGGCCGCGATCCACCTTCAGGTCCGCCCGCATGATGGCGTTGGATTCCCCGTAAGTGGAGACGATGTGATAGCTCCCCTCGGGCAGGCGGACGAGGTCGCCGGGCCTGACATTCGTCGCGACGAGCCGGCCTTCCGGGTTGTTCTGCTGGGGCTGGTAGATCGAGAATTCGAGGCGGTCGGGCTCGATCGGAACGCCCGCGATCATGCCGCCGAGCTTCAGCGCCCCCGCGTTGATGGAAAGCTGCTCGCGGAGCGCCCCCGAGGAGACCGTGATTCGCTTCGTCGCGCTGGCGAGGCCGTAGGCGGCGTGAACGATGTAGTTGCCGGGCGGCAGCGTCGTGGCCGGGGCGGGCGCCGTGAGCTTGGCCACCAGCTCGGGCTGCGCGCCGGCGTTGTCGCGATAGATTCGCCAGACGAGCCCGGTTCGGATCGGCTTCGTGTCTCCCGTGAGGACGGCGCTCAGCAGCACCGTCTGCGGGCCCGAGGCCGGGCCCGCGGGGACGGTGGGCGTGGGCACGCTCGGCAGCGGGGGAAGCGTCGGCGGCTCGTCCTGCGCCAGGGCCTGCGCCGCGGACAGTGCGAACGCCAGAAGGGCGAGGAGACGCCCCGGCCTGCGGAAAATGGCGGCGCGCTTGCCGTCCATGAAGGGAGGTCTCCCAGCGGGAATGACGGATGCCGCCCCTCTGCACGCCGAGTGCGACCGCATTGCGGCAGGCTCCCTCCGGCCGGGGATGACAGGGGGGAGCCTAGCCCGATCGCCCGGCCTCCTGCTCGACAGCCTCGGCGGTTGTGCAGTAGAGGGAGGGGAGGCGCGGCGCTCTCGCCGAGGCCGCCGCGCTCTTCCCCGAGCGGTTGCCGTCCGGGCCTCCTTCCCGATCATGCCCCATCCGGGTCTGGCGGTCTCGTCCGTCCGAAATCCGCGAGCCCGCAAGTCGCAAGCATGAACGAATTCCTCGATCTCCTCGCCACCCGCCGCAGCGTTCCCTTGCCCCAGCTCGGCGGGCCGGGCCCGGACGAGGCGGAACTCGAGCGGCTGCTCACCATCGCCGCGCGCGTGCCCGATCACGGCAAGCTCGTGCCCTGGCGCTTCCTCGTCATCGAGGGCGAGGCCCGCGCGCGGGTCGGCGACCTGATCGCGAAAGCCTTCCTCGCCGAGGAGCCCGGCGCGGACGAGGCGCGCATCGCGCAGGAGAGGGGGCGGTTGTGCCATGCGCCGCTCGTCGTCGCGGTCGTCGCCCGTCCGCGCCCGCATCCCAAGATTCCCGAATGGGAGCAGGTGCTCTCGGCCGGCGCCGTCTGCATGAATCTCATCGTCGCCGCGCGGGCCATGGGGTTTTCCGCCACTTGGCTCACGCAATGGTACGCCTTCAACCGCCGCGTCCTCGACGGGCTCGGCCTCGCCCCACAGGAGCGGATCGCGGGCTTCCTCCACATCGGGCGGCCGGCCCAGTTCCCGGCCGACCGGGATCGCCCGAACCTCGCCGCCATCGTCTCACGGTTCTGACCCTGCATGTTCTACGACGCCGCCAGGAACGACCACGGGCTGCCGCATAATCCCGTCAAGGCGCTCGTCGCGCCGCGGCCGATCGGCTGGGTGACGGCGCTCTCCGCCCGGGGCGAGGTGAATCTCTCGCCCTATTCCTTCTTCAACCTGATGGGCGAGAATCCCTTCCTCGTCGCCTTCTCCTCGACGGGGAAGAAGGACGCGGCGACCTTCGCCGAGGAGACCGGGGAATTCGTCTGCAACCTCGCGACCTTCGAGATGCGCGAGCAGATGAACCGCACCTCGGCGCCGCTTCCGCGCGGGCAGAGCGAGATCGACTATGCGGGGCTCGCGACCGAGCCCTCGCGGCTGGTGAAGCCGCCGCGCGTGGCCGGGGTGCCGGCCGCCCTCGAATGCCGCTGGCTCCAGACCGTGCAGCCGCATGCGCTCGACGGGAGGTTGCTCGAAGTCCACATCGTCATCGGGCAGGTGGTCGGGGTCCATATCGAGGACCGCTTCATCGTCGACGGCCTCGTCGACACCGCCGCGATGCGGCCCATCATGCGGGGCGGCTATCACGATTATTTCGTCGCGACCCCCGAGACGAAATTCTCCTTGCAGCGCCCGACGCGCGTCTGATTCCGGCAGGGGCGAGCACCGCGCCGAACCCCTCGCGGCCGGCCGCCGCAAGGTCCGCGGCGGCGAGGGACGTTCCCACGAGCACCGCCTGCACGCGGCAGGCCGCGGCCGCGAGGACCGTGAGGGCCCGTGCCTGCGCGATGGCGGGCGCGTCCGGCCCGCAGCCGAGGAGGAAGGCGAGGCGTTCCGGATCGCAGGCGAGGCCGACGAGCCGGGGCGTCGCGGCGAAGGCCGGCAGAGCGAGGACGCCGGCCGGCGTGTCGGCCGCGACGGCGAGGATCCGCAATCCGCCGTCGGGCAGGCCGCGCTCGGCCTCGATCACGGCGAGCTTCGCGCCCAGATGCTCGACGTCCAGCCGGCCCGCGGCGCCCGTCAGGACGAGCCCGTCCACGCCGAGACCAGCGGCCCGGGCGAGATCCGATTCGGCGCTCCCGCAGGAGAGGGGCGGCAGGCGCAGGTAGAGGCCCGGCCCGCAAGGCCGCCTGTGGAAGGGCGAGGGCCGCTCTTCGGAGGCCGCTTCCGCGGGGAGGGGCGGCCCTGCTTCGCTCGCATCCAGCACGATCACATCCGGGAGCGCGGCGGGAAGGGCGCGGCGCGGGTCGTGCAGCAGGAGCCTGCGGATCGGCATGGCGGGTCAGGCGGCCGGGCGCGCCCGCATCATGCCCTGGCGGCGGCATTCGGCCACGAGCTTGTCGTCCTGGTTATAGGCCCGGTGGATGAAATCCACGATCCCGGCATCGGGGCGGGATTTCGAGCGCCGCACCGCCGCGATCTCGGTCTCCACCCGGATGCTGTCCCCCTCGAAGACGGGGGCGGGGAAGCGGACCTCGCTCATGCCGAGATTGCCGATGGTGGTGCCGAGCGTCGTGTCGTTGACGGAGATGCCGATCATCAGCCCGAGCGTGAAGAGCGAGTTCATCAGCGGCTTTCCCCATTCCGTCTCCCGCTCGCAGAAATGGGCGTCGATATGCAGCGGCTGCGGGTTCAGGGTCATGTTGGAGAACAGCATGTTGTCCATCTGCGTCACCGTGCGGGTGAGGCGATGGCGGAAGACCTGCCCGACCTCGAAATCCTCGAGATACAGGCCGCCGCGCGGATGACGTTGGGCTTCGGATATGGTCATGCGGTCGTTCTTTCCCCGGATCTCGCGGAGGGTCCCGTTTCGAGTTCATTTACCATGATTTGACAGGGTGAAGCCTCTCTTCCCGGGCGTCCATCCATGATCGTCAGCCGCTTTCTGCTCTGGGCCCGCTCGGCCCCCCCGGGCCACCGCGCCGAGGCCACGGCGGCGCTCGCCAACGCCTTTCTCTATTCGGATCTCTCGCCCGAGGACCGGGAGGAGGCGAGGACGGCCCTCACGGCGATGCTGGACGATTCCTCGACGCTGGTCCGGCGCGCCATGGCCGAGGCCCTGGCCTCCTCGACCGCGGCCCCGCGCCACCTGATCGTGGCCCTCGCCAACGATGCCGCCGAGATCGCGGCCATCGTGCTCGGGCGCTCTCCCCTCCTGGCCGATTGCGACCTGGTCGATGCCGCCGCTCTCGGCGAGGAGCGCGTCCAATGCGCGATCGCGGGCCGGCCGGGATTGTCGCGGGCCGTGTCCGCGGCGGTTGCGGAGATCGGCGGGCCCCCCCCCCCCCCCCCGCCCCCCCCCCCCCCCCCCGGCCGCCCCCCCCCCCCCCCCCCCCCCCCGGGGTGCCGGCGGGCTGGAGGCGAGGGCGCGCTTCGCGAAGCTCTCCTGGCGCGGCCGGACCTGCCGGTCGACATCGCCCAGGCCATCGCCGCGGCGCTCGCCGAGTCGCTCGGCCGCTTCGTCACCGATTGCGGCTGGCTCAGCCCGGAACGGTCGGGCCGGGTGACGCGCGAGGCGCGCGAGCGCGCGACCGTGGCTCTCTCCGGCGAGGCGGAGGGCGAGGACGCGTCCCGGCTCGTCGGCCATCTGCGCCGGTCGGGGCAGCTCACGCCGGCCCTCATGCTGCGCGCGATCCTCTCGCGCAGCATCGGCTTCGCCGAGGCCGCCTTCGCGGAATTGTCCGGCCTCGCGCCGGGCCGCGTCGTCGCGATCCTCAAGGACGAGCGTGGCAGCGCCTTCCGCTCGCTCTATGCACGCGCGGGAATGCCGCAGACGCTGCGGCCAGCCTTCGAGGCCGCTCTCGCAGCCCATCGCGAGCTGCGCGCCAAGGGCCGGTCGGACGCCTCCCTCTCGCGGCGCATGGTCGAGCGCACGCTCGCCTTCTGCGAGGCGCTGCCGGCGGAGGAAGCGGGCAAGCTGGTCGCGCTCCTGCGCCGCTTCGAGGCCGAGGCCGCGCGCGAGGAGGCCCGCCGCGTCGCTTCCAACCTCGCCGATCGGGCGGCGCTCGCGCTCGTCCTGGAATATGCGCCGGCCGCCTTCGTCGAGGAGCCGGGGCGCGAAGCCGCCTAGACCCCGAATTGCTCGCGCAGGATGCGCTCGTCGAGGCTGTGGTCCGGGTCGTGCAGCATCACGAGGTCGACGGAATGGTCCATCGAGGCCGCGACGTGGCGGACCCGGCGGAACTCGAAATGGTCGGCGACGGCGCTGACCGGCCTCCTCTCGGGCTCGTTGACGGTGACGGCGATCCTCGCCCGGTCGGGCAGGAGCGCGCCGCGCCAGCGCCGGGGCCGGAAGGCCGAGATCGGCGTCAGGGCCAGGAGCGAGGAGCCGAGCGGCAGGATCGGGCCGCCGACCGAGAGGTTGTAGGCAGTCGAGCCGGCGGGCGTGGCGAGCAGGATGCCGTCCGAGATCAGCTCCGCGAGGCGGATCTTGCCGTCGACCTCGATGATGAGCTTCGCGGTCTGGTGCGTCTGCCGCAGCATGTGCACCTCGTTGATGGCATAGGCGCGATGCTGCCGGCCGGCGGTGTCCTCGGCCTCCATGAGCAGCGGATGGGCGACGCTGCGCTGGGCCGCCTCCAGCCGCTCGAGCAACCCCTCCGCCCGGAATTCGTTCATCAGGAAGCCGACCGTGCCCTTGTGCATCCCGTAGATCGGCTTTCCGGTGCCGAGGAACTCGTGCAGCGTCGCCAGCATCAGCCCGTCGCCGCCGAGCGCGACGACGACATCCGCCTCCCGGGGCGGAACGTGGGCATATTCGGCCTTCAGCATCTCCGCCGCGGCCTCGGCCTCCGGCGTGCGGCTCGAGACGAAGGCCACGGTCGCGAAACGTCGCGCCATCGGGGACTCCCGCCCGGCTGAGATCCGGGCCGTACGGCTCTACACGAGCGTCGGGGCGTGGGGGAAGCAAGCTCCGGCCTCACCCGCAACCCTCCCCTGCGAAAAGCCTGTGGCGCAAGGGGCGAGGCCTCTGCGCGGGACCGTAGGCGGGCCGAAGGCGGCCCCGAAGGGCTTGATTATTCCTGGAACAAGAGAAAAACCCCGCGGCCGATCGCCGGATATCATGCCGGCGGCAGCCGATGGGAGACGGTCCGTTGAGCGAGACCCCGAGCGACGGCCTGCCCGTTCCCAGGCGCTACTGGTCGATCGTCGCGATCTGGCTTGCCATCACGCTCGCGGTGCTCGATTCCGCGGTCGTGAACGTCGCGCTTCCCACGATCGCGCGGGAGTTCCGCATCGAGCCGCACGAGGCGATCTGGATCGTCAACGCCTACCAGATCGTGATCGTGGTCTCCCTCCTGCCGATGGCCTCGCTCGGGGAGATCTTCGGCTATCACCGGGTCTATCTCGTCGGGCTCGCCCTCTTCACCCTGGCCTCGCTCGCCTGCGCCCTGTCCGGCACGCTCGTCGAGCTGACCGCCGCCCGCATCGTGCAGGGCTTCGGCGCTGCGGGCGTCATGTCCATCAACGCCGCCCTCGTGCGCTTCACCTATCCCCAGCGCATGCTCGGGCGCGGCATGGGGCTCAACGCGATGGTGGTGTCGCTCGCCTCCGCCTCCGCCCCGTCGCTCGCGGCGGCGATCCTGTCGGTGGCGAGCTGGCCGTGGCTGTTCGCCGTCAATATCCCGATCGGCCTGCTCGCCATGGCGCTGGCCGTCTCCGCGCTGCCGCGCATCCCGCGCGTCCGCCGCCGCTTCGATTTCGTAGGCGCCTTCCTGAACGCGGTGGCCTTCGGCCTCCTGATCGGCGGCGTGGACCTCCTCACCCGCATGGGACAGCCCGTGGTCGGCTCGCTGCTGATGGCCGGCGGCCTCACCTCCTTCGTCGTGCTCGCGCTGAAGGGCCGGGGAGAGGCCAATCCCATCCTGCCGACCGACCTCCTGCGGATTCCGATCTTCGGCCTGTCGGTCGCGACCTCGATCTGCTCCTTCTGCGCGCAGATGCTGGCGCTGGTCTCGCTGCCGTTCCTGTTCGACCACGTCATGCATCGCAGCCCCGCCCAGATCGGCCTCCTGCTCACGCCCTGGCCGATCATGGTGGGGCTGCTCGGGCCCTTCGCCGGCGCCATGGCCGACCGGGTCTCGGCGGCCCTGATGGGCTGCGTCGGTCTTCTCGTCTTCTCCGTGGGGCTCGGGGCGCTCGCCCTTCTGCCCGCCGATGCCTCCTTC
>OEIU01000175.1_pt1 | contig 66498 bp, 55 predicted proteins | sample 1539221 | NCBI WGS metagenome assembly OEIU01 (sample SAMN03792071, study PRJEB22550) | activated sludge metagenome | feature: wastewater treatment plant; material: activated sludge; isolation source: Wastewater treatment plant of a petroleum refinery complex | place: Argentina: Zarate | collected...
CCGAGTCGCGCCGAAGGCGCGACCGAGGTGGGGGCGCTGACGCGAATGCCCGACCTGTCGGCAGGCTGAGCCGCCCCCCACCCCGGTCCTTCGCTTCGCTCCGGCCCGGCCCTCCCCACCGCAAGCGGGGGGAGGGGGGCGCGGCGGAATCAGCTGCAACCCGTCGTCGAGCCGCAGGTGTCGCATTTCAGGCAGGTGCCGTTCCGCACCAGCGTGAAATTCGCGCATTCGGGGCAGGCTTCGCCCTCGTAGCCCTTCATGCGCGCCTCGCTGCGGCGCTCGGCGACCGTGGCCTCGCGCCGGGACGCCTTGGAGACCGGCGGCGCGTCGGCGACCGCGAGGAAGCCGAGCTGGCCCGTGGCCGGGTCGAGCACAGCATCCGCCTTCAGCGCCGTGGCGCCGGCCGTCGCCCAGCCCGCCGCGACCGAGCGGCCGCCCTCGAAGACCTGGAGCGCGGCCGGCTTGCCGCGCAGGAAGCCGGTGGAGGCGATGCCGGCGGGGAGGGGCCTCGCCGGTGCCGCCGGGCTCCCGGCGGGCTGCGCCTCGGCGGGCGCCGGGCGGCCCTCGCCCTCGCCGGAGCCCAGGACGTCGTGGCCGATCTCCTCCGGGTTCACATGGGCGAGGTCGGTGCGGCCGAGATAGGACACGGCCAGCTCGCGGAACACGTAGTCGAGGATCGACGTCGCGTTCTTGATGCGCTCGTTGCCGGCGACGAATCCGGCCGGCTCGAAGCGGGTGAAGGTGAAAGCCTCCACATATTCCTCGAGCGGCACGCCGTATTGCAGGCCGAGCGAGATGGCGATGGCGAAATTGTTCATCATCGCCCGGAAGGCCGCGCCCTCCTTGTGCATGTCGATGAAGATCTCGCCGAGGCGCCCGTCGGCATATTCGCCCGTATGGATATAGACCTTGTGGCCGCCGACAACGGCCTTCTGGATATAGCCGGTGCGGCGGTCGGGCATGCGCTCGCGCAGGCGCACCGGCACCTCGACCTTCTCCACCCGCTCGATCACCTTCTCGACGATGCGCTCGGCGATCTGGGCGGTGCGGGCGGCGGTCGGCTGGGCGAGAAGCGCCTCGACCGCATCGTCGACCTCGTCCTCCTCGTCCGAGACGAGGGCGGAATTGAGCGGCTGGGACAGCTTCGAGCCGTCGCGGTAGAGGGCGTTCGCCTTCAGGGCGAGGCGCCAGGAGAGCATATACGCCTTGGCGCAATCCTCGACCGTCGCGTCGTTCGGCATGTTGATGGTCTTGGAGATCGCCCCCGAGATGAAGGGCTGCGCCGCCGCCATCATGCGGATGTGGCTCTCCACCGAGAGATAGCGCTTGCCGAGCCGCCCGCAGGGATTGGCGCAGTCGAAGACGCTGTAATGCGCGCGCTTGAGGTGCGGGGCGCCCTCCAGCGTCATCGCCCCGCAGACATGGACGTTGGCCGCCTCGATCTCGTCCTTCGGGAAGCCGAGATGGCGCAGCAGCTCGAAGGAGGGGTCGTCCAGCTTCTCGGCCGGGACCTTCAGCACCTTCGTGAGAAAATCGGCGCCGAGCGTCCATTTGTTGAAGACGAACTTGATGTCGAAGGCGCTCTTCATGCCGGCTTCGACGGCCGCGATCGCCTCGTCCGTGAAGCCCTTCGCCCTGAGCGTCGCCGGATTGACGGCAGGCGCCTGCCCCATCGAGCCGTGGCCGACCGCGTAAGCCTCGATCTCGGCGATCTCGTGCTCGCGATAGCCGAGCGCGCGCAAGGCATCCGGCACGGCGCGGTTGATGATCTTGAAATAGCCGCCGCCGGCGAGCTTCTTGAACTTCACCAGCGCGAAGTCGGGCTCGATGCCGGTCGTGTCGCAATCCATGACGAGGCCGATCGTGCCGGTCGGCGCGATCACGGTCGCCTGGGCGTTGCGGAAGCCGTGGCTCTTGCCGAGGTCGAGCGCCCTGTCCCAGGCCGCCGCGGCGCGCTGGACGAGATCGACCTGCGGACAATGGGCCCGGTCGAGCGGGACCGGGTTCGTCTGAAGGAACTCGTAGCCGAAGGTCTCGCCATGGGCGGCGCGGCGGTGGTTGCGGATCACCCGCAGCATCGCCTCGGCATTCTCCGCATAGCGCGGGAAGGGGCCGAGTTCCCTCGCCATCTCGGCCGAGGTCGCATAGCTCGTGCCGGTCATGATGGCTGTCAGCGCGCCGCAGAGCGAGCGGGCCTCGTCGGAATCGTAGCCGAGGCCCATCGTCATGAGCAGGCCGCCGATATTGGCGTAGCCGAGGCCGAGCGTGCGGTATTCGTAGGACAATTCCGCGATTTCCCGGCTCGGGAACTGCGCCATCATGACCGAGATCTCGAGCACGATCGTCCAGAGCCGGCAGAGATGCTCGTAGCCGTCGACGTCGAAGCGGCGCGTTTCGCGGTCGTAGAAGGCGAGGAGGTTCGCCGAGGCGAGGTTGCAGGCCGTATCGTCCAGGAACATGTATTCGGAGCAGGGATTGGAAGCCCTGATCCGCCCGCCCGCCGGGCAGGTATGCCAGTCGTTCATGGTGGTGTTGAAATGCAGGCCCGGATCGGCCGAGGCCCAGGCGGCGGCGCTGATCCTGTCCCAGAGGTCGCGCGCCTTCAGCGTCTTCGTCACCTTGCCCGTGGTGCGGGAGGTCAGGTGCCAGTCCCCGTCCCCTTCCACCGCGCGCAGAAAATCGTCCGTCAGCGAGACGGAATTGTTCGAGTTCTGGCCCGCGACCGTGAGATAGGCTTCCGAATCCCAGTCGGTGTCGAAGGTCGGGAAATCGATCTCGGTCAGGCCCTGGCGGGCCATCTGGATGACGCGGCGGATATAGTTGTCCGGCACCTGGGCGCGCCGGGCGAGCTTCACCTCGCGTTTGAGGGCGGGGTTCTTCTCCGGCTCGAAACAGGCGTCGCCGTCGGCCTCGCATTGCACGCAGGCCCGGAGCACCGCCTTGAGATGCCTTTTGACGATCTTCGAGCCGGTGACGAGGGCCGCGACCTTCTGCTCCTCGCGCACCTTCCAGTCGATATAGGTCTCGATGTCGGGGTGGTCGATGTCGACGACCACCATCTTGGCGGCGCGGCGCGTCGTGCCGCCCGACTTGATGGCGCCGGCCGCCCGGTCGCCGATCTTCAGGAAGGACATCAGGCCCGAGGACTTGCCGCCCCCCGACAGGCGTTCACCCTCGCCGCGCAGGCGCGAGAAGTTCGAGCCCGTGCCCGAGCCGTATTTGAACAGGCGCGCCTCGCGCACCCACAGATCCATGATGCCGCCCTCGTTGACGAGGTCGTCCCGCACGCCCTGGATGAAGCAGGCATGGGGCTGCGGGTGTTCATAGGCGGAGGCGGAGGGAGTCAGTTCGCCCGTGAAGGGATCGACGTAGAAATGGCCCTGGCCCGGCCCGTCGATGCCATAGGCCCAGTGCAGGCCGGTGTTGAACCATTGCGGCGAGTTCGGCGCACACATCTGCGCGGCCAGCATGAAGCGCAACTCGTCATGGAAGGCGCTCGCATCCTCCTCGGCCGAGAAATAGCCGCCCTTCCAGCCCCAATAGGTCCAGCAGCCGGCGAGGCGGTCGAAGACCTGCGCGGCCGTCCTCTCGGAGCCGTAGCGCTCGCCCTCCGGAAGCGCGGCAAGAGCCTCCTCGTCCGGCACCGAGCGCCAGAGCCAGGAGGGGACGCCGTTCTCCTCGACCTTCCGGAGGCGCGCCGGGACGCCGGCCTTGCGGAAATATTTCTGCGCCAGGACGTCGGAGGCGACCTGCGACCACGCCTCCGGCACCTCGATCCCGTCCGCCTTGAAGACGGTCGAGCCGTCCGGGTTGCGGATCTCGCTGGTCGCCGTGCGGAAGGGGATGGCCTCGTAGGGAGAGGCATTGGCCGTGGTGTGTCGCCGCTCGATCCGCATCGTTCTGTCCCTTCCGCGCCGGGCCGCCGCCCGCTCCAAATCCATCAGTGCCGCGCAAGGCTCCGCCCGTCCCGGAAAGACTCTCCGGCAGGGGCACGCGTCGCACTGAGGAGGCCGCGGGGGCGCGCATCCTGGCGCGCATCCGCAGCGGAATTCGACGCTAGTGCGAGTCTCGCCTCACCGTCAATCATGGGTCGGACCACTACGTGTTGCGTGGTGCGGCCGTTCCGCACACTAGATATGGTGGGGTGGCGGTTCCTAAAAAAGGGTTGCCGAAGCGGATCAAAGGCTTGTCCGGGCCGGGACGAAATCGCCGGAAGCCCGATTTCGCTGTGCGCGGCTGTGGATGACGGGGATGGCGGCGCGAGGAGAATGCGAGCGTTGCGCGGATGCATCGGAGCGTTCGGCGCTGGACACGGGGCGCCGCTCGGCCTAACCGGAAGTCTCGGCGCGAGCGTTCGGCGACGGCATGAAACTCATCGACTTCCTCACCCGCACCTTCACCTGGTGGAACGGCCAGACCTGGGGAACCTATTGGTTCACCCGCCGGCACGGCGAGAGGGTCGGCGAGGACGAGTTCGGCAACGTCTACTACAAGGGGCTCGCCCGCCACATCGACCCTTCGGCGGGGCCCGAGCTTCGCTGGGTGATCTATAGCGGCACGGTCGAGATGTCGAACGTGCCGCCCTCCTGGCGGGCCTGGCTCGCCCATACCCACGACATCCCGCCCTCCGAGGAGAACTACACGCCTCGCGAATGGGAATTGCCGCATCTTCCCAACATGACCGGCACGCCCGAGGCGTATCGCCCGCCGGGTTCCACCAAGGCGACAGGCCGCCGGCCGCCGGCCACGGGCGATTACGTCGCCTGGTCCCCGGACGAGGCGGCGAATCGAGCCGGCTGACCGGAGCGCCGCTCCCGGCAGCGCAAGGCAGCCTTACTTTCGTCCAGAGCGCATGAGATGGGACGGCTCGGAAGGCCAGCCGCGCCGGAATCGCGCGGCGCAAGAGCGTGCCGGACGGCGCGCCGAGGGATTGAGCCGAGAATGCAGACGAGAGCCATCAAGGCGGTGACGGGGATCGCGGCCGGATTCCTGGTCGCGGGAGGTGTCCTCCTCGCCCTCGCCCCGGCCCGGGCGGACAAGATCAAGAATCCGACCGCCGTGTTCAACGGCCTCGACAAGATCACCGGCCGCATCATCGCCTTCGACGTCGCCGTCGACGAGACGGTGCAGTTCGGCGCGCTCCAGATCACCCCGCGCGTCTGCTATTCGCGTCCGCCGACCGAGGCGCCGCAGACCGATGGCTTCGTCGAGGTCGACGAGGTGACGCTCGACAACAAGTATCGCCGCATCTTCTCGGGCTGGATGTTCGCGGCGAGCCCGGGCCTGCACGGCGTCGAGCATCCCATCTATGACGTCTGGCTGACCGATTGTAAGGGCGGCACGGCCGTCATCGCCGACGCCAAGGAAAAGGACGACGCCCCGCCCACGGCCGAGGCGAAGCCCGAGAAGCGCCAGCAGCGCCAGGCCAAGCGCACCAATTCCGCCGGGCAGATCGACGTCGAAGGCCCGCGCGGCCGCGAGGTGCAGCCGCGCCAGGCCAGCCGGCGCTATTATCCGACCAACGAGGGCGCGACGGCCTCTCCCCCGAGCCCGCCCGGCTACGGCGGCTTCAACCCGGCGCGCTGAGCGCGTCCAGCGCCTCGCGGCCGGAGACGGCCTCGCCCCTCGGCCAGGACCACCATTGCGCCTCGGCGGCGACGGCCTCGGCGAGGATCGGCAGGTAGTCGGCGCGCGCCAGCTCGACCGCGCCGAGCGTTTCGAGGTGATCGGTCACGAATTGCGCGTCGAGCAGCCGGAAGCGGCCGCGGCGCAGGCGCGCGGCGAGATGCACGAAGGCGATCTTCGAAGCGTCGCGCGCGCGATGGAACATCGATTCGCCGAAGAAGGCCGCGCCGAGCCGCACGCCGTAGAGCCCGCCGACCAGTCGCCCCTCCTGCCACGCCTCGACCGTGTGGCAATGGCCGGCCTCGAACAGCGCGCCGTAGATCTGCCGGATGCGGCCGCTGATCCAGGTCCGCTCGCGACCCTCCATCGGCTCGGCGCAACCGGCGAGGACGGCGTCGAAATCGTGGTCGATCCTGATCTCGAACGGATCCTGACGCACCGTCCGCGCGAGCCGGCGGGGAATATGGATCTCGTCGAGCGGGAAGATTCCCCGCTGCTCCGGCTCGACCCAGAAAAGGCCGGGATCGTCCGCATCCTGGGCCATGGGGAAGAGGCCCGCGGCATAGGCCCGCAGCAGGATCTCGGGCGTGATCTCGGCGCGTTGCGGGCCGGCCATGCTCGGGCGTCCTCAGCGCCGGGCGCGACTCACGCCACGGCTCCCTCCCTGGCCAGGAAATGCTCCAGCCAATGGATGTCGTACTGGCCGTTCTGGATATCCGGGTTGCGCACCAGCGTGCGGAAGAGCGGCAGCGTGGTCTCGATCCCGTCGACGACGAATTCGTCGAGCGCGCGGCGCAGGCGCATCAGGCATTCGTTGCGGTTGCGCCCGTGCACGATGAGCTTGCCGACCAGCGAATCATAATGGGGCGGGATGCGATAGCCCTGGTAGGCGGCCGAATCGACCCGCACGCCCAAGCCGCCCGGCGGATGGAAGTAGGTGATCTGGCCGGGCGAGGGCCGGAAGGTGGTCGGATGCTCGGCATTGATGCGACATTCGATGGCGTGGCCCGAGAGCCTGACTTCGTTCTGGGTGACCGAGAGCCGGCCCCCGGCCGCGACCCGGATCTGCTCGTTGACGATGTCGATGCCGGTGATCATCTCCGTCACCGGATGCTCCACCTGCACGCGGGTATTCATCTCGATGAAGTAGAAGCGGCCGTCCTCGTAGAGGAACTCGACCGTGCCGGCGCCGGCATAGCGCAATTCCTGCATCGCCCGCGCCACGGTGCCGCCGATCCTGGCCCGCTCCTCCTCGTTGAGGGCGGGGGAGGGGCCTTCTTCCCAGACCTTCTGGTGCCGGCGCTGGAGCGAGCAGTCGCGCTCGCCGAGATGGATGGCCCCGCCCTGGCCGTCGCCGAGGACCTGGATCTCGATATGGCGCGGCTTCTCGAGATATTTCTCGAGATAGACCGCATCGTCCCCGAAGGCGGCGAGCGCCTCGGCCTTGGCGGTGGCGAGGGCCTCGGGGAGACTCTCGGCGGTGCGAGCGACCTTCATGCCGCGCCCGCCGCCGCCGGCGGCCGCCTTGATGAGGACGGGAAAGCCGATCTCGGCCGCGACGCGCGCGGCCTCGGCATCGTCGGAAATGCCGCCTTCCGAGCCCGGCACGCAGGGAATGCCGAGGCGGCGCGCCGTCTTCTTGGCCTCGATCTTGTCGCCCATCATGCGGATATGCTCCGCCTTCGGGCCGATGAAGGCGATGCCGTGATGCTCGAGAACCTCGGCGAATCGCGCATTCTCCGACAGGAAGCCGTAGCCGGGATGGACGGCGTCGGCCCCGGTGATCTCGCAGGCGGCGATCAGGGCCGGGATGTTGAGGTAGCTTTCGCGGGCGGGCGGGGGGCCGATGCAGACGCTCTCGTCGGCGAGGCGGACATGCATGGCGTCCGAATCGGCGGTCGAATGGACCGCGACGGTCGCGATGCCGAGTTCCTTGCAGGCCCGCAGGATGCGGAGGGCGATCTCGCCGCGATTGGCGATCAGGATCTTGTCGAACACGCGCACCGCCCGCCTACTCGATCACCACGAGCGGCTCTCCGTATTCGACCGGCTGTCCGTCCTCGACATAGATGGCGGTCACGGTGCCGGCCCGCGCGGCCACGATGTCGTTGAAGGTCTTCATCGCCTCGATGAGCATGAGCTTGTCGCCCACGGCGACCTTGGAGCCGATCTCGATGAAGGGCTTCGCGCCCGGCGCCGGGCGCAGATAGGCCGTGCCCACCATGGGCGAGGTCATGGCGTCGGGGTGCTTGGCGTCGGCAGCCCTGGCCTCCGCGTGGGGGGCGGCCGGCGCCATCGGGGCGATCGCGGCCGGCGCGGCAACGGGCGCCGCGACGACGGAGATCGTGCGCGCGACGCGGATGCGCAAGTCGCCCTTCTCGACCTCGATCTCGGTCAGATCCGTATCGGAGATGAGGTTCGCAAGCTCGCGCACGAGCTCGGGATCGAAGGGACGGTTGCCCGACGACTTGCCCTTGGACGAGGAGGACTCGGCCGTCTGACGGCTCATGGCTCGATTGCTCAACAGTTTGCGTTCCCGCATTTGCGGGCCGTCTCGATCGCCTGCCGCAGGGGCTCGATGCCGACGGCTCCTGAAATCACTTCGCTACCGACGACATAGGCGGGCGTCCCCGTCATGCCGAGGCGCTCGGCGAGCCTCATATTGGCGGCGACGGTCGCGCGGATCTCGGCATTCTCCAGGTCGCGCTGGAGGCGTGGCATGTCGAGGCCCATGGACTTGGCCAGCGCCAAAGCCTGCTCGCCCCCGACGCGCCCGCGGCTCTCCAGGAGCCGCGAATGGTATTCGAACGCCTTCTCCCCGGAGAGCTGCGCCTTCGCGGCGATGGCGATCTTCGAGGCTTCGACCGAATCCGGCCCGAGCACGGGCAGGTCGCGCAGCACGACGCGAAGCTTCGGATCGGCCTTCATCAGGCCGCGCAGGTCGGAGAGCGCGCGTTTGCAGTAGCCGCAATTGTAGTCGAAGAACTCGACCAGGGTGGTGTCGCCCTGGGGATTGCCGACGACGACCCCGTGCTTCGCCGACACGACCTCGTCGCGCACCTCGGCGAGGGCGTCGGCCTGCGCCTTGCGCTGCGCATCGGCCTGGCGCTTCTCCAGTTCCCCGATGGCCTCCTGAAGCACTTCCGGGTTCTTCAGGAGATAGTCCTTGATGATGCCTTCGATGGCCGTGCGCTGGTCGGGCGTAAAGGCGGTTTGCGCGCCCGCGGGCGCGAGGGCGGCGGCGGACAGCATCGCCGACAGGAGGAGCGGCCGGACACGGCGGAGGAAGGACGGCATGAGGAAGCTTTCGAAAGCCCTCGGGCTCGCGCGGGCGGGAGCCTGACGGGATGCGAGGTATCGTCGCGACGTGGCGAGGTCAATCGCACCGACGCATGCGGGCGACCGGATGACACGCCCACCCGGCGAAACCATGGCGAAATGTTTGCCGGGAGAGAGGGCCCGGCAGGGAATCTAGCGGACGAGGGGCCCCGGAAGGGCCGCCTCGGCGGCCACGAGGAGGCGCGCCTCGTGCCGTCGCATGAAGCGCCACAGGGCCACGCTGCCGAAGATTACCAGGGCGAGGAGCGTGAGGCCGATGGGGCCGACGACATGCTCGATCGAGCGCCCGCACAGATAGGCGCCGAAGCCCATCAGCGAGGCCCAGGCGATGCCTCCGACCGCGTTGAAGAACATGAAGCGGCGGCTGTCCAGGCGGTTCACGCCGGCCAGGACCGCCGCATAGGCCCGCAGCATGGCGGTGAAGCGGCCGAAGAAGACGATCTTCCCGCCATGCTTCTGGAAGAGATACTGGCCGAGCTTGAGGCGCCCGTGGTCGAGCCCGATCTTGTGGCCGTAGCGCACGAGGAGCGGCAGCCCGAAGCAGCGCCCCGCCCAATAGCCGATATTGTCGCCGAGGATCGCCGCGACCATTGCGGCCCCGACGATCAGCCGAATGTCGAGTTGGCCGGTCGAGCCGGCATAGACGGCGGTGGACAGGAGGATCGTCTCTCCCGGAAGAGGAAGTCCTGCGCTTTCCAGCAGGATCACGCCGAAAATGGCGAAGTAGCCGTAATGGGCGATGAGATCGGTGATCTGGAAATTGGAGAGAATGGCCACGGATGTTCCTTCGATCGCCCGTGGCATGCTACCAGCCCAGGAACGTGGCTCGATCAAGGCACCGGGCGCGGCGCGGAGCATCGTCTCACGGAGATGTGTGCTTTCCGCCACGGGACGCGGCTTCCTGGCGGATGAGATAGGCGAGGGCGCCCGTCGCCATCAGCGCCAGCGCGAACCAGGTCAGCGCATAGACGAGATGCGTGTTGCGGAAGGCGAGCACCGTGAGCCCGCCGACGGGCCATCCGCCGGGATTGGGCGTCGCGTCGGCGTCCACGAAATAGGGCACCACGCGGTCGAGGCCGCGCGCGGCCGCGATCGCCGCGACGTCGCGCGAATACCAGCGATCGGCCGCCGGGTCGTTCCTGCGCAGGAAGGCGCCGCCCGGTTCGCTCAGGCGCGCGAGCCCGGTCACGTGGACGGTCCCACCGACATTGCCGGCGGCGCGGCTCGCCGCGTCGCGCCGCTCGGGCGGCACGAAGCCCCGGTTGACGAGGACGGTGAAGCCGCCCTCCGTCTCGAGCGGCGTCAGCACCCAGAAGCCGGGCCCGTATTCGGTCACGGCCTGGACGAAGGTCTCGAGGTCGTGCCGAAAGCGCCCCGATGCGCTCACCCGGCGATATTCCAACCCGGCGAGGGCGGGGCCGGTCCAGTCGGAGGGGGGCGGGAGCGCGGCGGGAGGCGCGGTGCTGCGCGTTTCGACGCGCGCGATCAGGTCGAGCTTCCAGGCCCGCCGCTCGAGCTGCCAGATTCCAAGCCCGAAACAGGTGACGGCGGCGGTCGCGGCGAGGAGGCCGATGACGATCGCCTGCCGCCGCGTCCGCACCGCGTCCGCGGCGGGGGGATCGCGATCCCCCCTTCCGGCCTCGCTCACGGCATGGTGCGCATGTCGTGCATGGTGTGGGGGGGCATCATGTTGTCGTTGAGATGGTACATCACCCACAGGGATCCCGAGAGGCAGATGACCACGACGATGATGGTGAAGATGAAGGCGAGCATCGTCCAGCCGCCTTCGGATCTCGTATTCATGTGCAGGAAATAGACCGCGTGGACCACGATCTGGACCACGGCGAAGGCCATGACCGTGAGGGCCGTGGCGACCGAGCTGCCGAGCACGTTGCCCATGACCAGCCAGAAGGGAATGGCGGTCAGGATGACGGAGAGGACGAACCCGGTGACGTAGTCGCGCAGCGTGCCGTGCCCGGTCGCGTCGTGATGATGATGGGCTTCCCCGTGGCCGTGGCCGGCTTCGGCATGCGGCGTTTCGGCTGCGGCTCCGCTCATGGCAGCACACCCATCAGGTAGACGAAGGTGAAGACGCCGATCCAGACGACGTCGAGGAAGTGCCAGAACATGCTGAGGCACAGCAGCCGGCGCCGGTTCTCGGGAATCAGGCCCCGCCTCTTCACCTGGACCATCAGCGTCACGAGCCAGATCAGGCCGAAGGTGACGTGCGTCCCGTGCGTGCCGACGAGCGCGTAGAAGGCGGACAGGAAGGCGCTGCGCTGCGGCGTCGCGCCCTCGTGGATGAGATGGGAGAACTCGTAGAGCTCGATGGCGATGAAGGCCGCGCCGAAGAGGCCGGTCACGACGAGCCACACCTGCATCCGCCCGGCATCGCCGAAGACGCGGGAGATGGTCTGCTCCACCTTCGCCGCATTGGCCGCGCCCTGGAACTTGGCGAGGAAGCGCCGGCCGTGCGTCGCCCCGGCATCGTGGCCGTTCATGGCCAGCATGGCGAAGCCGTAGGTGATGGAGGAGAAGAGCAGCATCGCCGTGTTGAGGGCGACGAGCCGCAGGTCGAACAGGTCGGCGCCGGAGGGCCCGGCGGCGAAGGAGCGGCCCAGGACTCCGTAGGTCGCGAAGAGGATGGCGAAGACGAGGCAGTCGCTCATCAGGTACATCCAGAAGCCGAGCATGGTCGAGCCTTCGTGGTGCCCGTGCTCTTCCTGGACGTAAAAGACGTTCCGGTCGTATCCGCTCAGCGCGGTCGCATGATCGCTCATGATGTCACGCCTGCCCGAGCAGCTGCGAGCGCTGCTCTTCGGTTCGGACGACCTCGTCGGCCGGGATGTGGAAATCGCGATCGTAGTCGAAGGTGTGGAAGATCGCCGTGGCGATCACCGCCGCGAAGGACAAGGCCGCGAGCCACCAGATGTACCAGATCAGCGCGAAGCCGCAGACGGTGGAGAGGCCGGCCAGGACCACACCGGCCCACGTGTTCCTGGGCATGTGGATGGGCCGGAACCCGCCCATCGGCCGCCGGTAGCCCCGCTTCTTCATGTCCGCCCAGGCATCGAGCTCGTGCACGACCGGCGTGAAGGCGAAGTTGTAGTCCGGGGGGGGCGAGGAGGTGGACCATTCGAGCGTGCGCCCGCCCCACGGATCCCCCGTCACGTCGCGAAGCTCCTCGCGCCGCAGGTAGCTGACCACGAGCTGGATCAGGAAGCAGCCGATGCCGGCGGCGATCAGGAGCGCGCCGAGGGCCGCGATCACGAACCAGATCTGGAGCGAGGTGTCCTCGAACCGGTTCAGGCGGCGCGTGATCCCCATCAGGCCGAGCACGTAGAGCGGCGTGAAGGCGACCCAGAACCCCGAGACCCAGAGGATGCAGGACCATTTCCCCCAGAACGGGTCCAGCTTGTAGCCGAAGGCCTTGGGGAACCAGAAGGTGATGGCGGCGAAGATGCCGAACACGACCCCGCCGATGATCACGTTGTGGAAATGGGCGATCAGGAACAGGCTGTTGTGCAGGATGAAGTCGGCCGGCGGCACGGCCAGCATGACGCCCGTCATGCCGCCGATCGCGAAGGTCAGCATGAAGGACACCGTCCACATCATCGGCACCTCGAACTGGATGCGGCCCCGATACATCGTGAACAGCCAGTTGAAGATCTTGGCCCCGGTCGGGATCGAGATGACCATGGTGGCGATCCCGAAGAACGAGTTCACGCTCGCGCCTGCCCCCATCGTGAAGAAGTGGTGCAGCCAGACGAGGTAGGACAGGATCGTGATGCAGACCGTCGCATAGACCATCGAGGCGTAGCCGAAGAGCCGCTTGCCGCAGAAGGTCGAGACGATCTCGGAATACACGCCGAAAACCGGCAGGACCAGGATGTAGACCTCCGGGTGGCCCCAGATCCAGATCAGGTTCACGTACATCATCGGGTTGCCGCCGAGGTCGTTCGTGAAGAAGTTCGTGCCGACATAGCGGTCGAGGGTCAGGAGCGCGAGCGTGGCGGCGAGGACCGGGAAGGTCGCCACGATCAGGACGTTCGTGCAGAGCGAGGTCCAGGTGAAGACGGGCAGGCGCATCATCGTCATGCCGGGGCAGCGCATCTTCACGATCGTCGCGATGAGGTTGATGCCGGAGAGCGTGGTCCCGACGCCCGCGATCTGAAGCGCCCAGAGATAGTAGTCCATCCCGACGCCCGGACTATAGGCCGCCCCCGAGAGCGGCGGATAGGCGAGCCAGCCGGTGCGGGCGAACTCGCCCACGAACAGCGACGCCATGATCAGGACCGCGCCGCCGACCGTCATCCAGAAGCTGAAATTGTTCAGGAAGGGAAAGGCCACGTCCCGCGCGCCGATCTGCAGGGGCACCACGTAGTTCATGAGGCCCGTGACGAACGGCATCGCCACGAAGAAGATCATGATGACGCCGTGGGCGGTGAAGATCTGGTCGTAATGGTGGGAAGGAAGAAAGCCCTCGTTGGCGCCGAAGGCGACCGATTGCTGGGCCCGCATCAGCAGCGCGTCGGAGAAGCCGCGCAGCAGCATGATGAGGCCGAGGATCATGTACATGATCCCGATCTTCTTGTGGTCGACGCTGGTGATCCAGTTCGTCCACAGGTAGCCCCACAGCTTGAGACGCGTGAGGAGGGCGACGAGGGCGATCCCGCCGACCGCCACGCCGAGGAACGTCACGATCAGGATGGGCTCGTGGTAGGGAATCGCATCGAGCGTGAGGCGGCCGAAGATCAGATGTTGAAGGGTGGAGCCTGAGGACATTCTGAGTCTCGTCGATCTTGTGTTTGCGCGGCCTGCCGGCCCCCGCCGTTCTGTGCTCGGTCAGATCCCGGACTTGGCCGGGGCGGGGCCGCCATGGCCCTGGTGCCCCCCGTTCGCCCCGGGAGCGGGGGCGGCGGGCGTCTCGTGTCCCGCCCCGTGGCCGGGGACGTCGCGCACCCGGTCGTAGCGCAGGCGCTCCCGGTTCTCCCGGCTATGGACGCCCGCGCCCCCCTTGGCGTCGATTCGCATCATCTCATCCACGCACATCTGGCCGGGGGCCGTGCACATGTTGACGATCGCATTGAAGAGCCCCTTCTCGACGGTGGAGAAATACCGCACGGGATCGGCCTCGCTCGGCTTCGCGATTTCCGTGTAGACGGCGCGGTCGAGCCCGGTGCCCTGGCTCTTCGCCTTGGCGACCCACTTGTCGAAGTCGCTGTCCTCGAGGCCGTGGAAGGTGAAGGTCATGCGCGCGAAGCCCGCGCCGCTGTAATTGGCCGAGAAGCCCTTATAGGCGCCCGGCTCGTTGATGACGGCGTGAAGCTGCGTCTGCATGGCCGGCATCGCGTAGATCTGCCCCGCCAGGGCCGGGACGTAGAACGAGTTCATCACGTGCGACGCCGTGATTCGGAAGGAGATCGGCCGGTCGACGGGCGCGGCCATCTCGTTCAGCGAGGCGATGCCGAGCTCGGGATAGATGAACAGCCATTTCCAGTCGAGCGCGACGACCTCGACCTGGAGCGGTTCGGTGAGCTGGGGAATGTGCCGATTCGTGTCGATTCGCCCGAGCGGCCGGAACGGATCGAGAAGATGGGTGCTGAGCCAGGTGATGGCTCCAATGGCGATGATGATGAGGAGCGGCGCGGTCCAGATCGCCACTTCGAGAGGCAGGGAGTGATTCCATTCCGGCGCGTATTCGGCCTCGGAAGCCTGGTTGGTGGCCCTGTAGCGCCAGGCGACGTAGACGATCAGCGCCATCACCGGCACGACGATCATGAGCATCAGCGCCGTCGAGACGAGCATCAGGTTGCGCTGCTGAAGGGCCACGTCCCCCGAGGGAGAGAGCAGCACGGCCTGGCAGCCGCCCAGCAGCGCGAAGAGCGGCAGGAGCAGGAGGGCCGAGGCGCGCCGCGCGAAGAGCGCGGGCCGCGCCGGCTTCCGGGGCAACGTCATCTTCGTCCGATGCAAAACCAACGGATGCCCCCCTCCCGAACCGCGGCGTTTGACGCGCCGGCCGTTCGCATCCTAATCCAGTCGGAACGCGCGGCGCTAGACATTCCGAACGCCGTCTCGCACCAGCAGGGAAACGGTCATGAGCACCGCAGCAGCTGCCGACCCCAACAGCGCGGCGATCGGACCCGGCGCGAGGGCCGCTTCCGACGATCACCACCACCACAAGGTCGAGCCGAGCGAGATCGCGCTCGGGGTGATCATCGGCCGGACGTCGGAATTCTTCGATTTCTTCGTCTTCGGCATCGGCTGCGTGCTGGTGTTCCCGACGCTGGTCTTTCCCTTCGTGGACCGGGTGACCGGCACCCTCTACGCGTTCATGGTCTTCGCGCTCGCCTTCGTCGTCAGGCCGCTCGGCTCCGTGATCTTCATGGCGGTCGACCGGCGGCACGGCCGCGTCGCCAAGCTGACCATCGCGTTGTTCCTGCTGGGATTATGCACGGCTTCCGTCGCTTTCCTTCCCGGCTATGCGACCATCGGCCACTGGTCCGCCTTCATCCTCATCCTGTGCCGGGTCGGACAGGGGCTCGCGCTCGGCGGCGCCTGGGACGGGCTCTCCTCGCTCCTCGCCCTGAACGCGCCGCCGAATCGGCGCGGTTGGTACGCGATGCTGCCGCAGCTCGGCGCGCCCCTCGGCTTCATCCTGGCGGCGAGCCTCTTCGCCTTCTTCCTCGATTCACTCACCGCGGAGGATTTCCAGAGCTGGGGCTGGCGCTACCCGTTCTTCGTGGCCATGACGATCAACGTCGTCGCCCTCTTCGCGCGGCTGCGCATCGTCGCGACGCCCGAATTCGCCGATCTCTTCGAGAGCCGCGACCTCCAGGCGGTGCCGATCTCGGAGGTGCTGCGGTCCAGCGGCCGCGACGTCCTGATCGGCGCTTTCGTGCCGCTCGCGAGCTACGCGCTCTTCCACCTCGTCACGATCTTTCCGGTGAGCTGGATCAACCTGTTCACCCGCCGCTCGGTCGCCGAGTTCCTGATGGTGCAGGTGGCCGGCGCCATCGTGGGGGGCGGCTCGATGATGACCTCCGGCCTGATCGCCGATCTGATCGGGCGCAAGACCCTCCTGGCCATCACCGCGGCGCTGATCGGCGTGTTCAGCCTGTGCAGCATCGCCGCGCCGCTCGTCTTCGGCGACAGCCTCGCGGGGCAGACCATCTATGTCGTCGTCGGCTTCGGCCTCCTCGGCCTCTCCTACGGGCAGGCCGCGGGCGCCGTCGCCTCCAATTTCGAGGCCGGCTATCGCTATACCGGCTCGGCCGTGACCTCCGACCTGGCATGGCTCATCGGGGCGGGCTTCGCTCCCCTCGTCGCGCTGACGGTTTCGAGCCGCCTCGGCCTCGCCTGGGTCGGCGTCTATCTCCTCTCGGGAGCCATCTGCACCCTGCTCGCGCTGGCCATCAACCGCAGGACGCTCGAAACGCGCGCGGCGAACATCGAATCGGGATCCCTGTAGCCGGCAGAGAATCGAGTGAGCCTCGGCGCCGGGGCGCCGAGGCTTGTTGGCCGATTGCCGCTAGCGGCTGGTCGAGCCGGTATCCGCCACGTATCGGAAGGCGGGGGCCTCCTTCAACTCGGCCTTGGACAATCGGACCACCCCGTGATCCGGGTAGCCGTTATAGGCGGCCTGCTCGGCCGGGCCGCGGGTCGGCGGCATGCCGGCAGGGCCGGTTCCCATCGGGTTGGCGGGACGTGTCGTGCTTCCCGTCGTGGACGGCCGATCGGCCCCGGCCGTGCGGCTGGGGGCCGCTTCGTTCGACCAGGTGACGGCCGACCAGGGCAGGGCGACGTTTTTCTGGCCGATTCCCAGGAAGCCGCCGACGCCGATCACGACGGCCTTCGCGTTCCCGCGTGCATCGAGCAGGATTTCGCTCACATCCCCGATCTTCTCGCCTTCGCTGCCATAGACGGCGAGGCCCACGAATTTCGACGCCTTGAATTCGTCCATGCCCTGCATCTTTACGAACCGCTCGGACGGCACAGTCCGTTCGGCCGGAGCCATGCCCGGCGCGGGCGATGACGGGGCCGTGGTCTGCGCGCTTGCCGAGCCTGCCGCGAGGCAGGAAGCGAGGAGAAGGGTGGTCAGCGTCGGTCTGTTCATCAGTATGCCTCCATGATTGAGCGAGAACATGGGCAGCCAACGAACAAAAACCCGGATCGTTCATGTCGCGTCTGGTATTTCCGGCCCGACGCGTGGCTTGAAGACGGTTCGCGATCGCCGGATAGATCTCACGAAAGCTTGTGTGTCCTCCCAAGAGATAGGATTTTTTGCCTTCAAAGCAGCCGTATCGTTCGAATATGTACTGTCCTATCCTGTACGGACGTCCGAAGTTGGCCCGCATGTCCGCCTTGGAAGCATGGCTGAAACGTCGTCCGTCCTTGCTTCCGCTTGCGTCGCCGGGCGCGGGTTCGGGGAGGGCGGGCCAGTCGTCAGAGGACCTTGATCGCCAGCCGGCGGCGCAGCAGCTCCCGGTCCGAGGTCACGCGGCAGCCCTCGACCGCGAGGCGCGTGAAGTACAGATCGGCCGTGTCGCCGATATCGTCGAAGTTCCGGCCGCGGGCGTCGCGGTCGATGATCGAGGGATAGTTGACGAGGCTTCCGCCCGCCCCGCAGGGATCGTCGTAGAGGGTCGCGCCGGCGAGCAGGAGCCGCGGCTCGTCCCAATGCAGAAGGTCGCGCGAGGCGGTGGTGTAGAAGCCCGATTGCGGGAAGAGGCGCCCATCCGCCCTGGCCTGGAAGACGGCGATCCAGGCGCCGCTGGCCCGGTGGCGGACCACCGCCCCGACCGGGGCCGGAAAGGGGGCGAGGACCTGGCAGGGCTTCGGCTTCGGCGCGTCCCGATAGGGATCGCCGAAGCGGATGGAAAAGGCCCGGCCGTCGAAGGCCAGCCAGCTCTCCGGCCTGTCGGGGGTGTCGGTGCGGAAGAGGCAGGGGCCGCCGGGCTGGCCCGCCCAGCCCGTGCTCGAGGTCATCATGTAGCGGTGGCGGCCCTCGCCGAAGATGTTGGAGGGGTTGAAGAAGCCGCGATGGCGGCCCTGCCCCACCTCCTGCCGGAAGGGGGGAGCCGCGACGACGGCTGGCGGCGAATCGCGCTGGAAGCTTCGCCCCCCATCCGCGGACCGGGCCGCGACGACCGTGTTGTACCAGCAGGCGAGGTAGTCCCGATGCGTGCAGCGGCCCGGATGGGTGTTCGCCCGGTATTCGTGATGGAGGAGTGCCTCGACGCGCCTGCCGTCCTCGGTCCAGGTTGCCGTGATCCAGCTCGCATCGTCGTAGCGGGCGGGGTCGGGATCGCCCCGCGAGGCGAGGGGCGGCGTGCAATCCAGGGCGAGGCGGTCGAAATCGGGCCCGCGCAGGGCGCGGTTCTTCATATGCATCGCGAAGAGGACCACATGACCCTCGGCATCGCGGAAGGCGCGCGCATTGGCGTCGGGGACGTCGTCGCCGTCGCAGGCGCCGCGCGCAGGGGAATAGACGGTCTCGGGAGCCCCGACGATCGTCACGGCGACCAGGGGCGGGGGCGCGGCCGCCGCGGGCGGGGCGGCCGCCGCGGCCGCGGCCCATCCGAGCACGGCGAGGGCGGCGAGGAGGCCGGTCGGGCGAGGCATCGGGCGTGAAACTTCCCTGCGGCGGCGAATTCTTCCTCCCGCTTCTACCCGGTGTAGCTTGCCGGGACATTTCGGAGATTCGCGATGCCTTTCCTGATCGCGGGGCTGGCGCTGTTCCTCGGCGTGCACCTGCTCACGACGCGCCGCGCGGCGCGCGCCGCACTGATCGAACGCCTGGGGCCGCTGCCCTACAAGGGCGCCTATTCCCTTCTCGCCCTGCTCGGCCTCGTTCTGATCGCCCATGGCTTCGGCGTCTATCGGCGCGAGGGCCCGATCGAGATCTGGAACCCGCCGCTCTGGACGCGCCATCTCGCGCTGCTGCTCGTCTGGGCGTCCTTCATCTGCCTTCCGGCGGCGTATCTGCCGGGCCATGTCCGGCGCGTGCTGAAGCATCCGATGCTCGTGGCGGTGAAGCTGTGGGCGACGGCTCATCTCCTGGCCAATGGCGATCTCGGCTCGATCCTGCTCTTCGGCGGCTTCCTCGCCTGGGCGGTGATCGCGCGGATCAGCCTCAAGCGGCGCGCGGAGACGGCAGAGGCGACGGCCGCCCCGGCAAGCGCGCGGGCGGATGCGATCGCGCTCGTCCTCGGCACGCTCGCCTGGTATGTCTTCGCGCGCTGGCTGCACCCGCTCCTGATCGGCGTGCCGGTCTGGCCTGGAACGTAGGGCATGCCGTCGCCGGGGTGGCGAAATTCTTGAACCTGCGGCTCAACGTCGATATGTCTCGTCGATTGCACCGATGGTGCCCTTGGGATTTATGGCGGAAAAATCGACGATGTGGCGCAATCTATTCTTTCTCAAGAAGAATAGAAAATCAAAGCAAAGATTTCTTCGAAATAAAAAGATCATAGAAGCGTCGGGATTTTTTGATGCTGACTGGTACGTTCGCGCCTACCCGGATGCGATCGGGTTCCCGGGCGGGCCGCTTGCCCATTTTCTTGAAGTCGGGGTGGCGGAGGGCCGGGCGGCGGGCCCGCGTTTCGACACCCGCGCCTACCTGAACGCCAACCCGGATGTTGCGGCATCCGGGTTCAATCCCCTGGTGCACTATATCGAGCTCGGCCTCGGCGAGGGACGAACCTTCGCCCCCGATCCGCGGCCGAGCGCGAGGCCCGGCAAGGCGGAGCCCGTGAGCTTCAGCCTGATCTGCGCCGATGGAGACCCAGCCGATCTGCGCGCAACCTTCCGCAGCCTCGCCGTCCAGTCCGGCGTTTTCTTCGAGCTGGTCCTGGGCCCGGCCGGCGCCGCCGCGGCCGACACCGTCGAGGGACTGAAGCGCCGCGTCACAAGCGAGGCTGGTTCGGACATCCGGATCGTCGCGGCGGCACGAGATGCATTTCTCGCAGCCGCCATCGCTGCGGCGAGGAAGGATTTCATCGTCCTCCTCGACGCGGGCGATGTCGTCGAGGAGGATGCGCTCGCGAGGCTGTCGGGATTCATCCTCGATCGGGCCTGCGACGTCGCTTATGGCGACGAGCGTCAGGTCTGCAAGCCGTCCGGCGGCAAGGCGGTGCTCAAGCCCGGCTGGTCGCCGGATCTTCTCACGGCCTATAATTATTTCGGCCGGCTCACGGCGATCCGCCGGAGCGTCGCGCTCGGGGCGCTCCCCTCGGCTGCGGCGGGGGCCGCGGCGGAATGGGATCTGAATTTGCGCGTCGCCGAGCGCACGCGGGCGATCGCGCACCTGCCCGAGATCCTGTGCCGGCGCGCCGGCGACGATGCGTGGGACCGCAGGCTCCCCGAGGGCGATGCCGGGCACCATGTCGAGGTTCTCGAAGCCTGCTGGCGCCGGCGCGGCCGGGAGGCCCGCGTCACCCGCGCGCCGGACGGGACCTTCCGGGCGAGCTGGGCGCTCCCCGAGCGCCCGCTCGTTTCCGTCATCATCCCGAACAAGGACCGTTCTCATCTGCTGCGCGTCTGCGCCGACGGTCTCTATCACAAGACAGCCTACGACAATTTCGAGTTGATCATCGTCGATAACGGCTCGGCCGAGCCGGAAACGCTCGAGCTTTACGACGAGCTTCGGGAAAAGGCGGCTCGGATCGTGCCGTTCGACGAGGCTTTCAACTATTCGCGCGCCTGCAATCTTGGCGCCGCCGAAGCCCGCGGCGAGTTCCTGTTGTTCCTGAACAACGATATCGAGGTGATCCAGCCGGATTGGCTCGACGAGCTGGTCCGGCAGGCGAGCGAGCCCGGAATCGGCGTGGTCGGCGCGAAGCTGCTCTACCCGGACGGCGGGATTCAGCATGCGGGGGTCGTGCTGGGCCTGTTCACGCTCGCCGCCCACGTGTTCCATCGTGCGCCCGAAAATCACTGGGGGCCGATCGGCACGCCGAATACCACGCGCAATTGCATCGCCGTGACGGGGGCCTGCCAGCTCATGCGGCGCGAGAGGTTCGATCTCGTCGGGGGCTACGACGAGCGCTTTCGGATTTCGTACAGCGACGTCGCGCTGTGCATGGATATCGCCCGGGCGGGCTTCCGAACGGTCTATGTGCCCTCTGCCGTGCTCGTGCATCACGAAGGCGCTTCGCGCGGATATACCAATCCCTCGAGCGACCAGATCCTTTTCGCGAGGCATATCCGCTCCTGTGGCCTGGCCGCCGACCCGTTCTTCCATCCGGGCCTCGATACCGGGAGCTTCGTGCCGGTTCTGCGCAAGGCTCCCGCGGCCGGCGGTGGCCCGACCCCGATCCAGGTCGACGTGGATCGGCTCGCGGGACAGGCCGGCGGAGCGCTCGACATCTTCGATGACGGTGCCGTGGCAACGGCCGCCGGGATCCCGTGGGGCGAGGTGAACTGGCCCTTCGATCCGCTCCATATGGAGCCCGGATGGCGGGCGGGGGCGCGGATCGTGCTGGAATTCATCCGGCGGCGTCGGGACCTTCGCGCGCTCTTCCCGACCGCCTTGCGGGACGGAGCGCAGGGCGGCTTCGCCCTCTGGGTCAAGACCGAGGGGCTGCGCCTGCTCGGCCTCCCGCCGGAGCATCGCGCCTGGATCGACGCGGCTTTCGAGGCCGATCTCGGCGCGTCCGCCCGCCAAATCCTGGTCTTCGACCGCTCGCTGCGGCAGGAGGTGCCGCTGTTCCTGCTGCCGGGCGGCGCCGGGGAGGCTTGCCGGGTCCTGTTCGCGGCGCTCGGTGGCGAGGCCGTCACGCTGGAGAGCGTCTGGTGGTTTCTCGTCGCGAATGCGCAGGACGCCCAGGCCGCCCTCTGCGAGACCTGGGCCATGACCCCGTCCTGGCAGGAGGCTGTGCCGGACGGGGGGACGGTCTTCGGCGTCGCGAAGCTGGCCGAGTGGGTGGCGGAGACCCATGGCTGCTCCGATGACGGCATCTTCGCCCAGACGTATCCGACGATCATGAGCAATGCGGACCAGATCCGCGTCGCCTATGCCGCGCGCCCGGATTGGCGCGCGCGCTTTCCCGGAGCCATGGAGGATGAGGATTCGGCGCAGGCGCTGCTGGATCACCTCGCCTCGCGTGCCTGCGATCTGCATTTCCTGCCCCGCTCCTGGCTGTCGGAGCGCCTCGACCGCGGCCTGGCGCGCGAGATCGTCCAGCCGGGCGTGAATATCCTGGGACATTTCGCCTGCCTGTCCGGCCTGCGCAGTTCCAGCGAGAGCATCGCGAAGGGCCTCGCCCTGAACGGCGTCGCGTGCAGCCTGCGCGACGTTCCGGTCTCGCTGCCGACAGACCAGGCGATCGGCCATCGCTTCCAGGGGCTGGAAGTCCATGACACCACGATTATCCACGTCCAGCCGGAGCCGCTTTTCCTGCGGGCCTTTCCCCTCGCCGGATTGCGGCCGCGGAAGGAGGCGACCTACCGGATCGGCTACTGGTACGGGGAGTTCGACGAGATCCCGGCCTCCTGGGACCGCATGGCCCTTCAATGCGACGAGCTATGGGCCCCGACGGAATTCGTCGCGAGCCGCCTGAGGAAGCGCTGCCGCCAGCCGGTGCACGTCATGCGGCCGGGCATCGAGATCGAGCCCTTCGAGCCGTTGCCGCGCTCCGCCTTCGGCCTCGGTGACGAGTTCGTGTTCGTCTTCGCGTTTCCCATGACGAGCGGGATGGAGCGCAAGAATCCGCTCGGCCTGATCGAGGCGTTCAAGAAGGCCTTCGCCGGGGAGGCGCGCGCCCGGCTCGTCGTCAAGACCTCGTTCGGGGAGGAGCATCCGGCCTCGCTCGCGCTGCTGGAGGCGGCCGCCGAGGGCGCGAACGTCACGGTCATTGATGGGACGTTTTCGCGCCGGGAGACGCTGAGCCTGATCGCGGCCGGCGATGCCTATGTCTCCCTGCACCGCGGCGAGGGCCTGGGCTTCACGATGGCCGAGGCCATGCTGCTCGGGCGGCCCGTCGTCGCCACGCGATTCTCGGGCAATCTCGACTTCATGGACGACGACAACAGCCTGCTGGTCGATTGCCGGCTGGTCCCGCCGCAAGACGGCATCCCGTCTTTCGAGGCGGGATTGCATTGGGCCGAGCCCTCGGTCGCGCATGCCGCCCGGCAGATGCGCAGGCTGTTCGACGATCCCGCCTTCGCGCGCGAATTGGGCGGGAGAGCGAGGCGCGATCTGGAGCGCCGGTTTGGCTACAGGGCGGCCGGCGAGGCCATGGCCCGGCGCCTCGCGGAAATCGCGAGGCTGCGGGGGCCGAGGAAGACGCGGCCCGATCCGGGCGCAGCCACCGGCGGCGGGGCGGCGGACTGATAGGCAGCCCGAACCGCCGGCGACGTCCTCTCACTCCACGGGCATGCGCCAGATATCCTGGGCATATTCCCGGATCGTCCGGTCGGACGAGAACCAGGCCATGCCTGCCGTGTTGGCGATGCTGCGGCGCCACCAGGCGGCTTGGTCGGCCCAGAGCGCGTCGAGCCCGCGCTGGGCCTCCCAATAGGCGTCGAAATCGTCGGTCACCATGAAGGCGTCGTCGTCGGAAAGGCCGTCCACGAGGGCGGCGTAGCGGCCTTTCTCGTCCGGCGAGACGCCCCCCGACCGGATGAGATGGAGCGCGGAAGCGAGGCGGGGCGAGCGGGCGATGGCGGCGCGGCCGTGGTCGGGATCGGCGCGGCGTATCGCCACTTCCGGCGCCGTCAGGCCGAAGATCGTGATGTTGTCAGGCCCCACATGCTCGCGGATCTCGACATTGGCCCCGTCGAGCGTGCCGATGGTGAGCGCGCCGTTCAGCGCGAATTTCATGTTGCCGGTGCCCGAGGCTTCCATGCCGGCGGTCGAGATCTGCTCGGAGAGGTCGGCGGCCGGGATGATCTGTTCGGCGAGGCTGACATTGTAGTTCGGCAGGAAGACGAGCTTCAGCCGCCCGCGCATCGACGGGTCCTCCTCGATCCGGCGGCCGAGGTCGTGGGCGAGGCGGATGATCAGCTTGGCTTTGTGATAGCTCGGCGCCGCCTTGCCGGCCATGATCTTGACGCGCGGCGTCCAGTTCCGGTGCGGCTCGGCGCGGATCGCCTCGTAGAGCGCGGCGGTCTCGACGAGGTTGAGAAGCTGGCGCTTGTATTCGTGGATCCGCTTGACCTGGACGTCGAAGATCGCGGACGGATCGACGCGGGTGCCTGCCCGCTCCTCGATCAGCCGCGCGAGCGCGATCTTGTTGCGCGCCCTCGCCGCCCGGAGGCGCTCGCGTAGGGCCGGATCGCCTTCCTGGGCCGCGAGGCCCGCGAGCAGGCCCGGATCGTCGAGAATTCCGGGGCCGAGGACGTCGACCAGGATCGCGGTCAGGCCGGGATTCGCCTGCTGGAGCCAGCGGCGGAAGGTGATGCCGTTGGTCTTGTTGACGATCCGGCCGGGATGGAGCGACGCCAGATCCCGGAAGACCGTCTCGCGCATGAGGTCCGTATGCAGCGCGGAGACGCCGTTCACCTTGTGCGAGCCGAGGAAGGCGAGATGGCCCATCCGCACGCGGCGGCCGTTCGTCTCGTCGATCAGCGAGACGCTTCGGATGAAATCCTCCGTCCGCGGCCCCTCCAGGCTTTGGAGGCTGTGCCAGTTGATCAGGTAGATGATCTCCATGTGGCGCGGCAGGAGCCGCTCCATCAGCTCGACCGGCCAGGTCTCCAGGGCCTCGGGCAGGAGGGTGTGGTTGGTGTAGCTCAGGGTCTCGCGGGTGACCGTCCAGGCTTGCTCCCAGCCGATGCCCTTTTCGTCGACGAGGAGGCGCATCAATTCGGCGACGGCGAGGGCGGGATGGGTGTCGTTGAGCTGGACCGCCGCATGCTCGTGCAGCTTGCCGGGGTCGGGGTGGCGCCGCATCAGGTCCCGGAGCGAGGCCGAGGTGAAGAAGTATTCCTGCCGCAGGCGCAGCTCGCGCCCCGCCGGACTTTCGTCCGAAGGATAGAGGACGCGGGAAATGGCCTCGGCGCGGGCCCGCCCGGCCGTGGCGCCGACATGGTCGCCCCGGTTGAACGCGTCGAGATCGAGCGGGGAGGGCGCGCGGGCCGACCAGAGCCGCAGCGTGTTCACGCGCCGGCCGCGCCAGCCCACGACCGGGGTGTCGTAGGGGACGGCCGTCACCGTCTCGGCCGGGTGCCAGACGTGGCGGACGGCTCCGTCTTCCTCTGTCACCTCCTCGACATGGCCGCCGAATCCCACCGGGCAGGAGAGGTCGGGCCGCTCGAATTCCCAAGGGTTGCCGAAGGCGAGCCAATCCTCCGGGACCTCGTGCTGGACGCCCTCCGCGAGAACCTGCCGGAAGATGCCGTAATCGTAGCGGATGCCGTAGCCGTGGGCCGGCAGGCCGAGCGAGGCCATGGACTCCATGAAGCAGGCGGCGAGCCGCCCGAGCCCGCCATTGCCGAGCGCGGCATCGGGCTCGGTCGCCGCGACCTCGCGCAGGTCGATGCCGAGCGAGGCCAGTGCCGCGCGCACCTCCTCCGTCAGCGAGAGATTGGCGACGGCATCCTCGAGCAGCCGCCCGACCAGGAATTCCATGGAGAGATAGGCGACCTCCCTGGTCTCGTCCGGCAGGCCCCGGCGGGATTCGAGCCACAGGTCGGCTACCCGGTCGCGGATGGCGAGGGCGGTCGCGAGGAACCAGTCGCGCGGCCGCGCCTCGTCGGGGGAGAGCGCGGCTGCATGGTGCAGCTTGTCCAGGATCGCTTCGCGCATCCGCGCGGCGCCGGGCTCCAGGGGAGGCGAGGGGCGCGCCTTCGTCGTCGGGATCGTCGAGTCCATTCCCTTCCCGTGCGATGTCCGGGGAGAGTCTAGGCGCCTTGCGGACTTCCGGCAATTTCTGCCTGCCACGTCGCGCAGGGGAGCCATGCCCTTGAGGTGGCCGGCCCGCGCCTGTAGCGACGAGCCATGTCCGTGCCCTTCGCCTATCCTCATCCGACCCCGCCCGCCTTCGGCGGGACGGTCGAGGTCGCTCCGGGGCTTCTCTGGGCGCGGCTGCCGCTTCCCTACCGGCTCGACCACGTCAACGTGTACCTGATCGAGGACGGCGACGGCTGGGCCGTGGTCGATGCCGGCATCGGCACGCAGGCCACCATGGAGGCATGGGAGAAGCTGCTGGCCGGCCCGCTCGCCGGCCGGCGCCTGACCCGCCTCATCGTGACGCATATGCATCCCGACCATGTCGGGGCCGCGGGCTGGCTGATCGACAGGTTCGGCCTGCCCCTCGACATGACCGAGACCGAATATCTCCAGGCTCTGCTGCTCACGATCGACCCGGCCTCGCTCGGCCGGGAATTCTACCGCCGCTTCTATGCCGATAACGGCCTCGGCCGGGAGGTCACCGACGCGGTGATGACGCTCGGCCACGACTATCTGCGCCGGCTGACCGGCCTGCCGCAGGATTTCCGCCGCGTCATCGCGGGCGACCGCCTGATCATCGGCGGGCGCAGCTTCGACGTCCTCACGGGCGGAGGCCATTCCTCGGAGCAGATGATGCTCTATTGCGCGAGCGAAAAGCTGTTCCTCGCCGCCGACCAGGTGCTGCCGCGCATCTCGCCCAATGTGAGCGTCTATCCGCGCGACCCGATGGGCGATCCGCTCGGCATCTACCTGCGCTCGCTGCGCAGCCTCAAAGCCGCCATCCCCGACGACGCCCTCGTCCTTCCGGGCCACGATCTCCCCTTCACCGGGCTGCATGGCCGGCTGGACGACATGATCGCCCATCACGAGGAGCGCTGCCAGGAGATCGTCGCGGCCTGCCGCGAGACGCCCCGTTCCGCGTCCGAGCTGGTGCCGGTGGTGTTCCACCGGCCGCTCGACGCGCACCAGACCGGCTTCGCCTTCAGCGAGATCCTGGCGCATGTGAATTATCTGATGCGTCGCGGGCGGCTCACGGTGCAGGCCGGCCCGGACGGGATTCGCCGCGCCGCCGCCCTCTGAGGCGGGTTCCACCGCAGGAGATGCCATGACCCTCCACGACGAAGCGGCCCACGAAGTGCGGCTGGAACGCCTTGCGGCGGTCGCGGTGCGCACCGGCCTCGGGCTCCGGCCGGGCCAGGAACTCGTCCTGACCGCGCCGCTCGATGCGGTTCCGCTCGCCCGTGCCATCACGCGCGAAGCCTATCGCGCCGGCGCCTCGCTGGTGACCTTGCTCTATACGGACGAGGAAGCCGCGCTCGCCCGCTTCCAACTCGCTCCCGACGCCGCCTTCGACACGGCGCCGGGCTGGCTCTACGAGGGCATGGCCGCGGCCTTCCGCGCGGGCGCGGCGCGCCTCGCCATCGCCGGGGACGACCCGAGCCTGCTGGCCGGGCAGGATGCGGAGAAGGTGGCCCGCGCCAACCGCGCCCGCTCCAGGGCCTATGTGCCGGCGCTGGAGCTGATCGCGGGATTCGCCACCAACTGGACGATCGTCTCGGCCGCGACTCCGGCCTGGGCCCGCGCCGTGTTCCCTGGCGACGCCGGGGAGGTCGCGGTGGCGCGGCTGTGGGATGCGATCTTCAAGGCGTCCCGTGTCGACGGACCGGACCCCGTCGCCGCCTGGGCGCGGCACAATGCGGACCTGCGCCGGCGCACCGAGGAGCTGAACGCGCGCCGCTACGCGGCCTTGCGCTTCACGGGTCCGGGCACGGATCTCACGGTCGGCCTCGCCGACGATCACGAATGGCACGGCGGCGCGACGACGGCGAAGAACGGCATCGTCTGCAACGCCAATATCCCGACCGAGGAGGTCTTCACGACGCCGCACAAGCTGCGCGTGTCGGGCCATGTCGTCTCCACCAAGCCCCTGTCCTACCAGGGCACGCTGATCGAGGAGATCCGCGTGCGCTTCGAGGAGGGCCGGATCGTCGAGGCGCATGCGCGCCGGGGCGAGGAGGTGCTGCGCAAGGTGCTGGAGACGGACGAGGGGGCGGCGCGCCTCGGCGAGGTGGCGCTCGTGCCTCATTCCTCGCCCATCGCCGCCTCCGGCCTCCTCTTCTACAACACCCTCTTCGACGAGAACGCGGCCTGCCACATCGCGCTCGGCCAAGCCTATTCGAAATGCATCCGGGGCGGCCTCTCGATGAGCGAGGAGGAACTGGTGGCGCGCGGCTGCAACCGGAGCCTCATCCATATCGACTGGATGATCGGCTCCGGCGCCGTCGATATCGACGGGATCGGAGCCGACGGGACGGCGACGCCCGTGATGCGCCGGGGCGAGTGGGCCGCCTGAGCGGCCCCTACGCTGCCTCCGGGGCGAGGCCGCGCTGGCGCAGCAGCGCCTCGGGGGAAGGCAGCCGGCCGCGGAAGAGCGTGTAGGCTTCGTCCGGCTCGCGAAGGTCCCCGGCCGAATAGACGTAGTCCTTCAGCCGCGCGGCCGTCGCGGGATCGAAGGCGTCGCCTTTCTCCTCGAAGGCGGCGAAGCCGTCCGCGTCCAGAACCTCCGACCACATGTAGCTGTAATAGGAGGAAGCGTAGCCCTCGCCCGAGAAGACATGCGTGAAATGCGCCGTCCGGTGGCGCATGGTGATGGCCTCGGGCATGCCGATCGCCCGCAGCGAGGCCGCCTCGAAGGCGTCGACATCGAGATTGTCGGCCGAGGGCAGGAGGTGGAAGTCGAGGTCGACGAGGGCGGAGGAGACGTACTCCACCGTCGCGAATCCCTGGTTGAACTTGCGCGCCGCGTGCAGCTTGGCGATCAGCTCCGGCGGCATGGGCTCGCCCGTCTCGCAATGGCGGGCGAAGCGGGCCAGGACCGTGGGCTCCTCGGCCCAGTGCTCGTAGATCTGCGAAGGGAACTCGACGAAGTCGCGTGGCACGGAGGTTCCGGCGATCGAGGGATAGGTGACGTCCGAGAGCAGCCCGTGCAACGCGTGGCCGAATTCGTGGAAGAGCGTGCGGGTGTCGTCGAAGGAGAGCAGCGTCGGCTTGCCCTCCGCGCCCTCGGCGAAGTTCATCACGTTGACGATGACGGGACGGACCACGCCGTCGAGCTTCCTCTGGCGGCGGAAGGCGCTCATCCAGGCGCCCGAGCGCTTCGAGGGACGGGCGAAATAATCGCCGAGGAAGAGGCCGACCATCACGCCGTCGGCGTCTCTCACCTCCCAGCTCCGCACCGCCGGATGGTAGCGCGGCAGGTCGTGACGCTCGGTGAAGGAGAGGCCGAAGAGGCGGCCCGCGCAATCGAAGGCGGCCTCGATCATCCGGTCGAGCGTGAAATACGGCTTCAGCGCCGCGGCGTCGAAATCGTAGCGCTCCTTGCGCACGCGCTCGGCATAATGGCGCCAGTCCTGCGGGCCGACCCGGATGGCCGCTCCGTCGCGGTCGGCGAGGTCCTGGAGGTTGCGCTGCTCGGCGAGGGCGAGGTCCCGGGCCGGCGCCCAGACCTTGCGCAGAAGATCCTGCGCCGCCTCGGGCGTCTTCGCCATCGTGTTTTCGAGCCGGAAATGGGCATAGCTCGGATAGCCGAGGAGTCGCGCCCGCTCGGCTCGCAGCCGCACGGTCTCCGCAACGATGGCGCGGTTGTCGGTCTCGCCGCCGTTCTCGCCGCGCCGGATCCAGGCTGCGAAGGCGCGCTCGCGCAGGTCCCGGCGGGTCGCATATTTCAGAAAATGGTCGATGAAGGCGCGCGCGACGGTCTCGCCATGACCCGGTAAGCCGCCCGCCTCCTCCGCCTGCCCCGCCCCTGCGCGCAGGAAATCGGGCAATCCCGCGAGGTCGGCCGCGGTTTCGAGCGGCAGCACGAAGTTCTGCTCGTCGGCGAGGACGTTCTGGCCGAAGCGCGTGCCGAGCGTCGCAAGGCGCTCGGCGATCGCCGCGAGGCGCGCCCGCTCCGCCTCGGGCAGGCCCGCGCCTTGCCGGCGGAAGGCGCGGTGATGGTTCTCCAGCACCCGCCTCTGCTCGGCATCGAGCCCGAGTTCGGGGGCCTGCTTCATCACGGCGTCCACGCGGCGGAACAGGGCCGGGTCCAGGCTGATCGCGCTCCAGTGCCGCGCGAGCATCGGCGAGGCTTCGCGCTCCACCGCCTGGAGCGCCTCGCTCGTATGGGCGCCGGTCAGGTTGTAGAAGACACAGGTCACCCGCTCCAGCTTGCGCCCGGCCCGCTCCAGGGCCGCGATCGTGTTCTCGAAATCGGCCGGTCTCGCATCGTCGCGGATGGCGGCAATCTCGGCCAGATGCTCGGCGCAGGCATCTTCCAGGGCCGGCTTGAAATGCTCGGGCGTGATCAGGTCGAAGGGCGGCAGGCCGTGGGGCGTGTCCCAGGGCGCAAGGAGGGGATTGGAGGTCATCGGCGGGAGGTGGCATGGCGGGCCATGTCCCGCAAGATGATCGGGGCGCCGTTCCGCTCCCGTTCACCAATGGCGACGCATAGACGACGATGCCCGGACCGGCGGTTCGCCCGTCCCGATACGCGGAGTCCTGATGTATCCGAAGCCGCAAGCCTCGCTGAAGCCCAATACCCTCGCCTTCGAGATGCAGCCGCTGGTCAAGCCCACGGGATTTCGCGAATACGATGCGCGCTGGTGGTTCGGCCATCCGGGCTCCGACAAGGCGCCCGAGCTGAACCTGATGGGCGTGCAGGCCCTGGGAATGGGGCTCGGCACGATGCTGGGGCGGCTCGGCGTCAAGCGCGAGATCGTCACGGGCCACGATTTCCGCGCCTATTCCTCCTCCATCAAATATGCGCTGATCACGGGGCTCCTGGCGGCCGGCTGCAAGGTCCACGATATCGGCCTCGCCATGTCGCCGATGGCCTATTTCGCGCAATTCGCGCTCGACGTGCCGGCCGTCGCCATGGTGACGGCCTCGCATAACGACAATGGCTGGACGGGCGTGAAGATGGGCGCGCAGCGTCCCGTCACCTTCGGCCCCGACGAGATGACGCAGCTCAAGGAGATCGTGCTCGCGGCCGATTTCGACCTTAAGGGCGGCGGCTCCTACGTCTTCGTCGAGAACTTTCCCGACCGGTATGTCGCGGACCTGACGAGCCGTCCGAAGATCAAACGCAAGCTCAAGGTGATCGCGGCCTGCGGCAATGGCACGGCGGGCGCCTTCGCGCCGCGCATCCTGGAGGCGCTGGGCTGCGAGATCGTGCCGCTCGATGCCGAGCTGGACCACAGCTTCCCGCGCTACAACCCGAACCCAGAGGACATGGAGATGCTCCATGCCATGGCGGCGGCGGTGAAGGAGCACGGGGCCGATGTCGGGCTCGGCTTCGACGGCGACGGCGACCGCTGCGGGGTCGTCGACGAGACGGGGCACGAGATCTTCGCCGACAAGATCGGCGCCATGCTGGCCCGCGACCTGACGCGCGTGCATGGCCCCTCGCAATTCGTCGTGGACGTGAAATCGACCGGCCTCTTCCTCACCGATCCGGTGCTGAAGGAGCTGGGCGCGAAGACGGATTACTGGAAGACCGGCCATTCCTACATCAAGCGCCGGGTCAAGGAGCTGAACGCGCTGGCGGGTTTCGAGAAATCCGGCCATTTCTTCTTCAACGCCCCCGTGGGGCGCGGCTATGACGACGGCCTCGTCACGGCGATCGCCGTCCTCGACATGCTCGACCGCAATCCCGGCAAGTCGATGTCCCAGCTCTACGCCGAGCTGCCCAAGACCTGGGGCTCGCCGACCATGTCCCCCCATTGCGACGACGAGAAGAAATATGCCGTCGTCGAGAAGGTGGTGAAGCGCTTCGAGGAGATGAAGGCGCAGGGCGCGAAAGTCGCCGGCCAGGCGATCCGCGACCTCGTCACGGTGAACGGCGTGCGCGTCGTCGCCGAGGATGGGACCTGGGGCCTCGTGCGCGCCTCTTCCAACAAGCCGGAACTGGTGGTGGTCGTCGAATCTCCCGTCTCGGAGGCGCGGCTGCGCGAGATGTTCCAGGCCGTCGACGCCGTCCTGCGCGAGAGCCCGGAAGTCGGCGCCTACAACCAGACGATCTGAGGCGAAATCCGGCAGGTCGTTCCGGCCGGGGCCGCCCTCGGTGATGGAGGCGGCGTCTCAGATTTCGGCGGCCTCCTTGCGGCGATTCTTGCGCCGCAGCAGCAGATAGCCCGCCAGGAGGACGAAGAGCGCTCCCGCGATCTCGCCCGGCAGTTCGAGCGTATGCAGGCGCGCCTCGCCGACGCGATCGAGGAGGGCCGGATCCGTCAGGATCATTTCCAGGGCGACCCAGCCGAGGAGCGCCGCGCCGGCCCAGACGAGGATCGGAAGCTTCTCCAGCAGCATCATGATCAGGCTGGCGCCGGCCACGATCAGCGGGATCGAGATCAGCAGGCCGATAATGAGAAGGAGGGTGGAATCCTTCGCCACCCCTGCGATCGCCAGGACGTTGTCGAGGCTCATGATGGCATCGGCGATCGCGATCGTCTTCACCGCGTGCCAGAGCTTGTCGGATTCGGCGATGCTGCCATCCCCCTCGTCCTCGCCCGGGATCAGCTTCACGGCGACCCAGAGCAGGAGGAGTCCCGCCATGATCTTCAGATAGGGGACCGACAGGAGCGAGGCGACGAGGACGGTGAAGACGACGCGCAGCGCGACGGCCACGCCTGCGCCCAGGATCATGCCGAGCCGCTGCTTGTCGGCCGGCAGGCCGCGGCAGGCGAGCGCGATGACGACGGCGTTGTCGCCCGACAGAATGATGTTGATCCAGATGATCTCGAACAGCTTCAGGGCATGAGGACCGAGCATTTCCATCAGGAGCGACCGGAAGTGGCGGGCATGGGATGCCCCGTGAGGACGAAACGGGATGGATGCGGGCGGCCTTGTCCGAACCGGGCCGCTGGGAAAGAAAGGACGAGGGCTCCGGCCAAGCCGAGGCGAAGGTGCGCCATGGCTGTTTCCGATCTCTCGGCCAGAGATAGCGCACGAGGCCGGCGTGTCAAACATGCGCGTCGTGGCGGCCGCTCCCTCGGGGGAAGGTTCCCCTTGTCATTCCCGGCAGTCCGAAGGGCCGGAAAGGGAATCCAGGAGGGTTCGCAGGAGGCTCTGGATCTTCTTTCCCTCCGCTTCGCTCCGGCCGGGGATGACAGGGAAGGCGCCTCCTCTGGCCACGCGCAGGCGCGCCGAGGCTTCAGTTGCGCTCGTCGGGTGCCGGGGGGAGGGGATGGACCTCGATTCCCTCCTCGATCAGCGCCTTGGCTTCGCGGGCCTCCGCCTCGCCATAGATCGAGCGGTGCTCGATCTCGCCGTAATGCATCCGGCGCGCCTCGTCGGCGAAGCTCCTGCCGACGTAATCGGCATTTTCCGTCACATGCGCGCGCAGGGCCTGAAGCATGGTCCTGACCGCCTTCTCCTTCTCCGACAGGAGGGTGACGGGTCCTGCCGCCTCGGGCTCGGCCGCCGGGGGCGGCGTCGCTTCGGCGGGGGCGGCGGCGCGGTTGCCCTTGCGACCGAGCGAAGGAGCCATGAGCGCCTTCTCGACCTTCGGGCTGCCGCAGACGGGACATGAGAGCAGGCCGCGCGCCCGCAGCCCGTCGAACGCCTCGCCGGACGGGAACCAGGATTCGAAATCGTGGCCTGCCTCGCAGCGGAGGCTGAAGCGGATCATCTCACAGGCACCGGAACGCGGCCCCCCGGGCGAATATAAGGTGGCTGAGTTCCCGTTACGGCCCTTGCCGGGCAGCGGCAAGCGGTCGCCCTGCCTGCCGCAGCACCTCGACCCGGAACGGGCGGCCGTTCCGAAGGGCGGGGATGCGGGCGCGGGCCTCGGCGACGAGCGGGCGCTCGATCCGGGCCATGACGAGGCCCGGATCGCTCCCGCCCTCGGCGAGGACGCGGCCCCAGGGATCGACGATGATGGAATGGCCGTAGCTCTCGCGGCCGTCCTCGTGCCGGCCGCCCTGGGCGGCGGAGATCATGAAGGAGCCGGTCTCGATCGCCCGCGCCCGCTGGAGCACCTGCCAATGGGCCTCGCCGGTCTGGCGCGTGAAGCAGGCCGGCGCCGTCAGGATTTCCGCCCCCGCCTCGGCGAGGGCGCGGTAGAGGCCGGCGAAGCGGATATCGTAGCAGATCGACAGGCCGATCGTCCCGAGCGCGGTTTCCACCACCACGGCGCGGGAGCCGCCGTCATAGCTGTTCGATTCGCGCCAGGATTCGCCGTTCGGAAGATCGACGTCGAAGAGATGGACCTTGTCGTAGCGGGCGAGGATCTCCCCCTCCGGCGAGATCAGGAAGCCGCGATTGGCCAGCCGCTCGCCCGAAGTCCTGAGCGCGAGCGAGCCGATCTGGAGCATCACGCGCGTCTCGCGCGCGACCTCGCGCAGGGCGGCGAGGGTCTCGTCCCGGTCTTCCGTCGCTGTCTTTTCGAGGATCGCGGCCCGGTTCCGGTCGGCGATGTTGGTGATCTCGGGCGTCTGCACGAAGGCCGCCCCGGCCGCGGCAGCCTCGCGGATCAGGCGGGAGGCCGCGTCGCGGTTCGCGCCCGGATCGCGGCCCGAGCGCATGGTCGCGCAGGCGGCGACGAACGACTCTTCCATGGCCGAATCCCTCAGGCGGCGAGGAGCGGGTCCAGCTCGCCCCGCGCGTCGAGGGCGGAGAGGTCGTCGAAGCCGCCGACATGGCGCTCGCCGATGAAGATCTGCGGCACCGTGGTGCGTCCGCCCGAACGCTGCACCATCTGCGCCTTCTCCGCCTCGCGTCCGGTGATCTCGACCTCCTCGAAGGCCGCGCCCTTCTCTGAGAGGAGCTGCTTGGCGGCCGCGCAATAGGGACACCAGCTCTTCGTGTAGATGGTGATGGGCGGCATCGGCGGTTCACCTTGCAAAAATCCATCATATCGTCGGCGTGCGCCCCGCAAAAGCGTCACGAATCCGGCACGACGCGCGCGAAGGAGAGGAGGTCGACGGCCAGCGCCCCGCCGCGCAGGAGGGCGCGCGAGGCGGCATTGGCGGTCGCGCCCGTGGTGACGACGTCGTCCACGAGCAGCACGCGCCGGCCCTCCAGCTGCGCCCGCGCCTCGGGCGGCACCCGGAAGGCGCCTTGCAGGTTCGCCCCGCGCTGGCTCTTCGTCAGCCCGACCTGCGGCGCCGTCCGCTTGACGCGCAGCAGCAAGGCCGGGTCGAGCGGCTTTCCGGATATCTCGGACAGGGGCCGCGCAAGCTCCATCGACTGGTTGAACCGCCGCCGCCAGAGACGCGTCCGGTGGAGCGGCACCGGCACGATCACGTCGCAATCGCGCGCGAGTTCCGTCCCGGCCCGCGCCAGCATCACGCCGAGCGCGCGGGCCGTGTCGAGCCGGTCCGCATATTTCAGCCGCTGCACGAGAGTCCGCGCCGTCTCGTCGTAGCGGGCGACCGCCCGCGCCCGCGCATAGACGGGAGGATCGGCGATGGCGGCCGGCGAGACGAGCGACAGGCCCAGATCGACGGCGAAGGGCGTGCCGAGCCGCTCGCAGAACGGGCGCTCGATGAAGCGCAGCCCGGCCCAGCATTCCGGGCAGAGCCCGTGGGGCGTCCCGACTGCCCGTCCGCAGGCGATGCAGGCCGGCGGATAGACGATCTCGACCAGCGCCGACAAGGCGCGCCGGAGGGGCGAGAGGGAGAGGGCGGCCATCGCGCCGCCGAGCTTCGCCCGCCGCGGCGGCGGCGTCCAGCCGTTGCGGCGCGGCATCGGGCATGAGAAGCCATGAGGCGGGAGGATCGTCATGGCGGCGGAGAAGATCGGGGTCGTCGGGGCCGGGCTGATGGGGGCGGAGATCGCCTTCACCTTCGCGCTCGCGGGTCACGACGTGGTGCTGGTCGACACGACCGGGGAGAAGCTTGCCGCGGCCGTCGAGCGGCTCGGCGCCGTCTATGACCGCGGGGTGCGGCGCGGCGCCCTGCCGGCCGGCCAGGGAGAGGCGGCCTTCGCGCGGCTGCGGCGGACGACCGACCGCGCCGCCCTCGCCGACCGCGACTTCGTCACCGAGGCCGTGTTCGAGGAGGAAGGCGTCAAGGCCGAGGTCTTCCGGGCGCTGGACGGCATCTGCGCGCCCGGCTGCATCTTCGCGACCAACACCTCGACGATTCCCATCTCCTCCCTCGCCGCCGCGGTGGGTCCGCAGAGGCGGCGGCTTTTCATCGGCACCCATTATTTCTCGCCGGTGACCCGGATGAAGCTGGTCGAGGTCATTCCCGCCTTCGACACGGCGCCGGAGACCCTTGCGGCGACCCTCGACCTGTGCCGGCGCGCGGGCAAGACGCCGGTCGAGATCAAGGACGTCGCGGGTTTCGCCGTGAACCGGCTCCTGCACGCCTTCATGATCGAGGCGGTGAGGCTGGTCGAGGAGGGCGTCGCGACGCCGGCCGATATCGACATTGCCTGCCGGCTGGGCCTCGGCCACCCGATGGGCCCCTTCGAGCTGATGGATGCGACGACCTCGCATCTGTGCCTCCAGGTGCAGGAAATCCTCCAGGACGCCTATGGCGAGCGCTTCCGGCCCCGGCCCCTGCTGAAGCAGCGGGTGCGGGCGGGGCTGGTCGGGGGCCGCGGCAAGCCGGGCTGGCGCGACCCGAGCTGAGCGCTGGCCTCCCGCCCCCGAACGGGGGTAGATGGGCCATGCAGAGCCCCGCCGCTCCCTTCGACCGTGCGCTCGCCCGGCGCCGCCTCCGGCGCGCCCTGGCTGCGGGCAGATACCCGGCCTTCCTGCTGGAGCGGGCCGCCGAGGATCTGGCCGAGCGCCTCGCCGCCGTCACGCGCCGCTATGGGTGCGGGATTGATCTCGGCAGCCCGGTCCCGCTCGCGCTCGGGCCGATGCGGGGCCTGTGCGAGCGCGTCTTCCGCCTCGCCCCCGAGGGAGCGGAGGCGGCCGATCTCGTCGGGGACGAGGAAGCTTTGCCTTTCGCGGAGCAATCGGCCGGTCTCGTCGTGTCGCTTCTCGCGCTCCAGGGCGCCAACGACCTGCCGGGGAGCTTCGTGCAAGTGCGGCGCGTCCTCGAGCCGGATGGGCTGTTCCTCGCCTGCCTCCTCGGCGGGGAAAGCTTGACCGAGCTGCGCCAGTCCTTCGCCGCCGCAGAGGCGGAGCTGGAAGGCGGCGTCTCGCCGCGGATCGCGCCCTTCGCCGATATCCGGGCGCTGGGAAGCCTCCTTCAGCGGGCGGGCTTCGCCCTTCCGGTGGTCGATCTCGACCGCGCCGTGGTGCGCTACCGGACGCCTTTCGGGCTGATGGACGACCTGCGGGCGATGGGCTGGGCCAATGCGCTGGCCGAGCGCCGCCGTACCCCCCTGCGCCGCGCGACGCTGATGCGCGCGGCCGAGATTTACGGTGAGCGTTTCGCCGACGCGGACGGGCGGGTGCGCGCCACTTTCGATCTCGTCTGGCTCTCGGGCTGGGCGCCGCATGAAAGCCAGCAGAAGCCCTTGCGGCCGGGCTCGGCTCGGGCGAGGCTGGCGGACGCCCTCGGCGTGCCGGAATACGGCCCCACAGGAGACCCGCGATGACCGCCCCCGCCCCCAAGATCAAGCAGCCGGGCCGGGACCACCCGATCACGATCGAGAAGAACCCGCTACGCGTCCGCGTCATCGCCGGCGGGGTGATCGTGGCCGAGACGACGCAGGCCCTGACCCTGCGCGAGGCGAATTATCCGCCGGTCCAATACATTCCGCGCAAGGATATCGTGGCGGATCTCTTCGAGAAATCCGACCGCCGCTCCCATTGTCCCTACAAGGGGGATGCGAGCTATTTCACGGTGACGGCCGGCGGCCTGACCTGCCGCGACGCAGCCTGGAGCTATGCGGAGCCCTATCCGGCCGTGAGCCGGATCGCGGGGCATCTCGCCTTCTACCCGGACCGGGTGGACGCGATCGAGGAACTGGCGTGAGGCTCTCCTTCCCCGGCGATCTTTTTTGAGGCGGCACCGGCCGGAGACGCATGACGCGCCCCCTTTTCCCGGCGACCTCCGCCTCGCTGCGCCCGCGGGCCTGAGCGCCGATGCCGCGCCATATCCCGCCGCCTCCGGACCGGGCTCGACGGGGCTATGCCGCCTTCATCCAGCCGGACGACTACACCAAGCGCTTCCTGGCCGACGCCATGGCCGCCGCGCCGCTCGCGCCCCGTACGGTTGCCAAGGCGCTCTACTGGCATGCGACCCGCCGCTATGCGCGCGCGCGCTACCGCGTGCAGGAGATCGTCGGACGCCGCCTCGGCTTCGCCCTGCCGTCGAACCTGCGGCCGGTGGCCCCGCTGGTCCCGCCCGATCCGCTGCCGCCCTGCGCGGCGATCGTACCCGTCCGGGAAAACGTGTCCGAGGAGCGGCTGCGCACGACGATCGCCTCCGTCCCGGAGGGGGGCGAGACGATTCTCGCTGCCGCCGATGCTGCCGTCCTGGCCGGCCATGCGGGCCGCGCGGTGATCCTGCCCGGGGCGCGGAGCCTCGCCGATCTCGTCAACGGGGCGGCGCGAGCTTGCGACCATGAGCTTCTGCTGATCCTCCTTCCCGGCAACGTGCTGCTGCCCGGAGCCCTCGGCCCGATCGCCGCGACGCTCGCGGGGGAGGGGATCGAGGCCGCCCTTGCCGACGAGGTGCTGGCCCTTGCCGATCTCGTCCTGCCGCTGCTGAAGCCTGACTTCGATCCGGACCTCCTGCTCCAGGTCGATGTCGCGGGAGACTTCCTCGCGGTCCGCCGTGCGGCCTTCCTGGCTCTCGGGGGCTATAAGGCGGGGCGCGAGGGGGCGCTTGCGCGGGATTTCCTGCTGCGCCTCGCCACCGTGCGCGGGGAGAAGGCGGTGGGACACGTCATCGGGCCCGTCCATGGGCGCGACCTGCGCGGGGGCGAGGCGGATGACGGAGGCGACGGCCTCGCCGCCGTCGAGGCCCATCTCGCGGCGACGGGCGCGAAGGCCACGGCGCAGCGTGTGGGTCCGGGGCTTCGCATCGAGATCGCGCGCGCTCTCGCCGATCCGCCGCCCGTGACGGTGATCGTGCCGACGCGCGACCGGCTCGACCTTCTCGTCCCCTGCCTCGACGGGCTTCTCGGGGGGACCGATTATCCCGATCTCGAAATCATCGTGGCCGATAACGGCAGTTCCGAGCCCGGGACGCTCGCGCGGCTGAGAGCATACGAGCGCGACCCGCGCATGCGCATCGCGCCCATGCCGGGGCCGTTCAATTTCTCCCGCATCAACAACGACGCAGTCGCGATGGCGCGGGGCCGCGTCGTCGTGTTCATGAACAACGATGTCGAGGTGCGCGAGCCCGGCTGGCTCAGGCTCCTCGTCGCCGAGGCGATTCGCCCCGAGGTCGGGGCGGTCGGTGCGAAGCTGCTCTATCCGAACGATCTGATCCAGCATGCGGGGGTGGTGCTCGGCCTCAGGGGCGGGCCGGCCGGCTATGCCTTTCATCTCTTCCGCGACGGCCATCCCGGCTACCTGCACATGCTGGAGACGACGCGGCGCTGCTCGGCCGTGACGGCCGCCTGCCTCGCGATCGAGCGCGCGAAATTCGAGGCGGTCGGCGGCTTCGACGCTGAGGCTTTCGCGGTCGCCCTCAACGATGTCGATCTCTGCCTGCGGCTCGACGCGGCGGGCTATCGCAGCCTCCATGTGCCGGGCGCCTGCCTGCTGCACAAGGAATCCGCCTCCCGCCCCAGCGACTGGAGTCCCGACCAGCGCGCCCGCTACGAGCGCGAGCTGGCCGCCTTCACCGGGCGCTGGGCGGATCGCCTCGCGCGCGATCCCTGGTACAATACCTGCCACGGACAGGTGATGGCGGATTTCTCCGTGCCGCTCTGGACGGACCCGGCCTGGCCGCCGGCCCCATGATCCCGATCCTGAGCGAGGAGGGCGGGCGTTTCCGCGGGCGCTGGCTCCGTCTGCTCTACAGCCAGAGCTTCCTCGGCCAGCCCGCGCGGCCGCTGGTGCGCTTCGTCCGCGCGGGGGGATGCGAGGAGCATCTCCTGGCTGCAGCCGCGCTCGGGCGGGGAGCCTGGACCTGGAAGGCGCCGGCCGATCTGCGACGGATCGAGGTCCTTGCGCCGGCCGGCCGGGCGGCGGCGCTCCGGGTCGATGCGCTCCGCCCTCTTGCGTTCGGCGCCGTCCTTCTCCGCCTGATGCGGCACCCGCGCCGCCTCCTGCATCTTCTGCCCTGGGTCGCCTCGGAGAGGGGGCGCAACGTGGATGTGCACGAAGCCTTCGATCTCGCTCCGCCCGATGATTTCGCGCGCTATGCCCGCGAGCATCGCCGGCCCTTCGAGCCGGACGGGCTGGATGCGGGCCTTGGTGCCGCGGCTGCCTCCGGCCCGCGCCTGGGATTCGTCCTGCCGGTCCGGGAGGCCGGGGACCTTCCGCTCCTGCGCCGGACCCTCGCGGCCTTCGCGCGCCAGCTCGATGCCGGCTGGTGCCTGCTCATCCTTGCGCCGGCGGCCCTTGCGGGTGAGATCGAACTGCTTCCCGGGACGGAGATCCGGATCGGCAACGCGACGGAAGAGGCGGCGCTGGCCGCCGCCTGCGGCCTCGATGCCGGTTTCGTGGCGCGACTCCTTCCGGGCGACGAGCCGGACGAGACGGCGGTGGCGTGCCTGCGCGCGCATCTGGCGAGCCGCCCCGGCCTGTCGGTGCTCTATGCCGACAGTGCCCTTCGCATCCCGGCCGGGATCTCTGCCCAACTCAAGCCCGACTGGAGCCCGGCCTTCCAGGAGGGTCTCGACTATGTCGGTCGGCCTTGCCTCGTGCGCCGGACCCATCTCGGCGGCGCCGTGCGCTGGCGCGACCTGCCGGGCCTCGCCGCGCAACGGGACGGCGCTGCGGCGGTCGGGCATCTGAAGCGCGTCCTCTTCACCCTCGCCCCGGCCGAGCCCGCCCTTCCGGCGCAGGCAGCTCCGCGGGGGGAAAATGTCCCGGCGACCCTGATCGTCCCGACCCGCGACCGTGTCGAGCTTCTGCTCACGCTCTGCGAAAGCGTCTTCGAGAAGACGCCTGCCGGCAGCTACGAGATGATCGTCGTCGACAACGGCAGCGAGGACGAGGCGGCCCTCTCCTATCTGCGCGCGCTCGAAGAGCGGCCGGACCTGCGCGTTCTGCGTCAGCCCGGCCCGTTCAATTTCTCCGCCTTGGTCAATGCGGGGGCCGAGGCGGCGCGGGGCGAGGTCCTCGTCCTCCTGAACAACGATTGCGAGATCATCGCCGGGGACTGGCTTTGCCGCCTCGTCTCATGGGCGACGCGGCCCGACATCGGCGCGGTCGGCGCGAAGCTCCTCTATGCGGATGGCCGGATCCAGCATGCCGGGGTCGCGCTCGGGCTCGGGGGCGAGGCCGGGCACCGCGACCGCAGGATGCCGCGCGGCCATCCGGGGATGCTCGGGCGCCTCACCGTTCCCCACGAGGTGGCGGCTGTGACGGCCGCCTGCCTCGCGGTGAGCCGCGCGACCTGGCGGGAGGCCGGCGGCTTCGACGAGGTCCTGCCGGTCGCCTTCAACGATATCGATTTCTGCCTGCGCCTCCTGCGCCGCGGCTATCGCAATATTCTCGATCCGCAGGCTGTCCTCGTCCACGCCGAATCGGCCTCGCGCGGACGCGAGGAGGGTGCGCGCCGCGCGCGCTTCCTGAAGGAGGCCGCCTTGTTCCGCGAGCGCTGGGGTGAGATGCTGCGCGACGATCCGTATTGGCATCCGCTGCTCTCGACCTTCCGGTTCCCCGACCGCCTCGGCTGAGGGGAACCATGCGCCGGGCGCCGCGTTTGCCCCCATCACGTGACCCCAGAGGAGACATCGACCATGAGTCGCGCTTACCCGTCCATGACGGCGTTGCTCGGCCTGCTCGCCATCGCGGGCTACCAGAACAGGGACAAGATCGGAGAGTGGCTGGGTGGCCTCACCGGCAACGACAAGCCGGGCGCACCGGGTGAGCCGAAATCGAGCGGCCTCGACGGCATTCTCGCGCCGTGGCGCGACCACGCGGCGGCGGCGCCCGCCGATGCCCCTGCGCGCGATGCCGGAGGCGTCCTGGGCGGTGGGCTCAAGGATCTGGTCGATCAGTTCCGCAACGCCGGCCATGGCGAGACCGTGGATTCCTGGGTCGGATCGGGGCCGAACAAGCCGGCGGCGCCGCATCAGCTCGAAACTGCGATCGGGCCGGACGTCCTCCAAGCCCTCGCCGGCCAGACGGGGCTCTCCAAGGAGGAGATCCTGTCGCGCCTCTCGCGCACCCTGCCCGAGGCCGTGGACCGCTACACGCCGAACGGCAGCCTTCCGGCCACCTGACGCCGCCGGGTCCGGGCCGGGCCGGATGCCGGATATGACCGGCGAGCCGGCTCTGTCCGGGAGCCTGCGGGCGCGTCTTCTCTGCTGGGCCTTCCGGCACTGGCTGAAGCCGCGCTCGCTGGGGCGGCCCGATATCCAGGCGAGCCGGGATCTCATGGCCCGCCTCTCGCGCGCGCCGCCACGGGGCACCCGCTCCGCGCCGGATCGGATCGGCGGCGTGGCGGGGGAATGGCTGCTCGGCCCGAGGGAGAGCAGCCGCACGCTCCTCTATTTCCATGGGGGCGCCTATGTGGTCTGCTCCCCGGCGACGCATCGGCCCGTCACCGGCGCCTTCGCGCGGCGCGGCTTTCGCGTCTTCGTTCCCGATTACCGGCTGGCGCCGGAGCATCCCTATCCGGCCGCCCTGGATGACGCGGCCGCGGTCTATCGGGGGCTTCTGGCCGGCGGCATGGAGCCCGGGCGCATCGCCTTGGCTGGGGAATCGGCCGGCGGCGGACTTGCCTTGGCGCTCCTCGCGAGGCTGCGCGACGAGGGTGCCCCGCTTCCGGCCGCGGCCGCCCTCTTCTCGCCCTGGGCCGATCTCTCCCTCGCGGGAGAGAGCATGCGGGCGAACGAGGCGGCCGATCCGATGTTCCATGCCCGGCATGCGCGATGGGTCGCCTCGCTCTATCTGGGCCATGCCGATCCGCGCGATCCGGGCGTCTCTCCCGTCTATGCCGACCTGACGGGATTGCCGCCGCTTCTCGTCCATGTCGGGGAGACCGAGCTGCTCCTCGACGATTCGCGCCGGATCGCGGAACATGCGCGCGCCTGCGGCGTGAGGCTGTCCCTGTCGATCTGGCGGGATGTCTTCCACGGCTGGCAGCTCTTTCCGTCCGTCCTGCCGGAGGCGCGCCGCTCCGTCGACGAGGCGGCGGCCTTCCTGCACGCGGCGATGGAGGAGCGGGGCTCGACGGCCGCACGGCGCGAGGCGCCGCCCCTGCGCGCAACAGGCTGACCGGCGGCAGGCTCCCGTCGAAACCGGGCGGCGCGCGGCGTTCCGGCATGCTATGCCGGCCCCGTCACACCGGAGGCGGGCATGCAGGTGGCCTCGGCGAGCGCCGAACCGATTCCTTTCTGGTCCGCCCTGTTCACGGACCGGCGCATCGCGCCGGCGCTCGGGCTCGGCTTCACCTCCGGCATGCCGTTCCTGCTCGTCTATTCGACGCAATCGGCCTGGCTGTCGGATGCCGGAGTCTCCATCGCGGCGATCGGGCTCCTCAGCGAATTGACCCTCGCCTACAAGTTCAAGTTCCTGTGGGCCCCGTTCCTCGATCAGTACGATCCGCCGCTGCTGGGCCAATGGCTCGGGCGGCGGCGGGCCTGGCTCGTCGTCGCGCTCCTTTGCGTGATGGCGACGCTGACCTTCGTCGCGTTCGGCGATCCGGCCCGTTGGCTGTGGTGGACGATCCTGTTCTCCTTCGCGCTCGGCATCGCGGGCGCGACGCTCGACCTCGTGCTGGACGGCTGGCGCATCACCAGCGTGCGGCCTCCCGAGAAACAGGCGGTCCTCTCCTCCTGGACCGAGATCGGCTGGCGCATCGGCAATCTCGCGGCAGGAGCCGGAGCGCTTTATCTCGCCGACCATGTCGGCTGGCGCGGCGCCTATCTCTGCATGGCGGCGCTGATGCTGGTCGGCATCGTCGCGGCGCTCGCCGCGCCCGAGCCCGATTCGGACATGGTCCCGCATATGCCCCATGCCGGCTTCGTCGAGACGGTCTGGGCGCCGATCCGCGACCTGATCACGCGGCTCGGGCCGATGGCGATCGCGATCCTGCTCCTGGTCGCGGGCTTCCGCATGCCGGGCTATATCGCGAGCGCCATGGCGGTGCCGCTGTTCAAGCACCAGAACTTCTCCAATACCGACATCGCGACGGTGACGAAGCTGTTCGGCTTCTGGATCGCGCTCGGCGGGACCTTCCTCGCGGGATGGCTTATCCCCCGCATCGGCATGATGGCGAGCCTCCTCATCGGCACGGTGGCGGCGTCGGCCTCCCATCTCGCGCTCGCCTATCTCGCCGCCCATGGCGGCGGCGGGGGCACGGCCTTCTGGACCTTCGCGGCAACGGTCTCGATCGAGAACTTCGCCTACGCCTTCGCTTCGATCGTGCTCATCACCTACATGTCGACCCTGGCCTCGGTCGAGCACGCGGCGAGCCAATACGGGCTCCTCACATCGCTCTGCGCCTTTCCCGGCAGCATCCTCGCCGGCTTCTCGGGTTTCATCATCGAGCATACCGGCTTCGTCTGGTTCTTCGTCTGGACCTCTCTGATCGGCATCCCGGTGGCGATGCTCGCGGTCTATGTCTGGTACAAGGTCGGCATTTCCGACGAGATGCCGCCGCGTCCCGCCGGGACGCATTGAGCGGGGCGCATGAGTTGAGTTTTACCCTCCGCGGGTTGGAAAGCGGTGCGTCATGTCCCACTTTGCTGCCGGGACAGGGAATGGAGCGGGTCACGTGAACGTCAAGGATTTGCTGAACACGGTCGCCGCGGCGCAGGCGCCGAAAGCCGCCGGACGCGGCGGAATCGTCGAGAACCTCGCCAAGTCGCTCGGCGGCAAGGCCGGGGCAGTGCTGGTGACGATGCTCGCGACCAAGGTTCTCGGCGCCGCCAGGGGCCGCGCCGTGGGCGACATGATCGGCCGCTTCGGCGGGGCGGCGATCATTGGATCGCTGGCCTGGCAGGTCTACCAGGAATGGCAGGCGAAGCCGGCGGCCCGGCCGGCCGGCGGCGCGCCAGTGCCGGGCGGGCGGCGGACCGGGCTCGTGGGGGAGGGCGAGGCTGGTGCGACCGGGCCCGAGCCGGGCTCGCCCCTGGCGCCGGCGACGCCGGCCCAGGAGGAGGAACTGAGCCGCCTTCTCATCCGGGCCATGATCGGGGCCGCGAAGGCCGATGGCCAGATCGATTCGCGGGAAGAGGCGGCGATCGTCGCGGAACTCGGCCGGCTCGAACTCGGCGAGGCCGACCGCGCCTTCATCGCCGAAGAGCTGAGCGCGCCGCCGGATGTCCGCCGCATCGCCGACGGCGTGCGAAACCCGGAGGTGGCCGTCGCCGTCTATGCCGCTTCGCTCCTCGTTATCACCGTCGATACGGAGTCGGAGCGCCGCTACCTCGCCGCCCTCGCGGAGCGCCTGAATCTCGATCCTGGCCTCGCCGCTGCCCTCGAGGGGAAAATGAAGGAGGCGGTCCAGGCCGGATGAGGGTCATCCGGCCCGGTCGCGGGCCTGGTAGGTCTTGATGTCGGTGAAGCGGATCGCCGGATGGCGGTCCTCCTCGTATTTCAGCCCGTAGGCGGAAGGGGCGAGGAAGACCGGCGCGCCGTCGAGATCGCGGGCCATGGCCGAGCCGTTCTTGTCCGCGAACTTGTCGACCTCGCCTTTCTCGTCGGACATGATCCAGCGGGCGAGGTTGAAGCGGCTCTGCTCGTAGTCGATCGGAATGCCGTATTCGATCTTCAGGCGCTCCTTCAGCACGTCGAGCTGGAGCGCGCCCACCACGCCGACGATGGCGGGGGAGCCGTCATTCGGCAGGAAGAGCTGGACGACGCCCTCCTCGGCCATTTGCTGAAGCGCCTCGCGCAGCTTCTTGGCCTTCATCGGGTCGGAGAGCTTGATGCGGCGCAGGATCTCGGGCGCGAAGCTCGGCACGCCGTTGAAGGCGAGCGTCTCGCCCTCGGTCAGGGTATCGCCGATGCGGAGCGTGCCGTGGTTCGGGATGCCGACCACGTCGCCCGCATAGGCTTCGTCGGCGATCGATCGGTCCTGGGCGAAGAAGAATTGCGGCGCCGAGAGCGAGATCGGCTTGCCCGTCCGCACGAGCTTCGCCTTCATCCCCCGCTGGAGCCGGCCCGAGCAGACCCGCATGAAGGCGATGCGGTCGCGGTGGTTCGGATCCATGTTCGCCTGGATCTTGAAGACGAAGCCCGTCATGCCGGGCTCGGTCGGCTCGACGAGGCGCTTGTCGGCCTCCTGTCCCCGGGGCGGAGGCGCCACCGCGGCGAGGGCGTCGATCAGGTCGCGCACGCCGAAATTCTTCAGCGCCGAGCCGAAGAAGACCGGCGTCAGGTGGCCCTCGCGATAGGGCGCCTCCTCGAAGCGCTTCAGTCCCTCCTGGGCCAGCGTCACCTCCTCCAGCCACGCCTCGCGCTCGTGCTCCGGCAGGAGCCCGATGCAGTTCGGATCGTCCGGCCCCGAGACGGGCATCGCCTCGGCATCGGCGTCGAGCCGGCGCACGAGGTTCGTGGCGAGGTCGAGCGTGCCGGCGAAATGCTGGCCGCGCCCGATCGGCCAGGTGACCGGCGCCGTGTCGAGCGCCAGCGTCTTCTCGATCTCGTCGAGGAGGTCGAAGGGGTCGCGGCTCTCGCGGTCCATCTTGTTGACGAAGGTGACGATGGGGATGTCGCGCAGGCGGCAGACCTCGAAGAGCTTGCGCGTGCGCGCCTCGATGCCGCGCGCGGCGTCGATCACCATGACGGCCGAATCGACCGCCGTCAGAGTGCGATAGGTGTCTTCCGAGAAGTCCTCGTGGCCGGGCGTGTCGAGCAGGTTGAAGACGCAATCGGCATATTCGAAGGTCATCACCGAGGTGACGACCGAGATGCCGCGCTCCTTCTCGATGTTCATCCAGTCCGAGCGCGTCGAGACGCGGTTGCGTTTCGCCTTCACCTCGCCCGCAAGCTGAATCGCGCCGCCGAAGAGCAGGAGCTTCTCGGTCAGCGTCGTCTTGCCCGCGTCCGGGTGGGAGATGATCGCGAAGGTGCGCCGCCGCGCGACCGGATCGGTGGGGGCGGCGCTCATCGGGCGGCCTCCAGGAGGGCGAGGGTGCGCGGGTCGGGCTCGCCGCCGCAGAAGGCGTCGAGAGCCTCCCGGAAGGTGGGGAGCGAAGGATCGCAGACACGGGAGAACAAGGTCATGGAGGAGCGGAACTTCATGTCGTCGGGCGAGCCGAAGATCGCATGCAGCGACCGGCCGCGATGGGTGAGCACGGCCCGCGTGCAGGCGAGGAGGCGCGGCCCGAGAACCGGATGGGCCAGATAGGCCCGTGCCTCGCCGGGCGAGCCGATGCCATAGAACTGCGCCGTGGGCGAGAGGCCAAGGCCGGCGAGCTGCGGGAAAACGTACCACATCCAGTGACTGCGCTTGGTGCCGGCGCGCAGTTCGGCGAGGGCGTCGTCGTAGTTGCGCGCCTGGGCTTCGAGGAAGCGTACGAGATGGAACGGATCGTGATCGGTCATGGGGGCGTCAGGCGAGGTTGTCCACACTCTCTCCACAGGGCCGCGCGCAGCGCGGGAGGCGAGTTATCCACAGGTCCGGCCGAGGCTCCCGGTTGTGCCCGGCCGCGCATGCTCCATATTCGGGCTCCCTGCAACACGTAGAAAGGAGGTGATCGAGTGTCTCATTGTCATCAGGTGCGGTCGCCGATCGCCGTGACCCTGACCTCCGCCTCCCTCGAGGCGCGGGGCTGAAGGGTTTCAGGCCGCGCTGAGAAGCGCCGCCGACGGTCTTCGGGCCACACATAGGACAATGGAAGGGCCGCCCGCAGGGGCGGCCCTTCGCTTTTTGGGGCAGTCGCGTTCACGGATCTGCGCCGAGTGCATCTGCCCTGAAATCCAAAGCTTGCCCGAACGGCGCCGACATGCATCCTCGCGGCGCGGCGAATGGCGTCGCGCGTGTTTGGCCGGGGCGCGGTTGAAGGGGGCGGGAAGAATGAGGGCTCGGCGGCTCGCCCCGGCGATTCGGCTGTGGGGGCTTGTGCTTTTCGCCGCCCTGCTCCTTGCGGGCGGCCTCCGCGCCGAGCCGCCGCCCGCCGCCGTCCTGCGTGAGATCGCGCCGACCGGGCGCCTGCGGGCGGCGATCAATTACGGCAACGCCATGCTCGCCAGCCGCAACCAGGCCGGCGAGCTGAGCGGCATCTCGGTCGATATCGCGAGGGAACTGGGCGCCCGGCTCGGCCTGCCGGTCGATCTCGTGCCCTACGACACCGCCGGCAAGGTCACGGCCGCCGCGGGCCATGACGCCTGGGACATCGCCTTCCTGGCCGTCGACCAGGTCCGCGCCGGCGAGATCTCCTTCACCGCCCCTTATCTCCTGATCGAGGGGACCTATGCCGTGCCCGAAGCCTCGAGCCTGCGGACGGTGGACGATATCGACCGCGAGGGCGCGCAGGTCGCGGTCGGGCGCGGCAGCGCCTATGACCATTTCCTCACGAAGAAGCTCAAGCTCGCCTCGATCCGGCGCGCGCCGACCTCGGAGGATGCCGTCAAGCTCTTCGTCGAGCAGAAGCTCGATGCGGTGGCGGGCGTGCGCCAGCCGCTGGAAGTCTTCGCGCGGGACAATCCGGCCTTCCGCGTCATTCCGGGACGCTTCATGGCGATCGAGCAGGCTTTGGGAGTGCCGAAGGGCCGCGACCGCGCCTTGCGCTATCTCGTCGGCTTCATCGAGGACCTGAAGGCGTCCGGCTTCGTCGCCGAGGCTCTCGCGCATTACCGCCAGACCGAGGCGGTCGTCGCCCCGCCTTCTCCCGCGCCCTGACCCGGGCGCAGACCCGACAGGCGGTCCGAGGCTTCCGCGCCGGGCGCCGGGCGGCTAAGGCAACGCAGCACAGTCTCGATCCGGGTCCATCATGTCCGAAGCCAATCCCGACGACCTCTGCGTCGACACGATCCGCACGCTCGCCATCGACGCGGTCGAGAAGGCGCAGTCCGGCCATCCCGGCGCCCCGATGGCGCTGGCGCCGGTGGCCTACACGCTCTGGCAGCGCTTCCTGCGCTACGATCCGGCCGATCCGGCCTGGCCGAACCGCGACCGCTTCGTGCTGTCGGCCGGCCATGCCTCGATGCTCATCTACGGGCTCCTCCACCTTGCGGGCGTCGCCTCGGGGGCCGGGGACAACCGCCCCGCGGTGTCGCTCGACGACATCAAGGCGTTCCGCCAGTTCGGCAGCCGCACGCCGGGCCATCCCGAGTTCCGGCATACGCCGGGCGTCGAGACCACGACCGGCCCGCTCGGCCAGGGTTGCGGCAATTCCGTCGGCATGGCGATGGCGAGCCGCTGGAAGGCGGCCCGCTACAACCGGCCCGGCGCGACCGTCTTCGACTACGACGTCTACGTCATCTGCTCGGACGGCGACCTGATGGAGGGCGTCGCGAGCGAGGCGGCCTCGCTCGCGGGGCATCTCGGCCTGTCGAACCTGTGCTGGATCTACGACGCCAACACCATCACCATCGAGGGCAAGACCAATATCGCCTTCACCGAGGATGTCGGCCGGCGCTTCGAAGCCTATGGCTGGCGCGTGCTGCGCGTCGCCGACGCCAATGACCGCGAGGCGGTGGCGAAGGCGCTGGAAGCCTTCAAGGCCGAGAGCGAGAGACCCACGCTCGTCGTCGTGACCTCGGTGATCGGCTACGGCGCGCCGAAGAAGCAGGGGACCTCCAAGGCCCATAGCGATCCGCTCGGCGCCGAGGAGATCAAGGGCGCGAAAGCCCTCTACGGCTGGCCCGACGAGCCGACCTTCCGCGTGCCGGACGGGGTTTATGCCCGCTTTCGCGATGGCATCGCCAAGCGCGGCGCGGAGCTGAACGCGGCCTGGAAGGCGAGCCTCGACAAGCTCCGCCGGGAGGATGCGGCGCACGGCGCGGCGGTGGACGCGCTGCTCGCGGGCGAGCTTCCGGCGGGATGGGACGCCGACATTCCCGTCTTCCCGGCCGATGCGAAGGGTCTCGCGACGCGCGAATCCTCCGGCAAGGTTCTCAACGCGATCGCCGCCCGGGTGCCGTGGATCCTCGGCGGCTCGGCGGACCTTGCCCCCTCCAACAAGTCGAAGCTCGAATTCGAGGGTGCCGGAACCCTGGGGCCGGAGGAGCCCGGCGGGCGCAACATCCATTTCGGCGTGCGCGAGCACGCCATGGGCGCGATCGTGAACGGGCTCAGCCTCAGCGGGCTCAAGGCTTATGGGGCGACCTTCCTCGTCTTCTCGGACTACATGCGTCCTCCGATCCGGCTCTCCGCGCTGATGGAGCTTCCGGTCTTCCAGATCTTCACGCACGATTCGATCGGGGTCGGCGAGGACGGCCCGACGCACCAGCCGATCGAGCAACTCGTGGCCTTGCGCGCCATCCCCCACCACATCCTCTTGCGCCCCGCCGATGCGAACGAGGTCGCGGAGAGCTATCGCGTCGTGATGGCGCAGACGCGCCGTCCGGTCAGCCTCGCCCTGAGCCGGCAGGCCCTGCCGACCCTCGACCGCACCCGTTACGGCTCGGCCGCGGGCCTCGCCCGTGGAGCCTATGTGCTGGCCGATGCCGCGGCAGGCGCACCGCGGGTGATCCTGATCGGCACCGGCAGCGAGGTGCGGCTCTGCGTCGAAACCTACGAGAAGCTCGCGTCCGAGGGCATCGGCGCGCGCGTCGTCTCGATGCCTTCCTGGGAATTGTTCGAGGCGCAGGACAAGGCTTATCGCGACAGCGTGCTGCCGCCCTCCGTCACCGCCCGCGTCGCCGTCGAGATGGGTTCCCCCATCGGCTGGGACCGTTATGCCGGGCCCACCGGCACCATCATCGCGATGCACGGCTTCGGCGCCTCGGCGCCGATCAAGGACGTCACGGCCCATTTCGGATTCACGGCCGAGAAAGTGTACGAGGCGGCCAGGGCGCAACTGGCGAACGTCGTGTGACGATGCGCGTTGTGCCAGCGTCGCGCGCCTCGAAGCATGCACGGTCCCGCATGCTTCGAGGGGGCCCTCGGCCGGCATCCCGGCATGAGGGGATCGGGACCGGCGAAAGGAGGATCGCCCGATGAACCCGCTCAAGACGCTTTTCGCCGAGCAGGGCCAGGCGATCTGGCTCGACTTCGTCGCCCGCGGCTTCGTGCGTGGCGGGGGCCTGAAGAAGATGGTCGAGGAAGACGACATCCGCGGCGTCACCTCGAACCCGGCCATCTTCGAGAAGGCCATCGCCGGCTCCGACGAATACGATGAATCGCTCGTCGCGGCGCGCAAGGCGCCGGGCCGCTCCGTGATGGAGCTGTTCGAGGGGCTCGCGATCGAGGACATCCGCGATGCCGCCGACGTGCTGCGCCCGGTCTTCGACGAGACAAAGGGCGGCGACGGCTATGTCAGCCTCGAGGTCTCGCCTTATCTCGCCTATGATTCCGAGGGCACGATCGCCGAGGCGCGCCGCCTCTGGAAGGAGGTGGGGCGCGACAACCTGATGGTGAAGGTCCCCGCGACCGATGCGGGCCTTACGGCGATCCGCACGCTCACGGGCGATGGCATCAATATCAACGTCACGCTGCTGTTCTCGCAGGACGTCTACGAGGCGGTGGCGAATGCCTATCTCGATGGTCTCGACGATCTGGCGAAGGCGGGCGGCGATGTGGCGAAGGTGGCGAGCGTCGCCTCGTTCTTCGTCAGCCGTATCGATACGGCGGTGGACAGCGCGCTCGACCGAAAGATCGCCGAGGCGAACGACCCGGACGAGAAGGCATCCCTCGCCGCGCTCAAGGGCAAGGTTGCGATCGCGAACGCCAAGCTCGCCTATCGCCGCTACAAGCGGCTTTTCGGCGACGGGCGTTTCCAGCAGCTGAAGGCGAAGGGCGCGCGTGCCCAGCGCCTCCTCTGGGCCTCGACCGGCACCAAGAACAAGGCCTATCCCGACACGCTCTATGTCGAGGAACTGATCGGGCCGAACACCGTCAACACGGTGCCGCCGGCGACGCTCGACGCCTTCCGCGACCACGGCAAGGTCCGCCCCTCGCTGGAGGAGGACATCAACTCGGCCGCCCGCACCCTGGACCGCCTCGCGCGGGCGGGAATCGATCTGGGCGCGATCACGAGGAAGCTCGTCGAGGAGGGCGTCGACCTGTTCAAGGACGCCGCCGACAAGCTGCTGGGCGCCGTGGCCGAGAAGCGCGCCCGGGTCCTCGGGCCGCTGCTCGACCGGCAGAGCCTCGCCCTCGGCCCTCTCGCGGCCGACGTGAAGGCGCGGGCCGAATCCTGGCGGGCGGACGGCACGGTTCGCCGCCTCTGGGCCCGCGACAAGAGCGTCTGGACCGGCCGGGACGAGGACAGATGGCTCGGCTGGCTCGACATCGTCGAGCGCGAGAAGGGGCGCCTCGCCGCCTACAAGGCTCTGGCCGAAGAGGTCCGGCGCGAGGGCTTCACCGACGCGCTCGTCCTCGGGATGGGCGGGTCGAGCCTCGGGCCCGAGGTCCTGGCCGAGACCTTCGGCAAGCAGCCCGGCATGCCGCGTCTGCGCATCGTCGATTCCACCGATCCAGCCCAGATCCGGCGCACCGAGAACGCGGTCGAGTTGTCGCGGACGCTCTTCATCGTCGCCTCGAAATCGGGCTCGACGCTCGAGCCCAACGTCTTCCGCGACTATTTCCTCGCGCGGATGAAGGAGGTGGTCGGCGCCGACAAGGCGGGAGCGCATTTCGTCGCCGTCACCGATCCGGGCTCGGCCATGGAGAAGGCGGCCCAGGCCGACGGCTTCCGGGCGATCTTCCACGGCGAGCCGCAGATCGGCGGGCGCTTTTCGGTCCTGTCAGCCTTCGGCCTCGTGCCGGCGGCGGTGATGGGGCTCGATCTCGACGCGCTCCTGGCCTCGGCCGAGACGATGATGCGGGCCTGCGGGCCGGACGTGCCGCCCGAGGCCAATCCCGGCATCCAGCTCGGCCTCGCCCTCGGCGCGGCCGCGAAGGCGGGGCGCGACAAGGTCACGCTCGCGGGGGCGCCGGAACTGCGCCATTTCGGCGCCTGGGCCGAGCAGCTTCTCGCCGAATCCACCGGCAAGGACGGCCATGGCCTCATCCCGGTCGACGGCGAGCCGCTCGGGCCGCCCGAGATCTACGGGCAGGACCGCATCTTCGTGCACCTCCATTTGGAGGGGAAGGGGGACGACGAGGATGCGCCCCTCGATGCCCTGGAGGCGGCCGGCCATCCGGTGATCCGGATCGGCCTCGCGCGGCCTTCCGACATCGCGCAGGAATTCTACCGATTCGAATTCGCGACCGCCGTCGCGGGGGCGGTGATCGGGATCGACGCCTTCGATCAGCCCGATGTCGAAGCCTCGAAGGTGAAGACGCGCGAGCTGACCGACGCCTATGACCGCGACGGCAGGCTGCCGGCCGAGAAACCCGTCTGGTCGGGTCCGGGCGTCGACCTCTACACCGATCCGCGCAATGCCGGCGCGCTCGGCAGGGCGGACGACCTCGCCGTCTGGCTGAAGGCCCATCTCGGCCGCGCCGGGGCCGGCGACTATGTCGCCCTCCTCGCCTATCTCGACCGCGACGAGGCGAACCAGGCGGCGCTGGCCGGCATCCGCCTCGCGATCCGCGACAAGCTGAAGGTCGCGACCTGCCTCGGCTTCGGGCCGCGCTTCCTGCATTCGACCGGCCAAGCCTATAAGGGCGGGCCGAATTCCGGCGTCTTCCTCCAGATCACGGCCGACCCCGCGCGCGACCTCCCCATTCCCGGCCGCAAGGCCACGTTCGGGGTGGTCGAGGCCGCGCAGGCGCGGGGCGATTTCGACGTCCTGGCCGAGCGCGGCCGCAGGGCGCTGCGGGTGCATCTGAAGGGCGGCGACGTCGCGGGCGGAGTGGCCCGCCTCGGCGAGGCCGTGCGCAAGGCCCTCGGGTGAGAGGCACCGTACCCACCTCTCCCCGGGGGCGGGCAGAGGTCGAGAGCGCGGCAGCGCTTCGGGTGAGAGGCGGGCACCCGGCTGCGGCTCGTTTCGATGGCCCCTCATCCGGTCGCGCTGACGCGCGACTCGACTTCTCCTCGCGAGCGGGGAGAAGCAACCGGAGAATACCATGCAGCTCGGGATGATCGGCCTCGGCCGGATGGGCGGGAACATCGTGCGCCGCCTGATGCGCGCGGGGCATTGCTGCGTCGTTTACGACCGCAGCGCGGAGGCCGTCCGGGCGCTGGCGGGGGAGGGGGCGACGGCGGCCTCCGGCCTCGCCGACATGGTGGCGAAGCTCGAGGCGCCGCGCGCGGCCTGGATCATGCTTCCGGCGGGGGCTGCGACCGAAGAGGCCGTCGGGGAACTGGCCGGCCTGATGCAGGCGGGCGATACGATCATCGACGGCGGCAATTCCAACTACAAGGACGCCATGCGCCGCGCGGCCTCCCTTCGTCCGCGCGGGCTGCATTTCCTGGATGTCGGCACCTCGGGGGGCGTCTGGGGGCTGGAGCGCGGCTATTGCATGATGATCGGCGGCGACAAGGACACGGTCGACCGGCTCGATCCGATCTTCTCCGCCCTCGCGCCCGGCCTCGGCGAGGTCCTGCGCACCGGGGGCCGCGAGGGGCGCGATCCGCGCGCCGAGCGCGGCTATATCCATGCCGGGCCGAGCGGGGCGGGCCATTACGTCAAGATGGTCCATAACGGCATCGAATACGGCATGATGCAGGCTTTCGCGGAGGGCTTCGACATCCTGCGCAGCGCCGCTTCCCCCGAATTGCCCGAGGCGCAAAGGCTTGAGATCGACGTCGCGGACGTGGCCGAGGTCTGGCGCCGCGGCTCGGTCGTGACCTCCTGGCTGCTCGACCTTACCGCCTCGGCCCTCGCGGCCGATCCGACGCTCGAGGGCTTCAGCGGCTTCGTCGAGGATTCGGGCGAGGGGCGCTGGACGGTGAATGCGGCGGTCGAGCAATCGGTCCCGGCCGACGTGCTGACAGCGGCGCTCTATGCGCGGTTCCGCTCGCGCGGGAAGGCGGATTTCGCCAACAAGATCCTCTCCGCCATGCGCAAGGGCTTCGGCGGCCACCAGGAGCCGAAAAGCTGATGAGCGAGCCGATGCGGCCGAAGGCGTCGGCGCGGGGCGCGACGCCCGCGCCGGCCTGCACGCTCGTCATCTTCGGGGTGACGGGCGACCTGACGAGCCGGCTCCTGATGCCGGCGCTCTACAACCTGTCCCGCTGGGGCCTCCTGTCGGACGGCTTCTCGATCCTCGGCATCGGGCGCTCCGGGATCGGCGCCGAAGGGTTGCGGAAGGAACTCGATTCGGCCATCCGCAGCTTCGTGGCGGAATCCGGGCGCGATTTCGACGAGGCTGCCTGGAGCCGGGTCGTCGCCTGCCTCGACTATCTCCGCGGGGACGTCACCGATCCCGCCCTCTATCGCGAGATCGGCGCCCGGCTCGCGGGCCGGCCGGCCCTGTTCTATCTCGCCGTCGCCTCGACCCTGTTCGGGCCCATCGTGCAGAAGCTCGGGGAGGCCGGGCTCGCGCGCGAGGAGGGCGATGCCTGGCGGCGGGTCGTGATCGAGAAGCCCTTCGGCCACGACCTCGCCTCGGCCCAGGCCCTCAACCGCGAGGTCCTGGCCGTCCTGCGCGAGGACCAGGTGTTCCGCATGGATCATTTCCTCGGCAAGGAGACGGTCCAGAACATCCTCGCCTTCCGCTTCGGCAACGGCATCTTCGAGCCGCTCTGGAACCGCGACCGCATCGATCATGTCCAGATCAGCGTCGCGGAGGCGGTGGGCGTCGAGCGCCGCGGCATCTTCTACGATGCGACCGGGGCGCTGCGGGACATGGTGCCGAACCACCTGTTCCAGCTCTTCACGCTCATCGCCATGGAGCCGCCCATCTCCTTCGCGGCCGACGACGTGCGCGACAGGAAGGAGGATGTCCTGGCCGCCATCCGCCCGCTGGACCGAGAGGCGGCGGTGGCGAATGCCGTGCGCGCGCAATACGGGCCGGGCGAGGTCCTGGGCCGGCCCGTGGTCGATTACCGCCAGGAGCCCGACGTCTCGCCCGCCAGCACGACCGAGACCTATGCCGCCATGCGGCTCGACATCGACAACTGGCGCTGGGCGGGAGTGCCCTTCTACCTGCGCACCGGCAAGTCGATGACGCGGCGCACGACCGAGATCGCGATCGCCTTCCGGGAGGCGCCGCTCGCGCTCTTCCGCGACACGGCGGTCGAGGCGCCGGCCGCGAACTGGCTCGTCCTCCAGATCCAGCCGGACGAGGGCATCAGTCTCGAATTCGGCGCCAAGGTGCCAGGTCCGCAGGTGAAGCTCGGCCGCGTGCAGATGGGCTTCAAGTATCGCGACCATTTCCGGGTCGATCCCTCGACCGGCTACGAGACGCTGATCTACGACGCCATGACCGGCGACGCGACGCTCTACCAGCGCGCCGACAATATCGAGGCGGGCTGGCGCGTGGTGCAGCCGATCCTCGAAGCCTGGAGCGAGGTGGCCGCGCCCATGGCCCGCTACGCTGCCGGCAGCGAGGGCCCGGCCGAGGCCGACCGGCTGCTCGCGCGCGACGGGCGCGCCTGGAGGCGCCTCTCGTGACGGATCGTCCTGCCCCCATGCCCCACGGCCTCGTCGTGATGGGCGTCTCCAGCTCCGGCAAGTCGACCCTGGCCGAGGCTTTCGCGGCACGTTTCGGCTGGACCTGCCGCGACGGCGATTCCTTCCACTCGCCGCAGAACGTCGAGAAGATGAGCCACGGCATCGCGCTGACCGACGAGGACCGCTGGCCCTGGCTGCGCTCCATCGCCGCCTGGCTGAAGGAGAATCGCGAGGCGGGCCGGCATGCCGTCGTCTCGTGCTCGGCGCTGAGGCGCGCCTATCGGGACATCCTCGTCGGGGGCGAGCCGGACGAGGTGCGGATCGTCTTCCTCGAAGGAAGCCGCGAGCTGATCGGCGCCCGCATGGCGAAGCGCAAGCATCACTACATGCCGACGAGCCTGCTCGACAGCCAGTTCGCCACGCTGGAGCCGCCCGGCCCGGACGAGCGGCCGATCACCGTTGCCATCGACGTGACGCCCGCGGAGATGCTGGAGGCCCTCGTGCGCGCCCTGGAAGCCGAAACCGGCCGGCCGATCCCGGTCGAGAGCCCCTGAGCTGCCGGGCGATCGCACCCTCGTCATCCCGGCTCTCCGCTTCGCTCCGGCCGGGATGACGGAGCGTCCGGCAAGGGACCCCGCAGGCGGTGGAAAATCCGCCAACAGCCACACCTTGCACGGCTTTTCGATCCGGTGGGGGCTTGACCCGCAGGCCCGGAAAGAGCATTTCTCCTCAAGGCCGCGCGCCTTCGCTCGCGGCTGCAATCGGAATCCGTCAACCCCATGCCAAGCGACAGTCATAGTCGACTGACCGCGCCAGCCGCGGCCGCTCCGGGCGCCTGATCCTTCCGATCGGCTCACCCGGCCGGCCCGATTGGCCGGTCGTTCGGAGGTGAGCCATGAACAACGAGATTCGCTATCTCGCCCAGCACCTGCTGCATGCCGGTGTGAGCCCGCTCTCGGACCGCGATCGCCGCGTGATCCAGCGCGTCGCGCGGCGCGTCCATGTGGCGCGCGATCTCAATCAGGTCTTCGAGGAGCGCCTCACGGTGGCCGAGAAGCTTTCCGATCGCGTCGCGGCGGTCGGCGGCTCCTGGAGCTTCATCGTCGGCTTCGCGGTCTTCCTGGTCGCCTGGGCGCTGCTCAACGCCGTCGTCCTGGCCGCGCATGCCTTCGATCCCTATCCCTTCGTCTTCCTGAACCTGCTCCTCTCGATGCTGGCCGCGCTCCAGGCGCCCATCATCATGATGAGCCAGAACCGGCAGGCCGCGAAGGACCGGCTGGCGGCCGCCCTCGACTACGAGGTGAACCTCAAGGCGGAGACGGCGATCGCCGACCTGCACGACAAGATCGACCGCCTGACGGCGCAGCTCGACCGCCTCGTCGACATGGATGCCCGCCGGGGCGTGGGAGGTGGCGAGGAGGCGGAAGGCCGCGCGGCCCTGCGGGTGGCGTGATGGCGCGCTCCGCCGGCATTTCCCCCAGCTCGACGGCGGCCGTGCTCTGGCTGATGATCCTGCTCGTCTTCCTGCCGATCGGGATCGGGCATGTCCTCGCGAGCCGCCTCGCCCAACCGGAATCCCCTTCGGGGGCCTCTCATCAGGAATCCCAGCCGCGCGCGGGATAAGGCTGCATGGCTGTGACGGAGGTCCATTTCTATCACCTCCAGCGCCGGCCGATGGAGGCTGTCCTGCCGGCCTTGCTGGCGAAGTCGCGCGAGCGCGGCTGGCGCGCCGTGGTCAAGGTCGACGGGGACGATCGCCTCGCGGCGCTCGACGATCATCTCTGGTCCTTCTCCGACGAGAGTTTCCTGCCCCATGGCACCGACCGCGAGCCCGATCCGGCCGAGCAGCCGGTCCTGCTGACGGCGGGCGATGACAACCGCAACGGCGCCGCCATCCTGTTCCTGGTGGAGGGGGCGGCCATGCCCGCCGATATTTCCGGCTACGAGCGCGTGGTGCTGATGCTGAACGGGCGCGACGAGGAGGCGGTCGCTGAAGCGCGCGAAGTCTGGCGTCGCCTGCGTGGGGAAGGGTACGCCGTCACCTATTGGCAGCAGGACGAGACGGGACGCTGGCAGAAGCGGGCCTGAGGCCGGCGCCCTCCCTGTCCTTCCCGGCCCTTCGGGCCGCCGGGAATGACAGGAGGTATCCGGTGTCGATTCCGAGTCGCTGTAGGCGAGCCCCGATGACGATGCGGTTCCACGGCAACCCGGCGTGCTCTAAACGCGGCAATCCTTCTCGTCAGCGATTCGGTCGCGCCCTGTCCCAGTCCCGTCCTCCGAGCAGAACGGAGCCCCCCGCCCCCCGAGCCGGCGAGCTTCTCGCCTGGTACGACCGCCACCGCAGGGACCTGCCCTGGAGGGTGAAGGTGGGCGAGTCGGCCGATCCCTACCGGGTCTGGCTCTCGGAGATCATGCTCCAGCAGACGACGGTCGGCGCGGTCCGCCCTTACTACATGCGCTTCCTGGAGCTGTTCCCGAGCGTCGAGGCCCTGGCGCAGGCGCCGGGCGAGGTCGTGATGGGGGCCTGGGCCGGGCTCGGCTATTATTCCCGTGCCCGCAACCTGCATGCCTGCGCCAAGGCCGTCGCCGGGCGCGGCGGCTTTCCCGGGACCGAGGCCGAATTGCGGGCTCTTCCCGGCATCGGCCCCTATACGGCGGGCGCCATCGCCGCTATCGCCTTCGGCCGGCGGGCGGCGGCGGTGGACGGGAATGTCGAGCGCGTCGTCTCTCGCCTCTACCTGATCGAGACGCCGCTTCCGGCCGCGAAGACGGAGATCCAGGCGCGCACCCTCGATCTCGTGCCGGAGGACCGGCCGGGCGATTTCGCGCAGGCGCTGATGGATCTCGGCGCGACCATCTGCACGCCGCGGCGTCCCGCCTGCGCCCTCTGCCCGTGGATGGAGCCGTGCCGGGCGCGGGCGGCCGGGCTCCAGGAGACGCTGCCGCGCAAGATGCCCAAGCGCGAGGGCGAGCTGAGGCGGGGCGCGGCCTTCGTGGCCTTGCGCCGCGACGGCGCCGTGCTGCTGCGGACCCGCCCGCCCAAGGGCCTTCTCGGCGGCATGGCCGAGGTTCCGACCAGCGAATGGCGGGCCGATTACGATGTCGCCAAGGCCATGCTCGACGCGCCCCTCGAGGCGCGCTGGCGGCGGCTGCCCGGCTTCGTCCGCCACGTCTTCACGCATTTCCCGCTGGAGCTCGCCGTCCAAGTCGCCAAGGTCGCCGCCGACACCGCGCCGCCCGAGGGCATGCGCTGGGTGCCGCCCGGCGATCTCGCCGGCGAGGCCCTTCCCACGGTGATGCGCAAGGTCCTGGCGGCGGCCCTGGAAAGCCGCTGAGGAAACTCAACTGCGCAGCGTCGCCGGGGCGAGGGGATTGTCGGCGAGGGCTGTCCCGTCCGGCGTGTCGAGCGCCGCCTGTCCCGCGAAGGCCGACCACATCCGGGTGACCGCCTCGGGCGGGACATCCTCGAGGATGAGGACGATGCGGGTGCGCCGATCGCTGTCCGGCCAGGCCGGCAGCAGGGTCGGGATGTGGAGGACGTGCCGCACGCCCTGGATGACGAGGGGCCGGGAAGGGTCCCGCGCGAGCCGGACGAGGCCCTTGAGCCGCAGGATGCGCGGGCCGAAGGTCGAGCGCAGCATGTCCAGGAACAGGTCCAGCGACGCCTCCCGGACCGGCGCCTCGGCGGTCAGGACGAGAGAGCGGATATGCTCGTCGTGCCGGCTCCTGTCGTGGTGGTGATGATGGTGCCCATGATGGTCGTGGTGCGCGTGATCGTCCGAAATCGCCGCCGCCTGTAGCCAGGCGGCGACGTCGCCGATCTTGCCGTCGAGGCCGAACAGGCCGCCGGAGAGCAGGGCGGCGGCGGGGACGTCGCCGTGATCCGCCCGCAGGATCGTGGCGCCCGGGTTGAGCTGACGCAGCCGGGCCTCGACGGGTGCGGGCTCGGCGCCCTCGAGATCGGTCTTGCTGAGGACGATGCGGTCCGCCACCGCAACCTGCCGCCTCGCCTCCTCGTGGCGCGCCAGGGTCGCGAGCCCGTGCAGGGCGTCGACCACCGTCACCACGCCTTCGAGCCCGTAGCGCTGCGACAGGTAGGGATGATGAAGGACCGCCGCGAGGACGGGCGCGGGATCGGCGAGGCCCGTGGTCTCGATCAGCACCCGCCGGAAGGGCACGATCCGCCCGTTGTCACGGCGGCGCAGCAGGTCCTCCAGGGTGGAGACGAGATCCCCCCGGATCGTGCAGCAGAGGCAGCCGGCCGAGAGGAGGACCATGTCGTCCCCGGCCTTCTCGACCAGGAGATGGTCGATCCCGACCTCGCCGAACTCGTTGACGATGACGAGCGTGTCGGCGAGTGCCGGATCGCGCAGGAGCCGGTTCAGGAGCGTCGTCTTCCCCGCTCCGAGGAAGCCGGTCAGGACGGTGAGCGGGATCGGCGGGAGCGGGCCTGCGGGACGGGAAGAGGCCATGGGATCGGCGGCCTCACTCCTTGGCGGAGGCCGACTTCTTGGCTACCGGCTTCGCGGCGGTCTTCGCGCCCGGATTGGTGCCCGCGACGGCCGGCTTGGCCTTGGCGGCGACCGCCCTGGGCGCGCCCTTGGCGCTCTTTACGGGATCAATCTTCTTGCCGGCCATGATCTGTGGCGTCGAGGTCGAGGTGAAGGCGACGGCCGCAGGCGTCGGGGCGCTGGCCTTGCTCGCCGCACGGACGGCCGGTCCGCGGCGCTCGCGGGCCACGCGGACGCGGCCCCGGCCGCGCACCATGAGCTGGTCGTCGTTGCCGCCGGGCTGCGCGCCGATCCAGACCGGGATCGGGGCGAAGGCCACGCGGGGCCCGAGCGTGCGCCGCCCGCTCGGGCTGACGCCGCCGAAGGAGCTGCCCATGGTCGCGGAGGAGAAGAGGCTCGTGATCGGGTTCTCGGCGTTGAAGGCGGAAGCCTGGCCGTCGTCCTCCTCGGCAGGCTGGCGGCGCTTCGGGCCGCAGACATAGGCCCGCATGTCGCGCGGCGACATCTGGGCGGAGAGGGGCAGGCTGTCGAGCGTCTGCGCCCCCCAGCCGGAGGAGTTGAAATTGGCGTCGAAGAGGTCGGCGGCCTTGAGGTCGCGCTCGCGCGCCGAGGGATAGCCCATCAGCACGGTGATCAGCCGGCGCCCGCCGCGCGTCGCCGTCGAGACGACGTTGAAGCCGCCCGCACAGATGAAGCCGGTCTTCATGCCGTCCGCGCCGGGATAGCGACCGATCAGGCCGTTATGGTTCCTCATCACGACGCGGCCGAGCTGGACGGCGCCGATATGGAAGAGATCCTGATGCTCGGGGAACTCCCCAAGGAGCGCGCGGGCGAGGATCGCCATGTCGCGCGCCGAGGTCTGCTGGCGGGGATCGGGCAGGCCGCTCGGATTGTACCAGCGGCTCTCCCGCATCCCGAGCCGGCGGGACGCCTGGTTCATCAGGCCTGCGAAGCCTTCCACCGAGCCGCCGAGATTCTCGCCGATCATGGTGGCGACGTCGTTGGCCGACTTCACCATGATGATCTTGAGCGCGTTGTCCAAGGTCAGCGTCAGGCCCGGCCGCAATCCGAGCTTGGAGGGCGGCATCGAGGCGGCGCGCTCCGACATCGTCAGGAGCGAATCCATTCTCACCTGTCCCCGCCGCACCATGTCGAGCGCGACATAGGTCGTCATCAGCTTCGTGATCGAGGCGGGATACCAGGGATCGGTCGCGTTCTCGGCCTGGAGCACGCGCCCGGAGCCCGCATCCACGACCAGCGTCGGCGTCTGCGCGCGGGCGATCCCGCAGGATGCCGCGGCGAGAGCCAGGACGGTCGCGAAAAGGGCTCTGGGCCTCGCTGTCATTGCGGGTCAGCTCCGAAGCGGCTGGGAAACGAGTGAGGAATCAAGGCGAGACGCCGCGGGCGCAGCAGCCATGCACTCACGACCCTTTCAATACGCACCCATCCATGGCGACAGCAAGGCACAGCGCGGGGCGGCCGGGCGAAGATCGAAATGGATATGGGATCAATCTGGGTCGGCGCGACCCTGCTGGGGGCGGCGGGGCAGGTCGCGCGCAACGCGATGCAGCGCCAGCTCACCGCGAAGATCGGCACCGCGGGCGCGACCCAGGTGCGCTTCCTCTACGGTTTTCCCTTCGCGGTTCTGTTCCTGCTCCTTGTCCGTCTTGCGACGGGCGAGCCCGTCCCCGCGCCGGGAGCGGGCTTCGCCGGCTTCCTCGGCCTCGGCGCGATCACACAGATCCTCGCGACCGCCCTCATGCTCGCGGCCATGCAGGCGCGCTCCTTCTCGGTCGTGACGGCGCTGATCAAGACCGAGGCGATCCAGATCGCGGTCTTCGGCTTCCTGTTCCTCGGCGACCGGCTCACCGCGCTCGGCGTCGGCGCGGTCCTCCTGGCGACGGCCGGGGTCGTGCTGGTGTCCTGGACGCCGAAGGCGAGTGGGGAGACGCGGGTCGTCGGGATGCGGCCCATCGTGCTCGGCCTCTCGGCCGGCGCCCTCTTCGCCTTCTCGGCGGTCGGCTACAGGGGCGCGATCCTGTCGCTCGCGTCGGGCTCCTTTCTCATCCGGGCGACGACCGCGCTCGTCTGCGGGCTCGCGCTCCAGACCGTGATGCTGCTCGCCTGGATGGCCGTGTTCGACCGGGCGGCGCTGATGGGGTCGCTGCGCCATTGGCGGTCCTCGCTCGCCGCGGGCTTCGTCGGCGCCACCGCCTCGCAATTCTGGTTCATCGCCTTCGCGCTCACCGCGGCCGTGAACGTGCGCACGCTCGCCCTCGTCGAGGTGCTGATGGCGCAGGCGGTCTCGCGCCGGCTGCTGAAACAGAGCACCTCCTCCCGCGAGATCGTCGGCATGGCGATGATCGTCGTCGGCGTCCTGTTCCTCCTCGCCTCGGCGCGTTAAGAAGCAGTCCAGTCCCGTCCGCCGCGCGCCTTGTCCGGGGTGCGCGAAGGGCGCATATGCATCGATAACGACAGGGAGACGAGACGATGAGCAAGCCGGCGATCGTGGGTTGGGCCCATACCCCCTTCGGCAAGCACGATGCCGAGACCGTCGAGAGTCTCGTCGTCCGGGTGACCAGGGAAGCCCTCGACCATGCCGGCATCGGCCCCGAGGAGGTCGACGAGATCCTGCTCGGCCATTTCAACGCCGGCTTCTCGCCGCAGGATTTCACTGCCTCCCTCGTGCTCCAGGCCGACGACCGCCTGCGCTTCAAGCCCGCGACGCGGGTCGAGAATGCCTGCGCGACGGGCTCGGCTGCCGTCCACCAGGGCGTGCGGGCGGTCGATGCGGGCGAGGCCCGGATCGTCCTCGTGGTCGGCGTCGAGCAGATGACGCGCACGCCCTCGGCCGAGATCGGCAAGAACCTCCTCAAGGCGTCCTATCTCGCCGAGGAGAGCCATATCGAGGGCGGCTTCGCGGGGGTCTTCGGCCAGATCGCGCAATCCTATTTCCAGCGCCACGGCGACCAGTCCGACGCGCTTGCCATGATCGCGGCCAAGAACCACAAGAACGGGGTCGGCAACCCCTATGCGCAGATGCGCAAGGATCTCGGCTACGAGTTCTGCCGGCAGGAATCGGCGAAGAACCCCTTTGTCGCCGGCCCCCTGAAGCGGACCGACTGCTCGCTCGTCTCGGACGGCGCCGCCGCCCTCGTCATCGCCGACGGCGAGACGGCGCAGAACATGCGCCGGGCCGTCGCCTTCCGCTCCCGCGCCCATGCGCAGGATTTCCTGCCGCTTTCGAAGCGCGACATCCTCCGCTTCGAGGGCTGCACGGTCACCTGGAAGAAGGCGCTGGCCGATGCGGGCCTGTCGCTGACGGACCTCTCTTTCGTCGAGACGCATGACTGCTTCACGATCGCCGAACTGCTCGAATACGAAGCGATGGGCCTCGTGCCGGAAGGGCAGGGCGCACGCGCCATCAAGGAGGGCTGGACGCAGAAGGGCGGCAAGCTGCCCGTGAACGCCTCGGGCGGGCTCAAGTCCAAGGGCCATCCGATCGGCGCGACGGGCGTCTCCATGCATGCGTTGTCCGCCATGCAGCTCTGCGGCGACGCCGACGGCTTCCAGGTCGAGGGGGCGAAGCTCGGCGGCGTCTTCAACATGGGCGGCGCGGCGGTCGCGAACTACGTCTCCGTCCTGGAGCGGGTGAAGTAGGCGCGCGTTCGGTTCCTGGGGGCGTTTCGGGAGAAGGCGGGGTGCGTCCTCGATTCGAGCCGGGCGGGGAACGCTCGTGACGAGCTTCCTCGTCCTTCTGCTCGCCTATGGGCTGAGCCAGTTCTTCCGCGCGTTCCTCGCCGTCATCTCCGGGGACCTCACGCGAGACCTGGGGCTCGATCCGGGGCAGCTCGGCAGCTTGCAGGCCGCCTGGCTGATCGCCTTCGCGCTGGCGCAGTTTCCGGTCGGCTACGCGCTCGACCGGATCGGCCCGAGGCGGACGCTGGCGGGCTTCCTGCTCGTCGCGGTCGCCGGGACCGTGATCCTCGGGCTCGCGCGGGGCTACGGCGCCGCGCTCTTCTCCATGGCGCTGATCGGCATCGGCTGCGCGCCGATCCTGATGTCGGGGTTCTATCTGGCGGCGCGGCTCTATTCGCCCCGCCATTTCGCGACCATGTCCTCGTTCCTGATCGGCTTCGGCTCGATCGGCGATCCCTTGAGCGGCGCCCCGCTCGCCTATTTTCTGACGGCCTATGGCTGGCGCCAGACCGTCTTCGGGCTTGCCGGGATCGTCGCGCTGACGGCCCTCCTGACGGCGCTCCTGCTGCGGGATCCGCCGCCGGTGGCGCCCGCGGGCGGGCGGCACGCCTCGCTTCTCGGCGGCATCCGGCAGATCGTGTCCAAGAGGTCGCTTTGGCTGATCCTGCCCTTCGCCTTCGTGAGCTACGGCACCACGATCGCGACGCGGGGCCTGTGGATCGCCCCCTATCTCCAGAAGGTGCACGGCTTCGATCTCGCCGCGACGAGCTGGGCGGCCATGGCCATGGGCGGCTTCATGGCCTGCGGGGCGCTCCTCGTCCTGCCGCTCTATGCCCGGATCGGCTCGAAGGCGACCGTCATGCTCTGCGCCGTGTTCTCCGCATCGGCCTTCCTTGCGCTGTCCCTGTGGGGGCAGGATTCGGCCCGGCTCTCGATCGGCCTGTTCCTCGTCGTCGGCCTGTTCGGCGTCACCTATGCCGTCGTGATGGCGCATGCGCGCGCCTTCATGTCGGCGGCGGAGATCGGCCGCGGCGTGACCTTCATGAATTTCATCAGCATGGGCGGGGCGGGCGTCATGCAATGGCTGTCGGGTCGCCTCGTGAATGCCCTCGACGCGCAGGGCTACGATGCGCGGACGGTCTTCGGCTGGCTGTTCCTGTTCTTCGGCGCCGCTCTGGGATCGACGCTCGCCGCCTATGCGCGCTCGCGGGCCGAGCCGAAGCCTGTCCCGGCCAAGTGATCTATTCTCCGGGAGCGCGCGCCTTGAGGGCGAGGGCGTGCAGGCCGCGCGCGAAGGCGGGCGCGAGGATCCGGTTGACGAGGCGGTGGCGCTCGACCCGGCTCTTGCCCGCGAAGGCGGCCGACACGACATCCACCCGGAAATGCGTCTCTCCGCCCTCGCGCCAGCCGGCATGGCCCGCATGGCGGTGGGATTCGTCCTCGACCTGGACATGCTCGGCGGCGAGTTCGCGCCGCAAAGCCTCGTCGATCCAGTCTCTTAACGCCACGTCAACCTCGTTCGGGCTCGCTGGTCGCGGCGACGGGGTTGCCCGATCCGCCATCGCACACCCATAATCGACTCCAGATGGATCTCAATTCGCCCCTTTTCGACCGCATCAGGATCAAGCCTTCCTGCGAGGAGCCGCGCAAGGCCGAGGCGGCTTGCGAGCATCCCGGCTGCGAGGCCGCGGGCCTGCACCGCGCTCCGAAGGGGAGGGGGCGGGAGGGCGAGTACTGGCGCTTCTGCCTCGACCACGTGCGCGAATACAACAAGTCCTACAACTACTTCGCCGGCA
>OEIU01000176.1_pt1 | contig 65384 bp, 59 predicted proteins | sample 1539221 | NCBI WGS metagenome assembly OEIU01 (sample SAMN03792071, study PRJEB22550) | activated sludge metagenome | feature: wastewater treatment plant; material: activated sludge; isolation source: Wastewater treatment plant of a petroleum refinery complex | place: Argentina: Zarate | collected...
GATGCCGCGCCCGCGCAGCGAGCCGTCGAGCACGACGTAGCCGCCGAACCCGCACCGCGCAAGCGTGAAGAAGCTGGCGAGCCCTTCGATGCGCGCCGTGCCGGGCGCGCGCAGCGACCAGAGCCGGTAGCGGCGAGCGCGAGACGGCGACCGTGCGAGCGCGTCGCGGAACTGCGCCGCAGTGGCGACGCGACCCGCATGCGGGATCGCACGCCGCAGCAGCGCGAGCGTTTCGCGCAACTTTCGCCCCGGCGCGGCGATCTCGTCGATCTCGAACGGCCGCTGCGGATCGCGGCCGACATAGCACTGCAGCGGCGTCAGTTCGACGTGGCGCTGCGCCCCGAGCGCGGCCGCCATCGCGCGCCACTGCGGATGGCGGGCCGGCGCCGGGATTCTCATCGCCCAGCGCATGTACTCGGCAACCACCTCCAGCGCCCAGGCCGCGGGCACGCGCGTGGTTCGGGGACGCGCCAGCATGCGCGCGATCAGCATCAGGTTCTCCACCGGTCGCTGGCCGCGCGAGAGCGCCGGCTGGACGTAGCGCATGCCCAGCGCGGCGAAGCCCCAGCGCCCCCAGACGACGGCGCGCTCGAACGGGTCGAGGTTGTCGGGGGTCGGCGAGCGCCTGTACGGGTCGTTCATCTCGGCGACCACCGCGGTGAGCGGCCCTCGGTCGCTGGCGCGTGCATCGGCGCGCAGCAGCCGGAGCGTCTCGTCGAGCAGCGCCCTGCCGATGCCGCGACCACGCGCGTCGGGTACGACGAACAGGAACTCCACGACGCCGGCATTGGGCGCGGCGAGATAGTCGGACACCGCACCGCCGATTGGCCGCCCGTCGAGTTCGGCCACCACGACGTGATACGAGTTCGGGCCGTACCAGCCCCGCGCCTTCGCCGACAGGTAGCCGCGCATGTTGCGCAGCGACTCGCGCTCGTCCGGGTCCGGGAACTCGGCCACGTAGGCGTCGCGATAGAAGGCCCCGAGTCGCGCCAGGCCTTCGGGCGTGGCGTGGATCTCGCGCATCTGCACGGTGGCACGCGCCCGTGCGCCTGCGGTGGGGTCCGTGACGGCGACGGCGGCGGTACTGTCGTGCGCGCGCCGACCCCGACGCGCGCCAGCCCGATCCGGCTCGACGCTCATTTGCGGGGCTTGACCGAATCGAAATAGTCGGCGACCAGCTCGGGCAGGTGGCACGACGAAAAGTAGCCGACGAGCCCGCGCGGCCTTGCCGGGTCGGCGGCCGTCGAGGCCGGCAGCATGACCGCGGCCGCGAACTCGCGATCGGGCTCGAGCTCGAGCCGCTCGCGCAGCAGCGACACCAGCGAGGTGCCCGACGGATAGCGCACCGGGCAGCCGCATCCGCTGAAGTCGGAGGCGCTCGCCAGGTGGAAGCGGATGCCCGCCTGCACGTCGCGTTCATCGAAGAGCTCGGCGCGCCGCTGCCAGACCTGCTGCAGCAGCGCGATCGCGTTCTGCGCAAGCACGCGTTTCTGGAACCCGAGTGCGGCCGGGTCGGCCACGTTCGCGTGCACGAACACCGGCAGCAGGTGCTCCCAGAGACGCGCTTCGCGGACCTGATCGCGGCGTTCGGGCGGATCGGGCCAGCGCGGGTAGCCCTTGCCGCGCAGCAGCTTCGGCCCGATCCCGCGCTCGTCGCTCGACGACGCGACGAGGAACATCGTCCACAGGTAGGCCGAGAAGTAGACGCGATGGTCGTTCGACATCCGGTCGACCGTGTCGACCTGCAGCGTGATCCCGTCGCTGTCGTGACGGAAGACGACGCCGTCGTCGCGATACAGGGCTGCCTGCGCGGGCGCCGCCGGGTGACGGCTCGACACCGGCACCGCGTCGATCTCGTCGGCCGCCGCGAGATCGAAGTGATCGTCGGGCGAGCCGCCGCCATCGCCGTCGCCCGCCTCGCGCAGGTACCACGGACCCCAGCGCAGGCGGCCGGTGAGCTGCACCCACTTGGCGCCGCGCCCTTCCGCGTCGAACGCGGCGGTTACCGGGTCGAGCAGGAGCGGGCGCCCCCCGTCGCCGGACAGGTCGACGACCGGCAGCGAGTTGTTCTCGTCGCCGTAGCCGTACTGGAAAGCGTAGGCGCCGCGCCATTGCGGGCAGCTGCAGATCGGGATGCTCGGTCCCCAGACGAGCCAGCAGTTCCACTGCGAGGCCTGCAGGCTCTCGAATGCGCCGCGACGCACTCTGGGATCGGGCACCGCGTTCTGGTAGGCGTTGAGCACCGGCCGCCAGTCGTCGTTGAACCGCGACAGCAGTCCGGCGACGAGGTGCTGCGGCGCAAGGAATCCGTACTGCACTTGCACCGGGCACAGCGAGGCCAGCTTCTCGCGGTCGAAATCGTCGACGCGTGCCGCGAGCACCGCGTCGAAGTAGCGCTTCCACAATTCCTCGCGCTCGCGGGTGAGCGAGAAGAAGTACGAGTTCACCTTGATCGGCGCGCGCGCGAAGTCGCCCGAAGGCGCCCGGTCGCGCAGCTCCCTGAGCAGGCGCCTGGCCGCCTCGTCGTCGACCGGCGCGCCGAGAAAGTGCTGCAGCGACGCTGGCGAGGCCGGATCGTCGGCCATCAGCAACTGGAACTCGATGCAGAAGCGCACGGCGCGAAACAGGCTGTCGCCGGTGGTACGCGTCAGCTGCGCGATCCCCGCGACGAGTCGCTGCGCCAGCGACTGCGCCTCGGCGTCGCCGAGGTCGTGCAGTAGCGTCGTCGCGAGCAGGATGACCGATGGATTCGGCGAAGCCGCTGCGTCCGCATCCATCCCGGAGGACGGCCGCGCGACAGCGGGCGCCACCGCGTCGCGCGTCGTCCCGACGCCGGCGACCGGGCGCCCGACCAGGAAGCCGTGGATTTCCTTCGTCAACTCGGTGAGCGCGCGGTCGAGCTCGGTCCGCCCGGCTGCTTCCAGATCGGACAACGCCTGCTTGTCGCGAGGCCGGATGTGCTGCGCCTTGAGCCAGGGGATCGTTTCGTACGGGCAGGTGTGCAGCAGCACGGGAACCAGCTGGACGCTCCCTGATCGCGAGCGCTCGTAGAGCCGTGGGGCCTCCTTCCGCATGACGTAGTCGGAGTCCAGGAAGTTCGGGCTGAGCAGCAGCAGCCCGAGGTCGGCCGCCTCCAGCGCGCGCTCGATCGCCTCGTCCCAGTGGTCGCCGGCCCGCAGGCGCTCGTCGTCGATGAACAGTTCGAGCCCGTACTCCGACGAGTGCCTGAGACCGCGCAGGCTGGTGAACACCTGCTCGACCAGGTCGGCGCTCTTCTTGCGGTCCTTGCTGCTGTAGCTGACGAAGACGTGCCTGGTGGGTCGGTCGGGCATGGGCCGGCGCCTCGCGGATCGGTCGGCAGAGTATCGCCCGAACGACTGCCGCATGGAACCGCCGGGCGCGGCCGGGGGGCGGCCGGGGCCCACTGACGGTATGCTCGCACCGGATGAACGACCTGCGATCGACGACGAAGGACAGCGTCACCGAGCGGCTGTCGAACCGGCTGGTGCTCGGCCTGCTGCTGGGCGGCCTGCTGCTGCTCACCTACGCGGTCGTGCAGCCCTTCGTCGTGCCGGTGGCCTGGGCGATCATCCTCGCCTACACGACCTGGCCGCTGCTCGCGCGCATCCGGCGCCTGTTCGGCGGTCGCCGCACGCTGGCCGCCGCGGTGATGACCGCGCTGCTCACCGCCGCTTTCGTGCTGCCCGCGCTGTGGCTGGCGCTGCTGTTGCGCAGCGAGATGGCCAACGCGTATGCCGCAGTGGCCAGCTTGCTGTCCAGGGGGCCGTACCGGCTGCCCGACGCGCTGGCCGGCCTCCCGCTGCTCGGCGGCTGGCTTCAGGGGCTGCTCGACCAGTTCACCGGCGATCCCGACGCGGTCCGCAACCAGGTCGCGCACTGGGTCGAGACGCGGGCCGACGAATCGCTGCGAATCGTGGGCGGGCTCGGGCGCAACGCGGCCAAGATGGGCTTCGCGCTGATCACCGTCTTCTTCCTGTACCGCGACGGCGAGCGCGTGCTGGCGCAGGCGCAGCGCGTCCTGCGCCGCTTCCTCGGGGCGCGCGTCGACGCGTACCTGGCGGCAGTGGGCAGCATGACGATGGCGGTCGTCTGGGGCCTGGTGGCGACCGCGCTCGGCCAGGGGGTGGTCGCCGGCCTCGGCTACTGGTGGTTCGGGCTCGAGGCGCCGGTGCTGCTGGGCGCCATCACCGCGGTCATCGCGCTGCTGCCGTTCGGCACGCCGTTCGTCTGGGGAAGCGCTGGCGCCTGGCTGATCGCCAACGGCGAGACCTTCGACGGCATCGGGCTGCTGCTCTGGGGAACGCTGGTGGTGAGCTGGGTCGACAACCTGGTGCGCCCGATGGTGATCAGCAACGCCACCCGCATCCCGTTCCTGCTGGTGATGTTCGGCGTGCTCGGGGGCCTGGCGGCGTTCGGGCTGGTGGGACTGTTCGTCGGTCCGGTGATCCTGGCCGTGCTGATGGCCGTCTGGCGCGAGTGGATCGAGGAATCGGTCGGGTCGGTGGGCCCTCCGCCCGGCGATTGAGCGCGCCGGCTCTGCCCGGTCAGCCGCGCGCGAGCAGCAGCGCCGCCGCCACCGAAAGCCCGTACAGGTGGGCCGCGAGGATCGTGGCCCGGATCGCCGGCAGCAGCCGCGACGTCGGCGTGCATCCAGCGTTCAAGGCCAGCTGGCGCGCGGCGAACAGCGAGACCGGCGCGGCCGCGAGGCCCGCGAGCGCCGCACGCGGCAACGCGCCGGCGATGACCGCTGCGATCAGCGCCAGGTGCGCCGCAGCGACGAGCAGCAGGTAGGCGCGAGCCGCCCCTTGCGGGCCGAGCAGCACGACGAGGGTGCGTTTGCCTGCCGCTGCGTCGGCCGCTCGGTCCGGGAAGCCATTGGCGAGCAGGATCGCCGCGACCAGCATCGCCATCGGCGCGCCGGCGGCCACCGGCACGACCGACCAGCCGCCGCGCTGCGCGAGGTCGGAACCGATCACGACCAGCAGCCACGCGGCGGCGATCACCGGCTCGCCGAGGCCGCGCGCCGACAGCCGAAGCGGCGGCGCCGAGTAGGCGATCGCCAGCGCCAGGCCCAGCGCGCCGAGTGCCCAGAGCTGCGGGCGCCCGGCCAACGCCAGGCCGGCGCCCAGCAAGGCCCCGAGCGCCAGCAGCGCGTGCCCGAAGGCCGCGACCGCGTGGGCCCCCAACAGGCCGTCCTGGATCATGCGGCTGCCGCCGGTGAACGGGGTCAGTCGCTCGTCGTTGCCCGCGTCGGCGTCGCGGTCGTGAAAGTCGTTCACGAGGTTGGCGCCGGCGTGGACCAGCACGGCGCCGGCCAGCGCCAGCACGGCGATCCCGGGGTGCAGCGGCACGCCGTCGCCGACCGCGCTCGCCAACCCGACGAGCACCGCGACGACGGTGACACTCAGGAACTGCGGTCGGGTCGCCGCGAACCAGATCGCCGGCGACCCCCGGGCGGCCAAGCCGCGCTCAGGCGGCTTCGACGCCTTCGGTCTCGGGGACGCCCTGCCAGAGCATCTCGTAGCCGAGCTCCTTGCTGTCGGTGCACAGCTCGCCCAGCGCGGCGAACTTGGCCTTGAAGACGGAGTCGGCGTGCGAGCGCTCGTGCTCGTCGAACGAGCGCCAGTAGGTGACGATCGCGACGTCGTGGTCGGAGTCGCGGGCGCTGCCCAGCGAGCCTTCCTCGGACGCGAAGCCCGAGAAGCGGAACACCTGGCCGGCGATGAAGCCGCCCTTGTCGCCGCCATAGGTCTCCTTGACGACGTTGCACATCTCGCCGACCGCGAGCTCGACGTCGTCGAGGGTCACCCCCGGCTTGAGCTTGACGGCGTTGAACAGCATTTTCGCGCCGAAGGGGATCGTGATGGGTCCGAACATGGGAGTCTCCTGGATGCGGTCTGACGGGCGATCTGGGGGCGTGCGAGCGGGGTTTCAATCCCGTCGCGGACGCACCCGGCCGCTCATGGGCGGCTACCCGGATGCGGGGGCAGTGTACGTCGCCCCCCAAGACCCTGCTCCCGGTCGGGGCAGGGCGCCGCTCAGTTGCAGCTGCTCTCGAACTGGATCTTGCTCGCCAGCACCTTGCTGCCGGTCGGCGTCGACTGCAGCGTGCCCTTGACCTCGACGCAGGCGCCGTCGCGCAGGTTGAGCGCGCTGCCGCCCTCGTAGGTGACGCTGCCCGACGCATCGACCGGCGTGGCGCGCACGATGAAGTGGCCGACGTCGACGAAACCGCTGATCAGTCCTTTCAGCTCGAACTCGCTCGTCGCGTCGTCGCTTTCGAACTCGACTTTCGACGCCACCACGACGCCCGACTGCACCGGACCCTCGACTTCCACTCGCCGTCCGACGGCCAGGTCGACGAGCGTACCGCCTTCCAGCGTTGCCTTGCTGGCGTCGACGCGCACGCCGTCGACGCTGAAATCGGCCAGCGAACCGAAGCGATCGATCACGCCCTCGATCTCGACCTTCGACACGTCGCCGAGGTCGGGCGTGGCGACGACGTCGACGCGGGTGGCGGCCAGCACGCCGGCGACCGGCTCCGAGGATGCGCGCACCCGGACCTGGACGCCGTTGGCCAGGCCGGCGGGCGCAGGGCTCGCGGCCGAGTAGTCGACGGTCAGCGTCCCGAGCTGGAAGCGCTTCGCAGTCGGGTCGAGGGCGGCGATCGTGCCGCGCACCTTGTACCCGGCCGCCTGCGCCTTGCGCTCGATGCGCGTCGCCGTCAGCGTTCCGGTGGATCGGTCGTAGATGCCGTAGACCTCGACGTAATCGCCGTCGGCGATTGCAGCCGCTTCTTCGTAGACCGTGTTGACCGTCGTGCGCACCGTCAGGCCGAGCACTTCGAAGCCGCTGGCCGACAGGTTGGCGACCGTGCCGCGCGCCTCGCTGAAGACCCTGATCGTGTCGGCCGTGCCGGTGAGGCCGGTGGAATCGATGTCGCCGCGCACCTCGATCACCATGCCGAGGCCGAGCGGAGCCGGGGGCGTGCCGTCGTCGTTGGACACGGCGGCGGCGCGTTCGTCGAAGTGCACGCCATTGACGATCACCGAGCCGAAGCCGGAAATCGATCCGTAGGAAACGCTCGCCACGCTGATGCCGGTGCCGCCGCTGCCGACTCCCGCGAGGTCGGTGCCGCCGCACGAGGCGACCGTCAGCGCGATCGACACGCTCGCCAGCGCGCCGGCCCAGCGCGACCACCGCGCCGACGTTGCCCGCTCGTGATGCACAGCCATCCTCATCCCCTCTGCGCCTTCGCCTTCGCAGGCCTGCGGGCCTTGCGCGGCGGTTTCGCGGCCTTGGCGTCCGGTGTCGCCTGCCGGTCCGAATAGAAGTACATGCCGACTCGCAGCCGTCGGTCGGCGCGGCGCTTCGCGGCGCGGTCGGCGGCGATGCGCTTCTCGAGCATCGGCGCGAGCGCCTGCAACGTCGCGTGCCAGGTCTCGCGCGCGATCTCGTGGGCGAGTTGCACCGACTCGTCGGACAGCTCGTCGGCGAACACCGCCTGCTCGAGCAGCGGCGCGCGGTCGCCGATCACGTTGGACACCGCCGCCTGCAGGTGGTCGCCGACGTTGCCGCCGAGCAGGGCGAACATTCGCGCGCTGTCCTTCGACGGCACGAAACTGCCGGCCGCGATCCGGACGGTCTGCGCCTGCTCGTCCAGTTCGACGATGCCCAGGCGACGCAACTCGTCGAGCAGCGTCTTGGGGTGCACGTCGGTGCTGACCGACCGGGCGAGCGATTCGAAGCTGCGCTCGCCGCCCGAAGCTCGCTGCGGCAGCACGCGCGGCTTGCCGCGATGGCGGTAGTAGGGATCGGACACCCAGCGCGTGAACACCTCGGCGGCGAACGACCGGCCGTGCACGGCCGGATCGCTCGGCGACTCGAGCAGCCGCTTGACGTCCTTGCGGTGGATCCCGGTGGTGATGCTGATCTGGCTCACGTTGGTGTCGAGTCCGTTGCGCTCGAGTTCCGCGCTGCCTGCCTGCACGAAAGCCTGCTTGAGCAGCTCTTCGACCTGCCCGAACTTCAGGCCGCGCGCCACCAGCAGGCGGGCGAGCGGAACGAGCACGGCCAGCGCCGCGCCGAACACCGCATTGCCCGGCTCGGCGGGGAGCGCGCCGGCTCGCCCTTCGGTCGCATTGGTCTTCATCTTCTTCGGTTCCCTGGCCTTCCGGCGATCGCCGGAAGTCTGATGTCACCGAATCTTATGGGAAATTATCCCACCATTCCAGGGAAAGGGTCACCCGCCGTCCCGCCGCTCGAGGCGACCTCGCCCGAGGGCCCGACGGTCAGCCAGGCGGCGCCGGATTGGGCGAGGAACTCGCCGGCCGCGGCCTGCTTGAGCATCGAGATCGTGCTCAGGCTGCCTGCGGCGATCGCCAGCGGCGCCAGCACCGTGACCGATTGCCAGTAGCGCACCGGCCACCCGGTGCGCGGGTCGAGGATATGGCAGTAGCGCACGCCGTCGATCTCGAAGTAGCGCTCGTAGTCGCCGCTGGTCGCCAGCCCGCCCTGGGCCACCTCGAGGCTGGCGATCGTCTCGCCGGCGCGGCGCGGATGCTGGATCCCGAAGCGCCACGCCGAGCCGTCGGGCTGCGGGCCGAACGCGCGCAGGTCGCCGCCGAGGTTCACGAAGCCGTGCCGGCAGCCGGCCTCGAGCAGCAGCGTCGCGGCGCGGTCGGCGGCGTATTCCTTGCCGAAGCCCCCGAAGTCGAGCTCCATGCCGGGGCGCGTCAGTCGCACGCAGCGGCCGTCGCGCTCGAAGCGCTCCCACCCGACGAGCGCGCGCGCGGCGTCGACCTCGGCCGCGGCGGGCAGTCGCGCGCAGCGGAAGTCCCAGGCGCGGCGCAGCACGCCCGAGGTGATGTCGAACAGCCCGTCGCTGCTCGCGTGCAGCGCGTCGGCGTACGCGATCAGCGACAGCGTCTCGTCGTCGCATTCGACCGGCGACCCGCCGGCGGCGCGATTGATCCGTCCGACAATGCTGTCCGCGCGATAGCGCGAGTACTTCTGCTCGATGCGCCGGACCTCGTCGATCGCCCGCTGCGCGTGCCGCGTCGCGCTCGCCTCGTCGAGTCCGGCGAGGCGCACTTCGCATCCGCAGGCCATCGCCTCGAACTCGAAGCCGAGTTCGGGCCACGGCGGCTGCGCGTCGGTTGCGCTAGAACTTGTGCGTGACACCGATCTGCATGAAACGCGCCTTGAAGAGGGCAAGCCCCGGGCTGCCGGTGCCGCCCAGCCGCCACGCGCCGCGCTGCTCGTACCACTCCATCCGGAAGTCCGCGTTCCAGTCCTTGATGACTTCCTTGCTCACCTTGAAGCCCAAGGTCATTGCGCCGAATGCCGACAACCGATGGTCGGCCGAATAGAAGCCGGTCGGGTTGGTCAGGTACCCCGGCGGGAACGGCGCTCCGAGCAAGGGATCGTAGACCGGATCGTAATAGAACTTCGCTGCGCTCTGCGTGTGGTAGCGGATCGAGGGCGCGATCGTCCACCCCTTGGGCAGCGGCTGCACCCATTCGGCCGACATCGTGTGCGCGTTCACCTTGAAGCTGTCGTCGTAGTAGCGATAGCTGGTGCGAAGCGTCGAGCCCAGGCCCTCGAAGTGGTGGTTCCAGCGCAGCATCACCGCCGACTGGTTGCGCTCGCGCGGGCGCTGGTCGACCTGCTTGTACGGGTCGGAGTAGTAGCCGGTGCCGCGCGCGATCGTCAGGTTGGCCTGGACGATGTCGTTCGGCGTCAGGACCTGCGTCACGCCGACCATGAAGTCGGTGGTGCGCTTGTGCTCGTCCACGACGATGCCGTTGACCGGGTCGATCCGGTCGAGCGCGCGTCCGACGCCCACCGCCCAGGTCGTGTTGTTGTCGTCGCTCGAGAACGTGGCCTGCAGGCTGTACGAGTTCGAGCGGTAGTCGTGCTCGGTCGAGTAGGCGGTGCCGAAGCTGAACGTCGAGCGGGCGAAGTACTTCGTCACGCGAAGGTCGGCGGCGCGGCGGAAGTCGCTCATCTTCGAGGCGCTGGAGATCGACGAGTGCCAGCGCGGCGACGCGCCCGAGACGCTGTCCATCGTGTACGAGCCGGCCATCGACCAGCTGCCGGCCACCGGCAGCAGGAAGGACATCGACGGCGCGTCGACCGAGATGCGCTTGAGACCGGGCTGCGAGTCGCGGTAGTTCAGGTACTTGAAGCCGATGAGGCCGGACTCGGGGGCGGACTCGGCTCGCGCGGACGGGACCACGCCGGGCAGCGCCAGCGCCGCTGCGAGCACGGCCGCGCCAGAGGACGGGGGTTTCAGCATGTCAGTTGCACCCGCAGCCGCCGCCGCCGACCCCGAGGCCGCCGGAGGCGTTTTCCTTGCTCTGGTAGATGTGCTCGAGGAACTTCGTTTCGAGCGCGTCGCCTTCGAACGTCATCTCGGGCCTGGCGAGGTTGCCCTTCTGCCACGGGGAGACCGGCTCGATGAACGAGCAGCCGGCGTTCGCCAGCACGAGGGTCAGCAGGATCGTTGCGCGCATTCGTCGGACTCCGGGGATCGAGGGGCGGCCCGGCCGCTCACTTGCCGCCGAGGGACTGGCGGATCTTCGCTTCGAGCGCCTCGCGGTCGGAGTCGCGAAAGCCGGCGTGCTGCAGCAGCACCTTGCCGTCGGGGCCGACCAGGAACGAGGTCGGCATCCCCTTGATCGCGTACGACTTCGGCGCCTCGCCTTTTGCGTCGAAGGCGACGACGAACTTCGCGGGCGTCTCCGCCAGGAACCTGCGCGCGTCGTCGGACTTCGCGTCGACGTTCACGCCGATCACCTGGAACCCCTTGGCGCCGTAGCGCTCCTGCATCTCGTTCATCCACGGGAACGACTGCAGGCAGGGCTTGCACCACGAGGCCCAGAAGTCGACGTAGACGAGCTTGCCCTTGTAGTCGGCCAGCTTCACCGTGCCGCTCGCGCCGGGCAGGTTCAGCTCGGGGGCGGCGGCGCCGACGTCGAGCGCGTGCGCCGCGCTCGAAAACGCCAGCCCGGCTGCCAGGCCGGCCACGCCGGCCAGGCCTCGGGCGATCGCGCGAAGGGGGGTGTCGAACTTCATCGTTGCTCTCCTCTATCGGACTTGACGACCGGTGTCGGTCGGAAGGGGGCGCGGCGCCGGATGGCGAGCGCGGCCGCTGCGGCGAGCGCCAGCGCGGGCAGGACCGGATCGCCGCGGCCATCCGGATCGGTCGTGCAGCCGCCGGCACCGACGTTCAGCGGCGAGGCGAGCGGCGCAGCGTCGGCGGTGGCCGCCAGCACGACCGACTTCGGCGTCGGGCCGGCGTTCGACGCGATCGATACCTGGCCGCTCTGCTTGCCGGCCACGGTGGCGTTGAAGATGACGACGAGCTGGCAGCTCGCGCCGGGCGCCAGCGTGAACGGCGCGGGCGGGCACTGAGACGCGGCGGTGTCGATCGTGAACGGGCCGGTGACACCGATCGCGCTCACCTGCAGCATGGCGGTGCCGCTGTTGGTCACCGTCAGCGCCTGCGTGGCCGTGCCGTTCAGCGGCTGTACCCCGAAGTCGAGCATTCCGGCCCCGGTGTCGATCGACGGAGCGGCGACGGCCAGCCCGGTGCCGCGCAGGTCGACCGACAGCTGCGAGCCGTTGCTCGCGGTGATCTCGAGCCTGGCGGTCTTCGCTCCAATTGCCGCCGGCACGAACGACACCGACACCGCGCACGAGGCGGCGGGAGCGATCGCCTGGCCCGCGGCGCAGCCGCCCGCGTCGATCGCGAAGCTCGACGCGTCCGCGCCGGCGATCGCGATCGTCGAGATCGTGTACGAGGCGGCGCCGCTGTTGCCCAGCGCGAACGGCCGCGGCGCGCTGCGTTGGCCGAGCTGCACGTCGCCATAGTCGACCGGCGCGGTCGGCGCCAGCGTGGGCGAGCCGACCGGCCCGGCAACGCCGTTGCCCCCGAGCGAGACGGCATGCGGGCTGCCGGCAGCGCTGTCGGCGGCCTGAAGCGTCGCGGACGCGGCGCCGGCCTGGGCGGGCGTGAACGCGACGTCGATCGCACAACTCGCACCGGCCGCCAGCGTCGTGCCGCACCCGTTGGCGGCGATCGCGAACGCCGCCGACCCGGCGATCGAGATGCCCGAGATCGACATCGACGCGGTGCCGGTGTTGGCCAGCATGACCCGGCGCGCGGGCGACGTCGTGCCGATCGTCTGGTCGCCGAACGCCTGCGTGGCCGGGGAGAGTTGCGCGATCGGCGCCGGCGCCGGCGCGCCGGTGCCGCTCAGCGTGATCGCGGGGCTGCCGTTGGCTGCGTCGGAGCCGATCGTGAGCGTCGCGCTTCGCGTGCCCAGCGCCGACGGCGAGAACGCGAGCCCGACCGTGCAGGTCGCGTTGGGCGCCAGCGCAGTGCCGGTCGCGCAGGTGCCGCCCGCCGCGCCGGCCGGCCGCGCGAACTCGGCGGCCTGCGCGCCGGACACGACGAAACCGGTGAAGGTCAGGTTCGCCCCGCCGACGTTGCCGACCGTGATCGACTGCACCGGCGAGGTCGTGCCCAGCGCGGTCGACGCGAAGGTCGTTGCATTGGAGGAGACCGAGATCGTCGGCTGCGGCGCGACGGTGGCGGTGCCCGACAGAGCGACGCTGCTCGAGCCACCCGTCGCATTGTGGGCGATCGTGAGCGTTGCGGTGCGAGTGCCTGCGGCGGTGGGCTGGAAGCGCAGCAGGACCGAGCAGTTGCCGCCGGCCGCGACGCTCGAGCCCGCCGCGCACGTGCCGCCGGCGACGATGCCGAAGTCGGCCGCGTTGGCGCCCGAGGTGGCGATCGAAGCAATCGACAGCGCCGCGGTGCCGGTGTTCGCGACGGTCACCGCCTGGTTGGCCGACGCGGCGCCCACCACGGTCGCGGCGAACGCCAGCGACGACGGCGACACGCTGGCTGCCGGCGCGCCGGTGCCGGCAGCCGGGTTGGCGATGTAGGCGCCGATGTCGGCGGCGTCGGTCGAGTTCACGTAAGCGCTGAGGAACCCCATGCCGCCGGTGTTCTTCGAGATCGCGCTCATGATCAACGGGCCGTTGTTGGCGCCGTTGCGGATCTTGTTCTTGTTCAACGAGACGTTGGTGCCGTGGCAGCCCGAGTTGGCGCAGGCGAGCGGCGCGCCGTTCGTCACTTCGTAGAGCACCTTGCCGCGCACCGGGTCCGCGGCGTGCGCCGCGGGCGATTGCGCGAGAGCGATGCCGACCATGGTCGCGATCGCGAAGACCGGGCCTCTCATGCTGCGTCTCCTGCCGGCCGGGATGCCGGTGACTTGTCGTATGGGAAAATTTACCATACATTGACCGGCAGGCAACCCGGCTGCGAAAACCGCCCCTTCGCAGGGTTTCAGAGGGGAGAACGCGGTGGTCGCCGGTTGCCAGCAGAGCGCCGAATGCGACCCGGAACTGCGGGTTTCGGACAGCCGGCGTGAAGCGCCGGACGAACGGCGATCGCAACGCGCAATGCGTCCTCGGACGCTCGAAGAAAGGAATGACGCGATGATCAACCCGAGCCGCAACCTTCATCGGCTGCTCCTGTTGCCACTGATGCTGCTCGCGGTCGCGCTGGCCGGCACGGTGCGCGCCGAAGACTTCCTCGATCCCGACCAGGCGTTCAAGGTCGCGCTGGCCGGCACCGGCGAACGCAAGGTCGAGATCGACGTGCAGGCCGCCGACGGCTACTACCTGTATGCCGAGAAGTTCGCGGTGGCCAGCGACACGCCCGGCGTGAAACTCGGAGCGATCGCGCTGCCGGCCGGCAAGACGAAGTTCGACGCCACCTTCGGCAAGGACGTGCAGACGCACCGGGGCATGGTCCGGCTCACGGTGCCGATTCGCTCGGCGCCGCAGGCATTCACGCTGAAGGTCGACCTGCAGGGCTGCGCCGACGCCGGCCTGTGCTATTCGCCGATGACGGTGGATGTTCCGGTCGCGCTGGCGGCGGCGGTCGCCGACGCCGGCTCGACCGCCGCGCCTGCCGCTGCGGCCGCGACAGGGCTCGCGCGTGCCGGCGTGCCGGCGGGCGCGCAGCGCGCCGACGACGGCGGCGCCGCAAGTGGCGGGGGCGGCGAACTGGCGATGATCGAGCGCACGCTCGCGGCGGGCAGCCTCACCGGCGTGGCCGCCGTGTTCCTGGTGCTCGGGCTGCTGCTCTCGTTCACGCCCTGCGTGCTGCCGATGGTGCCGATCCTGTCGTCGATCATCGTCGGCCAGCAGCAGCAGCTGACCCGCGGCCGCGGCTTCGCGCTCGCGCTGGCTTACTCGCTCGGCATGGCGCTGGTCTACACCGCGGTCGGCGTGGCCGCCGGCCTGGCGGGCGAGGGACTCGCCGCCGCGCTGCAGAAGCCGTGGGTGCTCGCGATCTTCGCTTCGCTGCTGGTCGCGCTGGCGCTGTCGATGTTCGACGTCTACCAGCTCGAGATGCCGCAGTCGATCCAGAATCGCGCGACGCAGGTGTCGTCGCGGCTGCCCGGCGGCAGGTTCGCCGGCGTGTTCGTCATGGGCGCGGTGTCGGCGCTGGTCGTCGGCCCCTGCGTGGCGGCCCCGCTGGCCGGGGCGCTCGTCTACATCAGCCAGACGAAGAACGTCGTCACCGGCGGGATCGCGCTGTTCTCGATGGCGATGGGCATGAGCGTGCCGCTGCTGCTGATCGGCCTGTCCGCCGGCAGCCTGCTGCCGAAGGCGGGCGCGTGGATGATCACCGTCAAGCGCTTCTTCGGCGTGCTGCTGATCGGCGTCGCGATCTGGATGGTGTCCCCGGCGATCCCCGAGTGGGCGCAGATGATGGCCTGGGCCGCGCTGCTGATCGTGACGGCCGCGTTCCTGCGTGTGTTCGACCCGCTGCCCGACGGCGCGGCTGCGTCGCTGCGCTTCGGAAAGGGGCTGGGGGCGCTGATGCTGATCCTGGGCATCCTGCAACTGGTCGGGGTGGCCAGCGGCGGCCGCGACGTGCTGCAGCCGCTCGGCGCGCTGGCGGCGCGCAGCGCGGTGGCCGCGCAGGTCGCAACGGCCGCGCCGAAGCCCGGATTCAGGAAGGTGCACTCGGTCGACGAACTCGACCTCGCACTCAGGACGTCGGCACAGCCGACGCTGGTCGAGTTCTCTGCCGACTGGTGCGTGTCGTGCAAGGAGATGGAGCGGCTGACCTTCTCCGACCCGCGCGTCGCCGAACGGATGTCGCGGCTGAAGCTGCTGAAGGTCGACGTGACCGCCAACTCGGACGCCGACCGCGAACTGCTCAAGCGCTTCAACCTGTTCGGGCCCCCGGGGATCCTGCTGTTCGGCGCCGGTCGCGTCGACGCGGCCGCTTCGCGCGTGATCGGCTACCAGCCGGCCGAAGCGTTCCTCGAGCACCTCGACCGGGTGCTCGGCAGCTGAGCGGCGACCGCGTCAGATGCGGTAGTCCTCGGCGCGGTGCAGGCGCCAGGCGCCGTTGCCGGTCAGCTCGAGGACCTGCCGGTGGAACTTCAGCAGGGTGGGGTGGTGGCTCACGCTGACCGGCGTGGTCGCCGTCGCGGCCAGTTCGCGATAGAGGATCTCCTCGTTGCCGACGTCCAGCGCGCTGGTGGCTTCGTCGAGCATCACGTAGCGGGGCCGGCACAGCAGCACGCGCGCGAATGCGAGGCGCTGCTGCTCGCCGATCGACAGCACCTTGCCCCAGTCGAGCTCGGCGTCCAGGCCGCCGAAGCGCCCCGCGAGATCGGGGAGGTTCACGCGCTCGAGCAGGCGCAGCAGTTCCTGGTCGGACGCGTGACGGCTGCGGTCCGGGTAGAGCAGCTGGCTGCGCAGGTTGCCCAGCACCATGTAGGGCTGCTGCGGCAGGAACATCGTCTCCTCGGGACCCGGACGCACGATGCGCCCCGACCCTGCCGTCCACAGCCCGGCGATCGCGCGCAGCAACGAGCTCTTGCCGCCGCCGCTGTCGCCGACGATCATCAGCCCATGGCCGGGTTCGGCCGACACCGACAGGTCGACGATCAGCGTGCGCTCGCGGCCCGGCGTCTGCAGCGTCAGGTGCTCGAGGGCCAGCTGCGGGCCCCACGTCGACTCGATGCGCCCGGACACGTCGACCCGGCCCGCTTCCTTGCCGACGAGCACCTTCGAGAACGTCCCGAGGCGGTCGATCCCGGCGGCGAAGCGGCTCAGTCCCTCGAAGTGGTCGACGATCACCGCGACCGCGCCGAGGATCGCCGCGAACGCGCCGGCGGCCTGCACCGCGCGACCCACTTCGAGCTCGCCCGAGATCACGCGTGAAGCGATGATCGCGCTTGGCAGCACGATCGTGAGGAAGCTGTACGCGTACTGGAACAGGTTCAGGTTCAGCTGCGCCCTGAGCAGCCGGCGATAGTTGGAGAACGCGGCGCCGAATAGCTGCTTGGCCTGGAACGACTCCTGTTCCTCGCCGCGATGGAACGCGATCGCCTCGGCGTGCTCGCGGATGCGCACCAGGCCGAAGCGGAAGTCGGCCTCGCGCCTGAGCTGCAGGAAGTTGATGCCGATCAGCACGCGCCCGAACACGACGACGGTGACCACGGTGCCGACCACCGCGTAGACCACCAGGAAGTAGACCAGCTCGCGCGAGATCGACCACAGCACCCCGGTGAACGCGGCGAGCTGGATCACCGCGCCCAGCGCGATCATCAGGAAGTACAGCGACTGCTGCGTGAACGAATTGATGTCCTCCGAGATGCGCTGGTCGGGGTTGTCGATCGAGCCACTGGCGTTGAGCTCGTAGTACGCGCGATCGGTGAAATAGCGGTCGAGGAAACGGTTGGTCAGCCATCGGCGCCAGAGGATGCCGAGCGTGTCGCGCACGTAGTAGTAGAACGCGTAGATCGGCACCGCGATCACGACGATCGCCACGCACTGCCGGATCGACAGCCAGAACCGGTCCGCGTCCCGGGCGGCGAGCGCCGACGTGAATTCGCCGGTCTGCTCGTTCAGCAGCACGTTGAAGGCGGTCTGGCCGAGCAGCAGCAGCACGGCGAGCGCGAGCAGGCCGCGTGCCTTCCACTTCTCCTCGGACAGCCAGTACGGGCGCGCGATGACGGCGAAGCGCCGCCAGACGTGGTGCCCGCCGTTCTTCGTGGCAGCCATCTCCGGACGGTTCCGTTCAGCCGCCGAGCTTGCGCAGCAGCGCCCGGCTGGCGAAGCGCAGCCGCTGCGACAGCGGGAACCGGCGGAACGTCGAGCGGGCGGTGCCGCTGGTGAAGGCGGTCGGCTTCGAGTAGTCGATGCCGACGTCGACGATCACCGGCCGGCCCTGTCGTGCGACGTCGCGCGCCTCGGCGATCGCCGCGGCGACGCGGTCTTCGCCGGGCATGTCGACGAACGCCGCGCCGGTGGCGAGCGCCACGCCTTCGAGGTTCAGCGCGCCGAGCACCGAACACGACTTGCGGTTGTACGGCATCTGCTGGGCCTGCGCGATCTGCGACAGCTCTCCGTCGTGGAAGACGAAGTACACGACGCCGAGGCCCCGGGCGGCGGCGGTGACGATCTCCATGCAGGTCATCATGAAGCAGCCGTCGCCGACGATCGCGAAGACCTCGCGATCGGGCTGCGCGAGCTTCGCGCCGATCGCCGCCGGCACCGCGTAGCCCATCGCATTGAAATCGGTCGGCGTGAGCAACCTGCCGCCGCGCCGGATCTCGAACAGTTCGGCGGTGAGGAAGGTGTGGTTGCCGTCGTCCAGCACGGTCACCGCGTCGTCGGGCATCTGGCGGCGCAGCGCGTCGAAGAAGCGCGCCGGATTGACGCGGCCCTTGCTGTCGTGCGCAAGCCATGCGTCGCGCCAGGCGCGCTTGTCGCGGGCGATGCCTTCGCGCAGCGCCACATCGGCGGGGTGCTGCGCGCCGCGCGCGCGCAGCTCGGCGAGCAGCGCCGCCATGACCGCCCGAGCGTCGCCGGCGATGTTCACGCGCGACGGGTAGTTGGCGTCGAAGACCGTGGGGTCGATGTCGACGTGCACCAGCGCGTCGGGCACGACGGCGCCGAAGCTGCCGGTGGGAATCTCGGCGAAGCGCGCGCCCACCGCGAGCATCGCGTCGCAGTCGCGGAACGCGTTGCGCGCCGCCGGCACCGCCGACGGGCTGAACCCGAACCCGGCATGCAGCGGATGGTCGCCGGGGAAGCTGGCCAGCCCCTGCAGCGTGGTGGCGACCGGCGCCTGCAGGAACTCGGCGATCGCGGTGAGTTCGTCGGTCGCCTTCCGCGCGCCCCAGCCGACGAAGAGGCCGACGCGCTTCGCGGCGAGCAGCAGGTCGGCCGCGCGCCGCACGTCGTCGGGGCCGGGTCCGGAAGGCGGGGCGGGCGCAACCCACTGCGGCAGCTCGCCCGCGTCGCCCGGAAAGAGCTGCAGGTCGACCGGCAACTCGACCAGCACCGGCCCGGGCAGCCCGGACGTGGCGATCCGGTACGCCTCGAACAGCGTCGGGACGACGTCGGCGTGGCGCGCCACGCGAAACGCCGCCTTGGTCAGGGGCTTCGCCAGCGCGAGCTGGTCGATCTCGTGCAGCTTGAAGCGATGCGGGGTGTCGCTGCGCCCCCCGCCGGAGACCACCAGCATCGGGATGCCGTCGATGAACGCCTCGCCGATGCCGCTGGCCGCGTGCGTGAATCCGGCCGCCGGCACGATCGCCAGCACGCCGATCGTGTCGTCGGAAGCCCGGCTCAGGCCGTCGGCCATGAATGCGGCGCCGCCCTCGTGGGTCACCAGCACCGGATCGATGTGCCGCGAACGGTCGAGCTCGTCGTAGAGCTCGGTGTTGTGGACGCCGGGGATGCCGAATGTGAAGCGGATGCCGAGCTGCTCGAGCGCGTGGACGGCGAGCCAGGCTGCGGTTCTCTTCATGGCCGCCAGTGTACCGGCGCCTTGCCGGCGCGGTGCGAGCCGCCGGCGGCCGCCGTTTTCCGGTTGCGCTAGGCTTGCGTCTTTCCGTCGCGCAACCAGAGGATTCCGGCCATGACCGCCCGCACCACCCCGCCGTTCCGCGCCGACCACGTCGGCAGCTTCCTGCGTCCCCGCTACCTGCTCGACGCCCGCGACCAGGCCGCCAAGGGCCAGATCACGGCCGCGCAGCTGCGCGCGGTCGAGGACAAGGCGATCACCGAGATCGTGAAGTTCCAGGAGGACGTGGGCCTGAAGAGCATCACCGACGGCGAGTTCCGCCGCACCTACTTCCACATCGACTTCCTGCAGCAGCTGGGCGGCGTGAAGACCGACATCCCGGTCACGGTGCGCAAGCCCGACGGCACCGAGGAGCTCGCCCCGCCGGTGATTCGCGTGGTCGACAAGGTGCGCCACGTGAAGGACATCCAGCGCGCCGACTTCGAGTACCTGAAGAGCCAGGTCTCGGCCGGCCGGACCCCGAAGGTGACGATTCCGTCGCCGACGATGCTGCACTTCCGCGGCGGGCGCGCGGGCATCAGCCGCGAGCATTATCCGGAGCTCGAACCCGACTTCTACGAGGACGTCGCGCGCGCCTATGGCGACGAGCTGCGCTCGCTGCACGACGCCGGCTGCCGCTACGTGCAGCTCGACGACACGAACCTCGCCTACCTGTGCGACGACAAGATGCGCGAGGCGGCGCGCCAGCGCGGCGACGACCCCGACGAGCTGCCGCACCGCTACGCGAAGTTCATCAACCGGGTGGCCGCGCACAAGCCGGCCGGCATGACGCTTGCGATCCACCTGTGCCGCGGCAACTTCAAGAGCACCTGGGCCGCGCAGGGCAGCTACGAGCCGGTGGCGCAGGCGCTGCTCTCGGAGATGGACGTCGACGCCTACTTCCTCGAGTACGACGACGCGCGCTCGGGCGACTTCAAGCCGCTGCGTTTCCTGCCGAAGAACAAGATCGTCGTGCTCGGCCTGGTGACCACCAAGCTCGGCGAACTCGAGAAGAAGGACGACCTGAAGCGGCGCATCGAGGACGCGGCGCGCTACGCGCCGCTGGACCAGCTGTGCCTGTCGCCGCAGTGCGGCTTTTCTTCGACGGTCCACGGCAACGTGATCCAGGTCGAGGCGCAGCGCGCGAAGCTGGCGCTGGTGATCGAGACGGCGCGCGAGGTCTGGGGCGACGCCTGACGGGCGGCGGCGGCGCCGGCCGCGCCCTCCGCGCCGCCGCGTTCAGCTCCGGTTCATCCCTGCGGGTTCATGCTGCGGTCCATCTGCACGGACCCGGGGACGAATCATGGGGAACGCAACGACGATCGACGCGCCGGCGCGCTTCTCGCGCTGGCAGATCCGCCTGCACTGGCTGACGCTGCTGCTGATCGCGATCGCCTACGGCGCGATCGAGGCGAAGAGCTTCGTGCCCAAGGGCTCGGCCGCCCGCGACCTGATCATGCTGCTGCATTTCAACGCCGGCGCTCTGGTGGGGGCGGTGATGCTGGTGCGGCTCGGCCTGAGGCTGCAGCGCCCCGACCCGGCGATCGTGCCCGCACCGCCGCGCTGGCAGGCGGCCGCGGCGCGGCTCGGGCATCGCGTGCTTTACGCGACCTTCCTCGCGCTGCCGGTGCTGGGCGTGCTCGCGCTGGCCTACGCAGGCAAGCAATGGTCGCTGCTGGGGCTGCCGGTGCACGACCTGGTGGCGCCGGACCGGGCGACCGGGCACACGCTGAAGGAGATCCACGAGACCTGGGCCGAGGCCGGCTACTTCATCGTGGGCCTGCACGCTGCCGCCGCGCTGTTCCACCACTACGTGCAGCGCGACAGCGCGCTCGCCGGCATGCTGCCGCGCACCTGAACCGGGGCGCGGCCCCGCGCCGCGTCAGTGCCGGATGCAGATCTTGCCGAACTGCGCGCCGCTCTCGAGCCGCTCGAACGCCGGCACCAGCTCCTCGAAGGCGAACGCCCGGTCGACGACCGGCGCGACGCCGTGCTGCGCGATCGCGCGGCACATCTGCTCGAAGTCGTCGCGGGTGCCCACGGTGACGCCCTGCAAGCGCACCTGGCGCGTCACCACGTGGCCGAGCGAGGCCTGCATCGCGGCGCCCGAGAGCACGCCGATCATCGAGATCGTGCCGCCGGGACGGATGCAGCGCAGCGACTGCGGCAGCGTCTTCTCGCCGCCGACCTCGATGATCTGGTCGTAGCCGCGTCCGCCGGTGATCTCTCGCGTGGCGCGCGCCCAGTCGGGCGTGCGCGAGTAGTTGACGGTGGCGTCGGCGCCCATCGCGACGAGCCGCCCGATCTTTTCGTCGCTCGACGAGATCACCGTGACGTGCGCGCCGAACAGCCTGGCGAACTGCAGCGCGAACAGCGCCACGCCGCCCGAGCCCTGGACGAGCACCTGGTCGCCGGGGCGGGTCGACCCGAGCACCGCCAGCGCGCGCCACGCGGTGAGCGCCGCGCAGGGCAGGCACGCGGCCTGCTCGTCGGTCAGCCCCGCGGGCACGCGCGCCACGCCGGTCTCGGGCAACACCATGTATTCGCTCATCGTCCCGTCGAGCGGGCCTCCGAGCGACTGCGTGAGCCGTGACAGGTCGGGCTCGCCGGCGATCCAGGTCGGGAAGAACATCGGGCAGACGCGGTCGCCCGCCGCGACCCGCGTGACGCCGGCGCCGACCGCGACGACCTGGCCCACGCCGTCCGACAGCGGCACCAGCGGCAGCGTGCCGGTGAAGTTGCCGTAGCCGCGATCGAGGACGACCAGGTCGCGGTAGTTCAGCGACGAGGCGAGCATCTTCAGCAGCACCTGGCCCGGGCCGGGGGAAGGGTCCGGGCGGGAGGCCACCCGCAGGTGGCCGATGCCCCAGTCGCCTTCGATCTGGTGGACGCGCACGGTGTTCTCCTCGGGTCGGTGGCCGGTGGCGAGACTTTACCGCCTCGGGCGGCCACCGTTTGACGCAGGGCGCGGAAGGGGTATAAGATCGCTAGCAAATCGATCTTTAAGCCCGATCCTTCCTGAATCCGGTCGCTCCATCCCCCGACCCGCAGCCATGACCCACGTCGTCGGCGAGGCCTGCATCAAGTGCAAGTACACGGATTGCGTCGACGTGTGTCCCGTCGACGCGTTCCGCGAAGGCAAGAACATGCTGGTCATCGACCCGGACGAGTGCATCGACTGCGGCGTCTGCATCCCGGAGTGCCCGGTCAACGCGATCACCACCGAGGAAGACGTCCCGCAGTCGCAGCTCGACTACATCGCGCTGAACGCGGAGTTCGCGAAGCACTGGCCGACGATCACGAAGACGAAGGCCGCGCTGCCCGAGGCCGACCAGTGGGCGAAGGTCGAGGACAAGAAGGCGCTGCTGGACCGGCGCGGAGAGAACGATGAACGATGAGCCCATGGCGACCGCGGGTCGCGGAGCGAACTGATGGACAGCGCGATCCTGAGCCTGCTGGGGGCGTTCCTGCTGTCGATCCTCGGCCTGTTCGCGTTCATCTGGTCGTTGAGGAAGGGCCTGCTCGTCGAGAACCCGCGCGGCGCCGGCGTCATCTTCGCGCGCGGCGAGATCGGCCAGGTCGACGACCCTGCGCTCGCCGACCCCGCGCTCAGGCAGCTGCAGGACGTTTCCACGGCCCGCGAGGGCGCGCCGGCCGGCGCCGACGCCGGCGAGTTGCGCGACCGGATCGACGCCGACCGCTCGAGCGCGTTCCCGGTCTTCATGTTCATCGCGTTCGCCTGCCTGTGGCTGCTGGTCGGCTCGGCCGCCGGACTCACCGCGTCGATCAAGCTGCACGCCCCCGACTGGCTGACCGGCGACGCCTGGCTCGGCTTCGGCCGGCTGCGCGCCGTGCACACCAACGCGGTGTTCTACGGCTGGGTCTCGAACGCCTGCATCGCGGTGATCCTGTGGCTGCTGCCGCGGCTGCTGCGCACGCGCCTGGCCGGCGCCGGCTGGGCGATGCTCGGCGGCAGCCTGCTCAACGCCGGCGTCGCGGCCGGCATCGGGGCCATCGCCTCGGGCTGGTCCGACGGCATGGAGTTCCTCGAGATCCCGTGGCAGATCGACGTCTTCATCTTCGGCGGCATCGCGCTGGTGATTCTCCCGGCGCTGTACACGCTGGCCGATCGCAAGGTCGAGCACCTGTACGTCAGCGTCTGGTACTTCGTCGCCTCGCTGCTGTGGATCGCGGTGCTGTTCCTGGTCGGCAACCTGCCGGGCGTGCACGTCGGGGTCCAGCAGGCGACGACCAACTGGTGGTTCGGCCACAACGTGCTCGGGCTCTGGTTCACGCCGGTCAGCGTCGGCGCGATCTACTACTTCCTGCCGAAGGTGCTCGGGCGGCCGGTAGTGTCGTACAACCTGTCGCTGCTCGGGTTCTGGACGCTCGCGTTCTTCTACCCGCAGGTGGGCGGGCACCACCTGATCGGCGGACCGGTGCCCGGATGGCTCACGACGCTGTCGATCGTCCAGAGCGTGATGATGGTGATCCCGGTCGTCGCGTTCAGCATCAACCAGGGCGGCACGCTGTGGGGCCGCATGCGCGTGGCGATCTACTCGCCGACGTTGCGCTTCATGATGTTCGGCGGCCTGATGTACTTCGCTTCGTCGGTCGAGGGCTCGATCGAGGCGTTGCGCAGCGTGAACCGGGTCGCGCACTTCACGCACTTCACCGTCGCGCACGCGCACCTGGGCGCCTATTCGTTCGTGACGATGGTGATGTTCGGCGCGATCTACTTCATGCTGCCGCGCGTGCTGGCCTGGGAGTGGCCGTATCCGAAGCTGATCACGCTGCACTTCTGGCTGGCGGTGCTCGGCGGCCTGCTGTACGTGATTCCGCTGTCGATCGGCGGCTGGCTGCAGGGGCTGGCGATGCTCGACGCATCGCGGCCGTTCATCGACTCGGTGACCGTGACGATGCCGTATCTCGAATGGCGCAGCATCGCCGGCGCGATGCTCACGCTCGGGCACCTGGTGTTCGTCGGGCACTTCTTCGCGATGGCGCTGCGCTTCGGGCCGCATCGCGCGGGCGCGGCGCTGTTCTGGTCGCCGCCCGAAACCGGGATCGCGCATGGAAAATGAACTGAAGCTCGGCGCCGGCGCGGTCGCGTCGCTGGGCATCGCCACCGCGGCGCTGGTCGTGCTGCCGTACCTGCAGGTTCGCGACCTGCACCCCGCGCCGGGCCTGAAGCCGTACACCGAGCAGCAGCTGCGCGGGCGACAGGTCTACATTGCCAACGGCTGCGTCTACTGCCACAGCCAGCAGCCGCGCGACCGCAACTTCGGCCCCGACTTCGAGCGCGGCTGGGGCCGCGCCTCGGTGCCGGCCGACTACTACTACGACAGCCCGCACCTGCTGGGCACGATGCGCACCGGCCCCGACCTGCTGAACATCGGCGCGCGCCAGCCGAGCGAGGACTGGCACCTCGGCCACCTGTACCAGCCGCGCGCCTACGTGCAGGGATCGAACATGCCCGCTTACCGATTCCTGTTCGTGCAAAAGGATTCTGCCGAGGACGGCGACCGGGTGGTGAACCTGCCGGCGGGCTACGGGGTGCCGGGCAAGGTCACGGTGGCGACCCGCGAGGCGATCGACCTGGTGCGCTACCTGCAGTCGCTCGACCGCAGCTATCCGGCGCTGCCGGCGGAAGTCCGGCCGTGACCCGGGCGCGCGAAACAGGAGGCGGGCCATGCTGAACGATCCGGACGCGCCCACCGGCGCGCAGCGACGCGAGAACCTCGAGCCCACGGAGCGCATCCGCCCGATCCCGCTGGCCGCCGCGGCGGTGACGCTGGCGATGGTGCTGTTCGGCGTCGGCTACCTGCTCTCGTCGGAGTCGCTCGGCAGCGCCGCGCTGGGCGACCGGCGCACCGTCGCAGACCTCACCGGCGCGCCGGCGGGCGGCGCGCAGGCGACCGACGGCAAGGCGCTGTACGCGGCGCACTGCGCCGCCTGCCACCAGCCCGGCGGGACCGGGCTGCCCGGCGTGTTCCCGCCGCTCGACGGATCGGAATGGGTCAATGGCGACCCGCGCGTCGTTTCGAATATCCTGTTGCACGGCGTCACCGGAGACATCGAGGTGAAGGGCGCGACGTACCGGGGGGCGATGCCCTCGTTCGGCAAGCTGGCCGATGCGGAACTGGCGGCGATCGCCAGCTGGGTCCGCGGCCAGTGGTCGAACAAGGCTGCGCCGATCGACGCCGCGACGTTCGAGCGCGAGCGAAAGGCCGCCTCGCGCACGACGCCCTTCGCGGGTGGGGCCGAGTTGAAGGCGCTGGCGGCGCAGTCGCGCTGAGCGCCGCCGCGCAACAAGGGGATCGACATGCGCCTGACCATGATGACCGACTACGCGATGCGCCTGCTGATGTACGTGGCCCGGCATCCCGAGCGGCTCTGCACGATCGCCGAGGTGGCCCGCGCCTACGACATCTCCGAGGCGCACCTGATGAAGGTCACGCACCAGCTCGGGCTGAACGGCTGGATCGAGACGGTCCGCGGCAAGGGCGGGGGCATGCGGCTCGCGCATCCACCCGACAAGATCAACCTGGGCGCGGTCGTGCGAAGCATGGAGTCCGACTTCCACCTGACCGAGTGCTTCGGCACCGGCAACCAGTGCTCGCTCACCGGCAGCTGCCGGCTCACCGCGATCGTCGACGAGGCGCTGCAGGGGTTCCTGCGCGCCTTCGACGCGCACACGCTCGCCGACATCGTGCCGCCGGGCAGCGGTGGCGAAGCCAGCGGCATGCGCGAGCGCCCGCTCAGCCGGATGGGCAAGGCGCGGGCGGCGTGAGCGCGCGGGCCGTGTGATGCTGCGCACGGCCCTCGCGAGCGCGGCGGTCGCGCTCGTCGCGCTGGCGTCGGCCGCGTGGCTGACGCACGATTTCCGCACCTGGACGCAGGAAGCCGCGCGACGCTACGAGGTCGCGCAAGCGCCGGTGCCTGCGCCGGCGGTCGAGATGCTGGTGCCGGGCCTGGGCCAACGCGCGCTCGTGGATCTGCTCGCGGCCGACGGCGCGGTCACGCTGGTCGACTTCGTCTACACCGACTGCCGATCGGTCTGCGCTGCGCTCGGCACCGCGTTCCAGCAACTGCAGGCGCGGATCCGTGCCGGGGAAGCGGAGGCGACGGGCGCGGCGCGCGCTCCGGTGCGGCTGCTGTCGATCAGCTTCGATCCGGCGCGCGACGACGTCGCGACGCTTGCGCGCTACGCGTCGGCGTTGAACGCCCGCGCCGACACCTGGCGCTTCGCGACCGTCGCCGATGCGCGCCGCCTCGAACCGCTGCTGCGGCGATTCCGAGTCGTCGTGATTCCCGACGGACTCGGCGGCTTCGAGCACAACGCCGCGCTGCTGGTCGTCGACCAGCGCGGCCGGCTGGTCAGGATCTTCGACTACGACCGGATCGACGATGCGCTCGGCTTCGCGCGCGCGATCGCCGAGCGGGGCGCCGATGGCCGAGGGGGCGTCGATGGCTGAGCGCGGTTGCGCGCAGCCGCTTGCGGCTCGGCCCGCGCGGCGCCAGGCGCTGGCCGGCGCCGCGTCGATCGCGTTGCTCGCGCTGCCGCCGGTGCGGCGAACCATCGAGGCCGGAATGGCCACGCACATGCTGCTGCAGTTTCCGGCGCTGATCGCGGCGGGCGCCCTGCTCGCGTCGGCGTGTCCTGTGTCGCTGCGTCGCAGCGTCGCGCGCTGGAACGTGCTGGGCATTGCCGGGCTGAGCGCGAGCGCGAGCGTGTTCGCGCTCGCGATGATCCCGCGCCTGCTCGACCTGGCGCTCGTCGATGCCCGCGTCGAAGCCGCGAAGTGGGCGGCGCTGCTGGCCTGCGGGGCGGCGCTGCGCCTGTCGTGGCGTCCCGCCGGGGTCGTGGTCCAGGGCTTCTTTCTCGGCAACGTGTTGCCGATGACCGGCGTCGTCGGCGTCCTGTACCAGGACGCGACTGCCCGGCTGTGCAACAGCTATCGGCTGGACGAGCAGGCGTTCGTCGGACAGGCCCTCGTCTGGATCGCTGTCGCGGCGGCCGCGGCCTGGCTGGTGCAGGCCGCGGCGCGATCGATTCGCGCCGAGCGCGACGACCTGCGCGGCCGCGCGGGCGCTTGATCGAAGTCAGGCGGATCGATCCCCGCGCACGACCAGTGCGCCTTCGCGAGCGGGCCGCCGGCTAGACTCGCCGCATGACGTTCGCAGTTCGCCAACGCACGCGCATCGCCTGGCTCGCGCTGGTCGCGATGCTGATGTCGGCGCTTGCGCCGAGCCTCTCGCACGCGACGATGGCGTCGGCCGCCGGCGCCTCGTGGGGCGGGGCGCTCGCCGAGGTCTGCACTGCCGACGGCATCGCCGTGGTTCCCGGCGCGACCGGACAGGCCGATCCGCGCCCGGCCCCCGCGGGTCACAGGGCGCTGCGCTTCGAGCACTGTCCCTATTGCCTGTCGCACGCAAGCGCGGTTGCGTTGCCGACGGCGATCGCGCAGGCGGTTCGACCCATCGACGGCGCCGAGTCGGCGCCGCCGGCGTTCCTCCGGGCCCTTGCTCCTCGCCTCGCACGGTTCGCGGCGCAGCCGCGCGCCCCGCCTTCGCGCGCCTGACCCGTCCCTGAAGACCCTCGGCCGCGCCACGCATCCGGCGTGCGCGCCGCCATCCCCTGCAGACCCGGCCAGCACGCCGGCGCGGCATCGCGCACGTGCGCCGCTTCCAGTTCCGGAGAGAACATGCCCTTCACTCGTACTGCGGTGGCCGCTGCCATCGCCGCGCTCCCGCTCGCGGTCCACGCCGCCGACCCGACCCTCGACGAAGTCGTCGTCACCGCGCCGCAGATGCGCGCGCCCCTGGTGATCGACACCGATCCGAAAGCGCCCCAACAGCCGGTTCCCGCCAGCGACGGCGCGAGCTTCCTGAAGAACATCCCCGGCTTCAGCGTGATCCGCAAGGGCGGCACCGACGGCGACCCCGTGCTGCGCGGCCTGGCGGGCTCGCGGCTGAACGTGCTGCTCGACGGCGCCGAGTTCCACGGCGGCTGCGGCATGCGGATGGATCCGCCGACCGCCTACGTGTTTCCGGAGACCTTCGACCGCGTGCGCGTCATCAAGGGGCCGCAGACCGTGCTGTACGGCAACGGCAACCTGGCCGGAGTCGTGCTGTTCGAGCGCGACACGCCGCGCTTCGCCCGCCCCGGCGTGCGCGCGACCGGCAGCCTGATGGCGGGCTCGTGGGGGCGGCTCGACGGCGTCGCCGACGCGACCTATGGCACGCCCGACGGATTCCTGCGCGCCACCGCGACGCACTCGGAATCCGACGACTACCGCGACGGCGACGGGCGCACGATCCACTCGTTCTTCGAGCGTCGCAGCCTCGGCCTGCAGGGCGGCTGGACGCCGGACGACGACACCCGCGTCGAACTGTCGGCGATCCACAGCGAGGCGCAGGCCGCCTATGCCGACCGGATGATGGACGGCAGCGTGTTCGACCGCGACGGCGTCGGGCTGAAGCTGCAGAAGAAGCGGGTCTCGCCGCTGCTGCGCAAGCTCGAGGCGCAGGTCAACTGGAACTACATCGACCACGTGATGGACAACTACACGCTGCGCACCAAGCCGCCGACGGCCGCGTATTCGTGGAACAACCCGGACCGCGAGACGGTCGGCCTGCGCGCGATCGCCGAGCTCGCGGTGACCGACGCATCGGCGCTCACGCTGGGCGTGGACCAGCAGGACAACACGCACACGGTGCGCTCGTACAGCGGGCCGGCGCTCGTGAGCGTCGATTCGCGGCCGCGCAACAAGGACTTCGAATCGACCACCACCGGCGCGTTCGGCGAGGTGGCGTGGACGCTGTCGCAGGCCGATCGCCTGGTCGCCGGCCTGCGGATCGACCGCTACTCGGCCGATCGCTTCAATCCCGCCAGCGGCGCGGCGATGGGCAGCGCCGATGCGACGCTCTCGAGCGGCTTCGTGCGCTACGAGCACGACCTCGCGGGGCGGCCGGCGACCGCCTACGTCGGCGTGGGCCGCGGCGAGCGGCCGATGGACCACTGGGAGGCGACGACCTACAACGGCCTGACGGCCACGCGCAGCCTGGATCCGGAGCGCAACACGCAGCTCGACGCCGGCCTCGTCTGGACCGAGCGCAACCTGACCGGGTCGTTGTCGGCGTTCTACTCGCGCATCGACGACTACGTGCTCACCTACGTCAACCCGGCGGCGATGGGGTCGTGCGGCTCGAATCCGGCCAAGTGCACGACCTTCAACGTCGACGCGACACGCTACGGCTTCGAGGCCGACCTTGCGTGGCGCATCGCCGCGCCGTGGACGCTGCGCGGCAGCTACGCGCACGTTCGTGCCGACAACGACACGATGAACGTGCCGCTCGCCCAGACGCCGCCCGACGAGCTGAAGCTCGGCCTGAGCTACGAGACCGGCGCATGGACGTTCGGCGGGCTCGCACGGGTCGTGCGTCGGCAAGACCGCGTTCAGGTGAACTACGGAAGCATCGTCGGGCAGGACATCGGGCCGAGTGGGGGCTTCGCGACGCTGGCGCTCAACGCGAGCTACCGGATCGGCAAGCGCGCGCTGCTCTCGGCCGGCATCGACAACGTGTTCGACCGCACCTACGCCGAGCACATCAGCCGGGCGGCGGCCGCGGTGGCCGGCTACGACGCGCCGACCACGCGCGTGAACGAACCGGGCCGCTTCGTCTGGGCGAAACTGAGCATGTCGTTCGACTGAGCCGGGCGCGCCCGGTCCCCGGATCGGGCATGATCCGGGGCATGTTCAGCTATCGCCACGCCTTCCATGCGGGCAACCACGCCGACGTGCTCAAGCACGTCGTGCTGGTGCACCTGCTGCGGCACCTCGCGGCGAAGGCCACGCCGTTCTGGGTGATCGACACGCACGCGGGTGCGGGCCTGTATTCGCTCGAAGGCGAGTGGGCCGCGAAGCGTGGCGAGTTCGCCGACGGCATCGTGCGGGTGTGGTCGCGCACCGACGCGCCCGCGCCGGTGGCCGAGTACCTCGACGTCGTCCGCGCGGCGAATCCCGACGGCGCGCTGCGGCACTACCCGGGGTCGCCCTTCATCGCGCTCGCCCACCTGCGCCCTGACGACCGGCTCAGGCTGTTCGAGATGCATTCGAACGAGGTCGGCGTGCTGGCAGGCAACGTCGCCGAGGCGGGCCGCGATGCGGCGCGCCGAACGATCGTGCGGCGCGAGGACGGGTTCGACGGACTCAAGGCGCTGCTGCCGCCACCGCCGCGCCGGGCGCTCGTGCTGATCGATCCGTCGTACGAGGACAAGCGCGACTACCCGCGCGTCGTCGCGACGTTGCGCGACGCGCTCGGGCGCTTCGCGACGGGCTGCTACGCGATCTGGTATCCGCAGGTCCAGCGCCGCGAGCCCGCCGAGATGGCGCGCAGGCTCGAGCGGCAGCCGGGGCTGCGCTGGGTGCACGCGACGCTCACGGTGCGCTCGCCTTCTCCCGACGGCCTGGGCCTGCACGGCAGCGGCGTGTTCGTGGTCAATCCGCCATGGACGCTGGAGCGCGCGCTGCGCATCGCGCTGCCCTGGCTCGCTGATGTGCTGGCGCAGGACACGGGCGCAGCCTGGTCGATCGCCGCCTCGGGCGACGCGTCCTCGCAGGCGCCGGCGTCGCCCCGCGCGGCGCGAGCCCGGCCGCCTCAGGCGCGGCCCAGGTAATCGGACTTGCCGATCTCCAGCCCGTTGTGCCGCAGCAGGTCGTAGGCGGTCGTCACGTGGAAGAAGAAGTTCGGCAACGACCAGTGCAGCAGGAACACCTGGCCCTTGAACTCGAGCTTGCGATCGCGCAGCGGCACGACGACGTCGCGGTCTTCCTGGCCGTCGACCTTCTCGCGCGGCACGCTGGCGATGAAGGCGAGCGTCTTCGCGATGCGCTCACGCAGCTCGGCGATCGTCTGCTCGTTGTCCTCGTACTTCGGCGCCTCCAGGCCCGTGATGCGCGCGAGCCCCAGCTTCGCGGTGTCGCAGGCGATGCGTACCTGCGAGACCAGCGGCAGCATGTCGGGGAACAGGCGCGCCTGCCCGAGCACCTTCGGGTCGATCTTCCGCGCCTGCGCGTACGCCTCGGCCTTCGCGAGGACCTTGTCGAGCGCACCCAGCATCTGCGTGTAGACCGGAACGCTGGCGTCGTACATCGAAATCGGCATGGCGGGATTCCTCGGCTGGATCGGGGACATCATGATGCCCGATAATCGGCGCGGCCCAGCCCAGAGAGGAGACGACCGATGGACGTGCGTGCCGCAGTCAGCTACGAACCCGGAAAGCCGCTGGTCATCGAGACCGTGCAGCTCGACGGGCCGCGCGCCTTCGAGGTGCTGGTCGAGATCCGGGCCACCGGCGTGTGCCACACCGACGAGTTCACGCGATCGGGCGCCGACCCCGAGGGGTTGTTCCCGGCGATCTTCGGGCACGAGGGCGCGGGCGTCGTCGTCGACGTCGGCCCCGGCGTCACCTCGGTGAAGAAGGGCGACCACGTGATCCCCCTCTACACGCCCGAGTGCCGGCAGTGCAAGTCGTGCCTGTCGCGCAAGACGAACCTGTGCACCGCGATCCGCGCCACGCAGGGCAAGGGGGTGATGCCCGACGGCACGAGCCGCTTCTCGATCGGCGGCAGGAAGATCCACCACTACATGGGTTGCTCCACGTTCGCGAACTACACGGTGCTGCCCGAGATCGCGGTGGCGAAGATCCGCGAGGACGCGCCGTTCGACAAGGTCTGCTACATCGGCTGCGGCGTCACCACCGGCCTGGGCGCGGTGATCAACACCGCGAAGGTCGAGCCGGGCGCCAACGTCGTCGTCTTCGGCCTGGGCGGCATCGGCCTGAACGTCGTGCAGGGGGCGCGCATGGTCGGTGCCGGGAAAATCATCGGCGTCGACCTGAACCCGGCGCGCGAGGCGCTGGCGCGCACGTTCGGGCTCACGCACTTCGTGAACCCGAAGGACGTGCAGGGCGACCTGGTCGCGCACCTGGTCGAGCTCACCGACGGCGGCGCCGACTACAGCTTCGAGTGCGTGGGCAACGTCCAGCTGATGCGCCAGGCGCTCGAGTGCTGCCACCGCGGCTGGGGCGTGTCGGTGATCGTCGGCGTGGCCGGCGCCGGGCAGGAGATCGCGACGCGTCCGTTCCAGCTGGTCACCGGGCGCGTCTGGAAGGGCACCGCGTTCGGCGGCGCGCGCGGCCGCACCGACGTGCCGAAGATCGTCGACTGGTACATGGAAGGGAAGATCGACATCGACAGCCTGATCACGCACACGATGCCGCTCGAGCGGATCAACGACGCGTTCGACCTGATGCACCGCGGCGAGTCGATCCGCAGCGTGGTGGTCTACTGATGGCGGGTGGCGACGACTTCCGCGTGATCGCCGAGCACGCCTGCTTCGGCGGCGTGCAGGGTTTCTACTCGCACGCCTCGACCCTCTGCCGTGCGCCGATGCGCTTCTCGGTGTACCGGCCCCCGCAGGCGTCGTCCAGGCGCGTGCCGGTGCTGTACTACCTGGCCGGACTGACCTGCACCGAGGAGACCTTCATGATGAAGGCGGGCGCGCAGCGCGTGGCCGCCGAACTGGGGTTGATGCTGGTCGCCCCCGACACCAGCCCGCGGGTGCGCCTGCCGGGCGACGATGCGCACTGGGACTTCGGGCTGGGCGCCGGGTTCTACGTCGACGCCACCTTCGCGCCGTGGTCGAAGCACTACCACCTGTACAGCTGGGTCACGCAGGAGCTGCCGGCGCTGGTCGCGCAGCGGTTTCCCGCGTCCGACGCGCAGGGCATCTTCGGCCACTCGATGGGCGGGCACGGGGCGCTGGTCTGCGCGATGCGCAACCCCGACCGCTACCGGTCCGTCTCGGCATTCGCGCCGATCGCCGCGCCCTCGCAGTGCCCATGGGGACAGAAGGCGTTCGGCGGCTATCTCGGCGAAGACCGCGCCGAGTGGGCGCAGTACGACGCAACCGAGCTCGCCGCGCGGCGCGGCTTCGGCACGACGATCCTGGTGGACCAGGGAACGGCCGACGAGTACCTGTCGCTGCAGCTGCTGCCGGACCGGCTGGTCGAGGCGTGCAGGGCTTCGGGGACGCCGATCAGGCTGAACCTGCGCGAGGGTTACGGGCACGGATACTGGTTCGTGCAGACCTTCGTCGAAGACCACCTGCGGCATCACGCCGCGCTGCTGGGCGGCCAGTCGTGACGGGCGTCGGTCGCCGCTGACCGCCGGGGCGCGCGAGGCGCCCGCGGCGTCAGTCGCCGTTCGCGCGTTGTGCGCGCAGCTTGGTGGCGATGAAGTCGCGGTGGGGAACGTGGAGCAGGTCGGCGATCCGGCGGATCAGGTGCAGCTCGTGGTCGTCGAGCCGGCCGTCGGCGTAGGCTACCCGCCACATCAGCTCGATCATCCGCACCTTCTGCTCCTGCCCGAAGTGGCGGTTGATCAGCGACGTGAACTGGAAGTAGTCGGTCGCCTGGCGCATCTCCTGCGACGCGAGGTCGAGCAGCGTGGCGGCCTCGCCGGGCGACAGGCCCAGCTTTTCGTTGATCGCGCGTAGCGCGATCGCCCGCTCGGCGTCGCCGCTGTGGCCGTCGATGCGCACGACCTCGGCCAGCAGCGCAGCGGTGGCCAGCTCGATCGTGTGCCGTGGCGTGCCGCTCGACGTCGCCGCGATGTGGCGCTCGAAGAATTCACGGATCGTGTTCAGCATTCCGGAATCCTCTCACGGGGGAAGCGCCGGATCCCGGATTCGGCCCCGCCGGGCTTGACCGGGTGTCGCGCCGCCTTTCAAATCCCGCATCCGTCCACGACGCCCCAAGGGGCTCACATGCGCCGCACCGCGGCTTTCGACATCGGCGCGCTGGCCACCGCCGGGCTGACCGCCTTGCTCTGGGGGCTCACCGGCGTGTTCGTGCGACTGCTGCCGTCGCTGCCGCCGCTCACGCTGACCGCGATGCGGCTGGCGATCGCGCTCGTCGTGTTGCTGCCGATGCTCGGCATTGCGCCGACGATGCGGCGCGCGTTGGGCGTCGTCGCGAAACAGGCGAGCGCCTACGCCCTCGCATCGCTGCTGGTCGGCTACTACCTGTTGGCGACCGCGGCGTTCCAGCTGGCCCCGGTGGCGGAAGTGGCGGTGCTGCTCAGCACGTCGCCGGTCTTCGTGCTGTCGATCAGGCGCCTGCGCGGCGAGCCGGTGCGGCGACGCCAGGCGGCCGGCGCGCTGCTTGCGCTCTCTGGAATCGCGATCGTCGTTGCGCCGGGCTGGTCGCCGGGCGCCGCGCCGACGGGCGCCCGCCTCGCGGGCGACGGCCTCGCGGCCTGCGCGGCGGCGCTGACCGCGGTCTATGCAACGTACTACAACGCGCTGGCGCAGCGCGGGCGCGCACCCGATTCGGTCGCACTGTCGGTGCTGACGCTTGCGGTCGGCGTGATCGTGGCCGGATCGGCCGCGGCGCTGCTGGAGCCGCAGGCCGCCGTCGGCCCGTGGGAGACGAAGATCGCGCTGCTGCTCGGGCTGGGCGTCCTGTGCACTGCCGTGCCGACGATCGGCTTCGCCGTGGCGTCGCGCCGGCTGGCGGCGGTGGTGACCGCCTGCATCTCGCTGAGCATCCCGATCTTCGCCGCGTTGTTCGCGCAGTGGCTGCTGGGCGAAGCCCTGTCGGTGCTGTTCGTGCCCGGCCTCGCGTTCGCGCTCGCCGGGATGGCGATGATCGTCGTCCCGGGCCGACAGCGATCGATCGCCTGAGTGCGCGCTCAGCGGATGCCCATCAGTCGATCCACCGACACCGAGCCTGCGCCGCGCGCCACCAGCAGCGCGAGCAGGCCGGCCCACGACAGGTGCGTCGGCCAGGCATCGGGGTAGACGAAGACCTGGATCACGGCGGTCATGCCGAGCAGTGCCAGCGCCGATGCGCGGGTCATGAGGCCGAGCACCAGCAGGACCGGGAACAGGTGCTCGGCGTAGGTGGCCAGGTGGGCCGCGAGCTCCGGCGGCAGCAGCGGCACCCGGTACTCGTCGGCGAACAGCTGGTAGGTGCCGGCCGACACGCCGAGCCACCCGTCGACCTTCGTGCGGCCCGACATCCAGAAGATGGCGGCGATCGCGACCCGCGCAATCAGTGCGAGCACGTCGTCGTTCAGCACCCTGGCCATCCGGTCGCAGGCGCGCGACCACGCGCTGCTGCGCGTCGGGGGCGGGCTGCGCCGCTCGGCGGCGATCGTATCGCTCATGATCGGCACTCCTCGTCGGGGGAAGGCATGCGCAGGCGCGCGAACGCGCCGGCGCGTATCAGCCGGGCCATCGTGGCCGCGAGATCGACGCCCGGATCGGCGGCGAGCGCGGCTGCGGCGCACTCGGCCAGCGTCAGCCCGGCCGCGCAGGCTTCGAGGAACACGCAGTCGCCGCGCCTGGCCTCGACGGCCTCGACCGTATCGCCCGCGCGCACCAGCAGTGCGCCTTCGGCCTGCCACGCAGGCTCGAAGACCGCGCCCTCGTCGAGGAGCGTGCCGGCGCGGGCGTGCCGCCAGATGCTCCAGGCGGGATGCTGGTCGAACCACGCCCAGCGCGCCGACGCGTGCGGCGCGAGCACGGTGCGGCCGAGCTCGGCGGGCGCCAGTGCGGCCACCCGCGATGCCTCGAGCGGCGGCTCGTCGGCCGCGAGGTGCGCCTCGGTCCAGAGGCGATCGAGCCGGGCGATGTCCGCGAGGTACGGCAGGCCGGCGGCCGGCGGGAAGGCGGCGAGGAACGCCGCGAATCCGTCTCCGTAGTCGAACAGGCAGGGGTGCGACGGCGGAGCCTGGCGCACGTGGGCGGCCGCGGCGGCGCGAAACCACTCGTCGCCGACCAGGCGGACGACCGCCGGGTAATTGGCCGCCAGCGCATCGATGCAGCCGGTCATCACCGTATTGCGGTAGACCGCGAAGCCGGGCTGCGAATACAGCGAAGCGCCCGCGGCGCGAGCCGGGCGCGCGCTCGTCGCGGCGTCGGGGATTGCCTTGGCGCCGTCGGGGATCGCCGTCGCGCCGTCGCAAATCGTCTCCTCGCTGGCCAGCAGCGCGATCACGAACGCATCCTGGAATCGCGCGAGAGTGCCGGGCGCGGCCGTCGGGCTGCACGCGCTCACGCGACCTCCGGCAGCGGAATCGCGGATCGCAACGCCGCTTCGAGGATCGCCTGCGCGCGTGTCCGCTCGTCGAGCAGCTCGGCGAACGCAGGCAGGTTGCCGTCGCGCTCGATCAGCGTCGGTCGCGGCCCGATGCGCGCCACGAGGCGCCGGTACAGGGCCCAGACCGCATCGTCGACCGGCGCGTCGTGCGAATCGACCAGCAGCGCAGCGCCGTGCACCGGATCGCGCGAATGCCCGGCCAGGTGGATCTCCTCGACGAGCGCGCCGGGCACCGCGTCGAGCCACGCACCGGCGTCGAAGCCCAGGTTGTTCGCGCTCACGAAGACGTTGTTGACGTCGACGAGCAGGCGGCAGCCGCTGCGACGGCACAGCTCGACGAGGAACGCGATCTCGTCGATCTCGTGCTCGCCGATGCGCAGGTAGTGCGACGGGTTCTCGATCGCGATGGGCCGGCCGAGCCGCTCCTGCACGCAGTCGACGTTCGCGGCGATGCGCGCGAGCGCGGCTCGGGTCCGCGGCACCGGAAGCAGGTCGGGCAGCCAGACGCCGCGCCACGCCGACCAGGCCAGGTGCTCGGACACCCGCACCGGCTCGACCTGCCGTGCAAGCGCCGCCAGACGGTCGAGGTGCCGAGGATCGGGATCGGCGTCGGAGGCCAGCGACAGGCCCACGCCGTGCAGCGCCACCGGATGGCGCGAGCGGATCGCGCGAAGCCATGCGGGCCGCGGGCCGCCTGCCGCCATGTAGTTCTCGGGATGGACTTCGAACCACAGCCCGTCCGCGGCGCACCCGAGCGCGTCGTCGAAGTGTTCCGGCTTCAGGCCGAGGCCCGCGGACGGCGTCATGGTCAGCCTTTCAGCGCGGTGAGCGAGCCCATGCCCTTCGGCGTCTTCATCGTCGTGCACGTGCCCTTGGGCACGTACCGCCACGCGTTGCCCTGGTAGTCCACCTTCGCGGTGCCGGCGCAGGTCGTGCCGGGGCCGGCGGCGCAGTCGTTCTTGCCGGCGAGCGAGACGCCGTAGCACTTCTCGAGTGCGACCTTGTCGTCCATGGGTTTCTTGTCCTCGGCGGCCAGCGCGGCGCCGGCCGCGAGCGCGCCGAGCGCGAACATCGTGACGGCGATCGTTTGACGTGACATGAATGCGACTCCTCGATGAGATGGATGGAAGCGTTCGAAACCGACCGCGCCGCGCCGGGCCGCGAGGGCTTGCGAATCGGCGGGTCTGCAGGCAAGTTCGATGCGAACGCGTCGCCGGTTACAGCCGGTCGCGCGATATGCTTCAGGTCGAACGCAGCGCGCTCGCGGCCGGATCCGCGCCGCCGTGCCCCGAACGACCGGGCTGTAACCAAAAGCGGCAATGCAACGAACTGGCATCGGAGGCCCGGCGAACGCGACCGAGGAACGCCTGCGCGAAGCGCTGGTGCGCGGGCTGGGCGGTGATTCCGCCGCCTACCACGCGTTCCTGAAGGCGCTCGGCGCGCACCTGCGGGCCTATTTCCGCAGGCGCCTGAGCAGGCTGCCGGACGAAGTGGAGGATCTGGTGCAGGAAACCCTGCTCGCGGTGCACAACCAGCGGCACACCTACGACCCGGACCAGCCGCTGACCGCGTGGGTCCACGCGATTGCGCGCTACAAGCTCGTCGACCTGCTGCGCCGGCGCGCCCGCGGCGACGCGCAGACCGATTCCCTCGACGACGCCGACGAGGTGCTCGCGGCGAGCGATGCCGAAGCGAGCGAGGCGCGGCGCGACCTCGCGAAGCTGCTGCAGGCGCTCCCCGACCGCCAGCGCCTGCCGATCCTGCACGTGAAGATCGAGGGCCTGTCGGTGCTCGAGACCGCGCGACTGACCGGCCTGTCGGTGTCGGCGGTCAAGATCGGCGTGCATCGGGGGCTGAAGGTGCTCGCGGCGATGATCCGGAGCACGCGATGAGAACCGACGACCTGGTGACGATGCTCGCGACCGGCGCCGGGGACGTCGAGCCCTCCGCGGCGCGGCGCCGCTTCGCGCTGGCGATCGGCTGGGGCGCGCTCGGCGCCTCGCTGCTGATGGCGATCCTGCTCGGCGTGCGCGACGACCTCGCGCACGCGGCGGGCTTGCCGATGTTCTGGATGAAGTTCGGCTTCGTGGCGGCGCTGGCCGTCGCCAGCGTGGTGGCGGCGCTGCGGCTCTCGCAGCCCGGCGTCGCGCTCGGCGGCGCGCCGCTCGGGATGGCGGCGCCGCTGCTGGCGATCTGGGCGCTGGCCGGTGCGGTCCTGCTCGCGGCCGAGCCGGCCGATCGCGCCGGCCTGATCTTCGGCCAGACCTGGTCGACCTGCCCGCTGAACATCACGGTGCTGTCGGTGCCGACCTGGGCCACCTCGATGTGGGCGATGAAGGGCCTGGCGCCCACCCGGCTGCGGCTCGCGGGGGGCGTTGCCGGCCTGCTGGCCGGAGCGGTGGCGGCCGTGGTCTACACGCTGCATTGCCCCGAGATGGCCGCCCCGTTCCTCGCGACCTGGTACGTGCTCGGGATCCTGATCCCGGCCATCCTGGGCGCGCTGCTCGGCCCGAGGTTGCTGCGCTGGTAGTGGATGGATATCCAGCGAATCCTCTAAACTCGCGGGCATGCCCGCCGATGCCATTGCGCCACCCGCCGCCGCTGCCCCGTGCAGCACGACCCGGCGCGCCGTTCCTCGCCCCGATCCGCTCGACGGGTTGAATCCCGAGCAGCGCGCCGCCGCCGGTTTCGGCGAGCGGGGCCCCGATGGCCGCTTCGATTCGCCGCCGCTGCTGATCGTCGCGGGCGCCGGCACCGGCAAGACGGCCACGCTTGCGCATCGCGTCGCGCACCTCGTGATGCAGGGCGTCGACCCGATGCGGATCCTGCTGCTCACCTTCAGCCGGCGCGCAGCGCAGGAGATGACCCGGCGCGCCGAGCGGCTGGTGGCCGCGGCGCGCCCCGGCCCGGTGCGCCTGCCGTGGGCCGGCACCTTCCACTCGATCGGCGCGCGCCTGCTGCGCGAGTACGCCGACCGCGTCGGGCTCGAAGCGTCGTTCGGCATCCTCGACCGCGGTGACGCGGCCGACCTCGTCGACGTGGTGCGCCACGAGCTCGGCCTGTCGTCGACGCGCCAGCGCTTCCCGCGCAAGGACACCTGCCTGGCGATCTATTCGCAGCGGGTCAACAGCGGCTGGCCGCTCGAACGCGTGCTGCACGAGGCGTTCCCGTGGTGCTCGCAGTGGCGCGACGAACTGTCGGCGCTGTTCCGGGGCTACGTCGAGCGCAAGCAGGCCAACGGCGTGCTCGACTACGACGACCTGCTGCTGTGGTGGCACGCGGCGATGTCGGATCCGTCGCTGGCCGCCGAGGTCGGCGCGCGCTTCGATCACGTGCTGGTCGACGAGTACCAGGACACCAATGCGCTGCAGGCGCAGATCCTGCTGGCGATGAAGCCCGGCGGCCGGGGCCTGGCGGTGGTCGGCGACGACGCGCAGTCGATCTACGCATTCCGCGCGGCCGACGTCGGCAACATCCTCGACTTCCCCGCGAAGTTCGAGCCCCCGGCGCAGCGCATCACCCTCGAACTGAACTACCGCTCGGTGCAGCCGGTGCTCGACGCCGCCAACGCGCTGATCGCGCAGGCTGCGCGCCAGCACCCGAAGACGCTGCGCGCGAGCCGCGGCGGCGGCGCGCGCCCGCAGCTGGTCACCGTCGTCGACGAGCGCGCGCAGGCCGACTGGGTCGTCGATGCAGTGCTGCGCCACCGCGAGGCGGCGGTGCCGCTGAAGCGGCAGGCGGTGCTGTTTCGCAGTTCGCATCACAGCGCGACGCTGGAGATCGAGCTCGCGCGGCGCAACGTCCCCTTCGTCAAGCACGGCGGGCTGAAGTTCCTCGAGGCCGCGCACATCAAGGACCTGCTGTCGGTGCTGCGCTGGGCCGAGAACCCGCGCAACGCGATCGCCGGCTTTCGCGCGCTGCAGCTGATGAGCGGCGTCGGCCCCGCGACCGCGCAGCGCTGCCTCGACGCGATCGGCGGCGCGCCGTCGCGCCTGCTCGAAGCGTTGCGCGGCTTCGCGGCGCCGGCCGCGGCGCGCGACGAGTGGGACGGCTTCGTCGCGGTGATGGCCGGGCTGCTCGATCCGTCGGCGCGCTGGCCGGCGCAGCTCGAGCCGGTGCGCCGCTGGTACCAGCCGCTGCTCGAGCGCCGGCACGACGATGCCGCGGTGCGCGCCGCCGACCTCGACATGCTGCAGTCGATTGCCGCGCAGTTCGGCACGCGCGAGCGCTTCCTGACCGAGCTCGCCCTCGATCCGCCGCAGGCGAGCGGCGACCTCGCCGGCGATCCGCTTCGCGACGAGGACTACCTGATCCTCTCCACCGTCCATTCGGCCAAGGGCCAGGAGTGGGACGCGGTCTTCGTCATCAACGTCAACGACGGCAACTTCCCGAACGAGTACGCGACCGGCCGCGCCGAGTCGATCGACGAGGAGCGCAGGCTGCTCTACGTCGCCGTGACACGGGCGCGCGACTCGCTCTACCTGCTCGAGCCGCAGCGCTACCACGTCACGCAGCAGCCGCGCTACGGCGACGCCTACGTGCACGGCGCCCGCAGCCGTTTCCTCACCGATGCCCTGCTCGAGCGCTTCGACCGGGTCGGCCCGCCGCCCGAGGCCACCCCGGCCGGGACGGGTGCCGCCTCGGCGGCGCCGAAGGTCGACGTCGCCGCGCGAATCCGGCAGATGTGGTGAGCCCACGTGGCTCGATGGAGCCATGATCCTCCGAGCCATTGTCGGGCGCGCGCCTCCCGAATAGCCTGAGAACCCTCGAACAGGGTCGATTTGCATTGGGGGCGGAGATGAAGCGGGTACTGAAGCTGCTCGGGGCGATCGTGGCGCTGGCCGTCGTGGCGGCAGCGGCGACGCTGCTGTGGGCCTGGAAGGTCACCGACGAGGCGCTGGCGCGCCGCCACGCGTCGCCGTCCATCGACATTGCGCAGGAGGTGCGCAGCGCGCCGATCGACGCCGGCGAGCGGATCGTGCGCGTGCGCAACGGTTGCCCGGATTGCCATGGCAAGGACCTCGGCGGCGCACGCGTCGTCGACGATCCGGTCGTCGGCAAGGTCTATGCGCCGAACCTCACGCCTGCCGGCCTGGGCAAGTGGAGCGACGCCGAGATCGCGGCCGCGATCCGCACCGGCCTGCGGCCCGATGGGAAGCCACTGGTGATCATGCCCGCACACGAATACCAGCACCTCGCGCGCGACGATCTCGCCGCCTTGATCGCCTACCTGCGCAGCGTTCCGGCCGTCGAGCGAAGCACGCCGCCGGTCGAGGTCGGCCCGCTGCCGCGCCTGCTCTACGCGCTCGGCAAGTTCCCGACGCTGCTGCCGGCCGAGACGATCGACCCGTCGCGCGGGTTCGACGAAAAGCCGCACGAGGCGCCGACAGCGGCATTCGGACGTTACCTCGCGTCGGCGTCGTGCAGCGGCTGCCACGGCAGCGAGTTTCGCGGCGGGCCGATTCCCGGTGCCCCGCCCGACTGGGCCGCGGCCGCGCCGATCCGCCTGGGCGCCGACGGGCGCTGGAACCTCGACGGATTCGTCCGGACGATGCGCGAAGGCCGCTCGGCGCTCGACGGCCATGCGCTGCGCGCGCCGATGCCGGTCTCGGTGTACCGGAAAATGAACGACGTCGAGCTGGCCGCGCTGTGGAACTTCCTGTCGACGCTGCGCTAGGCTGAAGGGGGCGCGGCCGGCGCCGGCCGGCACGCTAGACTGTCCGCCGCCCCTTACGCGACGGACCGCCCCACGATGCCCCCCGAGACCGATTCCCGCCAGGCCTGGTTCCGGCTGTGGGTCAGCCTCGCGCTGTCGACGATCGGCGGCTGCGGAATGTACGTCGTCGTCGTCGTGCTGCCCGCGGTGCAGGCCGACTTCGGCGTCGCCCGCGGCGGCGCATCGCTGCCGTACATGGCGACGCTGATCGGCTTCGGCCTGGGCGGCATCCTGATGGGGCGGCTCACCGATCGCTTCGGCGTCGCGGTGCCGGTGACGATCGGGGCCGTGTCGCTGGCGCTCGGCTGCTTCGCCGTGGCGTCCGCGCAGAGCCTGACTGCGTTCGCGATCGCGCACGGCGTCCTGATCGGCATGCTCGGCAGTTCCGCGACGTTCAGCCCGCTGGTCGCCGACATTTCGTTCTGGTTCGTGCGCCGGCGCGGCATCGCGGTGGCGATCTGCGCCAGCGGCAACTACCTGGCGGGAACGATCTGGCCGCCGGTCGTCGAGCACTTCGTCGGCACCGTGGGCTGGCGCCAGACCTACCTGGGCATCGGCGTGTTCTGCCTGGCGACGATGCTGCCGCTGGCGCTGTTGCTGCGGCAGCGCACGCCGGCCACGCTGCGCGGCGCGCCGTCGCCGGCGCGCGCCGCGGGTGCACGGGCGCCCGGGACGACGCCGGACGCCGTCTCCGCCGGCCCGGCGGCCATCGCGCCGACACCCGCGGCGGGCCTGGGGCCCGCGAGCGCCCGCACCGCGCTCGGCCTGTCGCCCGCCGCGCTGCAGACGCTGCTGTGCATCGCCGGCGTCGCGTGCTGCGTGGCGATGTCGATGCCGCAGGTGCACATCGTGGCCTACTGCGGCGACCTCGGCTACGGGCCTGCGCGCGGGGCGCAGATGCTGTCGCTGATGTTCGGCTTCGGAATCGTCAGCCGGCTGGTCTCGGGGATCATCTGCGACCGCATCGGCGGGCTGCGCACGCTGCTGCTCGGCTCGGCGCTGCAGGGCGTCGCGCTGCTGTTGTTCCTGCCCTTCGATTCGCTCGCGTCGCTGTACGTGATCTCGGCGCTGTTCGGCCTGTTCCAGGGCGGCATCGTGCCGTCGTACGCGATCATCGTCCGCGAGTACTTCTCGCCGCAGGACGCCGCGATGCGCGTCGGCACCGTGCTGACGGCGACGCTGTTCGGCATGGCGCTCGGCGGCTGGTTGTCGGGCGCGATCTTCGACCTCACCGGCTCGTACGACGCTGCCTTCGTCAACGGCCTCGCGTGGAACCTGCTGAACGTCGCGATCGTGCTGTGGCTGCTCGGCCGGCTGCGCGGCCGGTCGACGCTGCGCCCGGCGGCGCTCGCCTGATTGCGCACCTGAGCGCCTGCCTCAGTCGACGTCGACGAGCACCTTGCCGACGTTCGACATCGATTCGGTCGCTTCGTGCGCCGCTGCGATGTCGTCGAGCGCGAAGTGCCGGAAGAACTGGTGGCGCAGCTGTCCGCGAGCCAGGGCCTCGCCGATCCAGCGCGCGGCCTGCGCGTGCGCCTCGTCCGGCATCGCGTAGACCAGCACGAAGCGCACGGTGAGGTCCTTCGACAGCATGGGCCAGAACGGCACGGCCGGCTCGGGGGCGGCGTCCGACGCGTAGGTGGCGATGACGGCGCCAGGGCGCAGCAGGTCGATGTCGGTGCGCAGGTTGGCACCGAACGCGACCTCGACGACGCGGTCCAGCGGCGCCTGGGCGCCGCACAGCGCGCGAACCCGCGCGACCACGTCCTCGGTGCGATAGTTGACGACCTCGTCGGCGCCCGCCTCGCGCGCACGCTCGGCCTGTGCGTCGCGGCTCACGGTGGCGATCACCCGGGCGCCGCCCAGCTTCGCCATCTGCACTGCGTAGTAGCCGACGGCGCCGGCGCCGCCCTGCACCAGCACCGTCCGGCCCGCCACCGGGCCGTCGGCGAACACGCACCGATGCGCGGTCATGGCCGGAATGCCCAGGCACGCGCCGGCGTCGAAGCCGACCCGATCGGGCAGCGGCACGGCCTTGTGCGCCGGAACCGTCGTGTACTGCGCCGCGGTGCCGAACGGGCGGCCCAGGTTGGCCTCGTAGACCCAGACGCGCTCGCCGACGCGCGACGGATCGACGCCGTCGCCGACGGCGTCGACGATTCCCGCGCCGTCCTGGTGCGGGATCACGAGCGGAAACGGCATCTCCTTGACGCGCAGTCCGCTGCGGCTCTTGGTGTCCGACGGATTGACCGCCGAGACGTGGATGCGCACGCGTACCTCGCCGGCGGCGGGCGTGGGGAGCGGCCGTTCGCCGACGCGCAGCACCTCCCGGGCGGCGCCCTTGCGTTCGTAGAATGCGGCTTTCATGTCGGGCGCACCTCGACGCGTGGATGATCGATGCGCCGATGATAGTGCGCGATCAGCTCCGCGGCAGCTCGATCTCGACGACGAGCCCGCCGCCGTCGCGGTTGCGCGCGGCGATGCGGCCGCCGTGCGCCTCGATCGAGCGGCGCGCGATCGCCAGCCCCAGGCCGAAGCCGCGCTCGCCGGCGCCGTTGGGCGCGCGATGGAAGGGCTCGAAGATGGCCTCGAGTTCCGGGTCGGGTACGCCGGGCCCGCGGTCGGCCACGCTCAGCACGAAAGGCGTGCCCTCGCTGGCCGGGGCGCCCGGCAGGCCGACGCGCACCTCGACCGCGGTGCCCTCGCGCGTGTATTTCACCGCGTTGCGGATCACGTTCTCGAACGCCCGGTGCAGCAGTTCTGCGCGCGCCGTCGCCATCACCGGATCGGCGCCTGCGAACGAGACGTCGCGCCCGCTCGCGCGCGCCTCGAAGCGCGCGTCGTCGACGATCGATTCGACCAGCTCGACCAGGTCGACGCGCTCGAGCGGGGGCAGCGCGTTGCCGGCCTCGAGCCGGGCGAGCGCGAGCAGTTCGCCGACCAGGCCGTCGAGCCGGTTCGCCTCGCGCTCGATGCGCTCGAGCATCGACGCGGTGCGTTCGGGGTCCTGGCGCGCCAGTCCGACCGCGGCCTGCAGTCGCGCCAACGGCGAGCGCAACTCGTGCGACACGTCGTGCAGCAGGCGCCTCTGCGAAGCCACCAGCTGCTGCAGTCGGTGCGCCATCTGGTCGAAGTCCCGGCCCAGGTCGGCGATCTCGTCGGCGCGACGCCCCATCAGCGGCGCGACGCGGGTGTCGAGCCGGCCCTCGGCGACCGAAGCGACCGCGCGGCGCAGGTGCCGGATCGGCCGCGTCAGCGACCAGGCGAGCAGCGCGCTGAACGCTACGCTGGCGAGCAGGCCGATCGCACCCAGCAGCACCGGCGGCAGCGGCTCGGCCGGCCGGCCGAATCGCGCGGGGCGCGGCGCCGGGCGGATCGTCCCGTCGGCGGCGAACGGCACGAACAGCAGCAGCCCGCTCGCGTCGTCGTAGCGCACGGCGCGCGCCGCGCGCGGCGCCGCGGGCCGCGCGGCGAGCCCGCGCGCGCGCTCGAGCGCGTCGGCCGGCACGTCGCGGCCGAGGAGATCCCTGCCGTCGCGGTCGACCGCATAGACGACCGCTGCGCTCCACGGCGGGGCCGCGTCGCCGAGCAGCGCGCGCAGCGCGGATACGCCACCGTGGCGCAGCGTGGCGGCTGCCGCCTGCAGCGCGAGCGCCGCGCGCGGACCGGCCGCCAGCGCCGGCTCGTCGCGGGCCACGCGCTGCTGGTGCAGCCAGACGAGCGAACCCACCGCGGCGCCTGCCAGCAGCAGCGCGAGCCAGAACGCGAGGAAGAACTTCCAGAACAGCCGGCCCATCGTTGCCGCTCCGGTCATTCGAGCAGGAACTGGTAGCCTCGCCCGCGCACGGTCTCGATCCACGAGCGGCCGTCGCCGCGCTGGCCGAGCTTCTGGCGCAGGCTGCTCACGTGCACGTCGATGCTGCGATCGAAGCGCGCCAGCGGCCGGCCGAGGGCCTGCTCCGACAGTTCGGCCTTGCCGACGACGCGTCCCGCCTGGCGCGCGAGGACTTCGAGCAGGCTGAACTCGGTGCTGGTGAGCGACAGCGTCTCGCCGTGCCAGTGCGCGAGCCGCTTGCCCGGCCACAGCGACAGCGGCCCCGCGGCCAGCGGCTCGTCGGCAGCGCCGGCTTCGGCGGGACGTGCGCGGCGCAGGATCGCGCGCAGGCGCGCGGCGAGCTCGCGTGGCGTGCAGGGTTTGGGCACGTAGTCGTCGGCGCCCAGCTCGAGCCCGACGATGCGATCGACGTCGTCGCCCCGGGCGGTGAGCATCAGCACCGGCACGCGGCTGGCCAGCCGGATCCGGCGCAGCGCCTCGACGCCGTCGAGCCCGGGCATCATCACGTCGAGCACCACGATGTCGTAGCCGCCGTCGAGCGCGCGCGCGACGCCCGAGTCGCCGTCGTGCACGGCGTCGGTGTCGAAGCCTTCCCGCTGCAGGTACTCGCGCAGCAGGTCGGACAGCTCGACGTCGTCATCGACGAGCAGGACTTTCGGCATCGAAGGCGGGGTCGGAGCGCATCGAACCGATCATATCGGCGGCGGGCGGGTGCCGACAGCGCCGACGCGAAGGAACGTGCGCTTCTTTACCAACGTTTACACGTGCCCAACGACGGTTAACGCGCGGCGCGCGCATTCTGCAGGCGTGCCGAAGACCAGTTCTCGGCCAGCCGGGCAGCCGCCCGGTCGATTCGACGATCACGCGGGCCCTGGGCCCCACGAAGGAGTTCACGATGAAGAAAGCACGTATCGCAGCCATCGCCGCCGCGGCGGGCGTCGCGCTCGCCGTTCCGTTCCTCGTCTCGGCGCAGGGTGCGCCGGCCGGCGACGGCATGCGCGAAGGCGGCGCGTTCCACAGGATTCACGCGCGCCATGGCGGCCCCGGCGAACAGGGACTGAGGGGCGGCGCGTTCCTGCGCGGCCTCGACCTGACCGAGGCGCAGCGCGACAAGGTGTTCGCGGTCATGCACGCGAATGCGCCGGCGATGCGCGAGCAGGGGAAGATCCTTCGCGCGACGCGCGGCGAGCTGGCGAAGCTCGCGCTGTCGAACGACTACGACGAGGCGAAGGTCAAGGCATTGACCGATCGCAGCGCGCAGGCAATGAGCACGATGGCGCAATTGCGGGCGCGCGGAATGAACGAGATCTTCCGGACGCTGACTCCCGAGCAGCAGGCGAAAGTGATCGAGCGCCAGGCCCGCTGGGAGCAGCGCGGCCCGGGCGGCGGGCGCCACTTCGGCCCGCGCGGCGAGGGCCGCCGCGGCGGCCCGGGATTCGACGGCGGTCCGGGCGCCGGGCGCAGCTGAGCGCGCGGACACCGGCGGCCGCGGCGCCTCGACGGGCGCCGCGTGCCGTCGCGCACCGATCCACTGCGAGCCGATCCGCCGGGCGCGGATCGGCTCGCGCGCGTTCCGGTACAGTGCCGCATGGCACTCAGGGCAACCATCTACAAGGCCGAGCTGTCGGTCGCCGACATGGACCGCGGCTACTACGCCGACCACTCGCTCACGATCGCGAAGCATCCGTCCGAGACCGAGGAGCGGATGATGATCCGCCTCGTCGCCTTCGCGCTTCGCGCCGACGCCGCGCTCGCGTTCGGCCGCGGACTGTCCACCGAGGACGACCCCGACCTGCTGCGCAGCGACCTCACCGGCGCGATCGACACCTGGATCGACGTCGGCTGGCCCGACGAGCGGCGAGTGCGCCGCGCCTGCGGGCGCGCCCGCGAGGTGCTGGTCGTGACCTACGGCGGCGCAAAGGCCGAGGCCTGGTGGGGCCAGGTCGCCTCGGCGCTCGCGCGCTGCGACAACCTCGAAGTGATCGAAGTGCCGGCCGAGGCGGGCGCCGCGCTCGGCGCGCTGGCGCGGCGCGCGATGCGCGTGCACTGCTCGATCCAGGACGGCCAGGTGCTGTTCGGTTCCGACGAAGGCCAGGTCGCCTTCGAGCCGGTGGCGCTTCGGGCGCGCGCCTGAGCGCGGCGAGCGCGTAACATCGCGCCATGATCACTGACACCCCCGCTTCCGGTGCCGAGCGCGCTGTGCTGGCCGACGCCGATTTCGACCGCCTCGACCAGCTGCTGGCCGAGCTCGGCAACGACGACGCGATGATCGTCGAGGAGCTCGACGGCTTCCTCGCGGCGCTCGCGTGCGCGCCCGAGCCGGTGACCGCCGACGATTTCCTGCCCGTGGTCTTCGGCCTCGCGGACGGGGATGGCGGCGATGGCAGCGATGGCGGGCCGCGGCGCGGCGAGGCGGCGCTTGCCGGGCTGCCCGCCGGTTTGGCCACCGAGTTGGCCGCGTTGGTGCGGCGGCACGCACAGGCGGTCGCCGCCTCGCTCGACGCGGGGTCGTTCGCGCCAGTGCTCGCCTACGACAACCAGGGTGCACCCGACGGCAGCGCCTGGGCGGTCGGGTTCCTGCGCGCGGTGGAGATGGCGCCGGACAGCTGGGACGCGATGCTCGACGAGAAGGAGTTCGGCGACGCGCTCGACGCGGCCGAGGCGCTGGCCGCGACGCTCGACGACGAGTCCGGTGCTCGCGCGCCGTCGCGGCGCGAGCGCGAGGCGCTGATCGACCGGATGATCGCCGACGTCGGCGACATCCACGAATTCTTCCGGCCGTACCGGCAGGCGGGCACGACGCCTCGGGCGATGCGGGTCGAGACGGTGCGCCGCGAGCAGCCCAAGGTCGGTCGCAACGAGCCCTGCCCGTGCGGCAGTGGCCGCAAGTTCAAGGCCTGCTGCGGAGCGTCGCCTCAGGGACGGTCCTCGGCGAGCGCGGACACGACGTAGCGAAGCGGGCCGCCGGGCGCGACGGCGTCGAACGGCCAGCAGGTCACCAGCGTGAGCTCGTCGCGGCCGCGGTCGGCGGCGACACCGAGGTCGCGGGCATCGACGATGCGCGCTCCGCTCACCCGATAGGTCCGGCTTCGCCCGTCGAGACGTTCGACCTCGATGCGTTGCCCCGCGGACACCCGTTCGAGGATGCGGAAGTGGGTGTCGCGATGGCCGCTGACCACGCTGTTGCCTGCGCCGCCGGGCAGCCCGGTGCCGCTGCGATGCCCCGGCCCGAAGGCCAGCACCCGTCCGGCGTCGCCTTCGAGCACGACCATCGAGCGCGCCTGCTCGACGAACGTGATCCGCGCGACGGCGGTCGTGTCGGCCCACGCCCAGGGGCGCGACGACGCGCGCCCCTGTTCGCGGTTGTGCTGCCAGGCCTGCTCGATCAGCGCCTGCGCGAGCCAGGCTTTCGCGTGCATGTACAGCCCGGTACCGACCTGCCACAGGCCGGCAGCCACCAACGCGGCCACCACGAGCCGCGGCGCGCCGAGCCGTCGGCGGACCGCCAGCCACGCGTGCCGCAGGTCGATGCTGCGGTCGAGCAGCCACAGGCGCATCGACTGGATCATTGCCGGACCCCGTTGCGTGCGAAGGCCGCCGCCGCGCGCGCGTGCGCGCGCTCGCGTGCCGCCGCGCGGGCGGGCGAGGTCGCCAGCCGCGACCTCAACCAGGGCAGCGAAGCGAGCGCGAGCAGCAGCATGCCGGCGGCGACGTGAAGCGCGGCCGGCGTCGCGCCCTGTGCGAGCTCGCCCTGGCCGAAGACCGCGTCGTGCTCCCAACCCGCCGGTAGCTGCGTCGGCACCGCCGCCGGCTGCACCGGCGCGTCGGCGGGGCGCGCTGGCGTCACGTCGACCGCGACGAGGCTGGTGTACGCGGTGACGAGGTGGTGCGCGAGCCCGAGGTCGCGCACGCGGGCGCGCAGCGCGTCGAGTTCGGTCCGGTCGCCGCCGGCGCGCGCGATCTCGTCGCCCAGTTCCTCGATGCGCTGGCGCGCCCACGCGGCGTGCAGGCCGCTGCCTTCGGCGCGCGCGGCCTCGACGCGGCTCTCCCAGCGAATCGCCCCCACGTTGCCGGAGACCACCGCCGCGCCCGGCATGCGGGCGAAGCGCGCGCGCACGACGATCGGCTCGCCGGCGTAGAGTTCCCCGGGCAGCGACACCGGGTCGATCGGCTGCGCGCCGTCGAAGCGCAGCTGCAGGCCGGTGAGCATCGGCCTGGCCAGCTTTGCGTAGAGCTCGGCCATCCTGGCTTCGACGTCCTCGACGCGGTCGACGTAGGTGTAGCTGCCGCGCCCGGCGGCCGCGGCCTTGCGCATGAACCAGCCGTTCGGCGCCGAGCCGATGCCGATCGTGAAGAATCGCCGCGAGCCGAGACGGCGCTCGATCAGCGCGAGCATCTCGGCTTCGTAGCCGACGGCCCCGTCGGTCATGAACACGACCTGCGCGACCCGTCCGGGGGTCGCGGGGGCCGAGAGCGCCTGCTCGATCGCGCCGCGCATCTCGGTGCCGCCCTCGGCGCGCAGGCGGTCGATCCACGCGAGCGCCTCGCGGCGGCTGGCTTCGTCGAACGGCCGCGGCGCCGCATACAGGCTGTCGTGGCTGCTGCTGAAGCGGATGATGTTGAAGGCGTCGCCGGGCCTGAGCTGCGCGATGCCGTATCGCAGCGCGCGCAGCGCCTGTGCGAACGACGTGCCGGCCATCGAGCCCGAGGTGTCGATCACGAACGTCGTTTCGCGCGCGATGCGCGGCACGTCGGCGCCGGCGCCGCCCGGCGGCGCGAGGATCAGCTGGCCGTAGTGCAGGTCTTCGTGCCGCTCGACCCTGAACGCGCCGGCCGGATGCTCGCCGGGCAACGGCGACCACTGCAACTCGAAGTCCCGATCGGCGATCGCCGCCGCATCGAGCGCGATCCGGTACAGGTTCGGCGCCGCGCGCTCGACGCGGATCGCGTGCGTCGACGAGCGCGGCGTCGTCACCGGCACGCCGGCGTCCAGGCGCACGCTCACCGACAGCGCGTTGGGGACGCGATGGGCGTCCTGGTCGCCGCCCGTCGCCACGACGGGCGAGACGGCGCCGGCCGTGGCGGGCAGCAGCACGGGTAGCGGCCCGGGGCCGACGATCTCGCGGCCCGGGTCGTAGCGCGGCGCGACCACCGTCGGCAGCCTCAGTCGCCACGCGCCGTCCTTCAGCGCGAGCGCCTGCTGGTACTCGACGCGGATCGCGATGCGCGCGCCGGGTGCGATGTTCGCGACCCGCGCGGTGAACAGGTTGGGCCGCTGCTGCTCGACGATCGACGCGCGCTTGCCGGCCGCCGTGGCGTCGCGGTACTCGGCGCGGGCGGCAGCGCGCTCGCGGATGCGGCCCTCGACGAGCCGCTCGCCGACGCGCATCTGCAGCCGGTCGACCGCGCTGTCGTCGGGCAGCGGGAACGCATAGATGCCCTCGAGCCAGCCGCGGCCCGGATTGTCGAAGGCCTGCGTGACCGTCGTGCGCACCACCGGCCCGGTGACCTCGACCCGCACGTCGGTCGAGACGAGCGGCGCGGCCTTCAGGCCCTGCGTGGTCCTGAACAGCAGCGTCGCGCGATCGGCGCTGCCGGGCGACGCGACGTCGGGCAGCCGCTCGATCGCGGCGTCGGCGGGCGCGGCGCCGGCGGAGGTGGCAGCGGCGGGCGCTGCCGCGGGTTGCGCGATCGCGTGGGTGCTGATGATCAGCACCAGTGCGCCGAGCACCACCGACACGAACAGCGCAGTGCCGACCACGCAGCCGGCGAAGGCGAGCCACTCGCGCCAGTCGAATCGTGGTGGGGTGTCCGCGACGGGCAGCGGTTCGGCAGCGGCGTGACGCGACATGTCCGGGGTCTCCTGGTGGGCGCGGCGAAATGCCGCGGCAGGATCGATTGCGCGCCTGCGCGGCGGCTGCCTCGGGGCGCGAATCGGACCGAAGCCGGCGCAAATCGGGCATTTCGCCGACATCGGCGGCGCGCCACGCGGGCGCACAGGGCTTTGGGATACATTGCGCGCATGAGCCGCCGCATCGCCATCATCGAGGACGAGCCCGCCATTCGCGACAACCTTCGCGACGCGCTGGTTCGCCAGGGCTTCGAGGTCCTGGGCTTCGCCGACCGGCGCGAGGCACAGGCGGCGCTGGCGTCGCGGCTGCCCGACATGGCGATCATCGACGTGGGGCTGGGCGACGAGCCGGACGGCGGATTCGAGCTGTGCCGCTGGCTGCGCGAGCGCGCGCCGGCGCTGCCGATCCTGATGCTGTCGGCGCGCGATTCCGAGATCGACATCGTCTCCGGGCTGCGCCTGGGCGCCGACGACTACCTCACCAAGAACGTCAGCCTGCCGCACCTGCTCGCGCGCGTCACCGCGCTGTTTCGCCGGGTGGACGTGCTCGCGCAGCCGCAGGGCCCGGCCGAGTTGCTGGTGCGCGGCGCGCTGCGCCTGGACGTGCCGCGGTTCGAGGCCAGCTGGCGCGACCACCCGATCGAGCTGACGGTGACCGAGTTCTGGATGCTGCACGCGCTGGCTCGGCACCCCGGCCACGTGAAGGATCGCGACGCGCTGATGCGCGAAGCCAACCTGGTGGTCGACGACCAGACCGTCACGTCCTACGTCAAGCGCATCCGGCGAAAGTTCGAGGCGATCGACCCGGCGTTCGACGCGATCGAGACGGTCTACGGCCTGGGCTATCGGTTCGTCGAGCGAGATGGGGCAGCCACCGCGTAGTACGCGTCGCTGGCGCCTGCCGCTCGGTCTGCGGTTCACGCTCGCGCTGGCGATGGTGCCGCTGCTGGCGTTGCCGCTGGTCGGCCTGCGCTTCGCCGAGGTGATGACCGAACTCGCGCGCAACGAGCGGCTGGAGAACCAGGCGCAGGCGGCGCGCAACCTCGCGGCGTCGCTGCACGAGCGTCGCGAGCTGTTCGAGACGGGCGCTGCTACCGTCGATCGCCGCGCCGGCACCGAGCCCTTGCCGGTCGAATTGCTGGCGGACGTCGTCGTCGACCAGAACGCGAGCGAGTGGCTCGAGGTGCCCGGCCGCGCGCTGCCGATGCGCGCGCCCGACGGCACGATCGCGTCGGTGCTGCGCGTGCGGCTCGCGGCCGCCCGCTCCCAGGAGCGGCCGGGCAAGTTCTTCCTGCTGGTCGACGCGGACGATGAACGTCTGGTGGTGCCGGAGGTTCGCGACGGCGTGCGGCTGGCCGGCGACGAACTGGTCGTCGAGTACGGTCCCGATGCCGGCGCGATGCAGACGCTGAGCGTGCAGCCGGTCGAGCGGCCGGGCGGCTGGATGGCCGAGATCGGCTTCGACGCCGAGCCGGCGCTGCTGCGCGTGCGCATCACCGACGTCGACTACCTCGGGTCGCGTCGCATCGAGGGGCAGGCCGACTCCGGGCTGCTCGCGCCGGTGCGTCCATTCGCCGCGCCGACCCGCAGGGATCGCCGTCCGGCGCTGTGGGCCGACGCAGTGCGCGGGCTCTCGCGAGCCAGCGGGCGCGTCTCGGTGTTCGACGCCAGCGGCGCGCTGCTCGCCCAGTCGGGCCGCGTGTCCGCAGGGCCGCCGCCGGCCGACGACTGGCAGTCGCGCCTGGCGCGCCGCTTGCTGTCGGCGACGCTGAGCCTGCGCCCCGAGCGCTTCCTGGACGAGTCGACGCCGGGCAGCACGCCGGCGATCCCGCCGCTCACGCGGGCGCTGTCGGGCGTGGCGGCGCAGCAGTCCGAGCGGATCGCGATCCAGGCCGGCCTGCCGGTGTGGATGCTGACGAGCGCGCAGCCGCTGTGGGTCGGCGACCGCGTGGTCGGCGCGCTGGTGCTCGAGGAGAACACCGGCTCGCGACTCGGCGTGGCGCGCGAGGCGATCGAGCGGCTCGCGCTGCTCACCGCGGCGGCGATGGCCGCGAGCGCGCTCGCGCTGCTCGCGGTCGGGTCGGTGACCGTCGCGCGAGTCGTGAGGCTGCGACGGCAGGCCGAGCAGGCGATCGATTCGCGAGGCCGCGTGGTGGGCGGCATCCGTGCGCCGCGCATACGCGACGAGATCGGCGCGCTCGCCGAGAGCCACGCCAACGTGCTCGAGCGGCTGCGCCAGCACCAGCAGTACGTCGGCAACCTGCGCGCAAGGCTGGTGCACGAACTGCGCACCCCGATCATGGTCGTGCGCTCGTCGCTGGACAACCTGGCCGCCGAGGCCGATCCCCAGGGGCGCGAAGCCTACCTCGCGCGTGCCCGCGACGGCGCACAGCGCCTCGAGCGGATCGTCGCGAGCATGGGCGAGGCGTCGAGCCTCGAGGCGATGCTCGCGCAGAGCCGCCTCGAATCGGTCGACCTGGCGGCGCTGCTGAACGCCTGCGCCGCCGGCTATCGCAGCGCGTTTCCTGCGCGCGAATTCTCGGTCGACTGCGCGGCCGGCGCCGCGCCGTGCCCGGTCGTTCCCGAAGCCATCGTTCAGGCGCTCGACAAGCTCGTCTCGAACGCCGTTGACTTCGCCGGCGCCGGTTCGCCGGTCGTGCTGACGCTGCGGCGTGCCGACGAGGCCGACGGCTCGACGGGCGAGCACTGGGTATTCTCGGTGCGCAACCAGGGTCCGCCGCTGCCGAACGCCATGCGTGACAACCTCTTCGACTCGATGGTGTCGATCCGCGACCACCGTGGCGGCGGCGAGGCGCACCTCGGCCTGGGCCTGTACCTGGTGAGGCTGGTCGCGGAGTTCCACGGCGGCCACGCGTTCGCGCGCGACGTCGCCGACGGCGTCGAGGTCGGCTTCACCGTCGCGTCCCCGTCACGACCCGACTGACCGGCGGGCGCGGGCGGCCGGCCATCCGTCGGGCCGCGTGTATGCGAACGGGCCCGCCCGCCGTGTACTGGCAAGTGGGCCTGCCCCCGAACCCTCGACGACCCGCTCCAGACGTGGCTTACGCACCGGCCGAACTCCTGGCGAAGACCGCTCCGGAAGCGCGCTTGCGCGAGGAGCGTTCGCTGCGCAACATGCTGCTCAAGTACGAGGCGATCCTCGAGAACGCGTCGATCGGCATCGGATTCACCCGCGACCAGCGCTTCGAGCACGTCAATCCGCGCTTCGAGGAAATGCTCGGATGGCCGCGCGGGACGCTGGCCGGCCAGCCTGGCTACGTCGTCTGGCGCTCGCGCCAGGAGTACGCCGAGATCGGAGCCTACGTCGGCCCGCTGCTTGCACGCGGGCAATGCGTCGACTTCGAGCACGAGATCCTGCGCCGCGACGGCGGCAGCTTCCTGGCGCGAATCCGCGCGAAGTCGGTCGATCCGACGCACCCGACCAAGGGCGGGACGATCTGGATCGTCGAGGACATCACCGAGCACCGTCGCTCGGTGGAGGCGCTGCGCCGCGCCCACGACGAACTCGAGATCCGCGTGCGCGAGCGCACCGAGGCGCTCGCCGAAGCCAACGCCCGACTGCGCGACGAAATCGCCGAGCGCGAGACCGCCGAGCGACGCATCCGCCACCTCGCTCACCACGACGTGCTCACCGGGCTGCCGAACCGGCGCCTGCTGCACAAGCGGCTCGAGCAGGCGCTTGGCGCCGCGCGCGAAAGCGGCGGCCACGCGGCGGTGATCTTCATCGATCTCGACCGCTTCAAGACGATCAACGACTCGCTGGGCCACGCGGTCGGCGATGCGCTGCTCAAGGCGGTCGCGTTGCGCCTGACCGAGGTCCTGCGCCCCGGCGACACCGTTTCGCGCATGGGCGGCGACGAGTTCGTGCTGGTGCTGGGCAACGCCGCGGGCCCCGACGACGCCACCGCGGTGTCGGACCGGCTGCTCGAATGCCTGTCGCGGCCCTACGAGATCACCGGCTACTCGCTGCGCGTGACGCCGTCGATCGGGATCAGCGTGTTCCCTCGCGACGGCGAGGACGCCGAGACGCTGCTCAGCCGCGCCGACGCCGCGATGTACCACGCCAAGGCCGAAGGCCGCCACTGCTTCCGCTTCTTCACCGAGCAGGTCCAGCGCGCATCGACGCAGCGGCTGCAACTGGAGAACGAACTGCACGGCGCCGTCGCGCGCGGCGAGCTGCTGCTCCATTACCAGCCGCGCTTCGACCTGATCCACCGCAGTTTCGTCGCCGCCGAGGCGCTGGTCCGGTGGCAACACCCGACGCGCGGGATGATCAGCCCCGCCGAGTTCATTCCGCTGGCCGAAGAAACCGGCCTCATCCACCCGATCGGCCGCTGGGTGCTCGAGGAGGCCTGCCGCCAGCAACGGGCGTGGCGCGAGCGCGGCTTCTGCCCCGGCTCGATCGCGGTCAACCTGTCGGCCCAGCAGTTCCGCAGCGCCGACCTGGCCGGGTCGATCGGGTCGATCCTCGGCGACGCGGGCATCGAGCCGGAGGCGATCGAACTCGAGATCACCGAGTCGACGCTGATGCACGACAGCGGCCAGACGCTCGCGACGCTGCAGGCGCTCGCCTCGCTCGGGATCAGGATCTCGATCGACGATTTCGGCACCGGCTACTCGAGCCTCGCGTACCTGAAGCGCTTCCCGGTTCACCTGCTGAAGATCGACCGATCGTTCGTGCGCGACATTCCCGCCAACACCGATGACGCGACGATCGTGCGCGCGATCACCGGCCTGGCCGGCAGCCTCGGGCTGCGGGTCGTCGCCGAAGGCGTCGAGAACGAGGCGCAGGTGCGCTTCCTGCAGGGCATCGGATGCGACGAGGGGCAGGGCTTCCTGTTCGCGCCGCCGATGCCGGCCGACGAACTGGAGCGGCGCTTCGCCCACTGCGGCGCGACGCGCACGCCGCGCGCGCGCTGACGCCCGGTCAGGCGGCGCCGCGCTCGGGCTCGCGCCCCGCGTCGCCGGGCAGCGCCGGCGCGTTCCTGCGGAACGGCAGCACCACCGGGCCGGGCTGGCGACGCGCATCGTCGGCCGTGCTGGACCACTCCGCCGGGGCCTGCGGATCGGCGTCGGTCTCGGGAAGGCGCACGCCGATCGACCACGCGACGGCGGTCGTCATCAGCAGCGCGCGGACCACGGGTCGATGGTTTCGCATCGTTCGTTCCCCCTTCATCCCAGCCGCACGGGCACGAAAATGCGCAGCTCGCCGCGCTGGACCAGCAACGCGAGCTGGCGCGCGTCGCCGTTGACCAGCGCGCGCAGCTGCTCGACGCTGGCCACCGGCTTGCCGTTGACCGACAGGATCACGTCGCCCGGTTCGATCCCGGCGCGCTGCGCCGGCCCCGACACGTCCTCGACGACGAGCCCCGCATTGAGCCGCGTCGCCTGCCGCTCTTCCGGGGCCAGTGGACGCACCGCGACGCCGAGGCGACGCTCGCTGCGCTCGGGCGGCTGCTGGGCGGCCGTGTCGGTGCTGGTCGGCAGTTCGGCGAGCACCGCCGTCAACTGCTCGCGCTTGCCCTGGCGCACGACTTCGAGCGTGACGCGATCGCCGGGCTTCGACTTGCCGACCATCGCGGCGAGGTCGCCCGAGCGCTCGATGCGTTCGCCGTTCAGCGACAGCACGACGTCGCCGGGCCGCAGCCCGGCCTTCTCGGCGGCGCTGCCCGGCGCGACGGCAGAGACCAGCGCGCCGTTCGGGCTGTCGAGCTTGAACGACTCCGCGAGCCCCTGGTTCAGCTCCTGTACGGTGACGCCGAGCCGCGCGTGCCTGACGCTGCCGGTGGCGAGGATCTGGTCCTTGACGCGTACCGCCACGTCGATCGGGATCGCGAACGACAGGCCCTGGTAGCCGCCGGTGCGCGAGTAGATCTGCGAGTTGATGCCGACCACGCGGCCGCGCGCGTCGAACAGCGGGCCGCCCGAATTCCCCGGATTGACCGCGACGTCGGTCTGGATGAACGGCACGTAGGTGTCGCCCGGCAGCGAGCGCCCCTTCGCGCTGACGATTCCCGACGTGGCGCTCTGCTCGAAGCCGAACGGCGAGCCGATGGCGAGCACGTAGTCGCCCACCGCGAGTTGCGACGGGTCGCCGAGCTGCACCGTCGGCAGGCCGCCCGCCTTGATGCGCAGCACGGCGACGTCGGTCGCCGGGTCGACGCCGAGCACGCTGGCCTCGAACTCGCGCCGGTCGGCGAGCTTGACCGTGACGCTGGTCGCGTCGCGCACGACGTGCGCGTTGGTGAGGATCAGGCCGTCCTCGCTGACGATGAAGCCCGAACCCTGCCCGTGCAGCGGCGCGTCGCCGCGCGGCATCGGCGGGACCGGCAGCCCCCGGTAGAAACGGAAGAACGGGTCGTTGTCGAGCTCCGGCGCGCGCTGGCGCGCCACCGGCACCGAGCCCTCGACGGTGACGCCGACGACGGCCGGGCCGAAGCGCTGGAAGATCGTCCGGTAATCCGGGGCGCTGGTGGGCGCGACGGGAGCTGCCTCGGCAGCGTTCGGTGCCGGCTGGGTGGCGCTCGACGCGGTCGTGTTCGTCCTGGCGAACCAGTCGGCCGGATTCAGGCTCCAGCCGTACGCCGTACCGACGCTGACGAGGCCTGCGGCGGCCAACGCCGCGAACAGCGATCTTCGTGTCATCCGTGAACTTCCGGCATGCAGGGCGGGCAAGGCCCGGTTGACGCACGATAGGTGCGCCGCCTTAGCCCTGACTTAAGTCGCGTCGGCGCCGGCGCCGGCGAGCGGGAGGTGAACCGCCACGCGAAGGCCGCCGAGCGCGGACTGGGCGAGCTCGATGCGGCCCGCATGGCGGTCGACGACCGCCTTGACGATCGCCAGCCCCAGGCCGCTGCCCGCGTCGTCACCGGCGCTGCGCCCGTAGAAGCGATCGAACACGCGCTCGCGCTCCTCGACCGGGATGCCCGGGCCGTCGTCGTCGACGCTCAGGCAGGCGTCCTGCCCCTTGACGGTCACTTCGACCTCGATGCGACTGCCGTTCGGCGTGTGCCGAAGCGCATTGTCGATCAGGTTGCGCACGAGGCTGTGCAGCGCGTTGGCGTCGCCGCGCATCTCGACCGCCTGCGCCGCGGCGAAGCCGAGCTTGGAGCCGCGCGCTTCGGCCAGCGGCAGCATCTCGGCGACCGCCTCGCCGGCGACGCGCGCGACGTCGATCGTCGCACCGTCCGTTGCACCGCTGGCCGTGCGCGCCTCGGGCTCGCTGCGCGCCAGCGTCAGCAGCTGGTCGATCAGGTGCGCCGATCGGTCGATGCCGGCGTTGAGCTCGCGCAGCGCCTCGCTGCGCGACGCGTCGTCGCGGGCGCGCCCGACCAGCCCCGCCTGCAGCTTGAGCGCCGCGATCGGCGTGCGCAGCTCGTGCGCGGCGTCGGCGACGAACGCGCGCTGGGTCGCGAAGGCGCGTCGCAGGCGCTCGAGCAGGCCGTTGAGCGACCGCACCATCGGCTCGACCTCGGTCGGCAGCTCCTCCTCGGGCACCGGGTCGAGCCGCTGCGCGTCGCGGCGCTTGAGTTCCGACGCGATGCGCTCGACCGGCCGCAACGACTGTCCGACCAGCCACCAGATCGCGAGCGCGACCAGCGGCGCGAAGATGAGCAGCGGCGTGAGGCTGCGCAGCGCGGCCGCCGCGGCGATGCGCTCGCGCACCTCGAACGGCTGGCCGACCTGGATCACGCGTCCGCCCGCCAGCGTGCTGTAGACCCGCCAGCGTTCGCCTTCGGTCACCACGTCGGCGAAGCCCAGCGTCGCGCGCTCGGGCAGGCGCGCGCGCGAGCGGGTGTGCGACAGGTAGATCTTGGAACCGTCGGCGCTCCAGATCTGCACGACGAAGTCGAACTGCTCGCGGTCTTCGGGCGGCCCGGGCGGAGGCAGCACCGCCCCCTGGTCGCGCAAGGACAGCGCCATCTGGCGCAGGTGATAGTCGAACAGCTCGTGGCTCTCGCGCAACACGTAGCGATAGCTGACCGTCCCGATGACGGCCTCGGCGAGGATGAACAGCGGCAGCAGCGACAGCAGGAGTCGGGCGCGGATCGACGGTGCGCTCATCCCGGTCCTTGCGAATCCGCCTTCGGCACGAAGTAGCCGACCCCGCGGACGTTCTGTACGAAGTCGTGGCCGAGCTTGCGGCGCAAGCCGTGGATGTAGACCTCGACCGCGTTGCTCTCGACCGATTCACCCCAGCCGTAGAGCCGATCCTCGAGCTGCGTGCGCGACAGCACTGCGCCGGGACGCAGCATCAGCGCCTCGAGCACCGCGAATTCGCGCGGCGACAGCGTCACCGGCTCTCCGTCGCGGGTGACTTCGCGCGTGGCCGGGTCGATGCGCACGCCGCGGTGCTCGAACACCGCCTCGCCGCGCCCGGCGCTGCGCCGGAGCAGCGCGCGCATCCGCGCGCCGAGCTCGTCGAGGTCGAAGGGCTTGACGAGGTAGTCGTCGGCGCCAGCGTCGAGGCCGCCGACGCGGTCGTGCACGTCGTCGCGCGCGGTGACGATCAGGACCGGCGTCGCGTCGTGGCGCGTGCGCATGGTGCGCAGCAGGTCGACGCCGTCGCGGCCGGGCAGCCCGAGGTCGAGCAGCACCAGGTCGAAACCGGCGGTGGTCAGGGCTGTGTCGGCGGACTCCGCATCTCGCACCCAGTCGACTGCGTAGCCGTCCTGTCGCAGCGCGGTCTGCACCGCCTGCCCGATCATCCGGTCGTCCTCGACGAGAAGCACTCTCATGAAATCCGCGGCTTGCGATCCGATCGCGAGGATACCGCGGGCGGGCGCCATACCCCGGCGAGAGGGAGCGGGCGGGCCCCGGCGCGGGGTCGACCGCGGGCTGGGCAGGCCTCAGCCGGTCACGATCGCCTCGGCGCAGGGCTCGCCGTCGGCGTCGACCGTCTCCAGCCGCACCGGAAACCCCCACAGGCGGTGCAGGTGCGCCATCACGCGCCCGGCGTCGCCGTCGAGCGGGCGGCCCCGGTGGCGGACGTGCCGCAGCGTGAGGCTGCGGTCGCCATCGCGCTCGTAGCGCACCGCCTGGATGTCGGGCAGCCGGGCGTCGCGGTCGAAGTGCGCGGCGAGCAGCCGGCGCACCCTCCGGTAGCCGGCGTCGTTGTGGATGGCGTCGACCTGCAACGTCGGCTCGCCTTCGTGGTCGGCGATCGCGAACAGGCGCAACTCGCGGATCAGCCGCGGCGACAGGAACTGCGCGACGAACGACTCGTCCTTGAAGTTGCGCATCGCGAAGTCGAGCACCTTGCGCCAGTCGGCGCCCGCGATCTCGGGAAACCACTGCCGGTCTTCGTCGGTGGGCCGCTCGCAGATGCGGCGGATGTCCGAGAACATCGCGAACCCGAGCGCGTACGGATTGCAGCCGGCGTAGCCCGGTTCGTCGAAACCGCGCTGCACGGTCACGTTGGTGTGCGACTCCAGGCACTCGATCATGAAACCGTCGTCGACGAGCCCGTGGTCGTAGAGCCGGTTGAGCAGCGTGTAGTGCCAGAACGTCGCCCAGCCCTCGTTCATCACCTTCGTCAGGCCCTGCGGATAGAAGTACTGGGCCACCTTGCGCACGATGCGCACCAGCTCGCGCTCCCACGGCGCGAGCTTCGGCGAGTGCTTCTCGATGAAGTAGAGCAGGTTCTCCTGCGGCTCGCCGCCGGGCGCTTCGTCGGCGGACCGTGCCGGCGCGGTGCGGGCCGGGACGGTTCGCCACAACTCGTCGTGGCGTTCGCGCGCCCAGGCTTCGCGTTCGCGCAGCCTGGCGCGCTCGGCATCCGCCGACAGCGGCTTCGGGTGACGGTAGCGGTCCACGCCCTGGTCCATCAGCGCGTGGCAGGCGTCGAGCACCTCCTCGACGGCGGCAGCACCGTGGCGCTCCTCGCACTGCGTCACGTAGTGGCGCGCGAACACCATGTAGTCGACGATCGCGTCGGCCGCCGTCCATTGCCGGAACAGGTAGTTGCCCTTGAAGAACGAGTTGTGGCCGTAGCAGGCGTGGGCGATCACCAGTGCCTGCAGCGGCATCGGATTCTCCTCCATCAGGTAGGCGATGCAGGGGTCCGAGTTGATGACGATCTCGTATGCGAGCCCGCGCGCGCCCTTGCGGTACGCGTGCTCGTGGGCGATGAACGACTTGCCGAAGCTCCAGTGCGGATAGCCGACGGGCAGGCCGGTCGTCGCGTAGGCGTCGAGCATCTGCCGGCTGTCGATCACCTCGATCTGGTTCGCATAGCAGTCCAGGCCGTACTCGTCGCGCGCGATCCGTCCGATCGCCTCGTCGTAGCGGGCGAGCAGCTCGAAGGTCCACTCCGAGCCGGTCGAAATCGGGGTCGGCATCGCTGGGCGCTCCCGCTCGGGTTCCCGCTCAGGGTCCCGCTCACGCGCCGGCCGCGCCAGCGCCCTCGGGCGCGCGCTGGAACAGGTCGCGGAACACGGGCCAGATGTCGCGGGCCTCCCGGACCTCGCGCATCGCGAACTGCCGGGCCTCGATGCGCCGGTAGGCGGCCGACAGCGTCGTCGTCGCCGCGTCGTCGTCCGACACCTCGATGTAGGCGAAGTGGCGCACGCGCGGCAGCAGCGTCGACTCGAGGAATCCGCGGCTCTTCTCCGGGTCGGCGCCGAACGCGTCGCCGTCCGAGGCCTGCGCGCCGTAGACGTTCCAGCCGGCCTGCGCGTAGCGCTCCTCGACGATCCGGTTCATCAGCGCCAGTGCCGACAGCACCACCGTGCCGCCGGTCTTGCGGTCGTGGAAGAAGCGCTCCTCGTCGACCTCCTCGGCGTCGTCGGTGTGGCGGATGAACACCACGTCGACGCGCTCGTACTTGCGCGCGAGGAACAGGTGCAGCAGCGTGAAGAAGCGCTTGGCGAGGTCCTTCTTGTCCTGGTCCATCGACGCCGAGACGTCCATCAGGCAGAACATGACGGCGCGCGCGACCGGCTGCGCCACCATCGTGCGGTGGCGGTAGCGAAGGTCGATCTCCTCCAGGAACGGCACGCGCGCGATCCGGCGTTCGAGCCGCGCGACCAGCGCGTCGGCGCCGCGCGCGACCGCGGCGGCCCCGTCGTCGGCGGCGGGCGGGTCGGCCTGCGCGAGCGCGGTGACCCGCGCGAGCTCGCGGCGCGCCGCCGCGGTGAGCGCCAGCCGTCGGCCGAGCGCATTGCGCAGCGAGCGGGCGACCGCCAGGTTGGCCGGCGTGCCGTGCGTGGCGTAGCCGGCACGCTGCGGCCGCTGCTCGCGGATCTCGCCCAGCACGGTCCGCGCCAGCCGCGGCAGCTCGAGGTCGTCGAAGAAGATCTGCATGAATTCTTCGCGCGACAGCGTGAACGAGAAGTCGTCGGTGCCGTCTGCGTTGCCGCCTTCGTTGCCGGCGCCGCCGTCACCGTCGCCGCCCGACGGGCGGGGTAGCCGGTCGCCCGGCTGGAACTCGCGGTTCCCTGTGTGGACGTACTCCCGGTCGCCGCCGCGCCCGTGCCGGAAGCCCGGCTCGGACAGGTCGCGGGCCGGGATGCCGACCTTGCCGCCGCGCTCCATGTCGCGGATCGACCGGTCGGCGACCATGTCGGCCACCGCCTGGCGGATCTGCGCCCGGTAGCGGCGCATGAAGCGCTCGCGGTTGACCGCGCTGCCGCTGCGGTCGTTCGGCCTGCGGTCGATGATCGCCGACATCGCGCGCGTCCCGTCTTCCGTTGCCCGACGTCGGTTGCCTACTGCGACTTGCGCACGCGCAGGTACCACTCGCAGAGCAGCCGCACCTGCTTCTCGGTGTAGCCCTTGGCGACCATCCGCTCGACGAAGCTGTCGTGCTTGCGCCGGTCTTCGGCCGAGGCCTTGGCGTTGAACGAGACGACCGGCAGCAGCTCCTCGGTGTTCGAGAACATCTTCTTCTCGATCACCTCGCGCAGCTTCTCGTAGCTGGTCCACGACGGGTTCTTGCCGCCGTGCGCCGCGCGCGCGCGAAGCACGAAGTTGACGATCTCGTTGCGGAAGTCCTTCGGGTTGGCGATGCCCGCCGGCTTCTCGATTTTCTCGAGCTCGGCGTTCAGCTGCGCACGGTCGAAGCTCTCGCCGGTCTCGGGGTCGCGGTAGTCCTCGTCCTGGATCCAGTAGTCGGCGAAGGTCACGTAGCGGTCGAAGATGTTCTGGCCGTACTCGGAATACGATTCGAGGTACGCGGTCTGGATCTCCTTGCCGATGAACTCCGCATAGCGCGGCGCGAGCCAGCTCTTGATGAAGTCGAGCCAGCGGCGCTGGGTCTCCTCGGGAAGCCCCTCGCGCATCAGTCGCTGCTCGAGCACGTACATCAGGTGCACCGGGTTGGCGGCGACTTCCACCTGGTCGTAGTTGAACACCGCCGACAGGACCTTGAACGCGAAGCGCGTCGACAGCCCGCTCATGCCTTCGTCGATGCCGGCGAAGTCGCGGTATTCCTGCATCGACTTCGCGTTCGGCTCGACGTCCTTCAGGTTCTCGCCGTCGTAGACGCGCAGCTTGGCGTAGATGCTCGAGTTCTCGGGTTCCTTCAGCCGCGTGAGCACCGCGAACTGCGCCATCATCTCCAGCGTCCCGGGGGCGCACGGCGACAGCGCGAGCGAGCTGCCGGCGAGCAGCTTGCGGTAGATGCGCACCTCCTCGGACACCTGCAGGCAATACGGCACCTTGACGATGTAGATGCGGTCGAGGAACGCCTCGTTGTTGCGGTTGTTGCGGAACGCCTGCCACTCGCTCTCGTTCGAGTGCGCGAGGATCAGCCCCTGGAACGGGATCGCCGAGAACCCCTCGGTGCCCTTGAAGTTGCCTTCCTGCGTCGCCGTCAGCAGCGGGTGCAGCATCTTGATCGGCGCCTTGAACATCTCGACGAACTCGAGCAGCCCCTGGTTGGCCAGGCACAGCCCGCCGGAGTAGCTGTAGGCGTCGGGGTCGTCCTGCGACAGCGACTCGAGCTTGCGGATGTCGACCTTGCCGACCAGCGACGAGATGTCCTGGTTGTTCTCGTCGCCGGGCTCGGTCTTGGCTATCGCCGCCTGCCGCAGCACCGACGGCTGCACGCGCACGACGCGGAACTGCGTGATGTCGCCGTCGTACTCGCGCAGCCGCTTGATCGCCCACGGGCTCATGATGCCGTGCAGGTAGCGCGCGGGGATCCCGTACTCGGCCTCGAGCCGCGGCCCGTCGCGCTCGGGGTGGAACAGCCCGAGCGGCGACTCGTTGACCGGCGAGCCTTTCAGCGCGTAGATCGGGTGCACCTCCATCAACGCCTTCAGCCGCTCGGCGATCGACGACTTGCCGCCGCCCACCGGCCCGAGCAGGTACAGCACCTGCTTGCGCTCCTCGAGCCCCTGCGCGGCGTGGCGGAAGTACGCGACGATCTGCGAGATCGCGTCCTCCATGCCGTAGAACTCGCGGAACGCCGGATAGCGGCGGATGACGCGGTTGGCGAACAGCCGCGACAGGCGCGGGTCGGTGCGGGTGTCGACGACCTCGGGTTCGCCGATCGCCGCGAGCATCCGTTCGGCGGCACTCGCGTAGGCGAGCGGGTCGCCGCGGCACAGTTCGAGGTATTCGACGAGGGACATCTCCTCGTCTCGCGATCGTGCGTACAACTCGCGGTACGCGTCGAACAGGTTCATGGCGACCTCCTCGCACTGGCAGGGTCGGCCGGCTGCGCCGGTCACGAGTCCACTTCACGCCTGTGGCGGCGCCGGCTGCACGCGAAAGCGACGAACGCCGCGCGCAATGCGACGGACGGCGCGCAGTGTGGCCGCTCGCGGACATGCGCAGCGCGCGACGCGTCGGCCGCTGCCGCTCGGGCCGCGGTGCGCTCGCGACGGGCGGTGCGGCGCCCGCGGGCGTCAGCCCGACAGCGGC
>OEIU01000177.1_pt1 | contig 65259 bp, 67 predicted proteins | sample 1539221 | NCBI WGS metagenome assembly OEIU01 (sample SAMN03792071, study PRJEB22550) | activated sludge metagenome | feature: wastewater treatment plant; material: activated sludge; isolation source: Wastewater treatment plant of a petroleum refinery complex | place: Argentina: Zarate | collected...
GGACCACCCGGGACGGCGACGGCCGTCCGAGGTGCGCCGCCATCCAGGCCGAGGTTCGGCCTCAGCCGCCGGTGAGCGCCCGGACCACCCGGGACGGCGACGGCCGTCCGAGGTGCGCCGCCATCCAGGCCGAGGTCTCGACGAGCTCGTCGAGGTCCACCCCGGTCTCGACGCCGGCGCCGTCGAGGGTCCACACGAGGTCCTCGGTGGCGAGGTTGCCGGTCGCCGACTTCGCGTAGGGACAGCCCCCGAGGCCGCCGGTGGAGGCGTCGACGACGGTCACCCCGTCGCGCAGCGCGGCGAGGGTGTTGGCCAGGGCCTGCCCGTAGGTGTCGTGGAAGTGCACCCCGACACGCTCGGGCCCGATGCCCGCGGCGTCGAGCGCGTCGAGCAGCCGGTGCACGTGGCCGACCGTGCCGACGCCGATGGTGTCGCCGAGGGAGAGCTGGTCACAGCCGAGGTCCATGAGGCGGCGGCAGACGTCGACCACCTGCTCGACCGGGACCGGCCCCTCCCAGGGGTCGCCGAAGCACATCGAGACGTAGGCCCTCACCCACAGCCCCTCGGCGCGGGCCCGCTCGACGACCGGCGCGAACATCGAGACCGACTCCTCGACGGTGCGGTTGAGGTTCTTGCGGGCGAAGGTCTCGGTGGCGCTGCCGAAGATCGCGACCGCCCCGACCCCGGCGGCGAGCGCGCGGTCGAGGCCGCGCGTGTTCGGGACGAGGACCGGCCGGCGCGCACCGCGCCCGGTGTCGCCCAGCAGCCCGAGCAGCTCCTCGGCGTCGGCGAGCTGGGGGACCCACCGCGGGTCCACGAAGGAGGTGGTCTCGACGGTGTCGAGACCCGCCGCGACGAGGCGACGGACGAACTCGGCCTTGACGTCGGCGGGCACGACGGCCGACTCGTTCTGGAGGCCGTCGCGCGGCCCCACCTCGTAGACCGTCACCCGGGGCGGCAGCGACGGGTCGGGCTCGACCTGTGGCAGCGCTCGGCTCATCCCCCGATCCTGACACGCGATGTCCCGGCGGGCGACGCCGGTGGCCCCCTATCCTCGTGCGCGACGGCCGCTGCGGCCGTGCCCCGACCATTCGAGGAACGCCACCGTGAGCACGAGCGACGACGAGTACCGCGACCCCACGGCGCCCCCGCCGCTGCCCGAGGGCCCGGAGGAGGCCGCCGACGAGCCCCAGCCCGCCGCGCCCACCCCGGCGGCGGACGACACCCAGGTCGTCGGCACCGGCGAGACGCAGGCGTTCACGCCGCCGTCGGCGCCGGCCTACGGCCAGCCGACCTACTCCACGCCCAGCTACTCCTCACCGAGCTACGAGCAGCCGTCCTACGAGCGGCCCGAGTGGTCCTCGTCGGCGCCCTTCCCCGCGCCCGCCGCGCCGCCGCCGTACCCCGCGACACCCGCCCCGCACCCGGGCGGGACCCCGGGCTACCCGCCTCCGCCGGCGGCCGGTGGGCCCGCGCCGTACCCCTACGCCGCGCCCCCGGCCGGGCCGGTCGGACCGGTCGGCCACGTCCCCGGTTCGCCGTACGTCCAGCCGGCCAACAACTCGAGTGCCCTCGCCCTCACCATCGTCGCGGCAGCCTCCGTGCTGTTGTGCGGCGGCGTCCTCGTCATCCCGGCGCTCATCTTCGGGATCGTCGGGCTGACCAAGCAGTCCACGGACCCGGAGGGGTCGCGCCGTGCCTCCCGCAACGGCTGGTGGGCCTACGCCATCGGCGCCGCGGTGTCGGTCCTGCTCGTCATCGGGCTGATCGCGTTCCTCATCGCGGCGGGGTCGAGCAGCGGGGACGTCAGCACCTCCTACGACGGGTACTGAGGCCGTCACCCGTCGACCGGGGAGAATCCAGCCGGCGTCCAGCGAACTCCCAGACTCCGGGGCGAGACTGGGAACCGTGACAGCGACGCAGCACCCCGAGGCCCGCCTCCTCGTCGTCGAGGACGAGCCGAACATCCGCGAGCTCCTGGCGACCTCGCTGCGCTACGCCGGCTTCGACGTGGCTACGGCGGCGAGCGGCTCGGAGGCACTCAAGGTCGCCGGGGACCACCTGCCCGACCTCTGCGTCCTCGACGTGATGCTCCCCGACATGGACGGCTTCACGGTGACCCGCAAGCTGCGCGACCAGGGGCGCCAGCTGCCGATCGTCTTCGTCACCGCGCGCGACTCGGTCGACGACAAGATCAAGGGCCTCACCGTCGGCGGCGACGACTACGTCACCAAGCCCTTCTCGCTGGAGGAGGTCGTCGCGCGCATCCGCGCCGTCCTGCGCCGGACCCGCGGCGACCTCGACGAGGACCGCCCGGTGCTGCGGTTCGAGGACCTGGAGCTCGACGAGGACTCCCACGAGGTGCGCCGGGCCGGGCGGGCGATCGAGACGAGCCCGACCGAGTTCAAGCTGCTCCGCTACCTCATGCTCAACCCGAACCGCGTGCTGTCCAAGGCGCAGATCCTCGACCACGTGTGGGACTACGACTTCCGCGGCGAGTCCGGCATCGTCGAGTCCTACATCTCCTACCTCCGCCGCAAGATCGACGTCGAGGGCCTCCCCGCCCTGATCCACACCAAGCGCGGCGTCGGGTACGTCCTGCGGCTGCCTCCGCAGTCCTGATGGCGACCGCCTCCTGGCGGGCCCCCGGGATGGTCCGGCGGCTCGAGGCGGTGCCGCTGCGCACCCGGCTGCTGCTCATCGTCGGCGTCCTCGTCGGGTCGGCCCTCCTCCTCACGAGCATGGTCACGGCCTACCTCCTCAAGAGTGACCTCGACGCCCGGGTCGACGCCGAGCTGCGCAGTGTCCTCAGCCCGGTCGCGACGCAGGCGATCAGCGACCTGCGCAGCCGCACCGAGGAGCCGCTGCCGACGAGCTACGCCTTCGTCCTGCAGACCCCGGACGGCAGCGTGAGCCGCACCCCGCAGGGTCAGACGGCCAAGCCGGACGTGCCGATGCTCGACCCGGCCGACGCCCGGGTCCGCAGCCAGGCCCCCTTCACCGTCGGGTCGACCAACGACGACCTCCGCTGGCGGTTCATCGCCGCACGGGTCGCCGGGAGCAACGCGGTCGTCGCGGTCGGGGTGCCGTTGGAACCGGTGAAGCACACCGTGACCCGCCTGCTCGTGTCCACCGCCCTGATCGGCACGATGGCCCTCGTCCTCTCCCTCGTCCTCGGGCACTTCGCCGTGCGCCGCGCCTTCCGCCCGCTCCGCCGCATCGAGGACACCGCCGCCGCCATCGCCGAGGGCGACCTCACCCAGCGCATCCCCGTGCGGCAGGCCGACGACGAGGTCACCTCCCTCTCCCGCAGCCTCAACGTGATGCTCGCCCAGGTCGAGTCCTCGTTCGCGGTGCGCGAGGCCAGCGAGGACCGGATGCGGCAGTTCGTCGCCGACGCCTCGCACGAGCTGCGCACCCCGCTCGCGACGGTCCGCGGCTACGCGGAGCTCTACCGGCAGGGCGCGGTCCGCGACCCGGAGGCCGTCGGGTCGGCGATGGAACGCATCGAGGCCGAGTCCGGCCGGATGAGCGCGCTCGTCGAGGACCTCCTCATGCTCGCCCGCCTCGACGAGGAGCCGGAGGTCGAGCACACCGACGTCGACCTCACCGTCCTCGCCGCCGACACGGTGGCCGACGCCCGGGCCCGGGCCCCCGAGCGCCGCATCTCCCTCGTCGGCTTCGCCGGTGGCGTCGAGCCGACCGTCGTGCGCGGCTCGGAGCCCCGGCTGCGCCAGGTCGTCACCAACCTCGTCGCGAACGCGTTGCGGCACACCCCGAGCGGGACTCCGGTCGAGGTCGCGGTCGGCCTCCAGGACGGGACTCCCTGCCTGGAGGTGCGCGACCACGGCCCCGGTGTCCCCCCCGACATCGCGACCAAGGTCTTCGAGCGCTTCTACCGCGCCGACCCGTCTCGCGGGCGCTCGAGCGGCGGCGGCACGGGCCTCGGTCTGGCCATCGTCGCCGCGATCGTCGCCGGCCACCGGGGCCGCGTCGGGGTCGCCGAGACGCCCGGCGGCGGCGCTACCTTCGTCGTCCGGTTCGCACAGCCGACTCCCAGCCACTGACCAGCCCGCGCCCACCTCGGGGGCGTTGAGTGGGGTCCAGTCGAGCACAAGGAGACACGACCGGCGATGAACGACCAGCAGCCCCGCACCCCGGACGGGTCCGGCCCGTGGACCGCCCCCCAGTGGTACACCCCGCACGGCGGCACGACCACCGCCCACCGCCCGTCCTCCGACGCGGCCCCGACCGCACCGGTGCCGGTGGCCCCGCACTCCCCCAGCACCCCGACCGGTCCCTCGGCCCCTCCCCCTCCGTCGGGGCCGTTCGGTCCGGTCGGGGCGTCCGGCCCCACGGGCTCCCCTTCCCAGGGGTCCGGACGGCGCCGCTTCACCGAGATCGTCGGTGTCGCGGTGCTCGCCGCCATCCTGTCCGCTGGCGGCACCTTCGCCGCGACCCGGCTGGCCGACGACACGCAGGCGGCTTCCAGCGCCTCCGCGTCGAGCCAGCTGGGTCGCGGCACGGACACGGGGCCGGTGCAGCAGGCGAGCGCCTCCGCCCCGAACTGGACGGCCACGGCGGCCGCGGTCTCCCCGAGCGTGGTGTCGATCACCGCGCAGCTCCAGGGCGGTGAGGCGCAGGGATCCGGCGTCATCATCGACCGGTCCGGCCACGTCGTGACGAACAACCACGTGGTCGCGGGGGCGCAGAAGCTCCAGGTGACGCTCGCCGACGGCCGGACCTTCGCCGCCACGGTCAAGGGCACCGACCCGTCCACCGACCTGGCCGTCGTGACGATCGACAAGGCCCCGAGCGGCCTGACGCCGATCGCGATGGGCGACTCCGACGCGCTGAAGGTGGGCGACCCGGTCATGGCGGTCGGGAACCCGCTGGGCCTCGCCGGCACCGTGACGACCGGCATCGTCAGCGCCCTAAACCGTCCGGTGACCACCCAAGCCGAGCAGCAGCAGCCGCAGCAGCAGAACCCGTTCGGCGGCAGCTTCCAGCAACAGCAGCAGACCTCCGAGCCGGTCGTGACCAACGCCATCCAGACCTCGGCGGCGATCAACCCCGGGAACAGCGGTGGCGCGCTCGTCAACGCCGCCGGCCAGCTCGTCGGCATCAACTCCGCGATCGCCTCGCTCGGCTCCTCGGGCAGCGGCCAGTCCGGCAGCATCGGCATCGGCTTCGCGATCCCGGTCACCGAGGTGCGCTCGATCACCCAGCAGCTCATCGACAAGGGCGCGGCCGAGCACGCCTACCTCGGCGTCTACCCGCAGGACGGCAGCGCCTCGGACGGCACGGCCACCCGCGCCGGCGCCGAGATCACCAAGGTCGGCGCGGGTACCCCGGCGGCCAAGGCGGGTCTGCGGGCCGGTGACGTCGTCGTCGCGCTCGACGGTGACCCGGTGGACGGCGCGCAGTCGCTCGTCGGCTACGTCCGCGAGCAGACGGTCGGCAGCACGGTCACCCTCACCGTCCTGCGCGACGGGAAGAGCATCGAGGTCAAGGCCACCCTCGTGGCCACACCGACCACCACGAACTGACCCGCAGAGGGTCGCCGGCGGGGCGCCCGGGCACGGATGAGTAGCCGTGCTCAGGCGCCCCGTTCCCGTGCGCCGGGACCCTTGGGGACATGACGCACCGGGACGACGTGGCACGGCTCGAGGTCGAGTTCGCCGAGGCCATGCAGCGGATGTACTCCGTCGGCAACGGCCTGGCACGGCTCCGCGCCGACCTCGAACCCGAGCCGGCGCACAGTGCAGCAACGGTTCCGGCAGCTCCGGCCGCGGCGACTCGCACGGTGCCCGTCCCACCCGCGGACCCGTCGGTCCCGCGCCCGGTGGGCCCGCCGGCCCTGCCGTGGTACCGGCGCGAGGGCGCCGTCACCCGGGTGCTCGCCGTGTCCGGCGCCGTGGTCACCCTCGCGGGGGTGGCGATGCTCCTCGTGCTCGCCGTCCGGCACGGATGGTTCGGGCCCGGGGCGCGGGTGACCGCCGGCGCGCTCCTCGCCGGACTGCTCGGTGGCCTCGGCGTGCGCGGAGGGGCGCGCGACCGTGCCCCGGGTGCCCCCGTGGGGAGCGCACCGGTGGCCCTCGTCGCCACCGGCGCCGCGGCCGCCTACCTCGACGTCGTCGCCGTGACGGCGCTCTACGGCTGGCTGCCGGCCGGCGCCGGGCTCGTCCTGTGCACCGCGGTCGCGGTGGCCGGCCTCGCGGTTGCCCGACGGTGGTCGAGCGAGCTCCTGGCCGTGCTGCTCGTGGCCGGCGCCGGGACGTTCGCGCCGGTGGTCGCCGGCCGGGCCGGGTGGCTGCTCTCGGCGGTCCTCGCGGTGCTCGCCCTCGTGGGCTGGTGGGCCGGCGCCGGGCGGACCGTGCCGTGGCTCACCGTCGTCCGCACCGTGCCGGTCACCGGCTCGCTCCTCGCGGGCTCGGTCGTGGCGGCCGGCCGGTCCGAGTCGCTCGCCCTCCTCGCGGTGGCCGTCGTCGTCCTCGCGGCCACGGTCGCGACCTCCGCGCTCTCGGTCCGCCGGGACCCCGACGACGTCGCCTCCTCGGCCGCGGTGGCCCTCGTCTCGGTCGGCACCATCGCCGTCTCCACGAGCCTGACCGACCCGCTCGCCGCCGTCGCCCACGCGTCGGTCGCCGCGTGCCTGCTCCTCGCCGCCACCGTCGTCGGTCGGGCCCCGCTCGGTCCGGTGGCCCCGCACCTCCTCGTGACCACCGCGACCGCCGGCGCGGTCACCGCGGTCGTGGCGGTGGTCGCCGGCGCCCCGGCCGGCTACGTCGGCACCGGGCTGCTGCTCCTCGCGCTCGGCCACCTCGCGGTCGCCGGGGTGACCCGGTCGCGGACCACCCTCGGACTCGGCGCCGGCGTCACCGCCGTCGCCCTGCTCGGCTGGCTCCAGCACCCGCTCGCGGTGACGACCGTCCGCCTGGCGAGCCGGCACGACCTCGCCGTGGCGTTCGTCGACAGCGCCCTCGCCGCCGGCGGCGTGGCCGTCGGCTGGTGGGCCGCGGCCTCCGTCCGCGGTGTGCCCGCACCGCTGCGGATGCTGGCCGCCGTCGTCGCGTGGGTCGTCGGGCTCGCTTCCACCGCAACGGCACTGGTCAGCGTGGGCACGCTCCTCGGTCTCCGGTTCGGGGTGCCCGAGACCGGGTTCACGGCCGGCCACGCGGTCGCCACCGTCGTGTGGATGGCTGCCGCCGCCGGGCTCCTCCTGCACTCGCTCGAGCGCCCGTCCGGGTCCGACCTCGCCCTCCGCAGCGGCCTGCTGCTCACGGCCGTCGCGGTGTCGAAGCTCTTCCTCTTCGACCTCGCCGCCCTCGACGGGGTCGTCCGCTCGGTCGCCTTCATCGCGACCGGGCTGCTCCTCCTCGCGACGGGCAGCCGCTACGCCCGCGCGTGGGAAAGAGCCCGCCCGCGCACGTGACGCCGGACCCACGGGTCTGCCACAGTGGCCGGGTGCACGCGCTGCAGGGACGCTGGCTCACGGACTGCCGGTGGGCGCTGCCCTCGGCGGACCGCGCCGACGTCGCGACGCTCGGTGCGGACCTGCTCCGACGGTGGAGCGAGCCGCACCGGCGCTACCACGACCTGACCCACCTCACGGAGGTGCTGGGGGCCGTCGACCGGCTCGCCCGCGCGGTCTCCCTCCCCGAGGCCGACCGCGCCGCGGCGGTCCTCGCGGCGTGGTTCCACGACGCGGTCTACATCGTCGCCGACCCGGAGGGCAACGAGCGCGACAGCGCCGCCCTCGCAGCCCGCGCCCTCCGACCCCTCGGTGCCGACGACGCCCTCGTCGAGCACGTCGTCAGCCTCGTCCTCGACACCGCCGCCCACGACCTCGACGACGCCTCACCGGGCCTCGTCCCCGACCCGGCGCGCCCGGTCCTCCACGACGCCGACCTGTGGATCCTCTGTTCTCCCACAGGTCGGTTCGACGAGTACTGCCGACAGGTCCGCGCCGAGTACTCGCACGTCCCCGTGGCCGCCTACGCCCAGGCCCGCAGCGCCGTGCTCCGCCCGTTCCTCGTGCGTCCGCACGTCTACGCGACGGACCTGGCCCGGCGCGAGTGGGAGCCGACGGCGCGCGAGAACCTCGCGCGCGAGCTCACCCGGCTGGCGGCCTAGAGCAGCCGGTCGACGAGCGGCCACCAGAACGTGGTGCCGCACAACCGTTCCAGCTCGCGGCGGGTCACCCACCGGCGGTCGGAGGTGTCGTCGTGCTCCGAGGTGAGCGGTGGGCGGGTCGCCGCGAGGTCCGCGGCGAACAGCTGGAGCAGGTCGCGCCCCTCCCGCCACGGACCGCCTCCGGCGACGCCGCGGAAGCGTTCGTACCCCACCGGGCGCAGCCCACGATCGTCGAGGAGCAACCCCGTCTCCTCGTGCACCTCTCGAACTGCGGTGCCGCGCACCGTCTCCCCCTCCTCGCGGCCGCCTCCCGGCGCCCCCCACTCGTCCCGCCACACCGAGCGCACGACGGCGAGGTCACCGGCTGCGTCGCGCACGAGCACGAGGGCCGCGAAGACCCGGGCCGGGTCGGCGGCCTGAGGCGAGGCGATGAGGTCGACGTCGACGACGATGCCGTCGGGCAGCCGCACGTCGCGGACACGGGCGACCCCCTTGTCGCCGCGCCTCTTCTGCATGCGCAGGCCGCTCGCGACGAGCGCCCGGAGGAGGTCGCGAGGCGGCGTCGGACGCGCCCCGGCGGCGACGACCTCGCCGTACCGGTCCTCCGGGACGTCGTAGTGGTCCCCCTCGAACCCCCGAGCAGGGATCCCGCACCGGCGGGCGAACGCGTGCAGCTCCTCGAGGCTCGCGTCGCTCACGAGGTGCGACCACCGGCGGCCGTGCGCCTCGAAACGCGGAGGGTCGATGAGGATGGCCACCCCCCGATCGTAAGCGCCCCGGGAACCGACCTGTGGACAAATCGGCGGCCGCGTCGGCCGCGCGTCCTAGCCTCGCGGAGAGGGCCGGCCACCGGGGACGGCCCACGACGACGGGGGCATCCCATGGCAGTGCAGTTCCAGGTCGACACCGAGCGCATCACGGCGGCCGCGGCCGACGTCGCGCGGATGTCCGCCGAGCTCGAGGGGCAGGTCGGTGCGATGCTCGCCCGGCTCACCGGGCTCCAGGACGCGTGGACGGGCACCGCGTCGACCCAGTTCCAAGGGGTCGTCGAGCAGTGGCGCGGCACGCAGCACCAGGTGCGCGAGTCCCTCGACTCCATCGGGCGGGTGCTCGGGGCGGCCGGCGCCGAGTACGCCGAGACCGAGGCCCGCGCGACGCGCATGTTCGGCTAGCACGGCCCCCGGCGGCTCGGGGCGGTGGGCCGCGCCGCGTGAGTCAGGTCAGGTCGAGCTTGAAGCCGGCGTGCGAGTGCGTCCACCCGAGCCGGGCGTAGAACCGGTGGGCGTCGGTCCGGCGCAGGTCGCTCGTCAGCTGGGCGAGGACGGCGCCGCGAGCCCGCCCGTGCTCGGCCGCCCAGGCCATGAGCGCGGCCCCGAGCCCGGACCCACGGGTCGGGGCGGCCACCCGGACCGCCTCGACCTGCAGGCGGGTGGCACCGCCCCGCGAGAGTCCTCGGACGAAGGTCAGCTGCAGCGTGCCGACGACCTCGCCCGCAGCGTTCCCGGCCTCGTCGCGGACGACGACGAGGAGCTGGTTCGGGTCGGCGTCCAGCGCGGCGAAGGCAGCACGGTACGGCTCGAGGTCGTGCTCGCCTCCCTCCCGGCTCGCGCCGAGCAGGTCGTCGCGCAGGAGGGCGACGACCGCCGGGACGTCCTCCGCGCACGCCCGGTCGACGACGTAGCGCCCGTCGGCGACGGGCAGCCGGTGGGGCAGGTCGGGACGTGTGCTCACGGGCCCCGACGCTACCGCCGGCGTCGGGCACGGCTCCGGGCCGGGCGGGCGCCGGTCACTCGGTGGCGATGGCGCGCAGCACGTCGACGCGCGCCGCCCGGCGCCCCGGCCACAGGGCCGCGAGCACCCCGACGAGGGCCGCGACGGCGACGAACCCGACGAGCTGCAGCCACGGGACCGCGAGGACGTCGATGCCCTCGTCCGCGAGCGAGCGCTGCAGGGCCAGGGCGAAGGCGAGCCCGAGCACGACGCCGAGCACCGCCCCGAGCACCGCGATCGCGACGGACTCCAGGCGCAGCATCATGCGCAGCTGGCGCCGGCCGAGCCCGACCGCCCGCAGCAGCCCGATCTCGCGGACGCGTTCGACGACCGAGAGGGCGAGCGTGTTGACGATGCCGAGCACGGCGATGACGACCGCCAGGCCGAGGAGGGCGTAGACGATGAAGAGCAGGCGGTCGATCGGCTGGCGCTGCTCCGCTGCGTACTGCGCCTGGTCCGCGACGGTGACCGTGGGCAGGTCTCGCACCGCCGCGTCGAGCCCCGCCCGCAGGGCCGCCCGGTCCGCACCGGTCCGGGCCACGACGTAGGTCGTGCGATCGGTGGGGGGCACCCCGAGCGCGTCGAAGCCGGCCATCGACATCGTGACGTCGGCCTGGAGCACGGCGTCCGGCTCGTAGGTCGCGACGACCTTCGCCGGGAAGTCCTCGCCGGCGAAGTCGAGGGTGACCGGCGAGCCGACGGTGAGCCGGTGGTCCCGGGCGTACGTCGTGGAGAGCGCGACACCGTCCGTGCCGAGAGCGGCCAGCGACCCCGTCGGCACCACCGGCTTCGCGATCCGGCTCACACCGGCGGGGTCGACGCCGGCCGCGAACTCGCGGTCGCCGTCGACGTCGATGCGGGCAGCCCGGACGCGGACGACCTCGGCGACGCCGTCGACGGCCGCCACGCGGTCGGTCACCGCTGCTGAGAAACCCTGTCCCACGGCGCTCGAGACGATGTAGTCGGCAACGACGTCCTCGGCCAGCGCCTTGTCGATGCTCGCCTTGGCCGACGCACCGAGCACGGCCATGAGGGTGACGAGGGAGACGCCGATCATCAGCGCCGAGGCGGTCGCGCCGGTGCGCCGGGGGTTGCGGCGGGCGTTCTGCTCGGCCATCAGCCCGACCGCCCCGAAGGCGCGTCGGTACCCCAACCCGAGCAGGGCGAGGACGGGACGACCGACGATCGGGCTCACCAGTGCCGTGCCGACGAGGACGCCGAAGGTGCCCAGCCCGAGCACGTACGTCGGCTCGCTGCCCCAGCCCGCGAGGCCGCCGGCCATCCCGACCACACCGGCCCCGAGCAGGGCGACCCCGACGACGGCCCGCCACCGCATCCCGCCCTCGGCGAGGACGACGTCGTCGCGCATCGCGGCGACCGGTGGCACCCGTCCCGCCCGGCGGGCGGGCAGGTAGGCGGCGACCATCGTCACGACGACCCCGACCACGAGGGCCACGACGACGGTGCGCGGCAGCACGACGAGCTCGGTCGGCCCGAGGTCGAGCCCGACCCGTCCGAACACCCAGCGGATGCCGATCGCCAGGACGACGCCGAGCCCGAGGCCGGCGGCCGAGCCGAGCAGGCCCACGACCCCGGCCTCCAGCAGCACCGACCGGGCGACCTGGCGCCGGCTCGCGCCGATGGCCCGGAACAGGGCGAGCTCGCGGCTGCGCTGCGCGACGAGGATCGAGAAGGTGTTGACGATGAGGAAGGCCCCGACGGTCAGGGCGACACCCGCGAAGACGAGAAGGAAGGTCGTCACGAACGAGAGCGCCTCGTCGATGCGGGTCGCGGCCCGGGCGGCCGCGGCGTCGCCGGTCGTCGCCTCGAAGCCCTTCGGCAGCACCTCGGCCACCGCCCGGCGCAGCTGTTCCTGGCTCGTGCCGGGGGCCGCGGTGACCCAGACCGTCGACCACGCGTCGGCTCCGGCCAGGTACAGCTGCTGGGCCTGTCGGGCGTCGAAGACGACGATGCTCGCCCCGACGAGCGAGGTGCCGGCGACCTCGGCGGTCCCGACGAGCGTCGCCTGGAGGGTCGGCTGGGCCGTCGCCGTGACGAGCGAGACCTTCTCGCCGACGAGGTAGCCGGCCCGGGCGGCGGTGTTGGCGTCGAGGACGACCTCCCCCGGCGCCCGAGGCCAGTGCCCGCGGTCGAGGGTCGCCGAGGGGACCCCGTGCGCCGCAGGTCCGTCGCTGTAGGACAACGCGATTCCCGGCGGACCGTTGCTGCCGACGAGCTTGCCCCGCTTGTCGACGACGAAGGTGCCGAAGGCCGCCACCCGCCCGTCGGCCCGGGCCGCACCGGGCACGGCGGCGAGGGTGGGGACGAGCGAGCCGGGCACCGTGCGGGGGCCGCCCTGACCGGCGAAGGGGGCCCCGCCGTTGCCGCCGGGCGGGCGGACGACGACGTCCCCGACCGACCCCTTGGTCAGCCCGGTGAAGGCGCGGTCGAGGGTGTCGGTGAAGACGTAGGAGCCCGCGACGAACGCCACCCCGAGGACGACGGCGAGCCCGCTGAGGACGAGCCGGACCTTGTGCGCGAGGATGCCGCGCAGCGTCGCGCGGAGCACGTCAGCCCTCGGCCTCGGCGAGCCGGCCCATCCGCTCGAGGACCGTCTCGGGCGTGGGGTCGCGCAGCTCGTCGACGACGTGGCCGTCGGCGAGGAAGACGACGCGGTCGGTCCAGCTCGCGGCGCCGGGGTCGTGGGTGACCATGACGACCGTCTGGTCGTGGGTGTCGACCGCGCGCCGGAGGAAGCCGAGGACCTCGGCCCCGGACGTCGAGTCGAGGTTGCCGGTCGGCTCGTCGGCGAAGACCACCTCAGGACGGCCGACGAGGGCACGCGCGCAGGCGACGCGCTGCTGCTGGCCGCCGGAGAGCTCGCCCGGGCGGTGGCCGAGCCGGTCGCGCAGCCCGACCGTGTCGATCACCTCGTCGAACCACTGCGGGTCCGGGCGGCGCCCGGCGATGGCCAGTGGGAGGGTGATGTTCTCCTCGGCGGTCAGCGTCGGGACGAGGTTGAACGCCTGGAACACGAAGCCGATGCGGTCGCGGCGCAGCTCGGTGAGCCGGCGCTCGCGCAGCGTCGTGAGGTCGACGTCCCCGAGGAACACGTGCCCCGAGGTCGCCGAGTCCAGGCCGGCGGCGCAGTGCATCAGGGTCGACTTGCCGGACCCGGAGCGGCCCATGATGGCCGTGAACTCACCGGCGTGGAGGTCGAGCGAGACGTCGTCGAGCGCCACCACCCGCGTCTCGCCGGACCCGTACACCTTGGTGAGGTTCTCGACGCGGGCGGCGGCGCGCCGCGGCAGGCCGGCGCCGGCGGCGGGCGTGGCTCCGGCCGGCGCGGGCTGGGGGTCGGCGACCGTCATGCGCTCACGCTAGGTCACGCCCGCCCGAGGACGCCGTCGGGGTCCACCCGGGCCGACCCCCGGTCCGACCCCGGACCGGACCTCGGGTCCCCACCCGCCGCGTCGCTTCCGGCACGCACCGCGGGCCGGGCGGGGACCGACACCGACGAGACCCGACGCAGCGACGGGTGGGCGTAGTCGTCACCCTCCACCGCACCCCTGACCCAGGTCAGCTCGAGCCCCTCCTGCGTGACCCGGCACAGGGCGACATTGTTGTCGAACCAGGGCCCCTCGGTGACGGTCCACGGGTACGCCGGGTCGGGGGTGCGCCGCGAGGCCGAGGCGAGCAGCCGCATCGGGCGCACGAGCGCGCGGGAGAGCATCGAGACCATGACCCGGACGCCGCGCGGCATCGGGTTGCGGATCGGCGAGCACACGGCCTGGGTGATCCGTGAGAGCGCGCCGTACTGCTGCCCGTCGGTGACCTCGGCGAAGTACGAGTTGTGGACGTCGCCGGAGAGGAAGGTGACGGTCTCGGGGGCCGGGCCCCGTCGTCCGCGAGCGAGGTCCATGACGATCTCGAAGACCTCGTCGAAGCCGGCGTTGAAGGCCGCCCAGTGCTCGAGGTCGACGCTGCGACGGACCCGCTCCGCGAGCTGGGCCGCGCGACGTCCCCAGGCGCCCTCCGCGACGACCTCGTCGATGGCCTCGAAGTCGTGCAGGCCCGGTGGGAGGAGGAAGGGCAGGGACGTGCCGACGAACACGTGCCGGTAGCCGCCGTGCATCGTGTCGTCGAACCACCGCAGCTCGACCTCGTCGAGCATCGAGCGGCAGTCCGGCTGGAGGTCGCGGGCGGCCCGCGAGTCGAGGACGACGATCAAGCAGTCGCCGACCTCGCGGGTGTGGCTCCAGCGGTACGACTCCGGTTCGACGTCGGCGCGGGCGGCCAGCTCGTCGAGGGCGTCGGTGAGGTCGAGCTCGTCCTCGCGGCCGGCGGCGGCGTGCTCGAGGACCCCGGCGAACAGCTCCTCCTCGGCGAGCTCGCGCGGCGAGAGGTTGCCGAGGTGCTGGTGCACCCAGTACGACGCCAGCCCGGAGACGATGCGTTCCTGCCACCACGTCGTGGCCCGGATGTCGCGGCGCCACGACCACGAGGTGTTCCAGTCGTCGCGGATGTCGTGGTCGTCGAAGATCATCGCCGAGGGCAGGGTCGAGAGCAGCCAGCGGATCACGGGGTCGGACCACGTGATGCGGTACAGCTCGTCGTACTCCGGGTAGTCCTTGATCTCCGCGTACGGCGGCTCGTCGAGGCTGCGCCGCGCACGCATGAAGTCCTCGAGCTCGCCGTGCGGCGTGGTGTCGGCGTACACCTGGTCGCCGAGGTGGAGCAGCAGGTCGGGCCAGCCGGCCTCGGGGACGTCGCGCAGGGTGAGGGCCAGCGTGCGGAGTGCGTCGACCCCGTGCAGCCGCGTCCCCTTCTCGTCGTGGCTGCCGAAGGTGCGGCAGGAGCCGAACGCGAAGTGCGGCAGGCGGTTCGGGTCGAGGGTTCGGATGCGGCTGGGGGCGGCACCCTCGAGCGGCCAGACCCGCCGGCCGTCGAGGTCGACGGTGTACGGCTCGTCGCTGCCGGGCTCGAGGCCGTCGCAGACGACGAGGGCGTAGTGCGAGCCGTGCACCGCGAAGGTCGGGGCGCTCCACGAGCGACCGGCGCGCTCCACCGTGACGGTCGCCGTCGCCAGCGTGCGCACCCAGACCGTCGCCGAGGTCTCGTCGACGTAGCGCAGCATCGGGCCCAGGACGAGGGGTTGGTCGGGGTCCGGTCCGAGGTGGCTCATGGCACCCCATCCTGCCGGGCGAGGCTGGGCCCGGGCTGTGGGGGAGCACCCCGGTTCGTCCCCGGGTCCCATCCCGTCCCCCCACCCGTCGAGTGAACAGAACACGCCGTGTCGAGGCGAGCGCACGCGGCGTGTTCTGTTCACTCGACGGATGTCCCGCGTCGCGAGGAGCGGGTCGACCCGGGACGGATGTACCGGTCGTCCGGGTACTCGCGGCCCTGCCGACGTCCCTGCGCTCGCTCCTAGCGTCGAGGACGCCGGATCCACCGGCCTCGAGACCTCGACGAAGGAGCACCATGACCACCCGCGCCGACCAGCCCGCACCCACCGCCCGACCGCGTCCTCCGGCGCCGCCCACGCCCGCCTCCGCCCCCACCCCGCCGCACGGCGGCGCCCGCTCTCGCCGCACCCCGGGATGGCTCGTGCTCGGCGGCGCGACCGCCGCGGCCCTCCTCGCGTGGTGGCCGCTCGGCAGCGCGGTCGACCTCGCCGCCACGAGCGGCGGCTCGACGCACACCGTGGGTGGGGTGGCGGTCGGGCTGAGCGCATCCGTCGTCGCCCTCGCCGCGCTCGGGGTGGGCGGCATCCTGCGCCGCACGTCGCGACGTCCGCGCCGTGCGTTCGGGTGGGTGTCGCTCATCGTCCTCGTCCTGTCGCTGGCCAGCCCGGTGGTCCAGGCGAGCACCGCGGCGGCGGGGGCGGCCCTGGCGACCCTCCACCTCGTCGTGGCTGCCGTCGTCGTCCCCCTCGTGATGCGGCGCCTCCCGGTGGCCCGGCCGTGACCCCGCCCCGCGGTGCCGCCACGGTCGGGTCGGGCGACCTCACCGCCTGGCGCCGACGCCTCACCGCCGGGCTGGCCGGGACGGTCGTGGAGATCGGCGCCGGGACGGGAGGGAACCTCGGGCACCTCGACCCGACGCTCCGCTGGGTCGGCGTCGAGCCCGACCGGCACCGCGCCGCCCTGCTCCGGCGCGCGGCGCGTGAGCGGTTCCGGGACGCGGCCGTCCTCCGCTGCGGCGCCGAGGCCGTCCCCGTGCCGGACGGCAGTGCGGACGCGGTCCTGTCCACGCTGGCGCTCTGCTCGGTGCGCGACCAGCACCGGGCGCTCCACGAGGTGCGCCGGGTGCTGCGGCCCGGTGGGGTGCTGCGGCTGCTCGAGCACGTCGCCGCCCCGCGCGGGACGTGGACCCGGCTCGCCCAGCACGTCGTCGCCCCGTGCTCGGTGCTGCTCGACCACGGCTGCCACCCCGCCCGCGACACCGAGGCGGCCCTGCTCGGCGCGGGGTTCGTCCCGGTGGAGCTCGAGCGGTTCCGGCTCCCCGGCGCGCTCGGGACGTGGGTCGACCACGTCGCCGGCGAGGCCGAGGTGGCCTGACGTGGCCCGCTCGAGCCCGGACGCTGCGAGGATGGCCGCGATGGCGCCACCGGTCGGGCAGCAGGGCTGGCCGCGGCTGCCCCGAGGGGTGGCCGCGGCGTGGTCCGGCGTCTGGGCGGCCGGCCTGCTCGCCCCTCCACTCGTCTCGAGCAGCCAGACCGAGCACCCCGTGCTCATGGTCACCGGGCTGCTCGCCGTCGGGGTCGTCTTCGTCGCGACGACCGTCGACGCCACCGCGCGGGCGGGCACGCGGCGCACCGACCTCTGGCCGCTCGTCCTCGCCCTCCTGCTCCTCGTCGGCGTGCTCGCGCTCGCCCCGGCCCTCGACTGGTCGACCCTGCCCCTCCTCGCGGCCATCGCCGTCGGCGCGACCGTGCCGCTGCGTCCCGCGCCGTGGCTCGTCGCCGGCCTCGCCGCGGCGGTCGTCCTCGTGGCCCGGTCCCGCGGGGCGGAGTGGTCGGTCGCGGTCTGGGGCACGGGCGTCCCCACCGCCCTCGCGGGCATGCTCACGTGGGCGTTCGGCTGGCTGGCCGCGGTGGTCGCCGAGCTGCAGGCCACTCGCGAGGAGCTCGCGAGCACGGCGGTCGCCGCCGAGCGCCTCCGCTTCTCCCGCGACCTGCACGACCTCCTCGGGCACAGCCTCTCCGTCGTGTCGGTCAAGGCGCAGGCCGCGCGACGGACCGTGCGCTCCGACCCGGACGCCGCCGAGCGGCACGCCGACGACATCGCCGGGCTCGCCCAGGACGCCCTCGCCGAGGTGCGGCGGGCGGTCCGCGGCTACCGCGGCACGACCCTCGACGACGAGCTGGCCCACGCGGGTCAGGCGCTGCGGGCCGCGGGCATCCGCACCGAGGTCGAGCGGGCCGACGCCGGCCTCACCCCGGCCGAGGAGGAGCTGTTCGCGTGGGTGGTGCGAGAGGGCGCCACGAACGTGCTGCGCCACGCGCACGCCGCCCGGGCCGTCATCCGGACCGCCAGCGGGCCCGACGGCACCACGCTCGTCATCGAGGACGACGGGTCGGGGCCGGACGCCGACGAGGACGGGTCCGCCGGGGTCACCGGCTCCGGGCTCGCCGGGCTGCGCGAGCGGCTCACCGATGCGGGAGGCAGCCTGCGCACCGACGGCGACGCCTCGGGCTTCCGGCTCTCGGTCCGCCTGCCGCCCACCGGAGGCGCTCGATGACCACGCTGCTGATCGCCGAGGACCAGGTGATGCTCCGGGAGGCGCTCGCCGCCCTGCTCGACCTCGAGCCGGACCTCAGCGTCGTCGGCCGGGTGGGCCGCGGCGACGAGGTGCTCGCCGCGGTGGCGCAGACCTCGCCCGAGGTCGTCCTCCTCGACATCGAGCTGCCCGGGGCCTCCGGCCTCGACGTCGCCGAGCAGCTGCGGGCCGCGGCGCCGGGCACCGTGGTCGTCGTCGTGACGACCTTCGGCCGCCCCGGCTACCTCCGCCGCGCCCTCGAGGCCGGGGTGCGCGGCTTCGTCGTCAAGGACGGGCCGGTCGAGGGGCTGGCCGACGCGGTCCGCCGGGTGGCCGCCGGCGAGCTGGTCATCGACCCCGTCCTCGCCGCCGACGCGCTCGCCGCCGGACCGAACCCACTGACGGCCCGCGAGCAGGACGTGCTGCGGGCCGGGGAGGGCGGCGCGACGGTCGCCGACATCGCGGGCACGCTCCACCTCTCGGAGCAGACCGTGCGCAACTACCTCTCGGCGGCCATCGGCAAGACCGGCACGCGCAACCGCGTCGAGGCGGCGGCCGAGGCCCGCGACCGCGGCTGGCTCTGACCGGTCAGACCGAGAGGAAGACGTCGTACTCGGCGCACGCCCGGGGCACGGTGACGCCGGCGACGTCCAGCGGCGCGGATGGTCGCGATCCCGACGAGTGCTCGAGGACGTAGCCGCCGGCGAGCGTGATGTCGTCACCGAGCGAGACCCGACCCCGGCCCGGTACCTCCACCGTGAGCGGTTCCTCGCCGACGACGGTCGTGCCGTGCGGCCAGACGACCACCACCCCTCCGGCACCGAGGCACCCGCCGAGGACCTCGAGGCGGCCACCTCCCTGCGCGGCCATCCCGGAGTCGGCGCGTTCACCGACGAGCACGACCACCCCGTTCGCGTCGACGACGCGACCGTCCGAGCACGCCGTCGGCAGTGCGGCCGCGGCGAGCGCGGCGACCACCACCCCGAGGCGCCGGCGCGACCGTTCCATCCGCGCAGCGTAGGGACCATCGCCGGAGGGGGCCAGTGCACCCCCGCACACGAGCCGTCACACGCCGACGGGCGGCCCTCCGGAAGTGGAGGACCGCCCGTCGGTCGGTGCGACGTGGTGCGTCAGCGGCTCAGAAGCCCATGCCGCCCATGTCGTCGCCACCCGGCATGGCCGGAGCGGCCTTCTCGGGCTTGTCGGCGATGACGGCCTCGGTGGTGAGGAACAGCGCCGCGATGGACGCCGCGTTCTGCAGCGCCGAGCGGGTGACCTTCGCCGGGTCGATGACGCCCGCGGCGACGAGGTCGACGTACTCGCCGGAGGCCGCGTTGAGGCCCCAGCCGGACTCGAGGTTGCTGACCTTCTCCGCGACGACCCCGCCCTCGAGACCCGCGTTGACCGCGATCTGCTTGAGCGGAGCCTCGATGGCGACCTTGACGATGTTCGCGCCGGTCGCCTCGTCACCGTCGAGGTCGAGGTTGGCGAACGCCTTGGCCCCGGCCTGGATGAGGGCGACGCCACCACCGGCGACGATGCCCTCCTCGACGGCCGCCTTCGCGTTGCGGACGGCGTCCTCGATGCGGTGCTTGCGCTCCTTGAGCTCGACCTCGGTGGCCGCGCCCGCCTTGATGACGGCGACGCCGCCGGCGAGCTTGGCGAGGCGCTCCTGGAGCTTCTCGCGGTCGTAGTCGGAGTCCGACTTCTCGATCTCGGCCCGGATCTGGTTGACCCGGCCCTGGATCGCGTCGTTGTCGCCGGCGCCCTCGACGATCGTCGTCTCGTCCTTGGTGACGACGACCTTGCGGGCCTTGCCGAGCAGGCTGAGGTCGGCGGTGTCGAGCTTGAGGCCGACCTCCTCGGAGATGACCTGGCCACCGGTGAGGATGGCGATGTCGCCGAGCATGGCCTTGCGACGGTCACCGAAGCCCGGGGCCTTGACGGCGACGGACTTGAAGGTGCCACGGATCTTGTTGACGACGAGCGTGCTCAGGGCCTCGCCCTCGACGTCCTCGGAGATGACGAGCAGCGGCTTGCCGGACTGCATGACCTTCTCGAGGAGCGGCAGCAGGTCCTTGATCGAGCCGATCTTGGAGTTCGCGATGAGGACGTAGGGGTCCTCGAGCACGGCCTCCATGCGCTCGGTGTCGGTGACGAAGTAGTGGCTGATGTAGCCCTTGTCGAAGCGCATGCCCTCGGTGAGCTCGAGCTCGAGGCCGAAGGTGTTGCTCTCCTCGACGGTGATGACGCCTTCCTTGCCGACCTTGTCCATGGCCTCGGCGATCATCTCGCCGATCTGGGGGTCGGCGGCGCTGATCGACGCGGTCGCGGCGATCTGCTCCTTGGTCTCGACGTCCTTCGCGCTGCCGAGCAGCTCGTCGGAGACGGCGCGCACGGCCTTCTCGATGCCGCGCTTGAGCGCCATCGGGTTGGCACCGGCGGCGACGTTGCGCAGGCCCTCGCGGACGAGCGCCTGGGCGAGGACGGTGGCCGTCGTCGTGCCGTCACCGGCGACGTCGTCGGTCTTCTTGGCGACCTCCTTGACGAGCTCCGCACCGATCTTCTCGTACGGGTCGTCGAGCTCGATCTCCTTGGCGATGGAGACGCCGTCGTTGGTGATGGTGGGGGCGCCCCACTTCTTCTCCAGGACGACGTTGCGGCCCTTGGGGCCGAGCGTGACCTTGACGGCGTCGGCGAGGGTGTTCATGCCTCGCTCGAGACCGCGGCGCGCCTCCTCATCGAAAGCGATGATCTTGGCCATTCGGGTGGTTCCTCCCACGCGAATCGAAGGTGGGACCGGAGGGTGCCCGCGACGGACGGACCGGGGCCGCGGCTCACGTCACCGTCGGCGCACCGGACCTCACCGGACCGGTCGGTACTTATCACTCTCATGATGAGAGTGCTAACGCTCATTATTGGCACTCTCCCCCGGAGAGTGCAAACGGTCCGCGGCCGCGGGTGCCCGCGCGAGGTCAGTCACGGGCGGTCAGACCTTCGGGGGTGGCTCCCTCGAGCGCGACCCGGAGGGAGGCGTCGGCCTCGGAGGTCACCGGGTCGGCGAGGTCGGCGACGAAGACCGCGACGGCCTCCCGGGCCGGGTTGCCGTCGAGCTCGTGCAGCACCTCGCGCCACGCGGCGAGGTTCGGGTGCTCGAGCGCGGTGCACGCCTCGGCCGGTGCGAGGGACTCTACGGCCGCCTCGAGGTCGCCGCGGGACAGCGGCAGCGTGGCCGTCGAGCCGTCGTGGCCGAGGATGGTCGCGAGGACCACGGCGGGCAGCCCGTGCCGCCCCCCTGGGGCGTTGACGTGCGCGAACACCCACTCCGGGGTCGACGAGGCCGGCGAGAGCGCGACCGCGTGCGCGGCCGGCTCACGCCATCCCCCGATCCGGGCGGCGAGGTGGTCGCGGATCGCCGCGAGGCCCTCCGGGGTGCTCCAGTCCAGGTCGCTCATCGAGCCATCGCGTCAGGGCCGGAGACCGACCACGGTCCGGCCGTGCGACCGTGCCGCGCACGGGCGCGGGTGCGACCAGGTGAACACTGGGTGAACGGGACCCCTCACCTTGGTGAAGCCGGGGTGGCGACCCCACACTGGTGCCTCGTGGACGCACCGACCCTCATCCTCGTGCTCGTCGTCGTGACGGCACTGGCCTTCGACTTCACCAACGGGTTCCACGACACCGCGAACGCGATGGCCGCCTCGATCTCCACCGGGGCCCTCGCGCCGAAGGTCGCGGTCGGTCTCTCCGCGGTGCTCAACCTCGTCGGTGCCTTCCTGTCGGTCGAGGTCGCCCTCACCGTGTCCAACGCGGTCATCAAGATCCAGGACAAGAGCGGCGCACCACGCCCCGAGCTGCTGACCAACGGCGGGGAGGCCCTGCTCCTCATCGTCCTCGCCGGGCTCGTCGGCGGCATCGTCTGGAACCTGCTCACCTGGCTGCTCGGCCTGCCCTCGAGCTCGTCGCACGCACTGCTCGGTGGCCTGACCGGTGCCGGCGCCGCCGGCCTCGGCCTCGCCGGGGTCAAGTGGACGGGCGACGGCACCAAGCTCGACGGCGTCGTCGGCAAGATCCTCCTGCCCTCGCTGCTCTCCCCGGTGGTCGCCCTCGTCGTGGCGTTCGTCGGCTGCTGGCTCGTCCACCGCATCACCGCGTCGGTCATGGGCCGCCTCGACGAGCGGTACTTCCGCTGGGGCCAGATCGGCTCGGCGTCCCTCGTCTCGCTGGCGCACGGCACCAACGACGCGCAGAAGACGATGGGCGTCATGACCCTCGCCCTCATCGCGAGCGGCCACTGGGACCGCACGGACGCCGTCCCGATCTGGGTCAAGGTGAGCGCCGCGACGGCCATCGCCCTCGGCACCTGGATCGGCGGCTGGCGGATCATCCGCACCCTCGGCAAGGGCCTCGTCGACATCACGCCGCGCCAGGGCCTCTCCAGCGACGGCGCGACCGCGGCGGTCCTCCTCGCCTCGAGCCACCTCGGCTTCGCGCTCTCGACGACGCACGTCGCGACCGGGTCGGTGCTCGGCGGCGGCCTCGGGCGCGGCACCCACGTGCGGTGGGCCACGGCCGGCCGGATGGTCGTCGCCTGGGCGCTGACCTTCCCGATCGCCGCCCTCGCCGGCGCGCTCACGTGGTGGGTCGGCCACACCCTCGGCGGCGTGCCCGGAGCGCTGCTCGTGTTCGTCATCCTCTGCGTGGCCTCCGGGTGGATGTACCACCGCTCGCGCCGGCAGCACGTCGGCGCGCACAACGTCAACGCCGAGTGGGACCGGCCGACCGACGTCGTCGACCACCCCGCCCCCGCCAAGACCCCCACCCGCTGAGAGGACCCACCATGCGCAGCATCGAGCTCGCCCTGGAGGGCGCCGGACGCGTCCTCGTCGCCGGCCTCCTCTTCGGTGCCGGCCTCCCTGTCGTCTACGCGGTCGCGATGCGGGCCCTGACCCTCGGCGCCGTCGACGACGGGGACGGTAGGGTGCGCTACTCCCCGCTCGGGCGCACCGTCGCGGGCCTGCTCGTCGCGGTGATCGTCGTCGGGGTCCTCGTCGGCCTCCTCCTCATCGTCGCGGGCGGCTTCGGCAAGGCGGTCAGCTTCGAGCACGTCATCCCGACCATCGTCGACAAGAAGTGAGTCCGCAGATGCCCCAGCTGTCGCACTCGGTCATCGCCCACATCCGGGCCGGTTTCCCCGACGGCGTCCCCGACTCCGAGGCCGCCGCGCTCAACGCGGTCCTCCACGAGCAGCTCGGCACCGACGCCGCGCACGACGTCCTGCGCAAGCTCGCCGCCGAGAAGCTGCTGTCGCGCAAGGCGGTCCGGGCCCTGGTCCCCGAGGACGACCAGGTGCGCCAGGTGTCGGCGAAGCTCGTGCTCGGCGGCTGGCCGCTCGGTGGGATGGAGGACGAGGACGAGGCACCGCCGCGCGAGGGGAGCCCGCTCGCCCGCATCGTCAACTGGCTGCGCGAGGGATACCCGGGCGGGGTGCCCGAGCACGACTACGTGCCGCTGCTGGCGCTGCTGGAGCGGCGGCTCACCCGCTCGGAGGTCAAGAAGGTCGCCAAGGCGCTCCGCCGGGCCGACGTCAGCCCGGCCGGGCCGTCGGACATCGCCGCCGCCATCACCGAGTACACGCACGCCGACCCGAGCGACCAGGACCTGCGCCGGGTGCGCGACCAGCTCGCCAAGAAGGGCTGGCCGGTCGAGTTCCCCGACCCCGACCTCCCCTGACCCCGACGCGCTCCGGATGGCGGACCCCGTCGAGTGAGCAGAACACGCCGTGTGAGCTGCTGCGCATGCGGCGTGTTCTGTTCACTCGACGGGTGGGTCGGGGCCGGACGCAGTGACGCCCGTCCGGCTTCCCTCACGGACGGGCGTCGCTGGTACTGGGGGCTGCCGGCTCAGGGCTCCATGCCGAGCCGACGGGCCGAGCGGGCGCGCTGGCGGCTGGCCCGCAGCCGGCGCAGCCGCTTGACGAGCATCGGGTCGTGGGCGAGCGCCACGGGGTTGTCGATGAGGGCGTTGAGCACCTGGTAGTACCGCGTCGAGCTCATGTCGAACAGCTCCTTGATCGCGGTCTCCTTCGAGCCTGCGTACTTCCACCACTGCCGCTCGAAGGCGAGCACCTCGCGGTCGCGCTCGGACAGCTCGGGTGCACTGACGGCAGTCGTGACCTGTTCGGACGCGGCGCTCACGGTGATTGTTCGACCCTTCCCTGCGTGGTGGCTGCGACCCTCACTGTAGCCGCCGAATTGCACCCGTGTCATTCGGGTGCCGACATCGACCGCGTGTCGGCTGGACAACGAGCCGAACGGCCGACTCACGAGTCACACCCGCACCATCCGACCCACGGCCGCCGGCCCCGCGCTCAGGCCATCGTGTCGAGGATGGCGCTGATGTCGGCCTCGGTCGTCGCCGGGTTGACGATGGCGAAGCGGGCCAGCGTCTCGCCGTCGTGCGAGGTCGGCACGACGAAGGCGAACTCGTCGGCGAGCATCCGGTCCGACCACTCCTGGTAGTCGGCCGGCGACCACCCGAGCCGACGGAAGACGACGACCGACAGGTCCCGCTCGCGGACCAGCTCGAGCTCGGGACGCCGCAGCACCTCGGCCTCGGCGAAGCGGGCCACCTCGAGGGTGCGCTCGATCGCGCCCGTGTACGCGTCCGTGCCGTTGACGACCAGCGAGAACCAGAACGGCAGCCCGCGGGCGCGGCGGGTCAGCCCGACGGAGTAGTCGGTCGGGTTCCACTCCGGGGCCTCGGTGAGGACGTCGAGGTAGCCGGCCTTCTGCGTGTGCGCGGCCCGGGCCAGGGCGGGCTCGCGGTAGAGCAGCGCACAGCAGTCGAAGGGCGCGAAGAGCCACTTGTGGGGGTCGACGATGAACGAGTCGCAGTGCTCGATCCCCGTGTACAGGTGGCGGACCGACGGCGCGGCGAGCCCCGCACCGCCGTAGGCCCCGTCGACGTGCAACCAGACCCCGTACTCGCGGCAGACCTCCGCGACCGAGGCGAGGTCGTCGACGATGCCGAAGTTCGTCGTCCCCGCCGTCGCGACGACCGCGAAGAACGTCTCCGGGCCGTGCTCCTCGAGGACGCGACGCAGCGCCGGCCCGGTGAGCCGCCAGCCGTCGTCGCCGGGGACCCCGACGAGCTCGGCGTCCATCACCTCGCACGCCGACGCGATCGAGCTGTGCGCGCCGGTGGTCGCCGCCACCCGCCAGGGCCGCACGCCCGGCTCGGCCCGGTGCCGCGCGGTCGCGCGGGCCGCGACGAGCGCGGAGAGGTTGCCGATGGTCCCGCCGGGCACGAACACCCCACCCGCGGAGTCCGGCATCCCGACGAGGTCGGCGATCCAGCGCAGCGCCTGGTTCTCGGCCCACACCGCCCCGGACCCCTCGAGCCACGAGCCCGCGTAGATCGAGGACGCGCCGACGACCAGGTCGAAGACGACCGACGCGTCGCTCGGGGCGCACGGGATGAAGGAGAGGTAACGCGGGTGGTCGACCGAGAGGCAGGCCGGGGCCAGCTCGTCGGCGAAGAGCCGCATCGCCTCGCGACCGCCGAGGCCGGCCGGCGTCACGGTGCGTCCGAGCGCGGCGTCGAGGTCCTCCTGGGTGCGCACCCGGTCGAGCGGGGGCTCCATCCGGATGCGTTCCTCGGCGTACGCGGTGACGGCGTCGAGGAGGGCCGAGAGCTCCTCGTGGGCGTTCGGGGAGTACGGCGAGGTGGGGTGCACGGCCGGAGTCTAGGAGGCCGGGGCCCCCAGCAGGAGCGTGGCCAGGGCCGCCACCTCGCCCACCAGCGCGTCGGGAGCCGCGGCGGCCAGCGCGTCCGCCTCCCCGGCGCCCCAGGCCACGGCGACAGCGGCCATCCCGGCGGCCCGGGCCGCCCGCACGTCGACCGTCGCGTCCCCGACGTACACGCAGGTCAGGGGGTCGACGCCGAGGACCGAGGCCCCGTGCAGCAGCGGGTCCGGGGCCGGCTTGTGGCGGTCGGTGTCCTCGAGCCCCACGACGACGTCGACGAGGTGGTCGATGCCGACCCCCTCGAGGGCGAGGCGCGCGGTCTCCCGGCGCTTGGAGGTGACGACCGCCGTCGCGACACCGGCCGCGGCCAGGGACTCGAGCAGCTGCGGGACCCCGTCGTAGCGCCGGATGAGCCGCGCCGTGTTCGCGAGGTTCCACTCGCGGTAGGCGGCGTCCAGGGCGTGCCCGTGGTCGGGTTCCTCCTCGAGGAGGGCCGGCAGCAGCGGCCGGCCGATCCAGGCCCGGGCCCGGGCCTCCTCGACCTCCTCGCCGAGCACGGTCCGGAACGCGTGCTGGTAGGAGGCGACGATGAGCGGGATGGTGTCGGCCAGCGTGCCGTCGAGGTCGAAGAGCACGGTGGGCCACGGCGGCGCGGCGGAGGGCTGGGTGGTCACCCGTCCATCCTCCCCGGCGCCGCCGCGGCCGCGGTGGCCGGCCCGGCCGTCGGGACGCCGGACGGGGCCCGCCGGGGTCCGCCGAGGTCAGCGCAGGGTCTGGCGCACCGCCCCGAGCGCCGAGTCGAGGACGGTCCGCAGGGTCTCGACGGTCAGCGCCTCGACGCCGGCCGCCGCGTCGGCCCGGCGCAGCTCGGCCCGCACCTCGTCGCGGAACCGCCGCACGAGGGCGTCGGCCTCCGCGTACCGGGCGTGCGAGGCCGACCGCGCGTCCCGGACGGGCCCGGTGTGCCGGACCGCGCCGGCCCGGGCCTCCTGGGCGGCCGCCGCGAGCTCGGCCCGCAGGCCGTCCATCGTCCCCCGCACGTCGTCGCGGACGCGGGCGGCGCGGTCGCGCACGGTGCCGGCGATGTCCTCCTCGAGGGCGGCGAGCTCGCCCCGGCGCTCGGCGAGCTCACCGCGGCCCTCGGCGGTCAGCTCGTAGGTGCTGCGCCGCCCGCCGTCGCTGCGCGCCACGAGCCCCTCCTCCTCGAGTCGGGCCAGCCGCGGGTACACGGTGCCGGCGCTCGGCCGGTAGGTGCCGCCGAAGCGGTCCGAGAGCGCGGTGATCACCTCGTAGCCGTGCATCGGCCGCTGCTCGAGGAGGGCGAGCAGGTAGAGCCGCAGCTGCCCGTGCTGGAAGACCGGCGGCATCTCAGGCGTCCTCGCCGGTGCTCGCGGTGCGGGCCAGGCGGCCGCTCCCGCGCAGCAGCGTGACGTCGCCGGTCACCGTGCTCGTGCTCACCGTGCTGCCGCCGGCGCCGGAGCGCAGGTCGACGACCCGGGTGCCCGGCGTCGGCACCGAGTGCTCCTCGCCGTCGACGACGAGCCGGCCGCTCACCGCCTTGGCCGTCACGTGCACCCCCTCGTCGGCCGGCAGCCGCACGGTGACGGCGCCCGAGACCGTCGTCACCGACGTGCGGGTCGACCCGGCGGTGACGTCGAGGGCGACCGCGCCGGAGACCGAGTTGGCGTGGACCTCGGCCAGCGCGCCGGAGGCCGCGAGCTCGCCGGAGACCGAGTTGAGGGTGAGGTCACCGTCGTGCTCCCGAACGACGATCTCGCCGGAGACCGTGCTGGCGGTGAGCCGTCCCTGCGTGCCGTCGACGACGAGGGCGCCGGAGACCGTCGAGACCGACACCTGCCCCTCGAGACCCGCGACGAGCCCCTCGGCGCTGACGGTGCCGACCTTGGCCGCGATGCTGCGCGGCACGGCGAGGCTGACGTCGGCACGGTCGCGGTCGCGGAAGTTGCGGAACTTCTCGAGCCACCCCTCCCAGCCACCGAGGGTGAAGGCGTAGCCCACCCGCAGCTCGCCGCCGTCGAGGTCGACCTCGAGCGGGCGGCCGACCACCTCGTGCACCTCGAGGAGGACGCCCGGGGCGTCGTGGACGACGACGTCGACCCGACCCCCGACGAGCTGCACCCGGAGGGCGCGCACGTCCTCCACCTCGATGACCTGCGGGCCGCTGACGACCCAGGACTCCTCGGACATCGGAGACCCCTTTCGCGATATGTCGTGTAACGAGTTCACGATATATCGCGATATGTCGCGAGCGCAAGGCCCGCCGGGCGCCGAACCGTCAGCGGATGACCGGCTCGACCCCGAGCTCCTCGAGGAGCGCGAGGACGCGAGCGCGGATCGCGTCGCGCACCCCCCGGACCATCGCGAGGTCCTGCCCGGCGGGGTCGTCCAGGACCCAGTCCTCGTAGCGGACGCCGGGGAAGTACGGGCAGGTGTCGCCGCAGCCCATCGTCACGACGACGTCGGAGGCCTGGACCGCGTCGGCGGTGAGCACCTTCGGGCGCTCGGCGGCGATGTCGATGCCCTCCTCGCGCATCGCCTCGACGGCGACCGGGTTGACCGCGTCGCCGGGCGCGCTGCCGGCGGAGCGCACCTCGACGGCGCCGCCGGAGAGGGCGGTGAGGTAGGCGGCCGCCATCTGCGAACGGCCCGCGTTGTGGACGCAGACGAAGAGGACCGAGGGACGGTCAGGCACGGGAGAACCCCTTCCGGAGGGCGAGCGAGACGTAGACGAGGGCGACGAGCACCGGCACCTCGATGAGCGGGCCGACGACCCCGGCGAGGGCCTGGCCCGAGGCGGCGCCGAAGGTGGCGATGGCGACCGCGATGGCCAGCTCGAAGTTGTTGCCGGCGGCGGTGAAGGCGAGCGTGGTCGTCCGGGCGTAGCCGAGGCCGAGGAGGCGGCCGAGGAGGAACCCGCCGCCCCACATGAGGGCGAAGTACGCGAGCAGCGGCAGGGCGATGCGGGCGACGTCGAGCGGGCGGCTCGTCACCTGCTCGCCCTGCAGCGCGAAGAGCACGACGATGGTGAAGAGCAGGCCGTAGAGCGCCCACGGGCCGACCTTGGGCAGGAACGACCCCTCGTACCGGTCTCTCCCCCAGCGCTTCTCGCCGACCCGCCGCGAGAGGTAGCCCGCGACGAGCGGGACGCCGAGGAAGACGAGGACCGAGCGGGCGATGTCCCACGGCGAGACGTCGAGGCCCGCCTGCTCGAGCCCGAGCCAGCCCGGGAGCACCGACAGGTAGAACCAGCCGAGGGCGGCGAAGGCGACGACCTGGAACACCGAGTTGAGGGCGACGAGGACCGCCGCCGCCTCCCGGTCGCCGCACGCGAGGTCGTTCCAGATGATGACCATCGCGATGCAGCGGGCGAGCCCGACGACGACGAGGCCGGTGCGGTACGCGGGCAGGTCGGGCAGGAGGAGCCAGGCCAGGGCGAACATCACGGCGGGGCCGACGAGCCAGTTGAGGACGAGGCTCGCGACGAGCATCCGGCGGTCCCCGGTGACGGTGTCGAGCCGGTCGTAGCGGACCTTGGCCAGCACCGGGTACATCATCACCAGCAGCCCGAGCGCGATGGGCAGCGAGACGCCGTCGACCTCGACCGCGGAGAGCGCGGCGCCGAGCCCGGGCACGAGCCGGCCGAGGAGGAGACCCGCGACCATCGCGAGCCCGATCCAGGCGGGGAGCCAGCGGTCGAGGGTGGACAGGCGTGCGGCGACCGCCGGGTGGCCGGTCGTCGGCGCGTCGGGTGCGGCGGTCACCGGCAGCAGGCCTCCTCGGCCGCGCGCTCGGCGTGCCCGGCCGCGGGCGTGCAGCAGGTGCCGTCGCCGGCGACCCCCTCGACCGGCCGGTCGAAGGCGTCCCGCGGCTGCGCCGGGGCCTCGTCCTTGACCGTGTAGACCTCCCACGGAGCGCCGGCCGGGTCGTGCACCCAGACCTTGTCCTGGAGGGCGTAGCAGCAGGTCGTGTCGTCCTCGTCGAACGCGGCGAGGCCGGCCGACGCGAACCGCTCCCGGGCCGCGCGCACCTCGTCGGTCGAGGCGACCTCGACCCCGAGGTGGTTGAGGGCGCCGGTGACGCCGGCGCCGCGGGCGTCCGCCGGGGTCTCGACGAGGACGAGCTTGAGCGGCGGCTCGGCGACGGCGAAGTTCGCGTAGCCGGGGCGGCGCTTGTGCGGCTCGACCCCGAACATGGCGGAGTAGAAGGCGATCGAGGCCTCGAGGTCGCTGACGTTGAGGGCCAGCTGGACGCGACCGGTCGCGGGCGTGGGGGCGGACATGGAACCTCCGGTGGCGGGTCTCCTGCATCGACAGTCATCGATGCCTATGCCACGCAGCACACCACATCACATCGATGTGTGTCAATATGGAGCCTCATCACCCTGAGGAGGACGTCGTGCCGGTCCGCGAGCTGCCCCTGGCCGCCCCCACCACCGCGTCGTGCTGCGGCATCGGCGTCGACGGCGGGCTCGGCCGCGAGGAGGCCGAGCGGAGCGCGATCCTGCTCAAGGCCGTCGCCGACCCGGTGCGGCTCCGGCTGCTCAGCGCGATCCGGGCCACCGCGGACGGCGAGGCCTGCGTCTGCGACCTCACCGACCTCGTCGGCCTCGCCCAGCCCACGGTCTCGCACCACCTCAAGGTCCTCACGTCGGCCGGCCTGCTCGAGCGCGAGCGCCGCGGCACCTGGGCCTGGTACCGGCTCGTGCCGGAGCGGCTGGCCGACGTCCGCGGCATCTTCGACTGACCACTCCGGCATAGGGTGGCAGCGATGTCCACCCCGCCCGCCCCGACCGCCGCGAAACCGTTGCGCGAGCTGGTCCACCCGACGTGGGCGGCGGCCCTGGCACCGGTCGAGGACACCGTCGCCCGGCTCGGCGAGTTCCTCCGCGCCGAGGTCGCGGCGGGCCGTGGCTACCTGCCGGGCGGACCGCACGTGCTGCGCGCCTTCCAGCGCCCCCTCGACGCCGTGAAGGTGCTCATCGTCGGCCAGGACCCCTACCCCACGCCGGGGCACGCGATGGGCCTGTCCTTCTCGGTCGCGCCGGACGTGCGGCCCGTCCCGCGCAGCCTCGTGAACGTCTACCAGGAGCTCGGCACCGACCTCGGCCTGCCGACGCCCGCCTCCGGAGACCTCACGCCGTGGGCCGACCAGGGCGTCCTCCTCCTCAACCGCGTCCTCACCGTGGCGCCGGGGAAGCCGGCCAGCCACCGGGGCCTCGGCTGGGAGGAGGTCACCGGGCGCGCCATCGAGGCACTCGTCGAGCGCGGCGGCCCCCTCGTCGCCATCCTGTGGGGACGCGACGCCCGTTCTCTCGCACCGCTGCTGGGAGACGTCCCACGCATCGAGTCGGCCCACCCCAGCCCGCTCTCGGCGCGCAACGGCTTCTTCGGCTCCCGCCCGTTCTCCCGCGCCAACGCCCTGCTCACCGAGGCCGGCGCCACACCCGTCGACTGGAGGCTCCCGTGACCACCCGCCCCGACGACCGCCGGGTCTGGACCCGCTACGTCGCGATCGGCGACTCCTTCACCGAGGGGATGTCCGACCCCGACCCCGAGCGTCCGGACGCCTACGTGGGATGGGCCGACCGGCTGGCCCGCTCCCTCGACGCGCTCGCCGAGGCCGAGCACCTGCCGTTCGGCTACGCCAACCTCGCGGTGCGCGGACGCACGCTCTCCGACGTCGTCGGCCCACAGCTCGACGCCGCCCTGACGATGACCCCCGACCTCGTGTCGATGGTCGGCGGGGGCAACGACCTGCTCCGCCCGAGTGTCGACCTCGACGGCCTGGCCGGGCGGCTCGAGGAGGCCGTCGTGCGCATCCGGGCCACCGGCGCCGACGTGCTCCTCGCCACCCCGACCGACACGCGCGACGCCGGCCTCTTCCGGGCGCTGCGCGGCCGGCACGCGGTCCACGCCGCCAACCTCTTCACCATCGCCCAGGACCACGGCTGCCACGTCCTCAACCTCTGGGGGATGCGCGCCCTGCGCGACTGGCGGATGTGGGCCGAGGACCGGATCCACCTGACGACCGAGGGCCACCGGCGGGTCGCCCTCGCCGCGCTCACCGCCCTCGGCCACGACACCGACGTCGCCGACTGGTCGACCCCGCTGCCCCCGGCGGACCGCGCCACCCGCTCCGAGGAGCTGCGCGGGCACGCCGAGTGGGTGCGCACGCACGCGGCCCCGTGGGTCGAGCGCCGGGTGCGCGGCACGTCCTCGGGCGACACCCGCTCGGCCAAGCGGCCCGAGCTGCAGCACTTCCGCGACCCCGACGCCGCCCCGGACCACCAGGCCCTCCCCGACCGCTGACCGCCCCCCGGCCCCCGGCCCCCGGCCCCCGGTCGAACGACGAGGACGTGCCGTCCGGGGCTCCCGCGGGACGGCATGTCCTCGTCGTTCGTCGGGTGGATGGGCCGGCGAGCACGCGTTTTGTTGGACGTCCAAGTACCTCGGTACGCTCGACGCCATGCCAGCGACGAGGCTCATGCCGACCGAGGAGGGCCAGGACCTCATCGACCTGACCCGCGAGATCTGCGCCAAGGAGCTGCGCCCGCGGGTCGACGACGCCGAGCGGGCCGCCGCGACCGGCGAGCAGTTCCCGACCGAGGTCTTCCGCACGCTCGGCGGCGCGGGCCTGCTCTCGCTCCCCCACCCCGAGGAGCACGGCGGGTACGGCCAGCCCTACGAGGTGTACCTCCAGGTCGTCGAGGAGGTCGCCAGCGCCTGGATGAGCGTCGCCGTCGGGGTCTCGGTCCACTCGCTGACCGCGTTCCCGGTGACGACCTTCGGCACCGACGCCCAGCGCGCCGCCCTGCTGCCCGGGATGCTCTCCGGCGACCAGCTGGGGGCCTACTGCCTCTCCGAGCCGCTCGCCGGCAGCGACATCGCGTCGATGACCACGCGGGCGACCCGCGACGGCGACTCCTACGTGCTTAAGGGCCGCAAGGCGTGGATCAGCCACGCCGGGCACGCCGACTACTACACCACCTTCGCGCGCACCTCCGACGACGGCGGGCGCGGGCTCTCCTGCCTCGTCGTGCCGGCCGACGCCGAGGGCCTCTCCTTCGGCACGCCGGAGAAGAAGATGGGCCTGCACTGCGACACCGTGCGCGAGGTGATGTTCGACGACGTGCGGGTCGACGCCGACCGTCGCATCGGCGAGGAGGGCCAGGGGATGTCGATCGCCCTCGCCGCCCTCGACGCCGGCCGGCTGGGCATCGCCGCTGCCGCGACCGGGCTGGCCCAGGCCGCCCTCGACCTCGCCGCCGGCTACGCGAAGGAGCGGCAGCAGTTCGGCCGCGCCATCGGCGAGTTCCAGGGCCTCGCCTTCCTGCTCGCCGACCTCGAGGCCGCCGTGACGAGCGCCCGCGCCACCTACCTGCACGCCGCCCGCCTCAAGGACGCCGGCCGCCCCTTCTCGAAGGAGGCCGCCGTCGCCAAGCTCGTCGCCACCGACGCCGCGATGCGGGTGACCACCGACGCCGTCCAGGTCCTCGGCGGCGCCGGCTACACCCAGGACTTCCCGGCCGAGCGCTACATGCGCGAGGCCAAGGTGACCCAGATCTTCGAGGGCACCAACCAGATCCAGCGGCTGGTCATCGGCCGGCACGTCCTGCGCTGACCCCGGAACCGGATGCCGCGCCCGGGCGTCCGAGCCCCGAGGACCCGACCGGAAGGACCACCGTGCGCACCCGCCTCCTGATCACCGCCGCCCTCGCCGCCGCCACCCTCAGCGCCTGCGGCAGCGCGACGAGCGGCACCGGCTCCACCGACGGCGGCAGCACCGCGCCCAGCAGCGCGCCCCCGAGCGCGACGTCCACGCCCTCGCTCCCCGGGCCCTCGAGCACCCCGACCGTCCCGCCACCCGCCGACTCGACGCTGCCCGTCGGCCTCGAGGACCGGCCGGAGGTCAAGGCCGCGATGGCCGACGCCGCGGGCCGGGCGGGCATCGTGCCGGGCCAGGTCGTCCTCGCCGGGTACCTGCCGGTGACCTGGGCCGACGGCTCGCTCGGCTGCCCACAGAAGGGGATGGCCTACCCGCAGATGACGGTCGAGGGCGAGCTGCTGCTGCTGCGCGTCGACCAGCGCGTCATGGAGTACCACGCGCGGCTGAACGGTCCGTTCACGTACTGCGCGAACCCCAGCGGCGCGTACCGCCCGCGCACCGCCGGCTGATCGGAGCCCGACGAGCAGGGGACCGGGCCATCTCATACGTGGCCCGGTCCCGAACCACCGTAGGCACTGCGTCCCTCCCGTGGACGAACCGACACGCGGCCGTCCGACGAACGTCGAACGAACTCCCGGTGCGGAATCCGCGCCGGCGCTCAGTCGTCGGGGTCGCGCGAGATGCCGGGCAGCAAGGTCTCGCCCCGGCGCAGGGCGTCGAGCGCCTCGGGGTGTGCAGCCTCGACATGCGCCAGTCCCTTGCGGCGGTAGCGCACGAGCTGCACCGCCCCGAGGCCCCAGAAGACGAACTGCACCGACATCGCGAGCCGGAAGTCCTCGAGCGTGTACTCCTGCGGACCGCCGGGAGCCAACCGGTCGAGGACCACGCCGATGAGCGCGATGGCCAGCAGCGACGCCGTGAAGCCACCGATGTTGACCACGCCGGTCGCCCGCCCGAGCCGCGAGGAAGGGTGAAAGGTGCGGGCGAGGTCGAACCCCACCATCGAGCCCGGTCCGCCGACCGCCGTGACGACGGCGAGGAGGAAGAGCAGCCACGTGGGCGCCGGTCCCGGCCACAGGAGGACGACCGCCCAGGTCGTCGCGATGACGCCGACGATCCCGAGGACCAGCTGCGAGCGGCGGTACGGCATCCGGGCGGTGAACGCGGCGACGACCGGGCCGGCCCCCATCGCGGTGAAGGTCATGACGACGAGGACGAGGGACGCGGTGCGCGGCGCGAGGCCCTCGGCGACGAGGAAGGGGTAGCCCCAGAGCATCGTGAAGACGGTGGCGCCGAACTGCGACGAGAAGTGCACCCACAGCCCCAGCCGGGTGCCGGGGTTGCCCCACACCTCGGCGAGCGTGCGGGCCAGCGCGCGCACCTTGATCCGCTCGACCGCCTCGCCGCGGTAGGGCGAGTCCTTGACGACGAGGAGCAGCCCGACCGAGAGCACGACCCCGACGCCACCGGCCGTCGCGAAGGAGCGGGTCCAGCCGAAGGTCGCGAGGGCGGCAGCCAGCGGGGTCGCCGCCGCGACCGCTCCGAGCTGGCCGATCATGCCGGTCAGCTGGGTGATGAACGGAGCCTGCTTGACCCGGAACCACACGGCGACGAGCCGCAGCAGCGAGGTGAAGACCATCGCGTCGCCGGCACCGAGCATGACGCGCGCCGCGACCCCGACCGGGAAGGAGCCGGCCACCGCGAACCACAGCTGGCCGCCGGACATGAGGAGCAGGCCGGTGAGCATGAGCCGCTTGGAGCCGAAGCGGTCGAGCAGCACCCCGACGGGGATCTGCATCGCGGCGTACACGGCGAGCTGGACCACGGTGAAGGTCGACAGCTGGGAGGCGGAGATGTGGAACCGCTCGGCGGCGAGCAGCCCGGCGACCCCGAGCGAGGTGCGGTGGAAGACGGCGAGGACGTAGACCGACAGCCCGACGACCCAGATGGCCCACGCCCGGCGCTTCCCGATCGTGTGCACCTGGCGCAGGACGGGGCGGGTCACCCACCGATTCTAGGAGCGCGGCCGACCGCCGGGAGCGGCCGCCCGGCGACCGGCTACCGGGCGTCGCTCAGGCGGGGAGGCGCTCCTCGGCCACGCCGTTGCCACCGTCGACGACGAGCAGCTGCCCGGTGACGTACGCGGCGCCCGGGCTCGCGAGGAAGGCCACCGCGGCCGCCACCTCCTCCGGCGTCCCCGACCGGCCGGCCGGCACGAGGTGGCCCTCGCGCTGCTCCGACGGCGTCTGCGAGCCGGTCGCCACCCAGCCGGGCGCCACCGCGTTCGCCGTGATGCCGTGCGCCGCCTCGTCGACCGCCACCGCCCGCGCCAGCCCGACGAGCCCGGCCTTGGCCGCGGCGTACGCGACGTCGGAGCGCAGCGCCATGACCGGTCCCGCCGTCGACGACACCATGACCACCCGGCCGGCGCCGCTGCGGCGCAGGTGCGGCAGCGCGGCCCGGGTCACGAGGTATGCGGTGTCGAGGTTGCGGGCCAGGGAGGCCGCCCACCGGTCGGGCGGGGTGCCCTCGAGGTCGCCGGCCAGGTAGTCACCACCGGAGGCGACCGAGACCATCCCGGCGTTGTTGACGAGCACGTCGAGCCCGCCGCCGTGCTCGAGCGTCGCGGCGACGACCGCCGCCGCGCCGGCTTCCGTCGTCAGGTCGGCGACGACCCCGGCGGCCTCGTGCCCCTCGGCCCGCAGCTCGGCGGCCCGCTGGTGGACGCGCTCGGTCGTGGCGCCGAGCACCACCCGGGCCCCGCACTCGGCGAGCAGTCGCGCGCAGGCCATGCCGATGCCGCTCGGCGAGCCGGCGCCGGTGACGAGCGCGCTGCGTCCGGAGAGGTCGAACGCGGCGGGGAGGGAGGGCACCGCCGTCAGGCCAGGGCCGCGTCCATCGACTCCTCGAGGACGTCCATCGCCTCGTGGAGCAGGTCGTCCCCGATGGAGAGCGGCGGCAGGAAGCGGAAGACGTTGCCGTAGGTGCCGCAGGTGAGCGTGACGACGCCGCGGTCGTGGCAGCCCTTGTTGACCGCCGCGGCGAGCGCGGCCGCCGGCTCCTTGGTCGCGGGGTCGGTGACGAGCTCCATCGCCATCATCGCGCCGCGACCGCGGACCTCACCGATCTGCGGGTGCCTCTCGGCGAGCGAGCCGAGCCGGTCGCCGAGGATCTTGCCGATGCCGCGGGCCCGCCCGGCGAGGTCGTCGACCTCCATCGACTCGATGCTGGCGAGCGCCGCCGCGCAGGCCACCGGGTTGCCGCCGTAGGTGCCGCCGAGGCCGCCGCCGTGGACGGCGTCCATCAGCTCGGCGCGACCGGTGACGGCGGCGAGGGGCATGCCGCCGGCGATGCCCTTGGCCGTCGTGATGAGGTCGGGGACGACACCCTCGTGGTCGCTGGCGAACCAGTCGCCGGTGCGGCAGAAGCCGGACTGCACCTCGTCGGCGACGAAGACGATGCCGTGCTCGCGGCAGTACTCGGCGAGCCCGGGAAGGAAGCCCTCCGGCGGGACGATGAAGCCGCCCTCGCCCTGGATCGGCTCGATGACGACCGCCGCGGTGTTCTCCTCCCCGACCTGGGCGTGGATCATGTCGGTCACCGCGCGCAGGGCCTCCTCCGCGCAGCGCTCGGCACCGCCCGGCCAGCGGTACGGGTAGGCCATCGGCACCCGGTAGACCTCCGGGGCGAACGGGCCGAAGCGGTGCTTGTACGGCATGTTCTTCGACGTCATCCCCATCGTGAGGTTCGTCCGCCCGTGGTAGCCGTGCTCGAAGACGACGACGGCTTGGCGCCCGGTGGCGTGCCTGGCGATCTTCACGGCGTTCTCGACGGCCTCGGCACCGGAGTTGAACAGTGCCGACCGCTTCTCGTGCCCGCCCGGGGTCAGCGCGTTGAGCTTCTCGCAGACCCCGAGGTAGGGCTCGTACGGCGTGACCATGAAGCAGGTGTGGGTGAACCGCCGGATCTGCTCGGTGACGGCGTCGACGACCCGCTGGTTGCCGTTGCCGACGGTCGTCACGGCGATGCCCGAGCCGAGGTCGATCAGCTGGTTGCCGTCGACGTCGCGGATGATGCCGCCGCCGCCGTCGGTGACGTAGACCGGCAGCCCGGTGCCGACACCCGCGGCGACGGCGGCCGTCTTGCGGGCCTGGAGCTCCCGGGAGCGCGGGCCGGGGATGGCGGTCATGAGGATCCGCTGCTGCTCGATCATGCGGGCATCCTATCCGTGACTTTTCGGCCCCGGAAGCCACTGATTCCGTCGTGAGGCCGCGTCTCGTCGCAGCTGCCCCCGGGGCCGACGGGCGCCCTCGTGCGTGGCGGGCCGGTGCACCGGGTAGGACCCCACCGCGCCCCGATGCGTGCTACCGCGCAGTACTCGTCGCCATCGCAGCGCTTACTGCGCCGTAGCACGCACTGTGGGCGGGAACATCGCACCACCGCCGACCCGAAGGAGAGCACAGTGCCCGGACGCAAGGACCCCGGCCCCTCGGTCAAGGACGACGAGCTCTACGAGAAGCTCCGCGACGAGGGAAACAGCAAGGAGAAGGCGGCCCGCATCGCCAACGCCGCCTCGAACAGCTCGCGCTCGAGCGTCGGGCGCCGGGGCGGGGAGTCTCCCGCCTACGAGGACTGGACCGTCGACGACCTGCGCGAACGCGCCGCGGAGCTCGACGTCGAGGGTCGCTCCTCGATGACCAAGGACGAGCTGATCGACGCCCTCCGCCACCACTGACCGGGGGGCGACTGCCAAAACACCTCTGGCACACGGAAAGGCGCCCGGGAGCTGCGTGCAGGGGGTTCGCAGCTCCCGGACGCCGGTCCGGGGCCCGGTCTCGCCTCGCGGCTGACCGGACCCGAGTACTGTACCTGACAGGACGTGACCCCGGAGACCCGAGGGAGGACGCTGTGGGCCGACTCACGGAGGCGGCATGAGGCTCCTCCTCGTCGAGGACGAGAAGCCACTCGCCGCCGCGCTCGGCGACGCCCTCCGCGAGGCCGGATGGGTCGTCGACCACGCGGAGGACGGCCTCGAGGGCCTCAAGCTGGGGCTGGCCAGCCAGTACGACGCGCTCGTCCTCGACATCATGCTGCCGGGGATGAACGGCTACGACGTCCTCAAGCACCTGCGCCGGCAGAAGGTGTGGACCCCCGTCCTCATGCTCACGGCCAAGGACGGCGAGTTCGACCAGACCGACGCCTTCGAGCTCGGCGCCGACGACTACGTCACGAAGCCGTTCAGCACACCGGTGCTGCTCGCCCGGCTCCAGGCCCTCGCCCGACGCGGCGCCCCGGAGCGTCCGGTCGCCCTCACCGCGGGTCCGCTGAGCCTCGACCCGACGACCCGCCGGGTGACCCGCGAGGGCCAGGAGATCCAGCTGACCGCCCGCGAGTACGCCCTGCTGCACCACCTGATGCGCAAGGCCGGCCTCGTCCAGAGCAAGGCCGAGATCCTCGAGAACGTCTGGGACTCCGACTACCCGGGCGCCGACAACGTCGTCGAGGTCTACATCGGCTACCTGCGTCGCAAGATCGACGCCCCCTTCGACACCAAGGTCATCGAGACGGTGCGCGGGCTCGGCTACCGGCTCAACCCGCAGGAGCCCCCGCCGGGAGCCTGACGGCGAACCGGCACCATCCCTCGGGGCTCTCGGTCGCCTCGACGCTGCCCTCGTGGGCCGCGACGACCTCGGCGACGATGGCCAGGCCGAGCCCGGTGCCGCCGGTGCCCCGGGTCCGCGAGTCGTCGAGCCGGACGAACCGGCCGAAGACGCGCTCGCGGTCGCGCGGCTCGATGGGCGGTCCGTCGTTGTCGACGGTGAGCAGCGCGTCCTCGCCCTCGCGGGCCAACCGGACCCGGACGACGCGGTCGCGGTGGCGCTCGGCGTTCTCGAGCAGGTTGCGCACCACGCGGCCGAGGCGGGCCTGGTCGCCGTCGAGGCGGACCGGCTCGACGGAGACCGAGACCGGCATCCCCCGGGCCCGCAGCGCCCCGGTCTCGGCGAGGACGAGGTCGTCGAGGTCGAGCTCGGTGCGGTGCAGGACCATCTGGTGCTCGTCGGCCGAGGCGAGGGTCAGCAGGTCCTCGACGAGGACGGCGAGCCGGTCGACCTCGGCCGAGGCCCGCGCCGCGGTGACCGCGCGGTCCGTGCTCGGGCGCTCCTCGGCGAGCCGGTCGAGGAGGACGCGGATCGTCGCGAGCGGGCTGCGCAGCTCGTGGCCGGCGTCGGCGACGAAGGCCCGGCGGGAGGCGTCGGCGCGCTGCATGCGGGCGAGGAGGTGGTTCATCGTCTCGGCGAGCCGGGCCAGCTCGTCCCGCCCGGCCGGCACCTCGAGCGCGGGGCCGGGGCCGGGGGCGGCGCCGGAGGCGGCGATGCCCTCGACCTGGTCGCGCATCCGCTCGACCGGGCGCAGGGCCTGGCCGACGGCGAAGGTCGTGACCGAGGCCAGGAGCGCGATGAGTCCGACGGCGCCGATGAACGCGAACTCGGTGGACTGGCCGAGCGCGGTGGCCTCGACCCGGGTCGGCACCCCGACGAGCAGCGTGTAGTGCTGGCCGTCGGGGTCCACGGCGTCGGTGGCGGCGACGAGCCAGGCCCCCTGCGCCAGCCCGGGCACGTCCTCGACCCTGGCGACGCTGACGTCGGTGCCCCGGACGTCGGCCCGGACCAGCGCGGTGCGGGGTGCCCCGCCGGTGGCGGCGACGACCTCGCGGGTGCGTGGGTCGAGGACCTGGATCAGCCGGTTGCCCTCGATGACGGCGTGGGTGCCGATGAGGTCGCTCACCCCGTGCACCGAGAGGTCGGCCCGCAGCTCGACGACCTCCGCCTCCGCGACGTCGCGGGCCGAGGCCTCGAGGACCTGGCCGAGGGAGAGGTAGACGACCCCGGCGATGGCGGCGCTGATGAGGAGCACGACCGGCATCGTCAGGGCGAGGATGCGGCTCCTCAGACCCAGCCGGACGCGCATGCGGCGAGTCTAGGCGGCCTGGCCGACCCTCCCGGCAGGATGGCCGGGTGGCCGCTCCCCGCTCCTTCCTCCTCTCCGCCGGTGGGCTCACGCTCGAGGTGCTCACCGCCGGAGCATCCGTGCGCCGGCTCGTCGTCGACGACGGCGACGGCCCGGTCGACGTGGTCCTCGGCCATGCCGACCCGGCGACCTACGCCACCGGCGGGGGCTACCTCGGCGCGACGGTCGGCCGCTTCACCAACCGGCTGGCCGGCGGACGGTTCACCCTCGACGGTCACGAGTACCGCGTGCCGGCCAACGACGGGGCCAACGCCCTGCACGGCGGCCCCGAGGGGTGGGACGCCCGCGACTGGGAGGTGCTCGAGGAGTCGCCGACCCGCGTCGTCCTCGGCCTGACCAGCCCGGACGGCGACCAGGGCCTGCCCGGTGAGGTCGTCGCCCGCGCGTCGTACGAGGTCTCCGCCGACACCGTGACGCTGCGCCACCACGCGACGACGGACGCCCCCACCCTCCTCGGGATGACCAACCACGCCTACGTCGACCTCGACCGAGGAGGCGGAGCGGCCGGGCACACCCTCGAGGTGGCGGCCTCCGCCTACACGCCGGTCGGCCCGGACCTGCTGCCGACCGGCGAGCTCGCCCCGGTGGCCGGCACCCCGTTCGACCTGCGCTCCCCCCGCCTCCTGGCAGACGTGCTGGCGACCGAGGACGAGCAGCTGGCCCGCGGCGGTGGGCTCGACCACAACCTGGTCCTCGACGGCCGCGGCCTGCGCCGGGCCGCACGGCTCGTCGGGGCGGGCGGCCGATGGCTCGAGCTGTCCACCGACCGCCCGGGGCTGCAGGTGTACACCGGCGCGCACTTCGACGGCACGGTGACCGGGCTCGACGGCCGCCCGCTGGACCGGTACGCGGGCGTGGCCCTCGAGGCGCAGGGCTTCCCGGACGCACCGCACCATCCCGGCTTCCCGAGCGCGGTGCTGCGGCCCGGGGAGGAGTTCACGGCGACCACGGTCTGGCGGCTCGGGCGCGACTGACCGCACGCCCCGGCCGCGAGGGCCGCGGGGGTCGACGGTCGGTCAGGGGAACGCGGTGCGGACGGCGGCCATGTCGTCGTCGCCGTGCCCGAGCCCGGAGGCCTCGGCGAAGAGCTCGTGGACCGCGTGGAGCAGCTCGGTCGGGAACCCGCGGGCCGCAGCGGCCTCCACCATGAGACCGACGTCCTTGACGACGCCGTCGACGGCGAACGAGGTTGCCCAGTCGCCGGCGAGCATCGCCCCACCCTTGACCTTCGCGTACGGGGCGAAGACCGGGCCGCCGTCGATGGCCTCGAGGAAGAGGGCGGGGTCGACGCCGAGGGCCTCGGCGAGGGCGAGGGACTGCGCCGTCCCCGCGGTGAGGAGGGCGACCCACGCGTTGCACGCGAGCTTGAGCGCGCTCGCCGCCCCGACCTCCTCGCCCGCGACGACCGTGCGCGACCCGACCGCCTCGAGGACGGGAGCCACCTTGCGCTGCAACGGTTCCGGGCCGCTGAGCAGGACGACGAGCGTCCCCTCCTCGGCCGGTCTGCGCGTGCCGAGCACCGGCGCGTCGAGGACGCGGCCACCACCGGCGTCGGCCACCCGCCGCGCTCCCTCGACCCCGACGGTGCCGCACTGGAGCCAGGTCGCGTCGTCGGGGGCCGCGGCGAGCGCCGCCCGACCGACCTCGACGGTGGAGTCGGCGTCGAAGAGCATCGTCACGACGACCTCGGCGCCGTCGGCGGCGTCGGTGACCGAGGAGGCGACGGTGGCGCCGTCGGCGGCGAGCGGTCGGGCCCGGGCCGCCGTCCGGTTCCAGACCCGCACCTCGTGGCCGGCACGCAGCAGCGAGCGCGCCATCCCGGCCCCCATGATCCCCGTGCCCATCACCGCGACCCGCACGTCGTCCTCCTCCGCTCGCGACGGCGCCGGCCGGCGCCCGTCCCCCCACCCTGCCACCGTCGGGCGCACCCTGGTCACGGAGCCCCCGCGACGGACCTCGCAGGGCTAGGGTCGAGGACGTGTCGAGCCTCGGCACGGGGGAACATTCACCACATCACCTGGGGGAAACACCATGCGTCACACCGCTCTTGCCGCTGCCTCGGCCGCCGCTGCCGCCGCCGCCCTCGTCGTGTCCGTCGCGCCCACCGCGTCGGCGGCCACCGGCTACGCCCGCTGCCCGGCCAACCGGATGTGCGTCTTCACCGGTCCCAACGGCACCGGCGCGATCGGCATCTTCCGGAACGGCGACGTCAACCTCGCCGACGGCGTCGGGCCGGTCGGCCTCAACAACAACATCGAGAGCATGCGCAACCGGACCTCCGGCTACTGGTGCTTCTACAAGGACACGAACTACAACGGCTACGTCTGGCGCGGTGGGCCCGGCGGCGGCGCCAACACGATCCCGGCCGCGACGAACGTCATCAGCTCGCTCAAGCGCTGCTGACCCCACGCCCGACCCTCGACCGGCCGCCCGGAAACCCGTGGCGGCCGGTCGCCGGCGCGGTGTTGGGTGGTGACCACGCCCAGCATCCGGAGGACCCCGCCGTGACCGCCCTGCCCGCTCCGACCCTGACGACCGCCCGGCTGCGGCTGCGCCCGTTCGAGGACTCCGACACCGCCGCCCTCTTCGCGCTGCAGAGCGACCCGCGCGTGCTGCGCTACTGGGACTCCCCGCCGTGGACCGACCCCGCCCGTGCCGAGCGGTTCCTCCGGACCTGCCGAGACATCGCCGACGAAGGCGACGGGGCACGCCTCGCCGTGGAGCGGACCTCCGACGGCGCGTTCGTCGGCTGGTGCAGCGCCACCCGCTGGGACCCGCAGCACAGGAGCATCTCGCTCGGCTACGTCTACGACGAGGCCGTCTGGGGCCGCGGCTACGCGGCCGAGAGCGTGGCCGCGTTGCTGCAGTGGGTGTTCGACACCCTCGACGCGCACCGCGTCCAGGCGGTCACCGACACCCGCAACGACGCCTCGGTGCGCCTCCTCGAACGGCTCGGCTTCACCCGGGAGGGGACGTTGCGCGAGGACTGCACCGTCGACGGCGAGGTCTCCGACTCCCACGTCTACGGCCTCCTGCGCCGCGAGTGGGCGGGCCCGCCGACCCGCACCCACTGAGCCGGCAGCCTCCGCCCCGGCTCAGCTCGAGGGGCCGAACCGCTCGGTGCGGATGGCGCCCGAGTCGTGCCCCTTCGCGAGGAGGATGCCCGCCGCCGCCTCGACGAACCCCGACGGCCCGCACACGTACACGCGGGGCGGCACGGGCGTCGCGTCGGCGGCCGGCAGGTCCTCGGGCCGCAGCCGGCCCGGCGCCCGCTCGTCGTCGGGCAGGCCGGCGCGGCTGGAGAGCCGGTCGACCCGCAACCCCGGCGTCGTGCGCGCGAGGGCGAAGAGCTCGTTCGTGTAGAAGACGTGGTCCGGGGTGCGCGCCGAGTACACGAGGTGGAACGGTGTCGCCGCCCCGGAGCGGACCTTCTGCCGGACCATCGCCATGAGCGGGACGACCCCGGAGCCGCCGGCGACGAGGAGCACCGGCTCGGGCATGGACTCGGTCCACCGGAACCAGCCGCCGATCGGCCCGCGGACCTCGAGCTCGTCGCCGGCCCGCGCCTCGCCGACGAGCCACGGCGAGACCTCCCCCTCGCCGACGAGCTGCACGGTGAGGACGAGCCGGCCGGCCTCCGGGGCCGACGCGACGGAGTAGGTGCGCGTCGCCGTGTAGCCGTCGTCGGCGGTGAGCCGCACGTCGACGTGCTGGCCGGCGTCGTGCCCCGGCCAGCCCCGCACGTCGAGGACGACGGTGCGGGCGGTGCGCGTCTCGAGCCAGGCGTCCTCGACCGTGGCGCGGTACCAGGGCATCGGCTCGGGCGGGGAGGACCAGACGGTGGTCACCGACGCACCGGCCTCAGTCGCCGACGTAGCGCTGCTCGCGCCACGGGTCGCCGTACGCGTGGTAGCCGAGCCGCTCCCAGAACCCGGGGTGGTCCTCGCGGCGCAGCTCCAGGCCGCTCAGCCACTTGGCCGACTTCCAGAGGTAGAGGTGCGGCACGAGCAGGCGCACCGGGCCGCCGTGCTCGGGGGTGAGCGGCGCACCGTCGTAGCCGACGGCGACCCAGCCGCGGCCGTCGCGCAGGTCGGCGAGCGGGAGGTTCGTCGTGTAGCCGCCCTCCGCGTGGACGAGGACGAAGGCGGCGTCCGTCTCCGCCGCGCCGACGGCCTCGAGCACCGCGTCGACCGACACCGCCCGCCACGTGGTGTCGAGCTTGCTCCACTTCGTCACGCAGTGGATGTCGGTCGTCAGGTCCTGCACCGGCAGGGCCATGAGGTCGGACCAACCGAGGGTCGTCACCTCGCCGTCCGGCGTCGAGACGTCGAGCCGCCAGTCCTCCTGCCGCACCCGCGGGGTCGGACCCGCGGAGAGCACCGGGAAGTCGCGCTCGAGGTACTGGCCGGGCGGGATGCGGGGGTCGCGGCCCTGGCGGCGGCCGACGAAGCCTCGGGTGACGATGTCCACCGCCCCATTGTCCCCGGGACACGTGACGGAGCAGACACTGTGACCCCGCAGACCTCTGGCCGCCGCCCCCTGCCGGTCCCTCCTAGCGTGGGTCCTGGAGCCACGGGCTCCCGCTCGTGGCCGGACGGGAGTCGAGGACGACATGGCACGGACGTACGTGGTGACGGGGGCGGCATCGGGGATCGGGCAGGCGCTGGCGACCCTGCTCAGGCGGCAGGGGCACCGCGTCATCGGGGTCGACGTGCGCTCCGGCGACGTCGTCGCCGACCTCTCGACGCGGCGGGGCCGCGAGGACGCCGTCGACGGTGTGCTCGACGAGTCCGGCGGTCGGATCGACGGCGTCGTCGCCAACGCGGGACTGGCCCTGCCCGTCGCGCAGACCGTCGCGGTGAACTACTTCGGCGCGGTCGGGTTCCTCGACGGCCTGCGGCCCGCACTCGCGGCCTCGTCCCGGGCCCCCCGGGCGGTCGTCACCTCCTCGATGGCCACGCTCATGCCGGTGCACCCACCGCTCGTCGAGGCCTGCCTCGACGGCGACGAGGACCGGGCCATGTCCATCGCCGCCGACCTCGAGGCGATGGGTCCCGACGTCGGGGCCCTGCTCTACCCGTCGAGCAAGCGGGCGCTCTCGCGGTGGGTGCGCCGGATGGCCGGCCGGCCGCAGTGGGCCGGTGCGGGCATCCCGCTCAACGCCGTCGGGCCGGGGATCGTGCGCACCCCGATGACCGCCGAGATGACCGCCACCGAGGAGGGCCGGGCCGGGCTCGCGTCGGTCGTCCCGATGCCGCTGAACGGCTACCTCGAGGCCGAGCAGGTCGCCTCGCTGCTCGCGTGGCTGGTCTCCGAGGAGAACACCCACGTCTGCGGCCAGACCGTCTACGTCGACGGTGGGTCGGACGTCGTGCTCCGCGGTGACGACGTGTGGTCGTGGCACGACACCCCGGTGCCGGTGACGACGGCCCACGACACGGTCACCGGCCAGCCCGCCTCGGTCTAGCCCGGCCACGTACTCCCCCGGGGGTGGCGACGATGCCTCCCCCGGGGTGACGCGCGTGCGGGTCGGTCCGGCGCACCGTGGGTGGACCACCCGAAGGGAGCCCACCGTGCGCGTCAGCCTGTCCGTCACGAACGTCACCTGGTCGCCCGACCCGGCCGACCTCGCCCGCCGGCTCGGCGAGGTCGCCGAGGCCGCCGACCACTCCGGCCTCGACACGCTCTGGGTCAACGACCACCTGCTCCAGGCCGACCCGGGCGCCGCCGAGCACGAGCGCGACATGCTCGAGGTCTACACGACCCTCGGCTGGCTCGCCGCGCGGACCGGCCGCATCCGGCTGGGCGCCCTGGTCAGCCCGGTGACCTATCGGGAGCCGGCCCTCCTGCTCAAGGCGGTCGCCTCGCTGGACGTCCTGTCCGGCGGGCGTGCCTGGCTCGGGGTCGGCGCCGGCTACCCCGGGGAGGCCGAGCGGATGGGGCTGCCGATGCCGCCGACGGCGGAGCGGTTCGACCGGCTCGAGGAGCTGCTCGAGCTCGCCGGGCGGATGCGCCGGGGCGACACGAGCCCCTTCGCGGGCCGCCACCACCACCTCGCGGCCCCCGAGTGGCGGCCGCTGCCGCTCCGGCCGGGCGGCGTGCCCGTGCTGGTCGGCGGGATGGGTCCGCGGCACACGCTCCGCCTCGTCGCGCGGTACGGCGCCGCGTGCAACCTCTTCGACCTGCCCGACGGCGGGGCGACGGTCCGCACCCGCCTCGAGGTGCTCCGGGCCCACTGCGAGCGCCTCGGGCGCGACCCCGGGGAGGTCGACACCACGCTGAGCCTGCGGATGCGCCCCGGGGAGGAGCCCGCCGCACTGGCCGAGCGGATGGCCACGGCCGCCGGCTGGGGCATCCGGCACGCGGTGGTCATCCGGCGGGGGCCGTGGACCCCCGGGTCGGTCGCCGTGCTCGCGGAGACCGCCGAACGCGTCCGGGACCTGTGAGGCGCCGAGCAGAGTCGACGTCCCGATTTGGGGTCCGGAGGGTTGTCGTGGCTATCGTGGCCGAGATGTCCGCCCACGGACGGAGAGACCCGTGACCTGCCCCGAGTGCGGAGCGGTGGTCCACCCCTCGGACCGCTTCTGCTCCATCTGCGGCACCCCCCTGCCGCCCCCGGACGAGGCCGACGACCCCGGCACCGACCGCGCGGACGCGCCGACGGAGGCCGTCGAGCAGCCCTCGCCCGCCCCCGCGCCGCTCTTCCCCGACTCGGGCGAGGACGCACGGGAGTGGGACGACACCCCCACGGCCGCGTACCGCGCGCCCGAGACCTACGCCGAGGAGTCCCTCCGGGCGGGCTCGGCAGCGGGCCCGGTCCCGGGCGACGACGACCGCGCCGACACCTCGGAGCTGGGGGGCCTGCTCCCGCTCAGCGCCTACCCCGACGTCCACCGCCCCGGCGGGGGCTACCCGGAGCGCGAGGAGGGGTGGGCCGGTGAGGAGCCGGCGCGCCCGGCGTCCCGTCGCGGCTGCCTCGGGATGGTCGCGCTCGGGCTGGTCGGGCTGCTGATGCTCGCCGGCCTCATCTGGTTCTTCGGCAGTGGCGACGACTCCGGGTCCGGCACCGCGGGGTCGCAGTCCCAGGGCGCCTCCGCCGGCTCGGCCGGCCCGAGCGGCTCGCTGCCGTCCGGCGACTCCTCGGGCGGCCCCCAGCCGACCCAGCGCGCCGCGACGGCCAAGAAGTGCGGCGCCGCCGACGGCGCCACCGCGTGGAGCGGCAACGACGTCACGTCGTGCGACTTCGCGGTGGCCACCGCACAGGCCCTCATGGCCTCGAGCGAGGACCTGCCGGCGACCATCACGGCGCGCTCTCCCGTGACGAAGAAGGACTACGAGATGACGTGCGAGAACACGCTCCCCGTCGTCTGTCGCGGCGGCAACAACGCGCTCGTCTACGTCGACGTCCCTCGCTGACCGAGGTCCGCGCCGGGAGGACGGGACACGCGTCCCCACACAGGATCCTCACAACGTGCGACCGGTCGGGCCGTTACGGTGAGGACCGTGGAGCCCGTCGTGCGCGTCGAGCACCTCACCAAGGACTACGGTGCGGTGCTCGCCCTCGACGCCCTGACCCTCGAGGTCGGTGAGGGCACGACCGGCCTCGTCGGGGCCAACGGCGCGGGCAAGTCGACGCTGCTCAAGATCCTCCTCGGCCTGGTCCCCGCGACCGGCGGCCGGGCCGAGGTGCTCGGCCACGACGTCGTCACCGAGGGCCCCGAGGTGCGCGCGAAGGTCGGCTACCTGCCCGAGCACGACTGCCTCCCACCGGACGTCAGCGCGAGCGACTTCGTCGTCCACATGGCGATGATGTCCGGCCTGCCGCGCGTGGCGGCGCGCGAGCGCGCCGCCGAGGTGCTGCGCCACGTCGGGCTGGCCGAGGAGCGGTACCGACCGATGGGCGGCTACTCGACCGGGATGAAGCAGAAGGCCAAGCTCGCCCAGGCCCTCGCCCACGACCCCCGGCTGGTCCTCCTCGACGAACCGACCAACGGCCTCGACCCCGCCGCCCGCGACGAGATGCTCGGGCTGGTCCGGCGGATCGGCCACGACTTCGGCATCGCCGTCATCGTCACCTCCCACCTCCTCGGCGAGCTCGAGCGGGTCAGCGACCACGTCGTCGTCCTCGACGGCGGCCGGCTCCTGCGGGCCTCGCGCACCGACGAGTTCCTCGACGCCACGGGCGCGCTGCTCGTCGAGGTGCTCGGCGACGACGCCCAGGCCCGGATGGCCTCCGCCCTCGCGACCGCGGGGGTCCCGGCCACCGTGCGCGGCTCGATGCTCTCCGTCGACGCCGCCTCCGGCACCCGCGACGTGCGGGACGTCATCCGCGACACCGCGAGCGACCTCGGCCTCGGGCTGGTCCGGATCCAGGCCGACCACCGCCACCTCGAGGACGTCTTCGCCGACGCGGAGCCCGAGCCCACCGCCGGCCGACCGGCGGGGGCGGGGGCGGAGCACGGCGGGGCGGGCCGCGGCGCCGGGGGGGAGGGAGTTGGCCGAAACAAATGTAACGACACCCCCGAGCCGGGGAGTCATCCACGACCTCGGCTACCGCCCGTACACCGGCCAGCGGCTCGGCGCGGGGGCCATCGCGCGCTCGCTCGTCGTCACCGGCTTCCGCAACGCCTTCGGGCTCGGGCGCTCCGGCCGGTCCAAGGTGCTGCCCTTCGTCCTCCTCGGGCTCAACCTCCTGCCCGCCCTCATCGTCGGTGGCGTCATGGCCTTCGGCGGGCTCGACCGGCTCCCGATCGGCTACGCCGAGTACGCCTCGACGACGCAGGTCCTGCTCGGGGTCTTCGTCGCCTCCCAGGCCCCGGTGCTCTTCTCGCGCGACCTGCGGCACGGGACGATCGCGCTCTACCTCGCCCGGCCGCTGCGGTCCGGTGCCTACGCGCTCGCCCGGTGGGCGTCGCTGCTCGCCGCGACGCTCATGTTCCTCGTCCTGCCCATCGTCATCCTCTACGCGGTCGCGCTGCTCACCGAGCTCGACGTCTCCGACCAGACCCGGGAGGCCGGGATCGCCCTCGGGCTGGCCGTCCTGCTCGCCCTGTCGCTGGCCGGCGTCTCCGGCGTCATCGCGTCGTGGTCGACCCGGCGCGGGTTCGCCGTCGTCGCCACCATCGCGCTCCTCGTCGTCGCCAACGGCATCGTCACCGTCGTCCAGGGCATCTCCGGCGAGGAGGGCGGGCGCCCGGTCGTCGGCGAGGTGGCCGGCCTGTTCTCCCCGTACTCCCTCTACCGGGGGCTGATGGCCGCCTGGACCGACGCGGACGCACCCACGCCACCGAGCACGACGGGGATGGAGCTCGCGTACGTCGGTGTGCTCGTGGCCCTCTCGGCGGTCTGCGTGGGGCTCCTCGTCGCGCGCTACCGGCGGGAGGCGACGTCGTGAGCGAGCTCGTCCTCGACCAGGCGTCCCGCTGGTACGGCAACGTCGTCGCCGTCAACGGCATCTCGATGACGGTGCGCCCCGGCATCACCGGTCTCCTCGGCCCCAACGGCGCCGGCAAGACGACCCTCATCGCGATGATGTCGGGCTTCCTCGCACCGTCCGCGGGGACGGTGACCCTCGACGGGACGACGGTCTGGCGCACCACCTCCGTCTACCGCGACATCGGGCTGGTGCCGGAGCGCGAGGTGAGCTTCGGCTACCTCACCGGGCGCCAGTTCGTCCTGGCCAACGCCGAGCTGCACGGCCTTCCCGACCCCGGCGCGGCCACCGAGCGCGTGCTCGAGGTCGTCGACATGGTCGACCCCGCCGCCCGCCGCATCGGCACGTACTCGAAGGGAATGCGCCAGCGGGTCAAGCTCGCCTCGGCCCTCGTCCACGACCCCGCGGTCCTGCTCCTCGACGAGCCGTTCAACGGCGTCGACCCGCGCCAGCGCCTGCACCTCATGGCGCTGCTGCGACGGATGGGCGCCGAGGGTCGCACCGTCCTCTTCAGCTCGCACATCCTCGAGGAGGTCGAGCAGGTCGCACGGCAGATCGAGGTCGTCGTCTCCGGGCGGCACGCGGCCTCCGGCGAGTTCGGCGAGATCCGGCGGCTGATGACCGACCGCCCGGTGCAGTACGTCGTCGCGGCCGACGACGACCGCCGGCTCGCCGCGGTCCTCATCGCCGAGCCGTCGGTCGTCGCGGTGTCGCTGCGCCCCGAGGGCGGGGTCGCCGTCTCGGTCTCCGACTTCGGGTCGTTCGCGGTGCGGCTGCCCCGCATCGCGCGCGACGAGGGTCTGCGCATCCTCGAGCTGGCGCCCACCGACGACTCCCTCGAGAGCGTCTTCTCGTACCTGGTCGGGGGCTGAGCCGGTGAACCGCACCATCTTCCGTCTCTCGGCCCAAGCCGTCGCCGGGCGCCGACGCGGGCTGGTCCTCCTGCTCATCCCGGTCGCGCTGCTCGTCCTCGCCGTCGTCATCCGGCTGCTGACCGAGGGCGACGTCGGGGTCGACGCGACGGTCGGCCTCGGCTTCAGCCTCGCCCTGCCGCTCGTGTCGCTGCTCGCGGCGACGGCGGTCCTCGGGCCGGAGGTCGACGACGGCTCGATCGTCTACCTGCTCGCAAAACCGGTGAGCCGGCACGTCATCGCGGTGAGCAAGTTCGCCGCCGCGTGGCTCACCACGATGCTGCTCGGAGCGGTGCCGCTGGCCGTGGCTCCGTTCGTCCTCGACGCCTCCGACCCGGCGCGCGCGGTCGCCCTCGGCGTCGGGGGCGCGGTGGCCGGCACCGCCTACACGGCGCTCTTCCTCGGGCTGGCCGCGCTGACCCGGCACGCGGTCGTCGTCGGGCTGCTCTACACGCTGTTCTGGGAGGGCGTCCTCGGGTCGGTCCTCACCGGCGTCCGCTGGCTCTCGGTCGGCGCCTGGGGCCACCAGGTCGCGCACGCCCTGAGCAGCGCGGTGAGCGACCTGCGAATCTCGGGCGGGTACGCGGTGGTCGCCGCCGTCGTCGTCACCGTCGGCACGGTGTGGTTCACCGGCGACCGGCTGCGCTCCTTCACCCTCCGCGGCGACGAGTAGCCGGCGTGCGGGCGTCCGGGGCGGACGCCGTCGTCAGCCCAGGGCGGTGAAGGCGTCGTACACCATGAAGGCGGGCCAGAAGACGCCCTCGACCAGCGCCCAGACGTGCGGCCAGAAGCCGGCCGACGCCTCCTGCCAGAACCAGACCCACGCCCCGAACATCCCGAGCCCGTAGATCGCCTGCCCGGCCACGGGATCCGCACGTCGTGCCATCGTCCGCTCCTCTCCTCGAGCCATCGTCGGTCTCCTCTCAGTGACCGGGCGCCGCGGGCTCGCGGAGCGCCCGGTGGTCCCGTTCCACGGCGCTCAGCGGCAGCACGACGAGCAGGAGGGCCGCCACGAGGAGCGAGCCGGCCAGGACGAGCAGTCCCGTCCCGAGCGCGCCGAGGGTCGGCAGCTCGGCCCCGGCGGTGACGGTGGCGTCGATCCCCCGGCTGCCGTCGGCGTTCATGAGCACGACCGTCCAGTCCCCCGCGCGGGGCGTCACGGTCAGGGTCTGCGTTCCGCTCCCGGAGACCGAGTCCGTCCAGACGCCGGCGTCCGCGGGCGCGGCGCCCGGTGCGGAACCGGGGTGGCTGCGGAGGACCGCCTGTCCGTCGCGCGCGCCGGTGAGGGTCGCGGACGCGACGCCGTCGAGGTAGCCGGCCACCTCGTCGGCCCGGCCCACGCCGAGGAAGACCGGCGTGTCACCGGCCGCCGTCGCCGTCAGCCGCACGTCACCGGTGACCCGGTCGGGGGCCAACCTCGCCGAGCCCCCCGTCCGCAGGGTCAGGTCGACCGAGGTGACGGCGTAGCCCCCCGAGGAGAGCACCACCGACGGGGCGGACACGAAGCCGGACCCGTCGCGGCCGGTGCGGTCGACCACCAGCAGCGCGGCGCCGCCGAGCGCGGTGCCGAGCGTCGTGAGCGCGACGACGGCGCCGGCGACGACGGACACGACCCGCCCTGGGGACCATCCGCGGGGCGCGGGACGGGCCGGCGCGCCGGCCCCCGTCGCGTGCGTGACGGGAGGCGCGGAGCGGCCGGGGGCGTACGTCGCGACGAGGCCGTCGTCCTCCCCCTGGTCGAGACGGAACGGGGGGTAGGCGTCGGTCATCAGGCCGGCGTACGCCGCGACCCGCAGCACCCACCGGTTGAGGCCGAGGACGAGGTCGAACAGCGCCTGGGGGTAGCGACCGGTGAAGAGCAGCAGCACCGCGGCCACGCACACGAGCAGCGGGATGAGCCCGACGTAGCCGGTGCGGTTCCCGGCGTCCGCGAGGGCGTAGGTGCCGCCGACGAGCACCCCGACGACGAGGTAGTGCGGGATGGCGAGCAGCCACCACTTGACCCAGACGAGACCCCGCGAGAGGTGCTCGGGGTACTCGACCTCGAGGTGCGCCGGGTAGTCCGCGACGTCGTGCAGCGTGAAGGGCGGGTAGCGGTCGGTCCCGAGGGCCGAGTACCCGTAGCAGGCCACCCGCCAGTGCCAGCGCAGGACGCCGACGTTGAAGTCGAAGATGCTCCGCGGGTAGCGCCCGGTCACCGCGATCGCGACGAAGGCGACGACGCTGAGGACCACGAAGGCCGCCCAGAGGAACGCGAGGACCACGTAGTGCGGGATGGCGAGGACCCACTTGACGAGCCACAACCAACGGCTCACGGGGGTGTCGAGGTGGGCACGGACGTGCACCGGGTACGTCGTCATCACGGACCTCCGAGGGTCACCCGCCCGCGCGGTCTGCGCCGGCGCTCACGGAGCGGCGACGTCCTGCGGCCGAGTGCTCCGCAGTCTCATCCCACCGCCGTTCACCCCGGCCACGCCAGTGACAGGTGTCCCGCCGTGCGACCGTGGCCCGCTCCTGACCCGAGGTGGCGGGGCCGCGGTCTCAGTCGATGATCTCGGAACGCGCCGGGTGCTCGGGCGCGGGCACGTCCGCCTGCGCCTCGGTGAAGGCCGAGACGACGTAGGGGTTGCCCTCCATGAGGTCGGCGACGACGGAGGCGACCCACGGCTCCGGCATCGGCGGGACACCGGCGTCGGCGAGCCGCCGCACCAGCGTGTCGGTCACCAGGGCCGCGTCGGTGTGCGGCCCCTCCTCGGCCAGGGCGTCCACGACCCGCTGGACGGCGACGTCGCGGTCGCGCCGCTCGGCGAGGCGCTCGTCGTCGGTGGCGTCCATGGTGGTCCTCTCGGTCGGGGTTGCTGACCATCCGACGGTACGTCGGCGGCCGACCTCCGCGGGGTACTGGCGTCGTCCCGGTCGCCCGGGCGTCACGGGTGGGCCGGGCGTCAGCGGACGACGACGCCCGTCACGTCCGCGCTCGGGAGTGGCCCGGAGTCCGTGCGCCAGCGGGCCGTCCCGCCGGGCAGGTGACGGCGCACGAACTCGTCGTACGGCACGGGCTCGCCGACGAGGTAGCCCTGCGCGTGGTCGACCCCGAGCTGGCGGACCACCTCGAGCACCCCGAGCTCCGAGACGAACTCGGCGACGGTCTGCTTCCCGAGGTCGTGCGCGATGCCGACGATCGAGGCGAGGATGGCGCGGTCGACCGAGGACCGGTCGCACTCGGCGACGAACTCGCCGTCGACCTTGACGATGTCGAACGGCAGGTGCTTGAGGTAGTAGAACGACCCGAAGCCGGCACCGAAGTCGTCGATGGCGACGCGCACGCCGTGCTCGGCGAGCCGCAGCGCGAAGGCGCGGGCGGCGGGGACGTCGGCCACGGCCGCCGTCTCGGTGGCCTCCACGACGAGGGTCTGCGGACGGACCGCGTGCGCCGCGAGGGCCTCGACGAGCTCCTGCTCCACCCGCGCGTCGCCGATGGAGTGCGCGGAGAGGTTGAGCTCGACGGTGAAGTCGGGCTCGTGCTCCTGGAGGCGGGCGAGCAGCGCGACGGCGTGCCGGACCACCCATCGGTCGAGCGCGGGGGCGAGGCCGGTGCGCTCGGCGACCCGGACGAACCGCCCGGGAGAGAGCGGCGGGCCGTCGTCGACGAGGCGGAGCAGGGCCTCCGCGCCGGTGATCCGGTCGGTCTCGAGGTGCAGGAGCGGCTGGAGGTAGAGCTCGAAGCGGTCGTTCTCGAGGGCCGACTCGATCCGGCCCTTGACCTCGAGACGGGCGCCGGTGCGCGACTGCGTCGAGGTGGAGGCGAGGATCGCGTACTGGTCGCGGCCGGCCTCCTTCGCGTCGTAGAGCAGCATGTCGGCGAGCGCGAAGAGGTCGATGCCCTGCTCGGCCGCGTCCGCGAAGGTCGCGACGCCGACGCTGGCGGTCACCCGGCGGCGCACGCCCTCGAGGGTCGCCGCGTAGTCGCGGACGGCGTCGACGATGTTCTCGGCGACCCGCCGGGCGGCCGCGGGGTCGGACTCGGTGAGCACGACGGCGAACTCGTCGCCGCCGACCCGGGCGACGTGGTCGCTCGAGCGCAGCGACCGCTCGAGGAGGCGTGCGATGCCGACGAGCAGCTCGTCGCCGACGGCGTGCCCCATCGTGTCGTTGACCTCCTTGAAATTGTCGAGGTCGACGAGGAGGACCGCGCCCGGGAGGTCGAAGAGCGAGGAGCGCCGGACCAGTGCGTCGAGCACCTCGTCGAAGCGCCGGCGGTTGAGCAGGCCGGTCAGCGGGTCGTGGTCGGCGAGGTAGGTGAGCCGCTCCTCGTAGCGCCGCTGCTCGGAGAAGTCGACGACGTTGACGAGGATGACGTCCGGCGAGGCGTCCGGAGCCCAGAGCACCCGGCTGGTCAGCGAGACGTGCGACTCCTTCCCGCGCGGCCCGACGATCGTCCAGTCGCCGACGAGCAGGCTGCCCGGCGCCTCCATCGTCCGCTCGAGGTGGCGGACCATCTTCTCGCGGTACTCCGGGGAGAGGTCGGCGAAGTGGCCGCCGACGACGCCGCGCGCGGAGCGACCGGCGAGCCCGGCGAGCGCGTCGTTGACCTGGAGCACCCGTCCGTCGAGGGCGAGGACGGCGACACCGTGCGGAGCGTCGCTGATGAGGCGTTCGGTGCGCTCGCGCTCGGCGCGGAGGGCGTCGAGCCGGTCCTGCTCCTCGGTGACATCGCGCACGACGAGGACGACCCGCTCCGGAGGCCCGGGCGTCTCCTCGTTGAGGGGGACGGCGTCGATGGAGACCGTGCGCAGCTCGTCGAGCTGGACGTCCCGGAGCCGGGCGACCAGGCCGCGCACGCGTTGACCGTCGAAGGCACGCTCGACGGGGTGCTGGTGGGCGGGCAGTGGCCGGTCACCGACGAGGAACGGGGCGACGTCCTCGAGGGACGGCGGCCCGGCGTCGGGGTCGTCGTCGTGGGCCATCCACTGCAGGGCGGCGTCGTTGTGGAGCAGCACGACCCCCGCGCGGTCGACGACGAGGACACCGTCGGGGATGGTCGCCGCGATGACCTCGAGGTCGGCCGCCTTGGCCCGGGCGCTGCGCGCGACGGCGGCGATCTCGTGGACGAGCAGGCCGCGCTCCCACTGGACGGTCGCGACGACGACGGCCAGGGCCACGGCCATCGCCATGAAGGACTGGACGACGAGCGAGAGCGACCGGGGATCGGCGAGCTCGCCGAACGGGTTGCCGCCGTAGCGCGTCACGAGCACGAGGGCGCCGAACGCGACGAGCAGCCCGTGCGCGGCGGCCAGCGGCAGCGTCAGCCGGAGCCCGGCCCAGACGATGACGACGAAGAGTGCGAAGGCCAGCGGCAGCGGGCGGTCCGGGCCGAAGACCACCCAGAGCAGCGCCGCGGCGACGAGGAAGGCCGGCAGCGCCTCGAGCAGCTTGCGCCGGGTCACGAGGTGCGCCGTGTCGCGGATGGCCAGGCCCGGCACCGCGACGACGACGACGGCGGCGAAGTTGCGCACGACCCACGCGAGGACGGCCTCTCGAGTGACCGGCGTGCCGTTGATGCCGAGGCCCGCCATGCCGAGGACGGCGCTGACGAGCGTCGCGCCGAGGCCGGCCACGAGGAAGCGGGAGAAGTCCTCGAGCCGCGTCAGCGCGTTCGTGGTGGCCCGGCTCGCGCTCTGGTGCCGCTGCCACGACAGGAGCCCACGGCAGCCGATGACGAGGGCCGCGTTGGCCAGGCCGAGCAGGACCGCGCCGGCCGGCGCGACGCCGGTCAGCGCGTTGCCGAGCCCCGCGACCACACCGACGACCCCGCCGGCGACGAGGACCTCGCGGCGGCGCTCGGCGAGGACGCCCCAGAGCGCCGCGACCCCGCCCGCGGGCCAGAACAGCGCGAGGCCGGTGTCCGGCTGCACGGTGTGACGGCCGACGGCGATGGACACGACGAAGGCGACGAGGAACGTCGCCGTTCTCACGAGCATCTGCGGTCCTGGGGTCGACGGAACGATGGGGGGTCGCTGAGGATCATCCGACAGCCATCCTCCCGGCGCGAGCGGGGGATGCGGAACCGGCCGTTAGGCCGCCCGGGGTCGGCCGGACGGCCCACCGTACGCCGGTCGGCCGGGGCCACCGGTCGACGGCGCCAGGTCGCGCCGTCGCCCGGCGCGCGGGGACCGTCGCCCGTCGCGCGTGACCGCCGCATCGGGCGGGTAGGACCCGGGCGTCCGGTCCCCCACCGCCGAGGAGCCCCCGTGCCCGACCCGTCCTCCCCTCCGCCGCCGACCACGGCGCCCGGCTGGCCGAGCGAGCTCGTCCTCGTCCGGCACGGCGAGAGCGTCGGCAACCTCGCCGCCGCCGAGGCCGGCGCCCGGGGCCTCGGACGGCTCGACCTCGACTACCGCGACCCCGACACCCCGCTGTCGGACACCGGGCTCGACCAGGCCCGAGCGCTCGGTCGGGCCCTCGCCGGCCGCCCGCCCGAGCGGCGCCCCGAGGTCGTCCTCGCCTCCCCGTACGCGCGAGCGCTCACCACGGCCCGCTGCGGCCTCGAGCCAATCGCCTCCGCACCACCCGTGACGCCCGACGAGCGGGCCCGCGAGCGCGACCTCGGCCTCTTCGACGGGCTCACCGGCAGCGGGATCCGGGAGCTGCACCCCGAGGAGGCGGAGCGCCGCGACGCGATGGGCAAGTTCTACTACCGGCCGCCGGGCGGCGAGAGCTGGGTCGACGTCGTCCTGCGCGTGCGCAGCCTGCTGCGCGACCTGCGCACCGAGCACCCCGGGCGCCGGGTGTGGGTGTTCACCCACCAGGCGGTGATCATGTCCTTCCGCTACGTCCTCGAGTCGATGACCGAGGAGGAGCTCCTCGCCGCGGACCACGGCACCCCGCTCGCCAACTGCTCGCTCACCACCTACCGCGGCGGACCGCACGGACCGCGGCTGGAGGCGTACGGGTCGGTCGAGCACCTCGAGGAGGGCGGCTCCGCCCCGACGACGCACGAGGACGCACCCCCCGCGGAGGGGGAGCCGGCCCGGCCGGGAGGGGGTGAGGGCGATGGGTGAGGACACGCCCACCGTCGTCACCCCGGTCGTGCTGCGGGACTGGCGCCTGCCCGACCCCTCGGGCAGCAAGGACAGCAAAGGTCGTCTCCTGGTCGTGGGGGGCTGCGCCGGCAACCCCGGAGCCGTCCTCCTCGCCGCCGAGGCGGCGTTGCGGGTCGGCGCGGGCAAGGTGCAGGTCGCGACGGTCGAGTCCACCGCGGGCCGGCTCGCCGTCGCCGTGCCCGAGGCCTTCGTCCTGGGGCTGGCGCAGGACGGTGACGAGATCGCCGCCTCCGCCGCCGCGCGCATCGCCGAGCAGGCGTCGGGCGTCGACGCCGTCCTCCTCGGCCCGGGGATCGGTGACCCCGGGGCGGCCCTCGCGCTCCTCGAGGCGCTCGTCCCGCAGCTGGAGGTGCCGGTCGTCGTCGATGCCGTGGGCACCGCCTTCCTCACCGAGCACGCCGACGGCCTCGGCACCCTCGCGTCGGGGTCCGTCGTCACGCCGAACACGGAGGAGCTGGCGCTCGTCCTCGGCGCGGACGACGAGGAGGTCGGAGCCGACGTCCTCGGGTCGTGCCGGCGGATGGTCGAGGCCACGGGTGCCACGGTGCTCGCCGGGTCGGCGGTCACCTTCGCCGTCGAGCCCGGTGGGGAGTGCTGGCGGCTCGAGCAGGGCGCGCCGGGAGCGGCCGCGTCCGGCTCGGGCGACGTCAAGGCCGGCGCCGTCGCCGGGTTGCTCGCCCGCGGGGCCGAGCCGGCGCAGGCCGCGGTCTGGGCCGCCTACGTCCACGCCGGCGCCGGCGAGCGGCTCACGTCCGAGGTCGGACGGGTCGGCATCCTCGCCCGCGACCTCGTGAGCCGGCTGCCCCGCATCCTCGACGAGCTCGAAGTCTGAGCCGCCCGGAGGCGACCCACCTCGTCGTCCGTCCCCGAGACGCCCGGACGGAAGCGCCGTCCGCGGGTCACGCCAGGCGGGTCGCGACCTGCCGGGCCAGCACCTCGAGGAGGTGGGCCGCGTCCGCGATGCACCGGCCGACGTCGGGCTCGAGGTCGGTCAGGGCGTAGGCCGCCGAGATGCCCATGGCCGACAGCGCGGCGTCGTCGAGCGAGCGTCGCCCGCACACCGCGACGACCTCGCAGCCCGCCGCCGCGGCCATCGCCGCGACGCCCGCGGGCGCCTTGCCCGCCGCCGTCTGCGCGTCGAGCGACCCCTCGCCCGTCACGACGAGTCCGGCACCGTCCAGCCGGGCGGCGAGTCCGACCAGCTCGAGCACGAGGTCGATGCCGGGCCGCAGGTGGGCGCCCAGGCCGGCGAGGGCGGCGTACCCGACCCCGCCGGCGGCACCGGCCCCGGGGGTCGCGCGGTGGTCGGTCCCCGTCGACCGGTCAAGGAGGTCGGCCCAGTGGGTCAGGGCGTCGTCGGCGCGGCTCACGTCGGCCGGCGAGAGGCCCTTCTGGGGGCCGTAGACGGCGGCGGCGCCGCGCGGCCCGAGGAGCGGGTTGTCGACGTCGCACGCCACGACGACCTCCGCGTCGGGGAGCGCCGGGTGCAGCGTCGAGAGGTCGAGGCCGGCGACCTGCCCGAGCCGGGCGCCGGGCTCGACGACCCGGCCGTCGCGGTCGAGCAACCGGGCGCCCAGGCCCGCGAGCAGGCCCGCCCCACCGTCACTGCTGGCACTGCCACCGATGCCGAGGACGACGTGGCGGCACCCGGCGTCCAGTGCGGCGGAGAGAACCTCTCCCGCCCCGCGGCTGCTCGACGCCCAGGGCGCGAGCCGCCCGCCGGGCAGCCGCGCGAGACCGCACGCGTCGGCCAGCTCGACCACGGCCCGGTCCCCGCGCCGCGCGAAGGCGGTCTCGACGGGGGCGCCGGTCGGGCCGGTGGCGACGACCGGCACCAGCTCGTACCCTCCGGCCGCAGCGGCCGCCAGCGTCCCGTCGCCGCCGTCGGCCACGGGGACGACCCGCACCTCCAGGCCGGGACGGACCGCCCGGAGGCCCCGACGGACCGCCTCCCCGACCTCGGCGGAGGTCAGCGAGCCCTTGAACTTGTCGGCGGCGACGACGACCGCGGGCAGGGCGGCGTCCGGGCTCATCGGCCGAGCACCCGGGACGCGGCGGCCGGGGCCGCCCCGGCGCTCCGGGCCGCCTCCTGGGGTGTCGTCACCATCACGGCCCTCTCCTCGTCGGACGACCGGAGTCGTCGGCCGGTGGTGACAGTCTGAGGGTGCCATCGCGCACTGCGCCACCGCCCGGTGCCACTCGACCTCCTCCGAGCGCGCGTTCCACCCCCGGAGCTCGTCGCGGTCCGGGCGTGACAGGCCCGCCGGCGCTGGGTAGCACCTCGGGGACACGGCATCCACACCCCGAGGAGAGGAGACCTTCGTGAAGGACCTGCACGTCGGCTACGCCGTGGTCGGTGCACTCGCCGTCGTCCTGGCGGCCCTGTCGAGCAAGATCCGGCAGCTGCCGTTCAGCGAGCCGCTGCTCGCCCTCGTCGTGGGGGTGGTCGTCGGGCCGGAGGTGCTCGGTTGGATCAGGGTGCCGGAGGGAGACCGTTCGTCGCTCGTGCTGGAGGGCGGTCGCGCGCTGCTGGCCGTCTCGCTCATCGGGGTCGCCCTGCGCTTCCCCGTGCGCAGGCTGCGGGCCGTGCTCTCGCCCACCGTCGCGCTCGTCACGGTGGGGATGCTCGGGATGGCCGCGCTCTCCGCCGGGCTGGCGTGGTTGACCCTCGGGGTGCCGCTGTCGCTCGCGCTGCTCGTCGGTGCGTGCATCTCGCCCACCGACCCCGTCCTCGCCTCGAGCGTCGTCACCGGGAAGCCGGCCGAGAAGCACCTGCCGACCCGGCTGCGCCAGCTGCTCTCGATGGAGTCGGGCACCAACGACGGGCTCGCCCTGCCGCTCGTCCTCGTGGGCATCGCCGTCGTCGTCGGTGACACCGTCGGCTCCTCCCTGCGGGACGGCGCCTACCAGATCGGGGTCGGGGTCCTCGTCGGGCTCGTCGTCGGCGCGCTGGCCGGCCGCGCGGTCAGCTACGCCCTCAGCCGCTCCGACGTCGACCCCGGCTCCTCGCTCGTCTTCACGCTCGTGCTGGCGTTCGCGGTCCTCGGCATCACCCGCGTGCTCCAGGCGGACGGCGTGCTCTCGGTCTTCGTCGCCGGTCTCGCCTACAACTACGTCGTCGCCGAGGACGAGGTGGGACCGCAGAACACCATCGACGAGGGCATCAACCGCTACCTCGTCCTGCCGCTGTTCCTCGTTCTCGGCGTGGAGCTGCCGTGGTCGGAGTGGGGCGAGTTCGGGTGGGGGGCGGTCCTGCTGCCACTTGGTGTGCTGGTGCTGCGGCGGCTCCCCGTCGTCCTCGCGCTCGCCCGTCCGCTCGGGCTGAGGTGGCGTGACGCGGTCTTCCTCGGGTGGTTCGGCCCGATCGGTGTCAGTGCCCTGTTCTACCTGACCTTCAGCGAGGACGAAGGCGTCCTCGACCCGCGGCTCTGGGCGGCCGGCAGCCTCGTCGTCGCGGCCAGCACCGTGGTGCACGGCGTGACCTCTGCGCCGGGCCGCCTGCTCTACCGGCGCGTCGCCGGGGAGCCCGGGGACTGACCCGCACGCACCCGGTCAGGGCGTCTCGTCCGGGCTGCCGTCCCCGTCCGGTTCGGCGTTCTGGTGCACGGCCTGCCAGTCCTCGGCGTCGGCCCACTGCGCGTCGCACACGAGGCACCGCAGCGCCCGGCGGGTGCCGGGCGCCGGGTCGTCCTGTGGGCGGGGCAGATGGACCGTCGTGAGCTTGGTCGCGCCGCACGCGGGGCAGGTCGTCATCCACGCGTCCATCGCTCGATCGTCGCACCCCGGGGCGACTCGGGGGCCGGGAGGCACGGACGGGTCCCGCCGAGGCACGCGTCCGGCGTCCCGGCTCAGCCGAGCGGCGAGGAGGGGCCGACGGCCAGCCAGGTGAGGATGGCGACGTTGGCCAGCACGGTGGCCCAGAAGATGCTCACGAAGGGCTGCTTCGTCGTCTTGTGCCGGAACCAGCGGCTGGCGACGAGCGCGCCGGGCCATCCGCCGAGCACGGCGACGGCGTGGAGCATCGACTCCGACACCCGCCACGCGTTCCGCTGGGCGGCGGACTTGTCCGCGCGGTACAGCTCGAACGACACCGCGCTGAGCACGACCGTCGGGACCGGCAGCAGCGGGTTCGCGTGGCCGAGGACCACGAGGCTGACGAGCCATCCGAGGAAGACGCCCACGACGACGAGGGCCGCGCGCAGGCCGCGGGGCGCGCGCGCCGGACGGGCCGGCTCGACGTAACGGACGTGGGAGGCACGCGGGCGGTTCTGGGCGTCGGGGTGCTCGACGTAGCTGACGGCGTCGCCGACGGCAGGGCGTCTCTCGGCCGGAAAGGCCGTGATGTGGACGAAGATCCGTGCACCGGGCACCTCGGGCGCGATGAACCCGAAGCCGCGGTCGTCGTTCCACTCGTCCACCGTGCCCCGCTGGCGCATCGCACCTCCTGCCCTCGTCGCCCGACCCGTTCGACCGGTCGGACCGGTCCGACGCCACGATATGCCGGGCGGCGGTGCGCCCGACCGGCGGCACGGACCCGCGGGTCCCGCCGTCGACGCCGGGGACCGCCTCGACCTCCATGGCGAAACCGTTGCGCAACGCTCATAATGGAGTCCATGCCCCGGCACAGAGTGACGTCACCGTCCATGGGAGCCGTGGCCGCGGCTGCGGGGGTGTCGAAGTCCACCGTGTCGCACGTGGTCAACAAGACGCGGCCCGTGGCGCCGGAGACCGAGCACGCCGTGCTGCAGGCGATGGCCCGGCTCGGGTACGTCGGCCCCGGCCACACCGGCTCCGTGCCGGACGCGATGACGATCGGGATCGCGATGTCGGCGATGTCCAACCCCTACTTCGGGACGGTGGTCCAGGCGATGGACCGCCGGGCCTCCCTCGACGGGTACTCCCTGCTCCTCGCCGACACCCACGACGACCCGGTCCACGAGGTCCGCGCCATGACGGACCTGTTGCGCAGGGGCGTGAGCGGCGTGATCCTCGCCCCCTCGCCGGACCCCGCGGCCGCCTTGGGCTACGCCACCCAGAACGGTGTCCCGGTCGTCCTCATCGACCGGATCCTCCCCCTCGGACTGGACCAGGTCGGCTCCGAGAACGTGGACTCGACCGCGGCTCTCGTCGAGCACCTCGGCACCCACGGGCACCGCCGCATCTGCTTCGTCAGCCCGTTGCCGGGTCTCACGACGACCGAGGAACGGCTGGCGGGCTTTCGGCTGGGCCTGACACGGGTCGGCATCACTGACGAGTTCCCCGTCCTCACCGGAGCCGACAGCACGGATCTGGCGCGGCAGCTGGCCCGCGTCCTCGCCGAGGCGCGACCACCCACCGCGGTGGTGTCCGGGAACAACCACTCGACCATCGAGCTGGTGAAGGCATGCCGGTCGCTCGGGCTGTCGGTCCCCCAGGACCTCGCCCTCGCGGTCTTCGACGACTTCGAGTGGGCGGACAGCTTCCACCCCCGGCTGACCGCCGTGGCTCAGCCCACCACGGCCATCGGCTCCCAGTCCGTCGAGCTGCTGCTGAGTCGCCTGGGCTCCCCGGACATGCCGGCGCGCACCGTGCGGATGCAGACGGCCTTCGTCGCGCGGGAGTCGTGCGGCTGCCCGGCGTAGGGCGACCCGTCGGTTCCGCCCGCGTCACCCGACGGTGATGACCCGGTTCGGACTGAGGGTCTGCTCGGCGACGAGTCGCGCATTGGCCTCGTCGCTGCCGGCGACCCACCGGGCCGCCTCGCGAGGTGACTTCCCGAACTGGCGGTGGCGCGCGACCAACCGTCTGCGCCGCTCCTGTGCGTCGAGCTCCACGAGGTAGGAGAGGTCCAGCTGGGCGCGGACGTCCCGCCACACGGGCCGGTCGAGGAGCAGGTAGTTGCCCTCCGTGACGACCACCGGGACGTGGGCGTCGATCGCCACCGCGCCGGCCACCGGTTCCTCGATCTCCCTCCGGTACTCGGGGGCGTAGATCGTGGGGCCGCCGAACTGGCTCTGGGCGCGAAGGCGGCGGAGCAGGACCAGGAATCCCGCTGCGTCGAACGTCTCGGGGGCACCTCTGCGGTCGGCCATCCCGAGCCGCGCGGTCTGGTGGGCCGACAAATGCCACCCGTCGAGGGGCACGAGGACCGCCCGGGACCCCAGCTCGGCACACACCTGGGCCGCCAGCGTCGACTTTCCGGACCCGGGCGCACCCGCGAACCCCACGATCAGCCGGTGCGCGGAGTCGACGAGGGCAGCCGCGATCTCGCCGGCGATCTGGCGTGGCGAGTCCGAGGGGTTCCGCTCCGTCGGGCCGTCCGTCGTCACGAGAGACCCCCCGGCTTCGAGGGAGGGACGGCGTGCGACGGTCGGACGCCCCCCTCGACCAGGGCGCTCACCGTCGCCGACGCCCCGTGCTCGTGAAGGCTGGCCAGCGCACGGAGGTAGGCCCCCGTGAAGCGGTCGTCCGTGGCGAGGTCGGCAAACAGGTCGGGATCGCGGAGAAAGGCCAGCGGGTCCTGGTGGCGGGCCGCCGCCGCGGCCCTCACCTGCGGCCCTCGCCGGTCGACCACCTCGAGCGGCCGGCCCTGCTCGTCGACGCCCTCGGCGTAGCGCGCCCAGGACGCGACGACGAGGGCGGCCCGCTCGACAGGGCGACCAGCGGCGAGGTTCTCGCGGATGACGGGCACGAGCCACGTCGGGATGCGGTCGCTGGACTCGGCGCAGAGCCGGGCGAGGCTGTCGCGGACGTGCGGGTTGGCGAACCGTTCGATGAGCTGGCGCCGGTAGGCGCCGAGGTCGACGCCCGGAACCGGTGGCAGCGTCGGGCTTCCCTCGTGCTCCATGTACCCGAGCGCGAACTCCGCGAAGACCGGGTCCCGACACACCTCGTGCGCCTGGCGGTAGCCGGCGAGAGTGCCCAGGTAGGCGATCGCCTGATGGGACGCGTTGAGCAGCCTCAGCTTCATCAGCTCGTACGCCGTCACGTCCTCGACGAGCTGCACACCGGCCTCCTCGAACGGTGGGCGTCCGGCGGGGAAGTGGTCCTCCACCACCCACTGGGTGAACGGTTCGCAGACCACGGGCCAGGCATCCTCGACCCCCTGCGCGGCCAGTGCCGTGACGTCCTCCTCGGTGGTGACCGGGGTGATGCGGTCGACCATGGTGTTGGGGAAGGCGACCTCCGCCCCGATCCAGCGCGCCAGCTCCTCGTCGCGCAGGGCGGCGAACGCGCAGATCATCGTCCGGGCCGTGTCCCCGTTGCCGGGCAGGTTGTCGCACGACATCACGGTGAACGGTGGGAGCCGGGCCGCGTGACGACGCCGAAGAGCCTCCACGAGGAAGCCGAACACCGTCCGGGGCCTGTGGGGTTCCACGAGGTCCGCCCGAAGGGCTGGATCCGACGAATCCAGCTCCCCGGTGACCCGGTTGACGTGGTAGCCGCCCTCGGTGACCGTGAGCGACACGATGCGGGTCGTCGGGTCGCACAGTCGCTCGAGCACGGCCTGCGGATCGTCGGGCGCGAACAGGTAGTCCACGATCGACCCGATGACCCTGGCCTCGCGGCGCCCGTCCGGGTGCTTGAGGACGAGGGTGTACAGGTGGTCCTGCCCCCGGAGGGCGTCCCGCATCCGGGCGTCGCCCGGCATCGTGCCGACGCCGACGATGCCGTAGTCGAGAGCCAGGCCCTGGTTCATGAGG